>ENA-OFCF01000474-OFCF01000474.1-metagenomes-genome-assembly--contig:-NODE-474-length-17619-cov-14.378388_pt1 | contig 17619 bp, 19 predicted proteins | sample MGYA00153387_OFCF01 | MGnify analysis MGYA00153387
AGCTGGGCGATGATGGCACATTGCAGGATGGGTATGACCTCGACCGCTGGATGGCTAGTCATTGGCTTTCAAATTTTCATGACTAGGATCTCCATACCATTTTTGACCGAGCGCATTAAGACTATCTAGTAAAACATGTAAATCCTGACCCCGCTCGGTTAATCCATAAGTAACTTCTGGGGGAATGGTGGGATTGTAATCGCGGTAAATCAATCCTTGCTTCTCCAGCATCCGCAACCTCTCGGTCAACACCTTCGATGAAATTCCTTCTAACTGACGTTTGAGCGCACCAAAACGAGTGGGTCCAAAAGTACTGAGTACCCAAACAATATGCAATGTCCACGGGCCAGACAGCATAGCGAATAGAGGAGATAAAGGGCATTGACTCGATAGTTCAATCGTTTTTTCCATTAGTTTCTCCAATCGTACTTAGTTACTTTAAAGTGCCTACTTTACTAGTATAACTCGATAACTTATAGTAACTAACAGAGAGTTTTATTGCCTTCACTTACTCGGTTTTTTAAGGAGCAGAGCATTTGTTATGTCAGAACCCATTAGCGTCTGGCGAGTACTTCGATCCCCAGCATATGGGCTTTGCCAATTCTGCGTTGACCCCTTCGAGACATTCGCAACGGTGTGAGTACAGATGGCTGCTGTCAGCTAAACCTTTCCAAATATCGCGATTAAAGTTTTACAACGCTAAGGCTATACAAACCATGATTAAACTATTCTACGCTCCCGGAACCTGTGCTCTGGCCCCTCACATTGTCTTGGAATGGATTGGCGAACCCTACGATCTTCAAAAAGTGAAGCAGAGCGATCCAGAGTATCTCAAGCTCAATCCGTTGGGACAAGTTCCAGCCATGATTGACGGCGAGAGTGGTGTGATGAATCAAGCGAGTGCCATACTCAAATATTTAGCGCGGAAATATCCAGAGGCGAAGCTGGGCGATGATGGCACATTGCAGGATGGGTATGACCTCGACCGCTGGATGGCCTTTCTCACGGGCGACGTACATCCCGCTTTTTTTCCATTTTTTATGACAGCTCGCTACTCGACCGATAGCAGCGACCTTACCAAGCAATCCATCAAGGAAGCCTCCTATAAACTTATCGATCGCGTGTACCAGCATTTAGATCGACATTTAGAGGGTAAAGATTATCTGGTGGGAAATCGCCGCACGATTGCGGATGCCTATGCGTTTGCGATGATTCGTTGGGGCAATAGTTTACCGACTGGCTTGGCAGATTATCCCAATCTCGACCGCTTTTATCATCATTGGCGCGAAGACGAGGGGGTAAAACGGGCGATGGAGCAGCAGCAGATTAGTTAAACCGTTTACACCTTAATCTAAGCAAGTCAACTAATACAAGGCGATGAGATGATTAGCAATACCGTACACACAATTCACGACCGCAATTTCCGAGGGCATACCAAAATTGGTTGGCTGGACAGCCGCCACACGTTCTCTTTTGGCAACTTTCAAGATTCCAATCGCATGGGATTTCGATCGCTGCGGGTAATCAACGACGATCGAGTTATTTCAGGTGCTGGGTTTGGCACTCACGGACACAAAGACATGGAAATTCTCACCTATGTGTTAGAGGGAGAATTGGCACATAAAGATAGCTTGGGAACTGGCGCAGTCATTCGTCCAGGCGATGTCCAAATCATGAGTGCCGGGACGGGGATTCAACACAGTGAATTTAATAATTCTGAGTCCGAACCCGTTCATTTTCTGCAAATTTGGATGCTCCCAGATCGCCAAAACATTACTCCGCGCTACGACCAGCGCGACTTTCCGCTCGCCGAAAAGCAAGGCAAATTGCGGCTAGTGGGTTCCAAAGATGGGCGAGAAGGTTCGATTGTCATTCATCAAGATATCGATCTCTACGTCTCAGTGCTATCAACTGGCGATCGAATTACGTTTCAAACACCCCCCAATCGTTTTGCATGGGTTCAAGTGGCTAGAGGCATGGCAACACTCAATGGCGAGTCATTGCGGGAAGGCGATGGCGTACAAATTAACAGTCCAGAACTGCTGGAACTTACCGCTGAATCCAACGCTGAAATTTTGTTATTTGACCTCGCCTAATATGGTTATTTCCACTTCCAATTCACCTTCTAAACTATTGCTCCCTAGTTTGCCCTTAGCAGATTGGCAAGATACCTATACAACACTCCACTTGTGGACGCAGATCGTTGGCAAAATTCGACTGGCACTGTCTCCCGCAGTCAATCACTGGTGGCACTCTACCCTCTACGTCACCCCACGCGGACTGACAACTGGGACAATTCCCTACCAAACTCGCATTATAGAGATCCGGTTTGACTTTATCGATCGCCAGTTGCACATTGAGTCAAGCGATGGCGCAAGCCAGACCGTTGAACTGATGCCGCGATCTGTAGCGGATTTCTACCAAGCCGTGATGACAGCCTTGAAAGAAATCGATATTGAAGTGCGGATTTGGACGATGCCCCAAGAGATCGCCAATCCCATCCCCTTCGAGCGAGATAACGAACATGCTACTTACGATTCAGAATCTGCCCAGCGATTTTGGCAAATTTTGGTACAAACCGAGCGCATTCTGAGCACCTTTCGATCGAACTTCATTGGCAAATCCAGTCCAGTCCATTTTTTCTGGGGGAGTTTCGATCTCGCCATCACCCGTTTCTCTGGACGAACCGCGCCCCAGCATCCCGGCGGGGTGCCGGGAATGGCGGATTGGGTGACGCGAGAAGCTTACTCCCATGAGGTGAGTAGCTGCGGTTTCTGGGCGGGAGATCAAGCTGTGACGGAGGCGGTTTTTTACGCCTACGCTTATCCCGAACCGTCCGCCTTTCAAACCTATCCGATTCAGCCCAAGGAGGCGTTTTACAATGCCCAGATGCGAGAGTTTGTCTTGCCCTATGAGACAGTACGGCAAGCAGCCGATCCAGAAGCAATGCTACTGACGTTTCTGCAAAGCACCTATGAGGCGGCGGCAAATTTAGCCCATTGGGATCGAGGATTGCTAGAGCGATCTCCAGGCTCATAAATAGAAAGAGAAAAGAATGACAGCAGAGCGCAGCCGTTGGCGATAGCCTGCCGTAGGCACAGTGAGTAGCAGTGAGCCGTTCCCTGCTTTGCCTCTCTCGTAGAGAATCGCCGATTATGGATGTAGTCGTCACCAACAGGAGCGCGTCGAGATGGAGAAAGAGAGATTAACAGCATTCAGTGATGGTGTCATCGCCATTATCATCACGATTATGGTGTTGGAATTGAAAGTGCCTCACGAAGATAATTTAGCCGCATTGCGTCCGCTAATTCCCGTATTTCTGAGCTATATCCTGAGCTTTGTATATTTGGGAATTTATTGGAATAACCACCACCATTTATTTCAGGTAGTGCAGCACATCAATGGTCGAGTTTTGTGGGCTAATCTGCATTTATTATTCTGGCTGTCACTGATTCCCTTTGTCACTGCCTGGATGGGTGAAAATTACTTCACCGCTGTACCAGTTGCCTTTTATGGTGGTGTACTGTTGTTTTCCGCAATTGCTTATTCGATTCTGACTGTGACTCTCATTACCCATCACGGCAAAGATTCGACGTTAGCGACTGCCATCGGGAGAGATTTTAAGGGCAAGGTATCGTTAGCGATCTATACCGTCGCAATTCCGCTTGCTTTTGCTAACTTATGGTTAGCTCTTAGCCTCTATGTATTGGTGGCAATTATGTGGTTAATTCCAGATCGTCGGATTGAAAGAGCAATGAGCTGATGAAAGTATCGCCAGACTGCTATCTAAGCCATTAACTCAAACTATTTACAATTGGCTCGAATAGCATCGACTCACTAAATTTAGAGAGTGATTATTTTCGGGGGAGCAAGGGCGGGCTAAATCAGATTTCTGACAGGGAAAATTTGCTAAGAATTAAATACAGAGCCATTTTACCGCATTATCGATCTTCATCTCCTCGGAAAATAATCACTCTCCGATTGGACTCAAGTCAAAGCCTACCTGAACTGGTGTCAAACCAACTCCGTCGATCCGGCTGCGGCGAATCGCGAGACGATTAAGCTTTACCGTCACTATCTAATTAGGCACGGGTATGGGCGGAATACGATCGCGTTGAAGTTAGCCGCTGTCCGTCGCTTTTATGATGCGGCGATCGAGTATGGGTTAATGATTTACACCCGCTCTGGGCATCAAACCGCCGCGTAGTTCTACTCATCCAGCGGAAACGATTACTTATTTGGATCGGGATGAGACTAACCAATGATGATATTCTGGTCAAAAGATCGCCAGATGCCAGTAGGCATAATCGATGAATTGTCCCGACTGGCTAGGAATATCCAGATCCCATTCCCATCTTGTGCGTGATAACATCACTAATACAGTAGATTTGTGCGTGAAGCTAAGAAGGTAATGGGATGGGTGCACTACAAGCATTAATTTTTGATGTCGATGGTACTTTGGCTGATACCGAGCGCGATGGACATCGAGTCGCCTTCAATCAAGCATTTGTAAATGCTGGGCTGGACTGGGATTGGTCGATCGAGTTGTATGGTAAGTTATTGGCTGTTACTGGTGGTAAGGAGCGGATGCGCTTTTATCTGGACACTTATCGTCCCGATGTGCGGATGAACGACCAAACTATTGCCGACCTCCACAAGGCTAAAAATCAATATTACGCTCAATTATTAGAGCGGGGTGGAATTCCGCTCCGTCCTGGAGTCAAGCGGCTGCTAGAGGCTGCCAGAGCTGCCAATCTGCGACTGGCGATCTCCACAACTACTACCCCTGAAAATGTCTTTGCTCTATTAGCAAACAATATCGACTCTAACTGGTTTGAAGTCATTGCTGCTGGTGATATCGTCCCCAAAAAGAAACCCGCCTCAGATATCTATGACTATGTACTGGAGCAGATGAATTTGCCAGCAGCAGATTGTCTAGCGTTTGAGGATTCTGAGAATGGTCTAATTTCAGCGATGGCTGCTGGCATTATGACGATCGTTACGATTAATGACTACACTCAAAATCATACTTTCGATCGCGCCAAACTAGTATTATCCGATCTCGGCGAACCCGATCGTCCTTGTCAAATCATCGCAGGTGATACTCAAGGCTCCACCTATGTCGATCTGCCACTTCTGGCTAGATTAAACAGTTGACAGTTGACAGTTGACAGTTAACAGTTGACAGCGAGGTTTCTGGGATTTAAACCCTTACTCTTTGTTAAAGCTTGGATGTCAGGATCTGAGTCTAAAATCTAGCAGGTGGGCAACGATCGCCCTCAGGGCTACGGCTATTCATTCTAAAACTTCGCTATCTCCCTCGATCTAGCGAAAACCTCCGCAACCATCAACTATTAACTATCAACTATCAACTAATCCTAAGGAGTTTCCATCCAATCGTAGATCCGATCGAGTTGTTCGATCGTCACTAGTCCGTATTGCCACAAAATCATCGGCAATGGGCCAGGATTATGTTCTACTTGTTTGAGCGCAACCGCCATCGATGAAGCCGAAATAGCTAAATCATCTTGTAAGAATCGAATTAATTTTGTTAAATGGGTCGATGCGATCATGGCCGTACCTCCGGCTAAATGTTAAAAAAGTATTTATTTAAAGAGAAAGAAATCTGCACCGACTGAATCGTCTGTAATAAAAGACTGACGACGGCGAATATTAATCTAGACCTTCACCAGTTTCAATCTAGATTACAGATAAATTCAAATTAAACCTTAATTTAGCGATCTTTTTAATCACCGCTCGATCGAGAAATTACTGAAAATATGACGGCAGTAACTCCTGTGTCCCGATCGAGGTGATGACTAGTTTAAATCGCTAATTTTGCTGGTGGTATAAATTTCGATTTCAATTCCCAAATGAGGAAATTGAATAGCGGCAGTTACAAATATTTAACTCTGTTAACAGCCGTTTGAAATCCGTATAAACACGGGGTTTTGTTAAAGTTTCGATCGAAATCTCAGTAAATCTTGGTATTCTTATTATTAGGAGTGAATCATAACACCGCTATTGACCTTTCTAGCCAAAACTCAGCTTATTTAAGCTTTTTGGCTGAGTAATTACGAATTTCTACCCGATCGCCGACCTTCAGCAGCAGTTCTGCGGCTCTACCGCTACGCAATTCCACTACCCCATCAATGACAGTATTGGACTCTGGGCCGTAACTTGGGCAAGGATCTGCCGTGCAAGGCGGGACTTGCTTGCTGATATATTTGACTACGCCATTCGACACAAACACCATATCTAGTGGGATGAGTGTATTTTTCATCCAAAAGCCAACCGAACGAGGTGGGGCAAAGACAAACAGCATTCCTCGATCGGCGGCTAGCTGCGTCCGATACATTAACCCCGTAGATTGCTCCTCAGAGGTGCGGGCGACCTCTAGTAGGATAGTTTGACCACTAATCGTAACTTGGGCACTTACAGGCAGTTTTTGCCCTCGTGGAGCGATCGGATCTAACACAGACTGTGGTGGTGTTTTTGGTTGAGTTGGTGGTGCGGACTGAACTGGTAAAGAACAGCCGAGCAACAAGATCGCGACTATTCCATATGCTATTCCAAATTTGAGGTAGTTTTGATTCACGATTTCGATAGGGGAGTGGGTGATAATTAAAGTGCTTTGCTCTAGTCGCGAAGTACGTAGCCTACCCCGCGTACTGTTTGAATTAGCCGCTTACCGCCATCTTTTTCTAATTTGAGTCGGAGATAGCGGACATATACCTCGATCACATTGGATTCGCCGAGGAAATCATATCCCCAGACATTTTCCAAAATTTGTTCTCTGGTAAGTTCGGTTTCGGGATGAGAGATCAGGTAGCGGAGAAGTTCAAACTCTTTTACTGTTAGTTCGATGGCTTGCTCGTTTCGTAATACGCGGTGAGTGACTAAATCTAAGACGAGATCGCCAAACCGTAATTGTTCTCCAGCGTTGACATTTGAATGTAGGTAAAGCCCGATCGTGTGCAGAAAATTGGGCGCGTGATAGGGTTTGAGGAAGTAGTCGTCCGCTCCAGATTCCAGACAAATAATCCGATCGGCGATCGAGTCGTGCGACATTAATAATAAAATTGGGGCGACACAACCTAGTTCGCGCAGTTGGGGTACTAGTGTCAGTGCTGAGTCTCCAGGTAAAGATCGATCGATCGTAATCAGTGATGGATGCAGTTTTTTAGCTTGCTCCAATCCCATTCTGGCATTCTCGGCGATCGCCACTTGATAACCAGCTTTGGTAAGATCGAGACTCATTCTCTCAGCAAATGCGGCATCATTTTCTACTAGGATAATCGAGGTATTTTCTGCCATAATCTGGGGTGATTGGGGATTGGGAATAGGTATTAAACCCTGAATGGAGCCTAATTTCCGGTCTTGAAAATTCAACGTCAATTTTTAAGGCAACTCTACCGAAGTTGGTTTCGCGATGTGTGGTAGTCCCCATCCTAGCTTCTCCCGCAAAACCTTGAAGTATTCTGGACGTTGTAGCCTAATAAACTTGGCTGGATAGGGCGATCTTTCCACCTTGACGGTAAATTCGGGGAGGATATAACAGCCACCATTGCCATCTACTACCATTACTAGCCGATGGGGGTTGGCTGAGTTGACAGTTACAGGTTCGGTGTCGGAGAAGACGAGGGCGCGCGAGGCGAGGGAATGAGGGCAAATAGGTACTAGCTGGAGTGCATCTACCCCAGGCGCAACAACGGGACCACCAGCACTGAGTGAATAGGCGGTAGAACCTGTGGGAGTAGACAAAATAACGCCATCGGCGGCAATATCTACAGGTGCGTGTCTACCAACTGTGACTTCAAAGTGGCACATGCTCGTAAGTGGTTCGCGATGGATCACCATTTCATTGAGACACAATGCCTCCCATAATAGTCGATCGCCTTCCCAGACTTGGACTGTCAACATCGCCCGATTTTCAACTTGAAAATCACCAGCAATCGCTCGTTCGATCGCTTCTGGTAATTGGTTGATGTAGGTTTCCGTCAGAAAACCCATGTGTCCGGTATTTACCGTCAGCAGGGGAATTCCGCACGGCGCAACCTGCCGAAACGCGGCTAAAACCGTTCCATCTCCACCCAAGACGATCGCAAAATTCACGTCCGAATCAAAGCCAGGAGGGCACAGAGAATCGATCTGGCGATAAGTAATCGGTCGATCGTCGTGACAATAACCCAATATGCCACCTTTGGCTGCGGCGGAACAAACTTCCCAGCCCAAGGCTGTTAACTTGTCATTGATTTCTTGGGCAATCCGACAAGCAACAGGTTTACCCTCATTGTAAATAATGCCTACTTTTGGCACGGATGCAGTCCTACTTCAAATTTTCTCAGGGTACAACTTTCTAATCGATCGATAAGGTTTGACACCATAGGCGATCCCATTGGCACAACCTTCGGAAAATGAGAACCCAGCGCGATCGAGCACCAGATTACCAGATATTCTCATAATTATCGCATACTCGCCGTATCGGATTAGTTCTGTTTGGGGTGGGTATGCCAGACAACATCTCACCCCCATCTCTAATACATCATTTTTTTCTTTTTCTGTTTTGCTGATTGGGCTTCTTTTTGCTTGTTTTTCTCGTAGTCTAATTCCTTGAGCTTGCGGAGAATCCGACTGAAGTATTCTTGTAAATAAGCGTCTACTGTGCCGATTTCCTTAGGCTCGATCCCAAAGACCTGATATACTTCATCCATGTTTGCGGTCAATGGTTTCCCAGTCGCCAATACTTCAGTAAAGGCTAACCTGTCGGCAGCATTCCAACTCCACTCAAAAAAGCGAAATGTTTGGCGGAGTGCTCGAATCACCCCAATTGGTAAAGTGGTGACTTTGGCATCTTTACCCGACTGACGTTCGCACAGACTAATAATTTCTTTCCCAGTCCATGCGCGGCTCCCAGCAATCGGAAAGCTCCGGTTGGCTGTTTCTGGTACAGATAGGGCGCGAATTGCAAATTTAGCGATGTCTTGAGTATCCATGTAGGCAATAGGTGAAGAATCACCTGTCAACCATACGGGCTGCCCTTCTAGAACCGGAATCGCAAATTGACTAATCAATCCTTGCATAAATCCGCAGGGACGGAGAATAGTGTAGTTTAGTCCAGATTCCTTCAAAAATAGTTCTGCACATCTTTTGATTTCCATCAGCGGTACATCGGGATAGTCTTCCGCTCCCAGAATCGAGAAAAAGATAAACCGATCGATCTTCGCCGTGACAGCAGCTTGAATCAGATTAACATTGCCGTTCCAATCAACTCGCTCGAAACTGGATATATCCGCTGCCCGTGCGGTTGCAGCGTCAATTACTGCCGTCACACCTTCTAATGCAGGTGCCAGAGTACTAGGAGTGCAGATATTACCAACCACCAACTCAGCTCCCCACTCTTTGAGAAAAGTCGCCTTGCGCGGATTTCTCACCAGACAGCGAACTTTGTAGCCTTCATCCAAAGCGCGTCGTGCGATCTGTCTACCCAGGGTACCTGTGGCACCAACAATTAGTAATGTCATTTATAAAGAATAATTAAAAACGATTAAAGCTATTTTTTAAAATATTAGCAGAAAACTCTCATGTTTGTTAACAAAAATTTACAAGGGTAGGGGAGCCAATCTTACAGCCGACACCCCACACTAAAGTTATTCTTCTTCTGGGCCTTGAATTTTGAGAAACAGGAATCCCAAGCTCAAACCTACTAGAATCAAGCTTGAAGATAAAATTGCAGCATTGAAAATTTCGCCAGCCATGACTGAAGTGCTCCTTAAATAATTAAATGATAAATTTATGGTGCCCAAAACTATGGGGATCGTCTAGTGTATCGTAACAGTTATCGGGAGTAGGCGATCGGTACCGATCGTCAGCAATTAGTAATACTTACGTCTTGCACCAATACATACTCCTTTCCCATTGTCAAATTAGAGATTTTAGGGTAGAGGGTGAATGGCTTGCACTGTTGGCGTTAGCCTGCCGTAGGCAATGCGTAGCCTGAGTGTGGATCGGATCTCGATCTGGGTGGTAAGGAAGTATGTCTACTATTGCTGGGGGACGAATCTCGATGTTTTATTCTCGATTAAGCGATCGACACGAGCTGCGCTTGCTTCAGACTGCTGATGCTCAAGAGCTGTTTGCACTGATAAATATCAACCGTACTCATCTCCGTCAATGGCTACCGTGGCTTGACTCGATAAACGATGTTGCCAACACGCGCAACTTTATCGAATCTATGCTCGAACAGTTTACCGATCGCCAGGGCTTTGTTGCCGCTATTTGTTACAATCGCAGTATTGTTGGGACGATCGGGTTTAACCGGATCGATCGGCACAATCGGCTCGGTCATATTGGTTATTGGTTGGCACAATCTCATCAAGGGCAAGGAATTGTGACGGCTTCCTGTCGCAGCCTCATCAACTACGCCTTCACGATCCTCAACCTCAACCGAGTGGTAATTACTTGCGCCACGGCAAATGAGCGTAGCCGCGCTATTCCCCTGAGACTGGGGTTTTCGCATGAAGGTATCGCTCGTGATGCAGAATGGCTCTACGATCGATATGTAGACCACGATCTCTATGCTCTGCTTCGTCGCGACTGGCACGATCTCAGCTTGAAACACCAGGTGTTAAATCATGAGCAAACCTAGACTAGTTATCGCATTAGGCGATCCGGCGGGGATCGGGACAGAAGTTGTACTCAAAGCTCTGGGCGATCGAGCTTTAGCAGATTACGATCTTACCCTAGTCGCTAATTTAGAATTATTAGTCGATCGTTATCAGTATTTACGCCAGCAAACTCCCGCATCAACTGAGTTAATAAATCCGGCTGACTTAAATATTATCAATGTGCCACTTGCCCAAGCAGTTCGCGATGGCGTACAAGTCGGACAGGGTAATGCGGCTAGTGGTGCGGCGAGTTTTGAATATCTGGAGCTAGCGATCGATCGAACACTTGCGGGTGAGTTTGAAGCGATCGTCACTGCACCCATCGCTAAATCGGCCTGGTTAGCTGCGGGACATCATTTCCCAGGTCAAACGGAATTACTCGCGTTCAAGGCGAATCTAGACCGCTTTGGGATGCTATTTGTGGGTGTTTCCCCCCACACTGGTTGGACATTACGGACGCTGCTGGCGACGACACATCTGCCGTTAAATCAAGTTTCCCAAGCTCTGACTCCAGAATTACTCAGCCTCAAGTTGGGGTTATTGGTTGAGTGTTTGCAGGTAGATTTTGGACTACAATCGGGGACGATCGCGATCGCCGGATTAAATCCCCACAGCGGTGAAGGGGGACAACTAGGGCGTGAGGAAGTAGATTGGTTAGCTAATTGGTTGGAGACTGAGCGGAGTATTTATCCACAGTACAAATTGCTCGGACTATTACCGCCAGATACAATGTGGGTAAAGCCAGGGCAAGCATGGTTTGGGACTCATCCCGATCCACAAGCCGCAGATGCTTATTTGGCTCTCTATCACGATCAGGGTTTGATTCCAGTCAAATTGATGGCATTCGATCGAGCGATCAATACAACAATTGGTTTACCATTTGTGCGGACTTCCCCCGATCATGGTACGGCATTTGATATTGCCAGATTGGGGATTGCTGACGCTAGAAGTATGGTGGAAGCAATTAAACTTGCGGCGAAATTAGTAACTTCTCGATCGGGTGTTGTTTGAAAATCTATAAGAATGCCTAGTATTGAAATCGTGGCTAGTGTTGCAAAGTCCGCCTACGCGGACTGAATCTTCTAGTCCGCGTAGGCGGACTTTGCACTCCGAGGAGTGGTTTTAACCACTTTGAGTTATTTAGTCGGGGAATTCGATCGAACAATCAAACCAAACCGATCGTCGAAAATGATAAAATCAAACTTAGATAAACAAGGCAACAGCCATGATTGCTCAACTCAGCACAGCTAGAATCAACCATGAATTAGTCGTGACTTGGGAACCATTGCCCAAGGATTTTCAATTGGAGGACGATCCGGTGGACAATGATGGACAACCGCTGCTCGCTGGAGCATTGCGCGAAAGCTTGGAACTAAGTGGATTCATTCAGCCGCAGATGCTGATCCTCTCCAACTTTGGACTATGTGCAACCATCGATGAAAAAATTGTAGTCAAAGCCCCCGATTGGTTGTATGTAGCCGCAGCCAACCCGATCGAATCTACTCGGAGAAGCTATACACCCCACGCTGAAGGCGATCTACCCACGCTCGTGATGGAATTTATCTCCGATGTGGACGGCAGCGAATACTCCGTTAAACGCACATTTCCCCCTGGCAAATGGTTTTTTTACGAGCAAATTCTCAGAGTACCGATTTACGCTATTTTTGAACCGGAAGGTGGGTTATTAGAGTTTTATCAACTCCAAAATGGTCGTTATGAATTGGTGCTACCCGATGCCGATGGACGACAATGGATCGCCGAAATGAACTTATTTCTGGGTACATGGCGGGGTAGTAAAGAGGGGCGTTCGGGTTATTGGTTGCGATGGTGGGATGAGTCGGGAACGATACTCCCGTGGGCTGTAGAGCAGATCGATCGAGAACGTCAACGTGCCGAGCAATTAGTAGCTTATTTGCGATCTCAAGGCATCGATCCAGACAATTTGCCATCTAACACCGATTAGTTCACATTGCACCATCCACCGACTACCCTAAATCTCTAATTTGATACTGAGAAGGGATAATAGACCTCTTGCGAAAGTAAAAACATAATCTTTTTTAGTATTGTCTTGTTGCGCCTTCATGCGGAGGAAACCTCCGCGAAGCGCACCGCTGTTTTCGTCTATAGTTTCCCCTAAAGCCTAAAGCCTAAAGCCTAAAGCCTGACTTTCGCAGGAAGTCTAATGTTCCAGATCCGAGCTTTTGCTCTTGCCGATCCTCTCTGCTATAATTTCTGCACGGTGGGTCTAGCCACTACTCCCCAAATAGGGGACAATATCGATCGCATACAAGTGGATAAAACAAACTAATGGTTCAAGAGAGAACTTTACCCGCATTTGAGCCAAAGTCGGGAGAAATCACCAAAGCAGAAGGCTTGATGTTGTACCGCGATACGATCCTCGGTCGCTTCTTTGAGGATAAGTGTGCGGAGATGTATTATCGAGGCAAAATGTTTGGTTTTGTCCATCTGTATAACGGCCAAGAAGCTGTATCTTCAGGTGTTATCAAAGCGATGCGTCCTGGACAAGACTATGTTTCTAGTACTTATCGAGATCACGTTCACGCACTCAGTGCTGGCGTACCTCCCCGCGAGGTGATGGCTGAGTTATTTGGGAAGGAGACAGGCTGTAGCAAAGGGCGCGGTGGCTCGATGCACATGTTCTCCAAAGAGCATCGTTTATTGGGCGGTTATGCGTTTGTGGCGGAAGGAATTCCGGTCGCCACGGGTGCTGCTTTTGCCAGTAAGTATCGGCGGGAAGCTCTGGGCGAAGCTAGTTCGGATTTGGTATCTGCTTGTTTCTTTGGAGATGGGGCAGCCAATAATGGGCAGTTCTTTGAGTGTCTGAATATGGCGGCTTTGTGGAAGTTGCCGATGATTTATGTCGTCGAAAACAATAAATGGGCGATCGGTATGTCTCACGAACGCGCTACATCCGTACCAGAGATTTACACTAAGGGTGCTGCCTTTGGGATGCACGGGGTGCAAGTCGATGGGATGGATGTATTGGCTGTCTATAGCGTCGCTAAAGAGGCGGTAGCTCGTGCGCGGGCTGGGGAAGGGCCAACTCTAATTGAAGCCCTGACGTACCGTTTTCGCGGTCACTCTCTCGCAGATCCCGACGAACTCAGACCTAAGGAGGAAAAAGAGTTTTGGTTCGCCCGCGATCCAATTAAAAAGTTGGCAACCTATTTGCTGGCTGAAGGGTTAGTCACAGGTGATGAGCTAGCAGCACTCGATCGCGAAATTCAAGATTTAATTGATGATTCGGTTGAATTTGCTGAAAATAGCCCCGAACCCGATCCTAGTGAACTTCGTCGCTATATTTTTGCTGAAGATTAGTTAGCAGTTGACAGTTGACAGTTGACAGTTGACAGTTGCAGCCAAATTGAATTCACCTCGATCTGGTTGCCACGATCGGCACATTTGAGAAAAATGTTAAATATTTACCATAGAGCTGGGGTTTAGAGCTGACAGCCGTCAGGCAGATAGTCGATCGGACGGAGTTTAAATTTGTGTCCGATCGACTGTCAACTGTCAACTGTCAACTGTCTTGATTCGCTTGCTTGGTGCGCTAAACCCTCGGGGAACCCGAGGAGCGCGAATCGCTGTCAACTATTTACCGATCGTCTAATCTTAATTTATTGCTGTTACGATCTAAAATTAAACTAAAAAAAAGCTCTAAATCAAAGATATTTTTATTGCAAATTCGGGTAAGTAACTGGATTTGGTCTATGTACAAAAAACTATCACTTTCGTTGCTATTACTATCTAATAGTTGTACGTCGTCGATCGAGAGAGCCGCACAGAGCCAGCCATTGGTAACAATACCCAACCTGACGACAGTGATGCAGACAGAAATGGTGGAAATCCATAATGATTGGAATGGATACTCAGATATTACCCCAATTTTAAGACATTATAAATTACAAATAAAACAACAAAAATTGGTGGGTCATGCTCATGTTGCAGTGGGTGGCTATGGTGCAGGGGGAGTTCATCAGCAGCAAACAACTAGCGTAACAATTCCAGCGGCTGTGACTAACAAATTTCTAGCCGCTCTAGCAAAAACTCCACTTCAAGTTGGAATTTATCAACCAAAGATCGATCGAACTGAGGACTATCCATCGATTAAGATTAAAGTAGAAAACGATCGCCAACAAGTTATTTTTAGTTCTCAATCCCAAGCGAGTAATTATGTACCTTGGAAAGTAACTGTTACCCAGGCAAATAAAACCACAGAATATATTAGCGATTCAGCTCTTCCCGCTCAAGCTCTTCAAATCCTAAACCCCTATGTCGATCGCGCTGGAATTGACCAAATTCTCCAACGGCGGCGACAGAGAAACAAATAATAATTCCGGTTTAATTGTCTAGAGCAAATCTCGGTAATTTGTTACATTTGCCCACACTAGTCCATAAAATAGTACGATAAGCAATGAGGAATCAATCCCACCGGAACTAAATCATCGCCGAGACAATCGTTAACCCCAAGCCTCAAGGTTAAGTCATAGTTTCGAGCCGCCGTAATTTTGAGCGAGCACATCGTATGCTACCAATTGCCCCAGATACTCTATTGCAGCAACGTTACCGCATCCTCAACATCTTGGAAGAGGGAGAATTAGGGCGGACATATTTGGCGATCGATTGCGGTCGTGCTGATGCCTACTGTACGCTAGAGGAACTGATTCCATTGCAATTTTCCAGCACAGTAGCCACAGCCAAGGAATTTTTTAAACAGGAAGTTACTCTTTTATATCAGCTCCAGCATCCTCAGATTCCCCACTTCTGGACGACCTTTGAAGAGCAAAATCGGCTGTTTTTAGTGCGAGATTACACTCAGGGGAAAACTTACGGACATCTTTTAGAAGAACGGCGCGATTTGGGGAGGGTATTTAGTGAAGTTGAAGTCCGGCAATTTTTATTGCAAATCCTACCAGTAATCGGCTACGTCCACAGCAAGGGGATCGTCCATCGCGATATCTCGCCAGAACAGATCGTCCACCGCGATAGTGACGGCTTACCAGTCCTCATCGACTTTGGTGTCGTCCGCGAGTTTGCACACAAATTGCAAGCCACTCCAGCCAGTCAGCAGGTGGCAATCGGACAATTTGGCTATGCTCCAGCCGAACAACTCCACAGCGGGCAGATCTATCCCAATAGCGATCTCTACGCTCTGGCTGTGACAGCGATCGTCTTATTGACTGGCAAAGAACCCAGTGCCCTATTTGAAGGAGATCGGCTGAACTGGAGTTGGCGCAAATGGACGCAGATCGACGATCGCTTCGCCAATATCTTGGGAAAGATGTTGAGTATCAGCCCCAACGATCGCTATCAGTCCGCCATTGAAGTAGAAGGCGATCTTCAATCTCTAGACATCCCCAATCCCCAACTAGCTAACGAAATTAACCCCAATCGCCCATCTACACTACCAACTGTGGTGGCAGGTAGTCACAGTACATCCCCCGCAGCCAATCGCGTTCAAACGGCAATTACCCCCATCAATCCCAGATCGATTTGGGAACAGCCTCAAGTAGTTATTCCCCTCGGTGTGCTGATTTCCCTCTTAGCTGGTGTTGGCTCTTGGTTGGGAGTCACTCAATTATTACACCGCCAATCGCCACCAGTTGCCAGTACACCACCCAAACAGGAATTTAGTAATCCCACAATTCCGACAGATAGCACCAGCCCCAGCCCGATTACCAGCGATCTGATTCAACCAGAAATGGCTCGATCGATCTTCAAGGAAGGTACAGTTGATGCAAGTACTCCACTCAGATATCGGATCGCCGCTTTGGCTGGTCAAAATCTAGATATTGAGTTAGTTTCGAGTAATGGTCAAAGTGCAGCTCCGACAAAAACAAGTATCCCCACCGATCCAGCTAAATCGTCAAGTCCGATCGCTCCAAGTTCGCCAATCTCCAGTCAACCACAAGATAACAAGTTTAATAACCCACCCATATCGCTGCCTACCCCAGCCCCAACACAAGTATTGATGACGGTGCTGTCGCCGACAGGTACGCCGCTCGACGACAAGTCCGAGCGAGTCGTCAGTTGGCGGGGACAAATAGTCACATCAGGCGACTATACGATCGAGTTACGTCCCATCACAGGTTTGACTGGTAGCGCATTTCCTTACAAACTGAGCGTTACTCAAGTAGCTGTCAGAACTTCACCCTTACCCAGCACCATCCCCTCAGCGGAACCTATCCTACCACCTGGCGTTCCTATCCCGATCGGTGGGAATGGGCTTAATCCCATTCCTGCTAACCCGAACCCAAATCAGCCCAGCAATATCCCTGGCTCACCTTTACCAGTGCCGATCGAGGTACCGACAACTCGCCCCAGCTCAACACCGAGCGAATCAGAACGTCCCACTCGGCGCACCAGAAGACGCAATCGCCAGCAGCTAGAACCCAGCCCCGAAGTCAGGGAACGCAATCGGGTAAATTCAACTGATGAAACAACTAGCAGATCGCGTCGCCGCCGCAATCGGGTAGTCACTGATGGGGAAAAGCCCACCCCACGCCGCCGCAATCGGACTGAAACACCAGCCACGTCGAGTCCTGCCTCAAAACCAGATGTCAGCGAGAATGCGCCCAGCGCGACACCCCAACCAGAACCATCGATCGGCATACCCGTTCCCGCCGCTAAACCCGCACAGCCCGATCGATCGAATGGCGATCGCACCTCCCCACCATCCAATAGTGGTACCAACGATCCCGACTAGCACTATCGTTGCACCAATGGATCTACCCACAAGGATTTTACCGAGCGGGATATCGGAAAACGATGATTTCTTGCCAAACAGATTTGCGCTCGTAGGGTGTGTTAGCCTAACTCGTAACGCACCATTGGCGATCGACTGTACTGGGCTGTAGTCGGTGCACCCAACCAGATAACTATCAACTATCAACTAATTTAAATGCTTCTAATTACTAGTACCGACACAGAT
>ENA-OFCF01000476-OFCF01000476.1-metagenomes-genome-assembly--contig:-NODE-476-length-17602-cov-4.259076_pt1 | contig 17602 bp, 18 predicted proteins | sample MGYA00153387_OFCF01 | MGnify analysis MGYA00153387
GGATGGCGTCTTCCAGTTCGCGCGCCAGGGCCAGCGGGTACCAGGCGGCGCCCAGCGCTTCAATGCCGGCGATGTCGGTGGGCTGTGCAGTAACGGGTGCGCTGACCGTGAACGTGGCGGCGCGCCTGCTGCGGTCGATCTCGACCGTGACGTGGCGATAGCGCAGGGCGTCGCCCTCATGCTCGGTTTCCAGCGTGCATGCCAGCGGCGTCAGTGCCACACCCTTGCCGTCGGCGGGGCGGTCACTTTGCGCGGCCAGTTCCAGCGCACGCTGCTGCACCTTCGCGGCAAAGACCGCCGGCTTGGCGATGTCGTCCACCAGGCGCCATTCCTTGGCCTTGGTGCCGCGCACACCTTCGACGCTGGTGCAGAAGATGTCGGCGCGGTCGTGGCGGACGCGGCGCTTGTCGGTGACGCGTGTCAGGCCGCCGGTGCCGGGCAGCACGCCGAGCAGCGGCACCTCGGGGAAGCTCACCGCCGACGAGGCGTCGTCGAGCAACAGGATCTCGTCGCAGGCCAGGGCCAGCTCGTAGCCACCGCCGGCGCAGGCACCATTGACGGCGGCCAGGAACTTCAGGCCGCTGTGCCTGCTGCTGTCTTCGAAGCCATTGCGTGTTTCGTTGGTGAACTTGCAGAAGTTCACTTTCCAGGCGTGGCTGCTGACGCCCAGCATGAAGATGTTGGCGCCCGAGCAGAAGACGCGCTCCTTGGCGCTCGTCAGCACCACGGTGCGCACTTCGGGGTGTTCGAAACGGATGCGCTGGACGGCGTCGTTGAGCTCGATGTCCACGCCCAGGTCGTAGCTGTTGAGCTTGAGCTTGTAGCCGGGCTTGATGCCGCCGTCTTCATTGATGTCGAGTTTGAGCCGGGCGACATCACCCTCAACCGTCAATGTCCAGTGCTGGTACTTGGCTGGATGCGTGGCAAAACTGACGAGTTCGCGCTCTATCCCTTGAATAGTTTGTTTGAACAAAAGGGGTTCTGTCATCGCGTTCATGTTGTCTCTTTCTGAATGGTTTGTGGCACGGATCTTTTCAGGTCGGTCATGCTTTGTTTTATGGTGCGTGCGGCAGTATCAACAACTGCATCGGCACGTGCATACAAGGCTTCACGGCTGGCCAAAATGCGGCGAATATCGTCAAGCGCTTCATGGCTGGCACCATTTGAATCAAACGGCCGCATGTCGCCCTGCGCTATCACTCGGGCCATGTGTTCGTCCGGGCTGGTTTTAAGCCACACGCAGTAAAAACGGCTTTGTAGCAGGTCAAACGTTTCGCGCTCACTGACGATGCTGCCGCCCGTGGTCATCACCACGCCGTCTGGGTGTTCTTCTGCAATTCTTAACAGTGCACGCCGCTCATAACGTCGGTAGCCGGGCTGCCCGTGCAGCAGCAAAATCTCGTTCATGCTGGTGCCAGCCTCGCGCTCAATTTCGCGGTCAAGCTCAATGAAAGGTACGCCGTGCTCGGCGGCGAGTTGCGCGCCAAGTGTTGATTTGCCCGCGCCGCGCAGGCCAATCAAAGCCACGCGCTGTTCACGGCCCTCCGTGTCGCCCAGATCAAACGCGTTGCCAAGCAGTGCGTAGGCCTGGTCAAGCTGGGTGTCGTCCAGACGCGCCAACAAGCTGCTGGCTCGGGCCAGCGCTGGCCGCGGTGCGTCTTGCAGCAAGTCAATCACCGTGATGTTCAGCGCACTTGCTGCGGCCTCGAGCGAGTTGATTGACACGTTGCCCTTGCCGGATTCAACATCGGCCAGAAAACGCTCGCTCAGGCCAGAATCCGCCGCAAGCACTTTGCGCGTCATTCCGCGGCGGGTACGCCATGCACGTACGCGCCCACCCAGTTCGCCAAGTGTGGCGTTTGCGTCGTATTCAAGCGTCTCAGAAACTAAACCCATAAGTTGCAGTATACTTCATTGTTATCGACCGTCAAGCAGTTTATTGCAGTCTAAAGTGATCTGAAAAATGAAACTCAAAATTTTGGTAGGTACCATGACCAGCACGGCTGACTACGTTGCACAAGCCATACAAATGGACTGCGCTGATTTGATCAGCGATATTGAGATTGAGCTGATGGACAAACTCGACATCAGTGTCTTCAGCGAAGACAACGCGAAAGATGCGTTATATCTCATCTGCTCATCCACCTATGGTCAGGGTGACGTGCCCGACAACGCAAGGGCGCTGTACGAGTCGATGGGTGCGACGCCTGCGTTTTTAGGCCATGTCAAATACGGCGTTCTTGCGTTGGGCGACCGAACTTACTTGCAGACGTTCTGCTTCGGCGGCAAGAAGTTCGATGAGCGCCTGGCCGATTTGGGCGCACAGCGCATCGGCGAGTTGTACTGCCACGATGCCAGTACCGGCACGATGCCTGAAGAAGAGGGCACCGCTTGGTGCAGGCAGTGGTTAACAGAAGCTCTGCAAGGCGCAACTGCGGCAAATTAAGCGATTTTTTAAGCCAGAAGTGCTGCTAGCGTCGTAAATTTCGGCGTAAGCAGCTATTAAATTAATAGTAGCACTATTGGGCGGTTAGACTAGCGCCCGATGCAAAACACTGTCGGCAAACTGAGCGGCAGCGAGGTTTTGTCTTGCCGCCACTTGGCCACCAGAGCGCTTTTGTTCACGCCTGCATCCAGAGTTAAACCGCAGCTCAACGCCAGGCGTGTATTGGCTTGCAGTGTGTGAACCAGTGCCTGTAAAAGCGCAGCGTTGCGGTACGGCGTTTCAATAAAAATTTGCGTTTGCCCGCTGCGCAGGCTGAGTGATTCAAGCTCTTTGATGCGCTGGCTTCTCTCGCCGGCGTCTTGCGGCAGGTAGCCCACAAAGGCAAAATTCTGGCCGTTCAAGCCGCTGCTGGCCAGCGCCAGCATCAGCGACATGGGGCCGGTCAGGGCGACCACTTCAATGCCTAAATCGTGCGCCGCACGCACCACCGACGAGCCGGGGTCAGCGATCGCTGGCATGCCCGCCTCACTCACCAGGCCCACATCGTTGCCATCCAGCGCGGGCTTGAGCAGTGGCTTCGCATCAAAGTTGCCGCTGTGGTCGCCCTTTTTATGCACTTCACGCGGCAGCTCCTGAATCTGTAGCGCCTGTACCGGCTGGGCCAGTGCCTGGACTTCGCCAACGCGTTTTAAATAGGCACGCGTGCTTTTCGCGTTTTCACACACCCAGTGGCTGACTTTGGCCGCAATTGCAATGGTTTGCAGCGGCATGACATCTTGCAGCGGCGCTTGCGTATCACAGCCAAAATCAAGCGGGGCAGGGACCAAATACAGTTTGCCTTTGGCCCCGCTCATGCCGCTACCCGGTGGTGCAACACATCCAGCCCGGCAGCGCGCAACAGCGTACAGGTGCGTATCAATGGCAGGCCAATCAGCGCGGTTGGGTCATCGCTTTCAATCGCGGCCAGCAGCGCAATGCCCAGGCCTTCGCTTTTGGCGCTACCTGCACAGTCGTACGGCTGTTCGGTGCGCAAATAATGCTCAATTTCACCATCTGTCAGCTCGTGAAAGCGCACGCGCACTGCGGCCAAATCGCCTTGCGCGAAGCCGGTCTGACCGCACACCACGGCAACCGCAGTTTGAAAAACAACGGTTTGCCCGCGCATCATGCGTAGCTGCGCAACCGCTCGCTCATGCGTGCCGGGTTTGCCGAGCGGTAGGCCGTTCAAGTCAGCGACCTGGTCGGCCCCAATCACGATGGCTGAGGGAAATTGCGCGGCGACAGCGTGCGCTTTGGCCAGCGCCAGTCGCATCGCCATCATGTGCGGAGCCTCATTCGGTAGAGGCGTTTCGTCCACACCTGGCGCGGCCACTGCAAATGGAACCTGCAAGCGCGCTAGCAGCTCGCTTCGATAGCGGGAGGTGGAGCCGAGTACGAGTTGGCGCGGCGGTGGGGCATCATTCTGCATGGGTTGTCGGTTCATGCGTTGATTCTCTTACACTCACCCGATGATCCAACACCTTGATGCGAAGCGGCTCAATGTTCAAGCCATGGCAGAGGCCGGGCAGACCTTGAGCGGGTCAACCTTGCTACAAAATATGGAGCGCCTTGCGCCCGAATCTAATGCGCTAGATGCCGAAACGTCTGTAAATTGGGAGTTGGCGGCCCAATTGCGTCCCGGCGCGGGCGGCCAGCCTGACGTGTGGCTGCACATTAGCGCCGATGTCAATTTGGCACTGACATGCCAGCGCTGTATGGCGCCCGTACAAACACCGATAGCGGTTGACCAGTGGTACCGATTTGTTGCCAGCGAAGAAGTGGCGATGGCCGAAGACGATGCTTCTGATGAAGATTTACTCGTCATGACGCCACAGTTTGATGCGTTCGAGGTACTGGAAGACGAGCTGCTGATGGCGCTGCCGTTGGTGCCCATGCACGGGGCTTGCCCGAGCATGCCTGCTTTCAGCGCAGGCGAGGCCGAGCTGGTTGCGCTTGCCCCTGAAAAGCCTAATCCGTTTGCGGCGCTGGCGCAGCTCAAAAAGCCAAAATAGGATGGCACTACCGTTTAAAGTTGATGCGAATTAACGCAATCGTATTAAATTTGCAGCCGGGCATTGGGCCTACCGTGACCAGTGCAGCGCGCAGCTGCTGGCGGGCAGGTTATAATTGAAAGCTTGGCGGATCAACTTGGTCCGCCTCTTTAAACTAACCCCAATGCCGGTGTGATTTCCTCACCAGCGTGACCAACAGGAGCGGATCATGGCCGTCCAGCAAAACAAAAAATCTCCTTCCAAGCGCGGTATGCACCGCTCGCACAACGCACTTGACGTACCGGGTATTGCAGTAGAGCCGACCACCGGCGAAGTGCATCTGCGTCACCACATCAGCCCAACCGGCTTTTACCGTGGCCGCAAGGTTCTGAAAACCAAATCTGAAGCGTAAGCTTTTGCGCGAAAAGAATGCCCGCACCACCCTGCGGGCTTTTTTGTTTCTGCAGGCTTTTACTTTGGCTATCGATTTTTCATCCCGCCGGATGTACTCAGTGAGCTGCGCTTGACCAGCATTGCTGTTGACGCCATGGGCGGTGATTTCGGGCCATCCGTGACGCTTCCCGCTTGCCTGAATTTCTTGAACCACCACGCCGAGGCATCGGTGGTGGTGGTCGGCCTCAGCGCGGAGCTGGCCAGGCACAAAGCCCACGCCATGTTGATCGCGCACCCGCGCTGCCGCTTTGTTGAAGCGACCGAAGTCGTCACCATGGACGACCCGCTGGAAATCGCGCTGCGGCGCAAAAAAGATTCGTCGATGCGTGTGGCCATCAACCAGGTCAAAAATGGCGTCGCGCAAGCTGCGCTGTCGGCGGGAAACACCGGCGCACTGATGGCAATTTCGCGCTACGTGCTCAAAACGCTTGACGGCATTGACCGCCCAGCCATTGCGGGCCAAATCCCCAACGCCAATGGCCGGGCCACCACGGTGCTCGACATGGGCGCGAACGTCGATTGCACCGCAGAACACTTGCTGCAGTTTGCCGTCATGGGGTCGGCGCTGGTGGCGGTGCTCAGCAACAACAACCAGCCCACCGTTGGCTTGCTCAACATCGGTGAAGAGGCGATCAAAGGCAATGAGATTATTAAAAAGGCGGGTGAGCTTTTGCGCGCCGCCGGCGCTGCGGGTGATTTGAATTTTGTCGGCAACGTTGAAGGCAACGACATATTTAAAGGCACTGCCGACATCGTGGTGTGCGATGGCTTTGTTGGTAACGTCGCGCTGAAGGCCAGCGAGGGTTTGGCGTCAATGATTGTTGACCTTTTGCGCAAAGAATTCACCCGCAACCTGCTGACCAAAATGGCAGCAGTGGTGGCGTACCCAGTCATTGCCGCGCTGAAAAAAAGGGTGGATTCGCGGCGCTACAACGGCGGCGCACTGCTGGGACTGCGTGGTCTGGTTTTTAAAAGCCACGGTTCTGCTGATGCGTTTGCCTTCGAAAGCGCCTTGAACCGCGCTTATGACGCCGCGCGAAACAACCTGCTGGCGCAGGTGCGCGAGCGTATCGCCCATGCAGCGCCTTTGTTGGTGGCAAATGCTTCTATTGCCCCCGCGGTCGCCGATGTGCTGCCGGCAGTGCTGCAGGTTGCGCCATCGGCGGCTTCACTCTCAGTACACTGATTCATGGCCCAACCGTCCAATTTGTATTCCCGTATCACTGGCACTGGCAGCTACTTGCCGCCGCGCAGATTAAGCAACGACGACCTGGCGGCGGAACTGGCAGCCAAGGGCGTTGAAACCTCCAGCCAGTGGATCGTTGAACGCACCGGCATTTATGCGCGTCACTTTGCAGCGCCTGACGTAAATTGCAGCGACCTGGCGCTGGAAGCATCAAAAAATGCCCTCAGCGCGGCTGGCTTGCAGCCAGGCGATATTGACCTCATCATCGTGGCCACGTCCACGCCTGACATGGTGTTTCCGTCAAGCGCCTGCATTTTGCAAAACAAGCTCGGCATGGCAGGTTGCCCGGCGTTTGATCTACAAGCCGTGTGCAGCGGATTTGTCTACGCGCTGACGGTGGCCGACGCGATGATTAAAACTGGCGCCGCTACCAAGGCGCTGGTGGTGGGTGCTGAAGTGTTCTCGCGTATTCTCGACTTTAGCGACCGAACCACCTGCGTGTTGTTTGGCGATGGCGCCGGCGCGGTGGTGCTCGAGGCGTCCGATACGCCCGGCATTTTGGCGAGCGACTTGCACGCCGATGGCAAGCACGTCGGCATTTTGTGTGTGCCAGGCAATGTCTCTGGCGGCAAAGTCATTGGTGATGCACTGCTCAAAATGGACGGGCAGGCAGTTTTTAAACTTGCCGTTGGCGTGCTGGAAAGTGCAGCGCGCGCTACGCTGGCCAAGGCCAATTTGACGGACGCAGACATCGATTGGCTGATTCCCCACCAAGCGAATATTCGCATCATGCAAAGCACCGCCAAAAAGCTGAAATTACCGCTTGAAAAATTAATCGTCACGGTTGACCAGCATGGCAACACGTCGGCAGCGTCGATTCCGCTGGCGCTCGACGTGTCAGTGCGCACCGGCAAAATCAAAAAGGGCGACACGCTGATGCTTGAAGGCGTGGGCGGCGGCTTTACCTGGGGCGCTGTGCTGCTGAATTTGTAATGCTGGATGGAACGTCGGCAATGACCTTGGTTGTGATCCTGGAGTAGATGTTGAAACCTTTTGCGTGCGTATTTCCCGGTCAAGGGGCCCAGTCTGTGGGCATGCTCGATGCGTGGGGAGACCACCCAGTACTGCTTGACACTTTGCAAGAAGCGTCCAGCGCGCTCGACGAGGATATTGGTCTGCTCATCAAGCAGGGCACCAAGGAAGAACTTGCCCTGACGACCAACACGCAGCCGGTGATGCTGGTGGCCGGGGTTGCCGCCTTTCGCATCTGGATGGCCGAAACAGGAGCAGCGCCGGCCTTTGTAGCGGGCCACTCGCTGGGTGAATATGCGGCGTTGGTCGCCAGCGGCGTGCTTACATTAACGCAAGCAGCGCCGCTGGTGCGCTTTCGTGCCCAGGCCATGCAAGACGCTGTGCCGGTAGGCGCCGGTGCGATGGCTGCTATTCTTGGGCTAAATGCTACTGAAATAATAGCTGTTTGCGCCCGTATTTCGGGAGATGCAGGCCAAAACAGCTTGAAAATTGGCGAAACAGTCCAAGCGGTGAACTTTAACGACCCAATGCAAACTGTGATTGCCGGAAGCAAGGCAGCTGTCGATACTGCGTGCGAAGAACTCAAAGCCGCTGGTGCCAAGCGCGCGCTGCTGCTGCAAGTCTCTGCGCCGTTTCATTGCAGCCTGATGCAGCCGGCTGGCGAAAAACTCAAAGCCAAATTGGCAGACACCACGTTTGCCGCGCCGCAAATCCCACTCATCAACAACATTGACGTAGCCATTGAGTTTGAGCCTGACCGAATGCGTGATGCGCTGTATCGGCAATCATTCGGCCCGGTGCGTTGGGTAGAGTGCATACAGGCTATCAAGGCGCACGGAGTCACCCATATCGTTGAGTGCGGCCCTGGCAAAGTACTCGCTGGCCTGGTAAAGCGCATTGATGCTGACCTGACAGGCGCGCCTCTGTTCGACCCCACTTCCTTGGCACAGGTGAAAGAGCTCTTGACGTGAACGACTACAAATTTGAAGGCCAGGTCGCCTTGGTAACCGGCGCATCGCGCGGCATCGGGGCAGCGATTGCGCTGGAGCTGGCGCGCAAGGGCGTCAAGGTCATTGGCACCGCGACCACCGACGGTGGCGCAACGAAGATCACGCAAGCGTTGTCAGCGTTTGCCGGTTGTGAAGGCAAAAATCTGAACGTCAACGACGTGCCTGCCGCTGAGGCGTTGATTGACGGCCTGGTGAAAACCCACGGCGGCCTGCAAATTCTCGTCAACAACGCAGGCATCACCCGCGACATGCTGGCCATGCGCTTGAAAGACGACGATTGGGACGCGGTGCTTGATACCAATTTGAAAGCCGTTTTTACGATGAGCCGCGCCGTGATGCGAGGCATGATGAAGCAGCGCTACGGCCGCATCGTCAACATTACCTCAGTCGTGGGCGCTTCGGGCAATGCCGGGCAAGCCAACTACGCCGCAGCCAAGGCCGGTGTGGCGGGCATGACCCGCGCCTTGGCGCGCGAGCTGGGCTCACGTAACATCACGGTCAATTGCATTGCGCCGGGATTTATTGAAACCGATATGACGGCCAGCCTGAGCGAAGACCAGCAAAAAGCGCTGCTTGGGCAAATCCCGCTGGGGCATTTGGGCAAGCCGCAAGACGTTGCGCATGCCGTGGCATTTGTAGCAAGCCCGCAGGCGGCGTACATTACTGGCCAGGAAATTCATGTCAATGGCGGCATGTATATGTAATTTGGTAGTGGTAAAACATTGCAGTTCCAAGCCGGTTTGTATCCGTCCGGCAGGGTGCCTAGGGTGAAGTCTCTAACGCGCTAAAATCACGGATTAATTTACTACCCTTTGGGCGGAACTATGAGCGATATCGAAGCACGTGTTAAAAAAATCATTGCCGAGCAACTCGGCGTTGAAGAAAGTCAAGTCACCAGCGAAAAAGCCTTTGTGGCCGACCTGGGCGCGGACTCTCTTGATACGGTAGAACTGGTCATGGCACTGGAAGACGAGTTTGGCATTGAGATTCCGGATGAAGAAGCCGAGAAAATCACCACGGTTCAAAATGCGATTGATTACGCCAACTCGCATCAAAAAGCGTAAGCTGTCATTTACTTACCCGTTTAAAAAGCCCCAGCAGGGGCTTTTTTGCAATCTTTTCAGCTGTACTTTGAGGATGTGCGAATGAGTCGTCGCCGCGTTGTAGTGACTGGTCTGGGCTGTGTCAGCCCGGTTGGAAACACCATTGCAGAGAACTGGTCCAATTTATTGGCTGGCCAGTCCGGCATTGACCTGATCACCAAATTTGATGCGTCAAACTTTGCCTGCAAAATTGCTGGCGAAGTCAAAGGCTTCACGATCGGGGATTACATTCCTGAAAAAGAAGCCCGCCATATGGACACTTTCATCCACTATGGCTTGGCAGCTGCCTGCCAGGCAGTGGTGGACAGCGGCCTGAAAACTGGCGACGCTTTGAGCGAAGACGAAGCTGTGCGTATCGGCTGCGTGATTGGCTCGGGCATTGGCGGTTTGCCGCTGATTGAAAACACCCACGAAGAACTCACCAAACGCGGCCCCCGGCGGATTACGCCGTTTTTCGTGCCCGGCTCCATCATCAACATGATTGCTGGCCATGTGTCGATGAAATTTGGCTTTAAGGGTCCCAACATCGCCATCGTCACGGCATGCACCACGGGCTTGCACTGCATTGGCGACGCAGGCCGGATGATTGAGTATGGCGATGCCGATGTCATGATTGCGGGTGGCTCAGAAGCTACTGTCTCGCCCTTGGGCATAGGCGGTTTTGCGGCGATGCGCGCGCTGTCTACCCGCAACGACGATCCCCAAACCGCCAGCCGCCCATGGGACAAGGACCGTGACGGCTTTGTGTTGGGCGAGGGCGCCGGCATGATGGTGCTGGAAGAATACGAGCACGCCAAGGCGCGTGGTGCCAAAATTTATGCCGAGCTGGCTGGGTTTGGCATGAGCGCTGATGCAGGTCATATGACTGCCCCGAGCATGGATGGCCCCAAGCGTGCCATGTTGGGTGCTCTGCGCAATGCGGGGCTCAATGCCGATGCCGTGGATTACCTCAATGCGCACGGCACCTCAACGCCTTTGGGTGACATCAATGAAACCAACGCCATCAAAGCTGCGTTTGGCGCGCAGGCCAAGAAAATGGTCATCAGTTCCACGAAGTCCATGACCGGGCATTTGCTGGGTGGAGCGGGCGGTATTGAGTCAGTCTTTACCGTACTGGCTTTGCACCATCAAAAAATTCCGCCCACCATCAACATCTTTAACCAGGACGCCGAGTGTGATCTGGATTTTTGTGCCAATACGGCGCGTGATGCCAAAATTGACGTTGCTGTGAAAAACAATTTCGGCTTTGGTGGCACCAACGGCACGCTGGTTTTCAAGCACGCTTGACGGTAAGTCAGACCGCCTTGAGCAAACACAACGCCCCTTCAGTGACCTATCCGCTGGGGCGCTCGTATTGGCAAGCGTTTTTTTTGTCGGCACTCTGGCTGGCTGCGTTGTTGCTGGTGTGTGTCTGGACTTTGGCCAGTCAACAGCTTGGCTGGCGACAAGCAGCAGGCTTAATAACCTTGATGTGCGCAGGATTGGCTGCCTGGCATGGCTGGAAAAACGCGCCTGTCGGGCAACTCGCGTGGGACGGTCAAGTCTGGCGCTGGGAAAGTCGCGGCTATCAAGCAGGCGTTCCTGAATATGAGCTGTCGGTTGCGCTTGACCTTCAAAACGTGATGTTGTTGCGCCTTGAAAACCAGGCACATGCCAAGTTGTGGCTTTGGGCAGAGCGGCGCGCTTTTCCAGAGCGCTGGCTGGATTTGCGACGGGCGGTTTATTCGCCGCATCGCTCACCGAGCGGCATAGTCAGTCCAGCATGAGCGAACATCCCATCAGCCTTCTAGAGGTTAAAGCGATCGACAGCGATGCCCTGCTGGTTGAGCGCGCGGTGGCGGGCGACCAAAAGGCCTTCGAACTGCTGGTCATCAAGTACCAGCGCCGCATCCAGCGCCTGATTGGCCGCATGGTGCGTGATGTTGATCTGGTTGAAGACATTGCGCAAGAGACTTTTATCCGCGCTTACCGGGCGTTGGCGCAATTCAGGGGCGAGGCACAGTTTTACACCTGGTTGTACCGAATCGCTGTGAATACCGCCAAAAAAGCATTGATGGACTTAAAGCGCAATCCGACTGTTTCTGAAAATTTCTTTAAATCTGACGATGACGATGAAACTTCCCCCCTCGAAAACGAACTAACAAGTTCAGAAACGCCAGATGCGGTGCTGGCCAGCAAGGAAATAGCGCAAATCATCAATGCGGCCCTGGAGGCACTGCCCGAAGAGTTGCGTCAGGCCATTACGCTGCGCGAGATTGAAGGTTTGAGTTACGAGGAAATATCCGAAGCCATGAATTGCCCGATTGGGACCGTTCGTTCCCGCATCTTCAGGGCGCGAGAAGCAATATCGCTCAAGGTCAAGCCCTTGCTCGAAAACCAGAGCGGCAAGCGTTGGTAGCCTTGGTAACAAAACTGAAAACTGAAAACTGAAACTTACAAACCTGCATCATCATGACGACTCTTGATTCCCTTCATTCTCCTGCCCCTGAATGGCTGTCTGCCTTGGCTGATGGCGAGCTTGCAGATGGCGAGCTCGCTGGTACTGGCCTGCAAAATGTGATGCAGTCAACTGCTGCTCACAGCGACTGGAATACCTACCAAGTGATTGGCCAAGTGCTCAGGGGTAGTGCTGGGTCTTCAATGCCTCAAGGTGCGGATCCAGCGTTTTTGCAGCGCCTGAACTTGAGTCTTGTCAATGAGAAAGTGGAAAAAGAAGCGCTTCCGGTGCTGCCTGCACCAAGCCACGTGTTGATTGCCATGCCAAATCAGCCCGCTGCCAATGAGGCCGTTTTCCGCTGGAAGTTGGTGGCTGGTTTTGCTTCACTCAGCGCCGCCTTGGTGGTTGCCTGGAGTTTTGTCGGCTCGCCTGATGCATCGACAGCCTCGCAACTCGCCCAACGGCCGGTAGCCGAGCAGGTGGTGGTGGCGTCTCCCCTGGGCCCGATGGTGCGCGATGCGCGACTTGAAGAGTTGATGACGGCGCACAAGCAACTCGGCGGTTCGTCATTGCAGGCACCTTCCGGGTTCCTGCGCAATGCAGGCTTTGAAAATTCACTGAGCGAGCGACGCTGACTTATCGCTGCATGACTGTAAAAGCTCAAAAACACCATGAATTTCAAGCATTTTAGCCTTCTAGCCCTTTATTTATGGGTGCAAGTAGCTACTAATATTGTAGCAGTTCAGGCTCAGTCACAAACTTCGCCGCAAGCTGCCAACCCAGCTCCAGCGGCTGTTGAGGCTAAAAGCATCAATGACTGGCTGCTGCGCTTGCATGAGGCATCGAAGCGGCGCAGCTACATCGGCACTTATGTCGTGTCGTCTGGCGGGCAAATGCATAGCGCCAAAATTTGGCATGTTTGCGAAGGCACGCAGCAGGTCGAGCGGGTTGAAAGCCTGACGGGTGCACCTCGTTCGACTTTCCGGCACAACGACAAAGTCGTGACCTTCATGCCTGAGCAAAAAGTCGCGCGCAGCGAAAAGCGCGAGGTTACCGGCAGCTTCCCGGAGCTGGTTCAGTCTGCCGACAACCGGATTGCCGAGTTTTACAAGCTCAAAGCTGAAGGCGTTGAGCGGATAGCCGGGCTTGAATCGGATGTGGTGCTTTTGATCCCCAAAGACGCGATGCGATTTGGTTACCGCGTCTGGACTGAACAGAAAAAAGGCCTGGTCGTCAAGCTGCAAACGCTGGACTCAGACGGCCGCGTGCTGGAGCAAGCCGCTTTTTCTGAACTGCAGCTTGATGCACCTGTGAAAATGGAAAAACTCTTGCAAATGATGGGCAAGGTCGATGGCTATCGCGTTGAGGAGTCTGCACTCCTCAAAACCACTGCCAGTGCCGAAGGCTGGAAGCTGACCACACCGGTGCCTGGATTCAAACCCATGAGCTGCTACAAGCGCCCGATGGCTGGGGCTTCTGCTGCTGCGGTTATCGATGAACCGATGCAGTGGGTTTTTTCAGATGGCCTGGCATCGGTATCGCTTTTTGTTGAGCCGTTTGATCGGCAAAGGCACATCAAGGAATCCGCCATGTCGATGGGCGCAACGCACACCATCACGCGCCAGTTGGGCAGTTACTGGCTGACAGCTTTGGGCGAGGTGCCGATGAGCACCCTCAAACAGTTTGCCAGCGGACTTGAGCGAAAAAAGTAAATTTTGTTTTTAACACGAGGTCAATGATGCTTGGATTCATGAAAAAGCCATGGCGTACAGCCGCAGTTACCGGCTTGTTTGCAGTGTTCGCCGCCACTGCTTTGCTGCCTGCAACGTCTGCGTTGGCGCAAAACCGCACCCTGCCTGACTTTACCGATCTGGTGGAACAGGTTAGCCCGTCGGTGGTGAATATCCGTACCTCAGAAAAAGCCAAGACGGCCGCTGCTGGCGGTGGTATTGACGAGCAAATGCTCGAATTTTTCCGGCGCTTTGGCATCCCCGTGCCGCCCAACATGCCGCGCGGCCCGCGTTCTGACCGCGCACCCGCACCGCAAGAAGAAGCCCAGCCGCGTGGCGTGGGTTCAGGTTTCATCCTGACACCCGACGGCTTCATCATGACCAACGCCCACGTGGTGGAGGGCGCAGACGAAGTGATCGTGACCTTGACTGACAACCGCGAATACAAAGCCAAAATCGTGGGCAGCGACAAACGTACCGACGTGGCGGTGGTCAAGATTGAAGCCACTGGCTTGCCCGCCGTCAAAATTGGCGATTCCAGTCGCCTCAAAGTAGGTGAATGGGTCATGGCCATCGGTTCGCCGTTCGGCTTGGAAAACACGGTGACGGCGGGCATTGTCAGTGCCAAGCAGCGCGACACGGGTGACTATCTGTCGTTTATCCAGACCGATGTGGCGATCAATCCTGGTAACTCCGGTGGCCCCTTGATCAATATGCGCGGCGAGGTGGTCGGCATCAACAGCCAGATTTATTCGCGGTCTGGTGGCTTTCAGGGCATTTCGTTCGCGATTCCAATGGACGAAGCTGCACGTGTGTCTGACCAGTTGCGAAGCACGGGCAAAGTCACACGGGGGCGTATTGGCGTGCAGATTGACCAGGTCAGCAAAGAAGTGGCTGAGTCGATTGGCTTGGGCAAGGCGCAGGGTGCACTGGTTCGCGGCGTAGAGGCGGGTGCGCCCGCAGATAAAGCCGGCATTGAGGCGGGTGACATCATCACCAAGTTTGACGGCAAGCAAATTGACAAATCTACTGACTTGCCGCGCCTTGTAGGTAACGTCAAGCCGGGCACCAAATCCGTGGTGACGGTGTTCAGGCGCGGTAGCACCAAAGACTTTTCAGTTGTTGTTGCTGAAGTCGAGGCAGAAAAGCCAGTCCGTAAGGCGGCTGGCCCTGAACCCAAACCACCGGTTGCAGGCCCTGCACAAGTGCTGGGGTTGGCTGTCAGTGAAATCAGCGATGCACAAAAGAAAGAACTCAAAATCAAAGGTGGCGTCAAGGTCGATACGGCTGAAGGTGCCGCAGCCAGAGCTGGCTTGCGTGAAGCCGACGTCATCATTGCCATTGCCAACACTGAAATCACAAACGTCAAAGAGTTTGAAGCTGCACTGGCCAAACTCGACAAAAGCAAAGCCGTGAACGTGCTGCTCAGGCGCGGCGAGTTGGCTCAGTACGTACTGATTCGGCCTGGACGTTGATCGTGCTGAGCAAATAGCGGTTTGACCGGCACTTGCGTGTCGGGCTGAAAATTACCCCATTCCCCATCAGGGCTTGGGGTTTTTACTGAAATACAGTTCTTTTACCTGCTTTTAAAAATATATTTTTAGCGCTTGGCCAAACCAACATGTTGGTGGTCACTAACAGTTTTTGTATCAAAGTGATCGGTTTGGTTAGAATGGGGTGCGATATTTGATGAATTTGAATATATCGAAACCACTAAAATTGCCAATTGCAGACTTTTTTGAGTTATCACCCATTGATCCACAGATCACCCACAAGTTGTCCAGAGTAGTTCAGTTGAAATTGTGAATAACTTGTGGATAAAATTCATGTTGCTACCTTGCAACGACAAAAATATGGCCGTTTTGGGACTGTTTATGACTGGCTTTTTGCCTACAATGAAGTTCCAACATAGCAGTTGCCATAGATTGTTGGTTCAGGGCGCGTCGCAAACCGACGCGCCCTTTTTTATGTTCAATCGCAAATGGCAACACCGCTGTTCGCAATACTTTCAAGCACTTAGGCGTTTTCGTTGATGAATCACATCAGAAATTTTTCGATCATTGCACACATTGATCATGGCAAGTCCACACTCGCAGACAGATTGATTCAGCGCTGCGGTGGTTTGCAAGACAGAGAGATGAGCGCGCAAGTGCTGGACTCGATGGATATTGAAAAAGAGCGTGGGATAACCATCAAGGCGCAGACCGCTGCGCTCAAATACAAAGCACTCGATGGTCAAATTTACAACCTCAATCTGATCGACACACCAGGCCACGTCGATTTTTCTTATGAAGTCAGCCGTTCACTGTCGGCATGTGAGGGCGCGTTGCTGGTGGTGGATGCGTCGCAAGGTGTTGAAGCGCAAACAGTGGCCAACTGCTACACCGCGCTCGACTTGAAAGTTGAAGTCGTACCCGTGCTCAACAAAATGGATTTGCCGCAGGCAGATCCTGAGAACGCCAAACAAGAGATTGAAGAAGTCATTGGCATCGACGCAACTGATGCGATCCCGTGCAGCGCCAAAACTGGCATGGGTATCGACGAAATTCTGGAAGCTGTGGTGGCGCGTATTCCGCCGCCCAAAGGCAACCCCGACGGCGCATTGCGCGCCATGATCATCGACAGCTGGTACGACTCTTATACCGGCGTGGTGATGCTGGTGCGCGTGGTCGATGGCCGTTTGGTCAAAGGCGACCGCATCAAGTTGATGGCCAGCGAGGCGATGTACAACGCCGAACAGTTGGGTGTGTTCACCCCACACAACGAGCCGCGCTCATCGCTGGAAGCTGGCGAAGTAGGTTTTGTGATTGCAGGGATCAAAGAACTTCAAGCTGCGCGGGTAGGCGATACCATCACGCGCATCAAGGCGGGCAGTGGCGGACTGGCTTATACAGCGACTGAGGCATTGCCCGGCTTTAAAGAAATTCAACCAGCAGTGTTTGCGGGTTTGTATCCGTCTGAGGCCAGCGAATACGAATCCCTGCGTGATGCACTTGAAAAACTCAAACTCAACGATGCATCGCTGCACTACGAGCCTGAGGTCAGCGAGGCGTTGGGCTTTGGTTTCAGATGCGGCTTTTTGGGGTTGCTGCACATGGAGATCGTGCAGGAGCGGCTGGAGCGCGAATTTGACCAGGACTTGATCACCACGGCACCGAGTGTGGTGTACGAAGTGTTGCAGGCTGATGGCACGATCATCAAGGTCGAAAACCCCTCGAAAATCCCGGATGCCGGGCGGGTTCATGAAATTCGTGAGCCCATCGTCACCGTGCATTTGTACATGCCGCAAGACTACGTGGGCGCGGTCATGACGCTGGCCAACCAGAAGCGCGGCGTGCAACTAAACATGGCCTATCACGGCAAGCAGGTCATGTTGACCTATGAAATGCCGCTGGGCGAGATCGTGCTGGACTTTTTTGACAAGCTCAAATCTGTCTCGCGCGGTTATGCGTCGATGGACTACACCTTCAAAGAATTCCGCGCCTCTGATGTGGTGAAGGTTGATATTTTGCTGAATGGCGAGAAGGTTGATGCACTGTCCATCATTGTTCACCGCAGCCAGTCGGCCTACCGTGGCCGTGCAGTCGTTGCCAAAATGCGCGAGATCATTTCGCGCCAGCAGTTTGACGTTGCCATCCAGGCGGCGATTGGGGCCAACATCATTGCGCGTGAGACAATCAAGGCGTTGCGAAAGAACGTGCTTGCCAAGTGTTACGGCGGCGACATTTCGCGCAAGAAGAAGCTCCTCGAAAAACAAAAAGCCGGCAAGAAGAGAATGAAACAGATTGGGTCCGTAGAGGTGCCGCAAGAGGCCTTCCTGGCGATTTTGCAGGTGGACGATTGATGCAGGTTCTGACCTCCCTCATATTGGCGGCCTTCGCGGGATACGCTGGTGCCTGGTACATAATGAAACCGGGCGTTTTTTATCACCCTTTAATTCCTTATAACTGGAAAGCACATGCAAGCCAGCTTGAACCCTTCTGAGATTAGCGACCTGATTCGATCACGAATCGAGCAGTTCAATACCTCATCCGAGGCCCGCAATGAAGGAACCGTAACTTCGGTTTCCGACGGTATCGCGCGCGTACACGGCTTGGCCGATGCGATGCAGGGCGAAATGATTGAATTTCCAGGCAATACGTTTGGCCTGGCGCTGAACTTAGAGCGTGATTCTG
>ENA-OFCF01000477-OFCF01000477.1-metagenomes-genome-assembly--contig:-NODE-477-length-17597-cov-3.012256_pt1 | contig 17597 bp, 14 predicted proteins | sample MGYA00153387_OFCF01 | MGnify analysis MGYA00153387
CGACCTGCTCCGGATGGTCCGTACACTGGTCATGGAAAGCCCGACCTTCCCGGTCCGCTCGGAGGACGTGGAGCAGGTAATCCGGGACCTGCGTCGAGTTTACCACGACACAGTCCTGGGCACCTACGCGCCAGTTCTGGCGCGCGTCGCTGAAACCCATGCGCTACCCAACGCGGACCCCTCTCAACTCGCGCTGTTCGGGTATCTATTCGAGCGCTGGTTGATCTTTGCTTACCGAAACGGGGAAGAGTGGTTCGATATACACCCGCTGATCCGCGACGCGCCGAATCTCAAGCATCTCGTTGGAGCGCCAGGTGAGCACGGATGAAGCGCTCCCGCCGTGGGCCCGGCATCACCGTCCAGGTTTTTTAAAACTGTTGCGAGCCCTGGAGCGTGTCCCCGGCTTTATCTTGCAGCCGCTCGAGACACCTGCCCGGGACCTGGACCGCGCTTTGGCGGGATGGTTGACCTCACAAGGCCGACCGGCGCACATCGTGGCACCATCGGACGAAGCTGGGTGGCGAGCGCTCGCCGCGACGCTCAGCAATTTACCCGCTGTACAAAAGCAGGTCGTGATCGTTAGCGGCGTTCCAACACTGGCATCCGGCGTCTATCACGGCCTTGCGATGATAAACCTCCATCGGGATGGCATCGCCCGGCGATTGGGCTGCCCGCTGCTTTGGTGCGGGCCGCCGGCATTTCTACATGCAACATGGGAACAGGCCCCTGATTTCTGGTCCATTGGGGCAATCCCGAAGCGCTTCGAGCCCGATTCCTCGATGTCTTGGGAGCCGCCATTCCCCCCGGAGGGGGCGAGGGCCGAGGACCGCGAATCGTTGCAGCGGTTGTACGACGTGGCCCGTGTGCAAGGTGATACAGAGAACCAAGCTCGGGTTGGGGTACGCCTCCTGATGGCTATGCTTGCCGAGGGCTATCATGAGGAGGCTGCGTCCCTGGATACAACCCTTTCAGATCTCGGAAACGAGGCTATGAATGCCTATGATGCACTGGATCAACTTGCGGATCTTCATACGATGGGCGGATCTCTCGAGAACATTCAACCTGTCTATGAGGCGATCTTGGCCCGAGCAAAGGATGTAGGGTCGTTGCACCTCCAAGCCGCAACCCTCAGACAGATGGGACGTCTGCATCGGGATGCAGGGAGACGAGCGGAGGCGCGCGAGTGCCTTGGACATGCTATGGCGCTCTTCCGTGCCCTGGGTGACACGCAAGCGGAGGCTGCCTCACTGCTCGCATTCGCTCAGGTGGTGGGAGGAGACGCTACTGACATCCATCTACAAAGACTTGAGGAACTTGTGGCGACCAGTGAGAGTCCTGACCTTCGTTCTCGAACCTACTTCTTGCTGGCACAACGCCTATCCGCGGCTGAACGACTGGAGGAAGCGCTTCAGATGCTCGCCAAGAGCGATGGGTTAGCGCAGGTTCCCGCGGTTGTCGAAGCGTCCATTGAACTGAGCCGCGGACGCATCTTTGGCAGAATGGGCGACAGCGTGCGGGCGCGACGCCATCTCACGTGTGCTCTCTTGGGGTATGAGCATCTAAAGCTTGTTGAGCAGGCAGCGCAAGTCCATAAAGTGCTGGCGTGGGTATCTTTCATGGAGGAAGATTTTGACGATGCACAAATCCACATCGATACTTTCCTTGAATTGTCGGGCCGCGCCGCCGCCGACCCCGAGATCCAAGCCAGTCATGCGTTTTGGAGCGCCAGGATCGCTGGTCAGCGTGGGGACCATCGTCGTGCTGCGGTCATGGCGTGGGAAGGCTATCAGCAGATGCGTCTAGGGGCCCCGTCGACGCCCTTACTCCGATCGGCATTAGTCATGATTCGTTTTTCTTTTTTGAAAGAGAATACACAACTGGCGGGGTTGGAGGCAGTCGATCGATTAGTGATTGATCAGTTGTGTGACGCGCCGGACTCGGTCGAGCAGTTCAGTAAAATTGTCGAAATCCCAGATCCACTTCCAGCGCGCCGCACGCCTACCGAACAGGAGAAAGACGAGGGTATAGTCCGTGCAGTAATCGAGGGATGGAAGGCGCAGAAATCGAACGTGTCAGCGCTCGAAACTGAGGTTAGCTAGCGGCGCTTCTTGGGCTTTGCTTCGGGCTTGGTGGCGGGCTCGGGCTCGACGTGGTCGCTGGGGCGGACGGAGCCGTGTTCGGCGAGGATGTCCTGCCAGATGCCTTTTTGGACGAGGAGGCCGTCTTTATCGAGGAGCAGCTCTCTTGCCTTGCTGACGCGGCGAAACTCGATGCCCTCGGCGTTGGGCTGGCGGGGGTCGACGTCTTTGATGACGGCCTCCTCGCTGACGATGCCGAGGCCGTCCTTGATGACGACGTTGCGCTGCAGGGCGAAGCGGCGCTTCCTGGTCGGGTCGACGAGGATCTCCTTCGAGGCGCTGAGCGGGAAGGTGGCCGGGCCGCCGCAGCCGCCCTCGTCGAGGCGCATTGGTTTGTCGACGAACTGGTCGTCGATGATCGGGACGACCCGCACGACGCGGGTGCAAGCGCTGCCGTCGGGCAGGCAGGCGTCGCCCTCGACGATGAGGACCTGGCCGTCGCCGAGGGGCTCGAGGCGCAGGCGCACGTGTTTGGCGGGGCCGCGCAGGGGGCCGACGGCGGCGATGCGGATGCCACGCCGTGTCCAGCTGGCGATCGCGACCGGGCCGAGGGCGTCGCCGTCGGTGAAGTGATGGGCCTGGGCCCACACGAGGAAGCCGTCACCCTCGAGGTCGGTGATGACGAGGTCCTGCTCGTCGAGGGGGCGGTCGGGGAGGCGGATCGCAGGGACGGGCTGATCTTCGCAGTCGTTGAGAGGGACGAGCACGCGCTGCTCGCGACAGTCGCGGATCTCGGTGGGGGGCAGCATCTTGCCGCTGTCGAGGGTGGGGATCAGGCCGGTGAGGCCGGCGCTGACGTCGAGCGCGCGACCCTCGTTCTCGGCGGCGGTCTCGGACGCGACCTCGAGGCTGGGGCACAGGTTGACCGGGCCCCGCGGGCGGCAGCCGAGTGCGATGAGCAGGAGCGAGGCGGCGGCGAGGGGGCGCATGCGTGGGGTCATTTTGGCGGATCGGGGAACTCGCGCGCCAGCATGGCGTCGGCGAGGTCGCGGGCCTCGGCGGGGATGCCGGCGAGGGCGGCGTCGCGGGCGGCGACGAAGACGCTGCGAGCGTGCAGCATGTCGAGGTGGAGCGGTCGCAGGTCGCGGATCGCACCGTGCACGCGGGCGAGGCCGGTGGCGTCGGCGGCGGCGGCCTCCGGGACGAGCGGTGGGGCGTCAGGCGAGTCCTCGGCGGTCAGCCTGCGGACGCGCAGCTCGAGGCGGCCGATCGTGACAGTGAGGGTGTCGACGATCAGGACGGCCTGGCGCGAGGGCAGGCGCCGGCCCTCGCGCAGGACGCCATTGGTCGAGCCGGCGTCGAGGAATTCGGCGCGCTCGTCGTCGAACTGGATCACGGCGTGGCGCGCCGAGACGAATGCGAAGGGCAGGCGCAGCTCGTTGTGGGCGTCGCGACCGATGCGCACGGGGGAGCGGACGAACCCGTGTTCGCGGGTCTGTCCGGTCTCGGGGTCGAACACTGTGACGTGCAGGCTCATGCGTGGAAGTCGAGCAGCCAGCCGTCCGCGGGGGCGTAGCCGACGCGCAGGGCCTGCGGAAGGTCGTCGCCGGCGAGGCGTTGCAAGATGCCGCGGGCGAGCTCCGGCATGAGCGAGCCGCGCAGCACATGGCTGAGCATGCGGGCGCCGGACTCGGCGCTGATGCAGCGACGCACGAGCTCGCCGACGAGCTCCGGGGCGAACTCGACGACGAGGCCGTGGGCGCGGCGCAGGCGCTCGCCGAGCTTGCGCAGGCTGAGCTCGGCGATCTGGCCGAGGATCTCGGGGTTCATCGGACGAAACGGCACGACGGTCATACGCGCGAGCAGGGCCGGCTTGAAGTGGGCGCTGAGGATCGGGCGGATCGTGTGGACGATCTCGTCGCTGGTGGGCATGCGACCGTTGTCGTGCATGGCCATGACCTTGTCGGTGGCGAGGTTGCTGGTGAGGACGACGAGGGTGTTGCGAAAGTCGACCTCGCGGCCGCCGGAGTCGGACAGGCTGCCCTTGTCGAACACTTGATAAAACAGGTTCATGACCTCGAGGTCGGCCTTCTCGCACTCGTCGAGCAAGACGACGGAGTAGGGCCGCTGGCGCACGGCCTCGGTGAGCACGCCGCCCTCGCCGTAGCCGACGTAGCCGGGCGGGGAGCCGATCAGGCGGGAGACGCTGTGCTTCTCCTGGAACTCGGACATGTTGATCGTGGTCATCTGGCGCTCGCCGCCATAGAGCTGGTCAGCGAGGGCGAGGGCGAGCTCGGTCTTGCCGACGCCGCTCGGGCCGACGAACAGCATGACGGCGGTCGGGGAGCCGGGGTCGCGCACGCCGGCAGCGCTCATGCGCACGGCCTCGGAGGCGGTCTTGACGGCGTCGTCCTGGCCCTTGATGCGGGCGGTGATGCGGACCTCGAGGTCGAGCAGCTCGGCCACCGAACTGCGCCGCATTTTCCCGACGGGGATGCCGGTCCAGTCGGCGACGATGCGGGCGACGGCGCGGCGGTCGACCTCGGCGTGGATCAGCGGCGACTCGCCAGCGAGGGTGGCGAGGCTGGTGCGGGCCTGCTCGAGGGTCTTGAGGGCGGCGTCGCGGCCGTCGGCGGGGCTCTCGCGAAAGGCGGCCTGCGCGGCGTTGAGGGCGGCGACGCCGGCCTTCTCGTCGGCCCAGCGCTGCTCGAGCGCGGCGACCTCGGTCTGGAGGGTCCCGGCCCTGGCGACGAGGTCGGACTCGCCGTCGCGGTGCAGGCCGTCGGCGAGGTCGCGACGCACGCCGTCGAGCTCGAAGTCGACCGCGGCGAGGCGCGAGCGGAGGTTGGTGAGGGCCTCCGGGGGGGCATCTTGCTCGATCTTCACGCGGGCGGAGGCGGTGTCGATGAGGTCGATCGCCTTGTCGGGGAGCTGGCGGCCGGAGATGTAGCGCTCGGAGAGCTCGACGGCGGCGACGACGGCCTCGTCGCGGATGACGACGCCGTGGGCCTTGCTGTACATGTCACGCAGGCCACGCAGCATCAGGATCGCGGTGTCCTGATCGGGCTCGCCGACCTTGACGAGCTGGAAGCGGCGCGCGAGCGCGGGGTCCTTCTCGAAGTATTTCTTGTACTCGGACCAGGTGGTCGCGGCGAGGGTGCGTAGCTCGCCGCGGGCGAGCTCGGGCTTGAGGAGGTTGGGGAGCTCGGCGTTGTCACCGGAGGCGCCCATGATCGTGTGGGCCTCGTCGATGAACAGGATGATCGGGGTGGCCGAGGCCTTGACCTCGGCGATGACCTTTTTTAACCGGTTCTCGAGCTCGCCGCGGACGCCGGCGCCGGCCATGAGCAGGCCGAGGTCGAGGCCGAGGAGCTCGGTGTCCTTGAGACCAGAAGGGACGTCGCCAGCGACGATCGCACGCGCGAGGCCCTCGACGAGGGCGGTCTTGCCGACGCCGGGCTCACCGACGAGGATCGGGTTGTTCTTGCGACGGCGGGCGAGGATGTCGATCATCTGCCGGATCTCGGCGTCGCGGCCGAAGATGGGGTCGATCTTTCCGGCCTTCGCGCGGTCGGTGTAGGAGATCGTGAAGCGGGTGAGCATCTCGCGGCCGCCGCCGCCAGCCGCGGGGGTGCCGGGTGCGACGCCGGGAGCCGTCGGTGCGGCGCCGGGCGTCGCGGCGGGTGGGCTCTGTGGGGGCTCGCTGTGGCTGGCGACGGCGCGGCGCAGGTCCTCGAGCGGGATGCCGGTGAGCTCCGGGATGGTCTCGGCGGTGTAGCGGTTGCCGCGGGTCGCGAACTCGAGCAAGACGTCGGCGGGGCGCAAGTGCTGGCGGCCGTGCTCGACGGAGGCGACGAGCCAGGCCTCCTCGAGCAGCTGGAACACGCCCTCGGAGAACACGGGGCGGCCGGCGTTGCCGGTGCGCATGCGCTGGAGGATGTTTTGCAGGGTGGTGGTGGCGCGTCGGCGGTCGCGGCGGACCTCCGAGAGCACGGCGGCGGCCTCACCGTCGGCGGGCTCGAGCAGGGCGAGGAGCAGGTGCTCGACGACGATCTCGTAGAAGCGGCCGGAGGCGGCGCTGGCGACCGCTTCCTCGAGGGCCTGGGTGCACGCGGGGTCGAGGCGACGGACGAGGGCTTTGGGATCGACGCGCATGGTGGTCTGTGCTCTGGAGGGCTGCGAGTGTAACAGGCTGCGGACGGCGAGGTGTCTGGATCGGCGCGAGATCAGGCCCGGGCGCGAGGAGCTGTCTCTTCGGCCAGGTTAAAACGGAGGTGACGACGACGCGCACCGTCGGGCGCGACCAGTCGGAAGGTGCTCCCGAGCCGCAGCTGTCCGAGCGGGAGGCTGCTGGCGGCGCTGTCGGTCAGCAGGTCGAGCTCGACATCCAGGGGGCCGCGGACGAGGAGTTTGACGAGCTCGGCGATCCGGGCGAAGGCGGCCCCGCGCGGGCTGAAGGTCGCGACCTGGGTGGCGGCGAGCGGGCCGACCTCGATGCGCAGGCCGCCGGCGGGGTCGCGACACGAGGTGCCGATCACGGTCGATCGGCCGAGCGCGAGGGTTTCGCGGTTGCCGAGCTGCATCTGCGTGCCCTCGCTCAGCGGGGCGTGGCCGCCGGTGAACTGGACGATGCGCAGCTCGGCGCCGGCGGGCAGGAGGTCGGACAGGACCTCGCGCAGGGCGAGGTGGAGGGTCCGGGCCGAGCGCACGCGTGAGACGAGCAGCGGCGCGAGGCGCAGCAGGGCGACCGGCGGGATGTGACGCAGGTCGATGGTACCGACGCCGAGCCAGGCGAGCAGGCGACGCGACCACAGGTCGGTCGCGCCGGCGACGAAGCTGCGCGGAGGGTCGCAGCGGCGGGCGGCGCGGTGGTAGAGCTCGTAGAGGCGGTGGTGGAACGGGGCGAGCAGGGCGCGGCGCAGGCCGGAGCTCTCGTCGTCGCACACTGTCAGTTCGGACAGGTACACGGGGACAGGTCCGAACGAGCCGGTCAGGCCGAGGAAGCAGGCGGTGACCTCGAAGGCGCGGCGCGGCTGGCCGTCCGGGGTGGCGGGCGGGAGCTCGATCTCGGTGACGCTGCGCAGCTCGCCGGGGTGGAACGACATGCTGTCGTCGTGACGGAAGCGGATCGGTAGGCCGCCGTCACGCTCGAGCAGGTCGACGACGGCGAGGAAGCCGTAGCGACCCGCATGCTGCCGCAGCAGCGGCAGCACGCGGCTCAGATCACTGCCAGGTTGCCGTTGCGGGCCGGCCATCGGAATCTCGCGTCAGAGGGGTGGAGCCTGGCCGTGACTCGATTGAAGCTGTTGATGCCGACGCTGTCGGCGAACAATGCATCGAGGACGCTGAGCAGCAGGTGGGCCTCGCCGGGTCCGGGGAAGCCGGCCTCGTCGAGCTCGAGGGCGGTCTCGGTGCCGCGCACAGGTGCGCCGCCGACGAGCCGGGTGACGGCGCGGGTCTCGACCTTGCGGATCGCCGCGATGCGGGCGGCCGCGGACCTCGGGCTGCCGGCCTGGAAGTCGTAGAGGCCGAGCATGTTGCGCAGGACGGTGGCGTCGGCGAGCGAGGCTTGCCCGAGAGACAGGTGCGAGAGCAGGCGCCAGTACAGCTCGCTGCCGAGGGGAGCGGGCACGGGCGGCGTGACCGGGGTGATCGATCGCAGCTGGAGCGCGCCGGCCCGGGGCTCTCTGTTGATCGCGCCGGCGCCGAGGTCCGCGGCGAGCATGCGGTTGGTGCACAGCATGTCGACGTGCAAGATCTCGCCGAGCTGCTCCGGCGGCGGACGCGTGGCGCCGTCGGGGCTGGCCTGTCCGCCATGGACAGCGAGGTAGAGGTCGATATTGCCGTCGACGGGCGAGCGGCTACGGCGGGCGCTGTAGTACAGGGCGCCCGGCTGCTGGGCGTGGGCGTAGCTGAAGAAGGGGGTGTAGACGCGCTCGTCGGCGCGACCGGCCCGGCTGCTGCGCACCGACTGGATCGCGTAGACCTCGGCGTGATCGGGCCGCAGACCCGAAGCTTGTAGGCGATGTTCGTGGACGAGGGGATCGAGGCGGACGGGGTCGGCGGTGATCTCGAAGAGGTTGATCGCGGGGGTGCAGTGCAGGCGAAAGTTGTCGGCCGAGACGCGGGCCGGGAGCACCTCGTGGCCGTCGAACTGGAAGCGCAGCTCGAGCAGCTCACCCTTGCCCTCGGCGAAGAACGGGCCGCGTACGCCGAAGAACGAGAACTTCTCCGGCGCGAACATATACTCCTGGACCAGGCGCAGGCCCGGGTGGGAGAGGACAGGCCAGGGGACGAGCGCCTCGTCGTCGGCGAAGCCGACCGGCACGATGGACTCGGGGCCGAGCTCCTGACCAGGGGGCGAGTTGGGGAGGGGACCGGCGGCGGGCAGGAGACGACTGCGCAGGGACTTGCAGGCGCCGGAGAGCAGGAGCAGGCGCAGCGCGTAGGTCAGCGCGGGCTCGCCGGCGATGAAGAAGCGAAGCTCACGCGGCTGGGCGAGCAGGGCGCGGCTGGCCTCGGTCAGTCGCAGGCGCAACACCAGGGCGGGCGCGCTCGGGAGGGTGCGATCGACGTCCGCGCTGGCGACCTCGATCGGGAGCAGCTCGAGGTCGTAGGCGGTGCGGAAGCGACACGGGACGCCGTGACGCGTGGGCGCCTCGAGCGGCCGACCGCGGGCGATCTTCTGGGGGCCGCGCAGCGCGTGGATGTTGGTCGAGAACTGCACGATCGCGGTCGCGGGCAGCGGCCGGAGCATGTGCGGCAGGAACAGCTCGACGAGGTTCTCGACGAGCTCGGGGACGGCGTCCTCGAGGCGCTCGCGGATCCTCGCGGTGAGGAAGGCGAAGCCCTCGAGCATGCGCTCGACGTCCGGGTCGCCGCCGCGGTCGAGCAAGCGCGCGGCGGCCTGGTACGGCCCCGAGGCGAACTCGGCCCCGCGTTCACGGAGATAGGCGAGCTCACTCTCGAAGAATTTGGCGAACACGGCTAGCCCTCGAGGTTCAGGGCGATCTCGCGGTCGGGCGAGACGCAGGCGTGGAAGACCAACAGGCGCCGGCGGTCGGAGGCGAGGCGAGCGACGATGCGATAATCTAGCTGGAGCGGCGAGTCGCTGTCGAGCAGCTCCACGGTGACACCGCGCGCGAGCCTCGGCTCGAACGCCTCGATGGCCGCACGGATCCGGCTGCCGATCTGCTGGGCACCGATCGGATAGCTGTGGATCGCATCCGTGATGTCCTGCAGACCATACCCGGGCGTCGATGCCGACGAGCCCTGACGCGTGCCGAGCAGGACCCGCACGTGGGCGAGGATCGCGGTCACCTCGTCGTCGACGCGGCCGAGGCCGAGCGCGTCGATGCGTTGCAGAAGACCGCCGGACATCCTCTGCTCTTATACTGCAATCGCGGCGCCGTCGATGCGGCGGTTCGCCGTTTTGGACCGGTCAGCGAGTTCAGACGCGAAATTTCGCGTCCGAACGAGCGGGCCGAGCTCAAGAAAGGTGGCTCAGCGGGAGCCGCCTTCCTTCCATGAGTCGGCGTGCTCCTTGTGGTTGGCCTCGTCGCACCAGCGGATGTTGTGGAACACGAAGGCGACCTCTTCCATCGGCGGGTCCGCGTTGTTGCGGTCGCTGGCGTTGGGGGAGAGGAGGCGGTAAGAGGCGATGCGTGCCTCGCTGACCTCGACGGTGAAGAAGTGCTCGGTCGTGCCGTCCCCGGAGTGATGCGGTCGGAAGAAGCGATAGATGCCGCGTATCTCCTCGTTGTTGCACAGAGCCCGGATGATGAGTGGCGTCGACGAGTCGAGGCGCTTGTGGATCTTGAATTCCTCATAAACGCGGCGTCCGGCGGCCCGGCCGGAGACCGGGTCGATCGAGCTGCGGATCTTGTGGTCGAGGTTGAAGCACTCGATGGTGCCCTCGCGCCCGAGGCTGGTCTGTGTCGACTCGCCCTCGATGCGCTCGTCGTTAGCGTACAACTCCAGATGAACGAATTCGGCCATGGTGCGTCGCACGTTAGACGAACTTAATTGCTGCTGCAAGAGGATTTTGCGGACGAACTTCTCCGGTCAGGGGCGGGCCGAGCGCGGGGCCGTGGGCACCCGGAGATCCACGCAGTCGCCCCGGCATCCCGGTCCGATCGCTCCGCACCTGCTGGCTCTCGACGATTTACTAACGTTGTAAGGTAGACGCTTCAAGACCCGGACGCGACCGCGGTATTTCAGCGGTGCGGTGATCCGACGGGACCGGGCGCGACTTACCAGTATAACATAACGACGTTTATTGGAGATGGGTCGCCCTGACTCCGGTACCTTGGCAGGGATGGCCACGCACGCGCAAGATCTGTGGGACATGGTCGACCCCGCCAAGGGGATGATGCCACAGGCGGAGTACGACTTTCGCAGCGAAGCCTGGCGCGGAGCGCCGTGGCACGTACGGCGTGTGCGGCTGGTCGAGGGCCTCTCGGACCTCTACTTCTTGACGCTGGACCTCGTGGTCGATGATCTCGACAGCGCAGTCGACCCGCTGCTCGGGTCGGCGTGCGAGTTGACGATTCGGCGCGGCGCGGCGGCACGTTCGGTGTGCGGACTGGTGCTCGAGCTGGCGGACCGCGGGGCGGTCGGGGGTCGGCGTCTGGTGCAGGCGAAGGTAGGACCGGCGCTGGCGCTGCTCGGCCAGCGGGTCAACACCCATGCGTGGCAGGACCGCACTGTGCCGGAGATCCTTCAGTCGGTGTTGACGGACGCGCTCGCGACGTATCGCCGGTCGGTGCGCCTGGACCTGGCCGCCAGCGACTATCCTCGGCGTGAGTACTGTTCACAGTTTCGCGAGTCGGACCTCGACTTCGCCGCGCGGCTGATGGAAGAGGAGGGCATCTCGTACTTCTTCGAGCACGAGGCGGGTACGGAGGTGCTGGTACTCGTCGATCACAACGCTCACTTCCCGGCGCTGTCCGACCGGGCCGAGAACGACGCGGTGCCGATCCTCGACGTCGAGCCGGAGACCGCGGCCCTCGAGTCGCTGCAGTCCTTCACATGGATCCGGCGGCTACACAGCACGTCGGTGGCGCAACGTGACTTCGACTTCGTGCGGCCCGAAGCGCCGCGCGCGTATGAGGATCGCGGCCGTGACGACGCCGGCCGCGACCGTGAAGTGTACTTCCACGACGAGCAGCCGTTCATGGATGACGGGGAGCGACGAGCTCGTCTGCGCCGGGAGCAACTCGCGACGGACGGAAAAGTGGCCAGCGGCGGCGGCAACGCGACGACCTTTCAGGCCGGGCTTCGCTTCCGTCTGGTCGATCACCGGCGCGGCGAACTCGACCGCATGTATGTGTTGACGCGGGTGGAGCACACGGGGGAGTGCCCCGAGGCGTTGATCGAGCAAGCCGACGCGCAGGCCGGGCCGCGCTACCGTAACACCTTCGAGTGCGCACCCGATGATGTGCCTTTGAGGCCGGCGAGGCGACGCATGAAGCCGCGGGTCCATGGCCCGACGACGGCGACGGTGGTGGGTCCGGAGAGTGAGGAGGTGCATACCGACGAGCACGGCCGCGTCAAGGTGTTGTTTTCGTGGGACCGGCTGTCGCCCAGGGACGACACGGCATCGTGGTGGGTACGCGTGGCGCAGGGGTGGGCCGGTCCAGGCTGGGGGTCGCTCTTCGTGCCTCGGATCGGTATGGAGGTGGTGGTCGAGTTCCTGGACGGCGACCCCGATCGGCCGCTCGTGACCGGGTGCGTGTACAACGGCCGCAACCCGCCTCCTTATACGCTCCCGGACGAGAAGACGAAGAGCACGATCAAGACGAACTCGTCGCCGAGCAACGGCGGGTACAACGAGCTGCGCTTCGAGGACCAGGCGGGCGCCGAGGAGGTCTACCTGCAGGCCGAGCGCGACTGGAACACGCTGGTCAAGCTCAACAAGACGCTGACGGTCGGCGGCAACGAGATCGACACCGTGGCGATGAACCGCGCCGTGCAGGTGGCTCTCAACGACGCGCTCACGGTCGGGATGAACCGGGCCGAGACGGTCGGCATGAACAAGGCGGAGACGGTCGGCATGAACCGCGCGGTCACCGTGGCGCTGAACAACGCGGTCACCGTTGGAATGAACCAGACCGAGACGGTCGCCATCGCTGCGGCCCGCACGATCGGGGCGGCGTATCAGGTGAGCGTCGGAGCGGCGATGAACGAGAGCATCGGCCTCAGCAAGTCCGAGAGCATCGGGGAGTACAAGAGCGTCAGCACCGGGAAGAGTAGCTCCGAAGACGTCGGCGAGGACAAGACGGTGTACGTCAGCGAGAGCAGCACCGAAACGATCGGGAAGGACAAGTCCGTGGACGCTGGCGAGCACCTGATGCAGTCCGCTGGCAAGAGCGTCAGCGTCTCGGCCGGGGAACGGATGACGCTGTCGGCGGGGGATGACCTGACGGTGGATATCCTGATTTCCGGGGCGAAGATCACGGTGACGGGGACGGGCGATGTGAAGGTCAAGGGGACCAAGGTCGCGGCGAATTGACCGCCTCGGAAGATAGAGTCCGTGATGAGACGTGTGCTTGACATATTGCATAGCAAAGCGCGAGGCTGCTTCTGATGCCCTGCACAGTCTTCGCCAACGGCCGGGGGATTGTCCACGAGGAGAGCGGCGGGAGCAGCACCGTGTTCCCGGACGTTTGCAAGACGCCGGTGGGCAACAGTACGCCGCCGATCCCGTACGCGAACACCGGGGACGCGAGGGACACGTCGGAGGGGCCGACCAGCGTCACGATCGACGGGTGCATGCCGATGGTCAAGGGCGCGAAGTACAGGAAGACGTCCGGGGATGAGCCGGGCACCACCGGGGGGGTGGTCAGCGGGGTCAACCGCGACGTCGCCGAGTTCACCAGCTACTCCTTCGACGTCAAGCTCGACGGCAAGAACGCGTGCCGGCTCGGCGATTCGCTGTTTCACAACCGCAAGAACGTGGCGGGATAAAATTAGCGGAGCAAGGTCGTGGCGCGCATCTCGTGATCCGAGGCGGCCCACACGAGGGTCGGCGCCGCGGCGCTGCGACGCGGATCGAGGGCGGCGAGGATGGTGAGCAGGAGGCCGCTCGCGGTGCCGGTGTCGCCGAGGCAGTCAGCCGGATGTTCGAGGCGGGCGTCGGGGGGGAAATGGTCACAGTTGCGGATGTGAGCGACGCCCCACTCCTTCGCAAACAGCCCCTCGCCGTTGAGACCGGCGTAGATGATGGGGATCTGGAGCGCCGTTGGTGACCCGGTGAGGATCTCGCGGATCGCCGCGGCGAGGCCGTCGCCGCGATGGGGCTCGGCGCTGTAGCGGTGGCCAGGTTCGTCGGCGGTGGTGACCGCGTCGACGTGACCCAGGAGGGGGCGGCCGAGGCGTGCGGCGGTGCCGTGGGCTGCGAGGAGGATGCTCGCGCCGGCCTCGCCCGGGGTGAAGCCATCGTAGACACCGTCCGCCCGGACGCGGTCTTCGTGGTCGAGGGCGGCGAGCAGGTCGGGCTCGTCGAAGCTGTCGGCGGCGACAGCGAGGGCGAGTGGCTCACCGGCTTCGATGCAAGAGATTGCCTCGCCGAGGGCGAGCAGACCGCTCGCACGACCGCGCGTGACGGTGCGCGCCTGAGCCGGATCGATGTGGAGGCTGGCCATCAGCGTGCGCAGGCACGGGTCGGGCCGAGCCAACGGCGCCAGACCCGGGTGGGCTCCTGGCAGGGCGAGGGTCACGGGTAGATATGAGCCAGCGGATCGTCGCTGGACGGGTGCACCGCCAAGGTGCGGGGCTCGCATGGAGCCGTGGCGTGGTTCACTGGCAAGGAGGTGGGTCACCGGAGCCAGGGCTTCGCTGGCTGCTGCGAAGGCGAGGCGCACGAGCTTTGTCTCATAAGCGGTCAAGCTCGCGGGGGTCTGCGGGAGCTTCGGAAGACGTGCAAGGGGGACGCGGGCTTGCACGAAGGGTTGGCCGCGGCGATCGAAGGTGTCGGACTCCTCGAACTTCATGATTCCGGCCCGTACCGCCGCCGCGGCGAACGGGGCGCGCAGGCCGACCGCACAGGTCAGGCCGACGCTCAGGATCTCGGCGCCGCGTTCACGGGCCACGCGGGTCGTCATCGGTCGGCTCCCGGACTGGCGAGCGTATGTTTGCGAGGTACTGTCACCCGGGCCCCCCCAGCTCGAGTTTCTTCAAAGCGATCTCGACGCGGTCGATGTGAACCATGCGCTTGTCGCATGTCAGGGCGCCGCGCCACTGTAAGTCGACGTGGCCCTCCCCGGGTTCGATGAGCAGCGTCTCGAGACTCAGCAAGATCGGCTCGGTGGTGCCGGCGACGTGCGCGCTGGCCGAGAGGTCGCATCGCGGGACGCGAAGGCGCAGGTGCGGCGTGGGCCAGAGGTTGCGCAACTCGATCGGCTCACCGCCACGGAGGATCCCGGGGTAGATCTGATCTGCTGGAGCAGTATGGAAATAGCGGGGGTCGAAGTCCGCGGGCAGGTAAGGCGCCCGGGTCGTCCGCCAGCGTTCATCGTAGGTCCCGACCCGGTCCCGGCGTGGCGACCATACCGGTGCGATCGGTCCAAAGCCGACCGGCGGTGGAGTGTCGCGCGCGTGCTGCATGGGTCGCGCTGGGTTCTCCAGGTTCGGCACATCCTCGTGATGGCCCGTGCCCACAGGATTTTCCGGGTCGAGCTCGCCGGTGTCCGGACGTCGCCCGCCACGGGCGCGCTCGTATCGCAGTGGCATGCGATAAAACGGCGCTGGAGACGCGGGGCCCTCCTGGCCACGCCAGCGGCGGTCACCCGTGACGCGGATCGTCTTGTCGATGGCGCCGACACGCAAGCTGACGTCGACCCGCTCGACCGGGCGGCCGTCGACAGCGGCGTCCCCGAGCAGCAAGACGTCCGTGCCAGGTTTTCGCAGGTGCATCTCACCGGGATACCGCAAGCTCGAACGGTGCGGATCGCCGTAGAACTCGTCGGCAAGACGCAGCGGTCGCTGCTCCTCGGAAATACTCAGACGATTGCCGGTTATTGCGAATCTCGCGCATACAACTACATACAGCGCATCGACCCCGTGTTCATCGGGAAACAGCGTCAGTGTCGAGGTAAACGGAGTTTCGTTGTTTAGCTGGAGCACGGGCCCACGTTATCAACGCACACGTTATCATTACGCCCGGCGCCGGCACAACAGCATTCGCGCAGCGGCGCTTGACAAGCCCGACGTGGAAGTGGAAAGTACCGCTCTAAACGGAGGTTATTCATGTCTCGCTCTCGTAGTCTCGCCGAAGTCGTCCCGCTATCTGCACCGCTGGCCACACCGGTGGTCACACCGGTGGTCGTGGTCGGGCATGTGGTCGGAGTGTCGGCTCCGGCGCTGCTGGTCGAGGTGCGCGGGCATGGGGTCGTGCGCGCGCGGGTGGCGATACGACTGACCGAGGCCGAGGCCGCGGAAGCTGCCGCTTCCCGGGCCGAGGCCACGTTGGTGTTCCTGGACGACGACCGGACCCAGGCGCTCGTCATGGGTATCGTCCAGACCGAACTGCCGCGGGTAGCCGGCGCGACAGAGGCTCGCGTCGATGGCCGGCGAGTCGTGCTGGAGGGTAGTGAGGAGGTCGTGCTTCGGTGTGGGGAGGCGACGATCACCCTGCGCGCGAACGGCAAGGTCGAAATTCGCGGCGCTTACGTCGAGACCCGCGCCAGCGGAACGAACCGCATCAAGGGCGGCTCGGTACAGATCAATTAATAAGGATTCACCTTGGATCAGGTCGATGACGGCATCCTCTGGGAGGTGGTCGAGGTCCACCTCGACGAGGCAGAGTTCCAGTGGTCAATGTGGGAACGCGGGCTGACTGCGCCGTCATCGACCGTGACCGACGTCGCAGGCGTCGAGGCGCGACTCGACGCTCACGTCCAGGGGCTCGTATTGGCCGCGCCCGCGGTCGTCGAGCGGTTGCTGGCGCCGGCGCTGATGGATTATCAGGCTCACCGCGCCGCTGCGGCGAGCTGGGCCTGGTTGGCGGCCGAAGGGGACCGCGCGTTGGGTCCGTTGTGTGCGCGGCTGGTCGAGGGCGATCCTCCGGAGCGTCGCGGCATCGCCCGGGCTCTCGGACTCTGGGACGATGACGCTGTGACTTCGCATGTGGTGCCGCTCCTGCATCACGTCGAACCGGAGGTCCAGGCCGCAGCCCTGGAGGTGCTCGTCGACCATGGCAGCGCTCCGCGCGAGGTCGTCGCCGCGCTCGTCGGAGCGGCTTCTCCGGCCCTGTGGCGGGCATGCATCCGTGCCGGCGTGCCGGCGGCGATCGCCATGGGCCTGACGGGCGAGTTGGGGGACGATGCCTTCGACTTGGCGCTGTGGACAGGGCTCCAGCGGCGCCTCGGCGTGGCGCGCGAGGCCGCCTGGGCTGCTCCAGAGCGGCGCAGCGCAGCGCAGGTGCTCGGAGCCTGCGGTGGGGAGCGGGGGCTTCGGGTCCTCCTCGGGGCGCTGGGCGATCCCCGGCGTTGCCCAGCGGCGCTGTGGGGCCTGGGATTCACGGGACGGCGCGAGGCGGCCGACGCCTGCGCTCGCTGGCTCGCGCACGCGGAGCTCGGCTCGCTCGCAGCCGAGGCGCTGGCGGCGATCTCCGGCCTGGATCTGGTCGCCGAGCGAATGACGTTCCGTCGTTCGGACGACGACGACGACGACGACGACGACGACGTCGCGCCGACCGAGGACGACGAGCTGACGTGCCCTGATCCCGACCGCGTCGGCGCGTGGTGGCAGGCCCGACGGGCGCAGTTCGATCCGCACACACGCTACCTGCACGGCGCACCGGCGACCGCAGCGACGCTGGCACCCGCGTTCGAGCGCGCCTCGATGCGAAGACGTCCCGGACTGGCGATCGAGCTGGCCCTTCGGACACGCGGAGCGATGTGGGTCGATCCGAGGTCGTTCACGGCGCGTCAGCGACGTGCCCTCGTCGGGGTCTCCGCGCTGCGCCTCGACCTGACCGCGGCGATCTTGGATTGAAGCACACCTCGACCGAAGGACCAACGCATGACCCTCGAACCTGATATCCATGACCGGCGCCTGTCGACGATGACCGCTGCCGCGTTCTATTGCATCTTCTCGCTGCTCGGCGCGCTCGTCAGCGGCTTCTTGACCATCGCCAAGTTCCGCTCGGCGGTCCAGTGTGACGAGTCGTTGCTGTCGGCGTGCCAGATCGGCAAGTGGTTCGACTGCAATACCGTGCTGACCAGCCCATGGTCGATCATATACTCCATCCCTATCTCGGTCTACGCCACCGCGTTCTATCTCGCGGGTCTGTGCCTCGCCACGTGGCTGCTGCGGAGCACCAGCGGGCAGCTCCGGGCCACCCGTCCGCTCCTTTTGGCCCATGCATGGATGGGTGTCCTCGTCACCCTCCCGCTCGCCTGGTACGCATTCTTCTCGCTGCGGAGCTTCTGCATTTTTTGCGTCCTGATCTATCTGATCAACATCGTCCTTTTACTGTCGGCTTGGATGATGAACGTTCGCGGCCCGTTCGCGGGC
>ENA-OFCF01000478-OFCF01000478.1-metagenomes-genome-assembly--contig:-NODE-478-length-17545-cov-3.619954_pt1 | contig 17545 bp, 16 predicted proteins | sample MGYA00153387_OFCF01 | MGnify analysis MGYA00153387
TGACGGGCGCCGCCCGTGCCGAGGTGTGACGCTCAAACGGAGCGTTCTAACGAACGACCGTGAACTGGAGCGCGGCCGCGCCGCGGGCCGTCTGGAGCCGAGCGACGTAGACGCCGGCCGGCAGGCCCGCCGTCGTGAAGCCGACGTACGCCTGCTGCCCCGCCGCGAGCGAGCGGTCGAGCAGCACGCGCACCTCGCGGCCGAGCGCGTCGACGAGCAAGGCGGGGCCGAGCGCCGAGCCGCCGATGCCGATCAGCAGCACGTCACGAAACGGCTGGCCGTCGTGGGCCGTGACGACCCCGTCGCGCACGCCCGCGGCGAAGCTGTCGATGCGCATCCAGCTATCGTGGATCTCCGCGGTGATCGCCGGCTCGGGCGCGAGCTCGGGGGCGCGGAGCCAGTAGTGGCCGACGCGGCGGCCCTCGTCCGGGTTGGCGAGCGCACCGGCCTCGAGCGCCCGCATCGCCTGCAAGGCGGCTTGCAGCTTTGGTGTGGCCGAGGTCAGCGTGTCGGCATCGAGGCCCGCGTCGCTGAGGTCGAGCTCGAGGGCGGGCTCCGCAACGACGACGCGCCAGGCGAGATACTGCTCGAAGGTCGGCATGCCCGCGATGCTAGCCCAGGCGCGGGCCGGAGATCACGCCTTCGACGGGCCGTCTCGCTCGATGCGCTCGATGAGTTCGACCTTGTAGCCGTCCGGGTCCTCGACGAAGGCGATGACGGTGGTGCCACCCTTCATCGGGCCGGCCTCGCGGACGACCTTGCCGCCGCGGCCGCGGATCTCGGCGCAGGTCGCCGCGGCGTCGTCGACCGCGATCGCGATGTGCCCGTAGGCGGTGCCCAGCTCGTAGCTGGCGGTGTCCCAGTTGTGGGTCAGCTCGAGCACCGCGCTGTCGGCCTCGCCGCCGTAACCGACAAAGGCCAGCGTGAAGCGGCCCTCGGGGTAGTCGTGGCGGCGCAGCAGCGTCATGCCCAGCATCTGCTGATAAAATGCCAGCGACCGCTCGAGGTCGCCGACGCGCAGCATCGTGTGCAGGATGCGCATCGCTTACTTCCTGGTCGCCGGCTTGGAGGTCACGTTCGCCGGGCCGGCCGGGGAGGTCTTGGCGGGCGGCGAGGTGCCGGTGGCGCCCGGCGTGGTGCTGGCAGGCGCGGCGCTGCCGGCCGCAGCACGCAACGCCGCCTCGATGAACTGGTCCTGGTCGGCCATGACCGTCGTGAGTTGATCGCAGGGCTGGAAGTCCTTGATCTTGACGAAGTTCTCCGGCATGTCGCGAAACTGGATGGTGTCGGTGCCGGTCTTGAACTCGACGCTGCCGCCCCACGGGATCAGCTTGGTCATCGAGGTGCCGGGTCCGTTGATGATCGCCACCGTCACGCAGGCGGTGCTGCTGCGCGAGAACAGGACGTTGATCGACACGCCCTCGCAGCCGGTCTTCGGGCACACGCGCTCGGGGCTCGGGCGCACGTCGATCGGGCGACCGGGCAGCGCCTTCTCGGCGACGGCGCGGACCTTGGCCTGGATCTGGGTCGCCAGCGCGGCGTTCTCCCCGGCGATCGTGGTCGGGATGATGCGGGGGTAGAGCACGACGATGCCGCCGGGCACGCCCTTCGAGTGCGAGATCTCGGGGGCGATGAAGCGGTTGTCGTTCGGGCCACCGGCGACCGCCGGGGTGGTCTGGCCGGTCCCGGTGGTCGTGCTGTCCTGACCATTCGGGCCCGTGCCCGCGGGTGCGTTGGGGTCCGTGCCGCCGCCCGCGTTCGGGTCGCCGAGCGTCGGACCGCCGGCGGTTCCGCCGGTGGTGGATCCGCCGGTCTGGTCGGGGGGCGTCGTCTGGTTCGAGTTCGTCGGCGAACAGGCGAGGCCGGTCGCCGCGAAGACCAGCGCTGCGAGGCAGGGGGACTTCAGCATGGGCCGCACTATACCCGACTGTGGCGCTCGCGCGCGCGGCCCGGTCGCGGGCGAGCGCCCGAGTTCTCCAGAGCAGCACGTGGGAAACGACCCCCGGACGGGCTGCGCAGGCCGGTGTGGCTGCCGGTCGATTTCGCGCCGGGATGGCGTACCATGGTCCGCGAAGCCTGATGAAGCGCGCCGAGAAAGCCGAAAAGATCCAGCAGACCCTCGACCGTCTGTACCCGAGGCCGGCGGTCCCGCTGGGGCACCACGACCCCTACACATTGCTGGTGGCCGTCGTGCTCTCGGCGCAGACGACCGACGCCCGCGTCAACATCGTGACGCCCGCGCTGTTCGGCCGCGCCTCGACGCCGGCGCAGATGGCCGCGCTGACGGTGCCCGAGATCCTCGCGTACATCCGTACCTGCGGGCTGTCGCCGAGCAAGGCCGCCAACATTCATCGTCTGTCGCAGATGCTGGTGGAGCAGCACGGCGGCGAGGTGCCGCGCTCGTTCGCGGCGCTCGAGGCCCTGCCCGGCGTCGGCCACAAGACCGCGAGCGTCGTCATGTGCGAGGCCTTCGGTGTGCCCGCGTTCCCGGTCGACACGCACATCCATCGCCTCGCGTACCGCTGGGGCCTGTCGGACGGCAGCAAGGTCGAGCGCACCGAGCACGACCTCAAGGCCGCGTGGGACCGGTCGGCGTGGCCGCGGCTGCATCTACAAATAATCTACTTCGGCCGCGAGTATTGCCCGGCCCTGCGCCACACGTGGGAGCGGTGCCCGATCTGCGCGTGGGCCGGCGTGAAGTCGCGACTGCTGGCCGAGCGCAAAAAGCCGAAGGAGAAGCCGAAGGCGGCATAAAAGATCAGTCCGGCTTGCGTCCGAACAGGCGTGACCACCACGAGGCCCGCGGGGCGGGGACGGGGGCGGGCTCGGGTGCGGCCGGCGGCGGGGCCAGTGGGGCGGGGGTCGGCGCGAGGACCTCGGAGACCGGGACGGTCTCGCCGATCGGGAGGGTCATCGCGCCCTGCGCGAGCATGCCGAGTACGTGCAGCAAGATCGGGCGCACCGTCGCGGCCGGATCGCCGCGGCGATACTCGAGGATCGTCACGGCGTGACGGCCGAAGAACTCGGAGAGCCGGGCGACCTCGCGATCTCCGCCGGCCTCGAGGTGCGCGCGCGTCTCGGCGATCGCCTTTTGAAAGCATTCGCCGCAGCGAAATGTGGTCACATAATCGTCGACCCCATCGTTGTACCACGGCAACACGCGGATCTGCGACGCCGGCAGGGCCCGGAAGCAGTCCGAACACAGCGCCGAGGGCTCGACGACCGGCAGCACTGCCCCGCGCTCCAGGCGACGCAGCAGCGCGAGCACCTGCTGGCGGACGCGCTCGATGCCCTCGCCGTGGAACTCGTCGTCGCGCAGGTCCTCGCTCATCTGGCCGCGCGCCCGCAGCAGCGCGAGCAGCAGCAGCAGCGGGGTCATGTCGTCGCGCTCGTCGGCGTCGAGGTCGAGCGCGACGACCTGGCCGTGCACGGCCGCCAGCGCGGCGGGGGCGTGGTCCCCACAATAGTAGCTGTCGACGAAGCTGGTGGTGTCCGCACGAAAGGTCGGGATGTTGCGGGCCTCGCTGTCGGGACGGATCGTCTTGCAAATGCTGCACTCGAGGTGGCGCTGGCTCATGCGTGGCAGGCTAACAGGTGGTGAGCACCTCGGCGCCGTCGGCCGTCACGCAGATCGTGTGTTCGAACTGCGTGCGGCACCCGGGGCGCCTCGTGCACGCTGCGGCCGATCCCGTGGCCGGCGATCTCGGTCGTCACGTCGACGTGGCCGATGTCCCATGTTCCAATACCCGTTTCGGTATGGACGGCGTTGAGTCGCGCGCGGGGGTCTGTTACAGCAGACCGATGCGCCTGCGCCCCGCGATCCTGATATTCGTCGTCGCCTGTCAATCCGGCGGCGAGGGCAGTGAATTCGCGGAGTCGATCACGTTCGGCGGCGATCCGTCCGGCACCGGCGACTCGAGCGGCGCCGGGTCCAGCTCGTCCGACGGACCGACGGGCGGAGCGAGCACCGGCGAGCCACCGGACCCGACGACCGGCGACCCGACCCAGGACCCGAGCCTCGCGACCACGGGCGCGGACGAGACCGCGACGGGCATGGCCACCATGACCACCACGAGCGCGGCGGGCACGACCGGCGACACGGGCGGTCCGCCGGCGGACTGTCCGCGCGTGCGCGTGACGGTGCCACCGGGCGACGTGCTCAACGTCCGCCCGACGCCCTCGACCGCGATGGAGTCGGTCGGCACGCTCGCCGCCGGGGCGCTCGTGGACGTGGTGGCGGTCGTGCAGGGCGAGGTGATCGAGGGCAACGGCGAGTGGATGCAGATCGAGGCCGACATGCTCGCGGGCTATGTGTGGGGTGGCCTGGTCGAGTGCACGCTCGACGAGCCGGCCACGGACGGCTTCTTCTTGCCGCTCGAGTGTGGAAAAACGGCGACGATAAGCCAGGGCAACTTTGGCGAATTCAGCCATCAGGGGCAGTCGGCCCACGCGTTCGACTTCTCGCTCGGCTCGGGTTCGCCGCTGGTGGCGATCGCCGGGGGCACCGTCTCGCACCTGTACGCCGACACCATGCCCGGCGACCCTTGCTATGACGGAGGCGGGATGGAGTGTATCGACGCCGCCAACTTCGTCACGCTGCTGCACGTCGACGGCACCGCCTCGATCTACGGCCACCTCGGCGAGGTCCACGTCGGGCTCGGCGAGTTCGTGACGCGCGGCGCGGTGGTCGGCCTGTCGGGCTCGACCGGCTGGTCGACCGGCCCGCACGCGCACGTCGCCCGCGAGGAGGCCTGCCCCTACGGCTGGTGCCAGTCGATCGCCGTCACCTTCACGGATGTCCCCGGCGACGGCGTGCCGGTGACGGGCCAGATCGTGACCTCGGGCAACTGCCCCTGACGCCATGCCGCGTGAGCGCGTCGGCGCTGCCGTCCGCACCGCGAGTGACGAGCCCGCCGAGGTCGAGGGGGAGCCGGCGCGAATGCCTGGCCCCCTGACCACGCTGTGGCTCTTCGATCTCGGCGTTGCCTGCGCGGTGCGCCGTGGCCTGTGCTGCGCGGGTGAGCCTCACGCAGCTGGGCTACTTCGTCGCCGTCGCCGAGGAGCAGCACGTCGGTCGTGCCGCGCGGCGCCTGCATGTCTCGCAGCCGCCGCTGAGCCGGCAGATCCGCAGCCCTCGCGCGGGGCTCATTCCGCTCGATGGCTTTCAACTCCCGTTCCAGGAGTTCGACGCCCAGCCGCTCGACGATCTCGGCGCCGATGCGGCCTGTGGAGTCCCGTCCATGGGACGGGGCGTATCAGGGCAGCTTGTCGCCGACGTCGCACATGAAGCGCAGGCTCGATCCGCCGAACCCGGCCAGGGTCTTGTAGTTCTTGACCGTGCCGTCGAGATTCCACGTATAGACCATCGAGCAGCCCTTGCAGGTGCCGTCGGGGTCGGGCTCGAACATGTTCTTGACGACGTCCGAGACGTACCAGACCTCACCGTCGCTCGCGGCCCACTCGTCGCAGGTCGCGGGGTTGAGCGGCTTGCCAAGGCAGCTCTTGCCGACGATCACGGGATAGATGCCGAGGATCTGCAGGTAGTCGACGCTGCTGCCCTTGCTGCCGCCGCCGACGGGCGGGACGTTGTCGACGGTGGCGAAGCCGTAGGCGCTGGCGAGGTGTGCCGGGCTGCGCGGGACGAACAGGTGCATGCCGTACTGGGCGCAGATCATCTCGGCCTTGGAGGCGGGGTAGGGCAGGTCGTTTTGCGGCGAGTCGACGTCGACTTTCAAAAAGCTGTAGCCGCCGCCGTCGGTGTCCATGTCGCAGACGACCGCGACGGGGGTGGTCGGGTCGAGCGGGTAGATCGTGCGCGGGCCGGACTGGAGCTGCGCGTCGGACTCGTGGATCACCAGGCAGCTGCGCGCGAGCTTGCAGGACGACAGGCAGGCGGGGTCCTCGGCGCTGTCGCACTCCTCCTTGTCGACCTCTGGCACCCCATCGCCGCAGTGGGCAGCCCGGGCCGTGCAGTCCAACGAGCAGCTGTTGTAGCTGCCGTCGTTCTTGCCGTCGTCGCACACCTCGATGTTGGCGAGCACGTGGCTGTCGCCGCAGTTGGCCGCCTTGCAGCTCGAGGTGCACACGGCGTCGTCGGCGTTTTGCGGGCCGTCGTCGCATTCCTCCATGCCGGCGCGGATGTAGCCGTCGCCGCAGACGTACTTCTCGCACTCGGGGGTGCAGGCGGCGTCCTTGGCGTTGGCTTCGCCGTCGTCGCAGCCCTCGCCGTCGTCGACCATGCCGTCGCCGCACACGGGCATGACGATGCCGGTGGTCGGGTTCTCGGTGCTCTCGCCGGTGGTGGTCGATGGTTCGCCGGTCGAGCTGGTACCGGACGAGGTCGTTGACGCGTCGCCGCTGCTCGAGGTGCCGGGGTCGCTATCGGTGATATGACTGGTCGGCTCGAGGCAGCCGGAGAGGCCACCGAGAGTGGTGAGCAGGAGCAGGGACTTCACGCGGTAAGACATCGTCATCGGGGCGAACGGCGCAGGTCCGCCGTCCTTGTTCCCACGGATCGGCGGGGCCTGCAACGCCTGCCCACGAGCATGTGGGCGCCATTTCGATCACCGCGCGAGCTGCTCGGCGTGGTGGGCGATGTGGTCGCCGATAAAGCTGGCGATGAAGAAGTAGCTGTGGTCGTGGCCGCGCTGGACCCTCAGGCGCAGCGACTGGTGCGTGTCCGCGCAGGCCTGCGCGAGCGCCTCGGGGCGCAGCTGGTCGGCGAGGAACTTGTCGGCGTCCCCCTGGTCCACGAGCACGGGGCCGGGGAAGCGTGCGCCTGCACGCAGCAACGCGCAGGTGTCGTATTCGCGCCAGGCGGCCTCGTCGTCGCCGAGGGCGCGGAGCTTGGCGTGTAACGAGAGGCGGTCGGTGGTGCGCAGGAGCCCGGGTGTGGCGCGGACGAGGGGGTCGAGGGTGGCGACGAGGTCCTCGATGTGGATGAAGTCGTTGAGGACGACGGGGGTATGTTGGGGGTCGCCGAGGCGGGCGTCGGCCCAGCCGTCGACGCCGACCATGGCTGTCTCTTCGGACAGGGCGACGACGCCGTGGGCGGGGAGCCAGCGCAGGCGGGTCTTGCGGGCGCCGAGCTCGGCGACGGCCTGGCGGACCGCGGCGATCGAGCTGCCGTAATAGTCATGGTTGCCGAGCACGAAGTAGATCGGGCAGGCGATCTCCTGGGCGAGCAGGCGCAGGTGGTGCTCGAGCAGCTCGGCGTGCGAGAGGTCCCCGCTGAGGACGACGATGTCCGGGTGGTCGGTGGCGAGCGTGGCCGCGAAGGCGAGCACCTGCGGGTCGGCGAGGAAGTCGAGGTGAATATCGGTGGCCCAGGCGACGCGCACGGCGGCAAGATAGCGTCCGTGGGTCATTGCGTCGAGGTGGCGAGCGCGGCGGCCTCGGCCGGGGTAGCCGCGCAGCGAAAGCCGTAGTGGTGATACGGGCGATTTCTTGGATAATGCGCGCGGCGGTGGATCGCGGTCGCGTACGCGGCCTCCCAGTACCATGAGCCGCCGCGCACGATCTTCTCGTGGTGGTGGGGGCAGGGCTCGGCGCCGTCGCAGGGGCCGCGGGGGTCGGGGCCGGCGCAGGCGGTGCCGCAGCGGGCGTAGCTCGGGCTGTACCAGTCGGCGACCCACTCCCACGCGTTGCCGGACATGTCGTGGAGGCCATATGCGCCGGGCGGTCGGGCGCCGACCTCGAAGGTGCGGCCCTTGTCCGGGCGGTCGCCCTGCTTGCGCACGCCGCAGCTGCGCCGGCCGTTTTCTTTGATGATGGCGAGCTGGCAATTCGCGGGTGCGTCACCCCACGGGTGCAGGGCGCCGTCGGGGCCGCGGGCGGCCTTCTCCCACTGCGCCTCGGTCGGCAAATGTTTGCCCTGAGCGGCACAGTAGGCGACCGCGTCGTACCAGCTCACGCCGACGATCGGCTGGCGCGGGCGGTCGTAATCGTCGTAACGTGGGCCGGCGGGGGGGCAACTTTTGCGGGACTCGCAGGCCTTGTATTGCGCGTGGGTGACCTCGTGGATGTCCATGTAATAGGTTTGTAGCCATATGCGCGAGCGCGGGCGCGTGTCGTCGGGGCCGGTGTCGCTGCCGCGGATGAACGCGCCGCCCGGGATGCAGGCGAGGCCGGGGGGCGCGGGGTCGAGGCAGGGGGAGTTCGGTGAGCTGTCCGGAGGGACAGGCGGGGCGGAGGTCGGCGGGCTGGAGCTCGGGGCATGCGGGCTGGCCCCAGGGCCAGGTGTCGGGCTGGCTTTTGGGGCGAGGGGCGCCGGGGACGCGGGTGTGGCAAGTGTCACGCCGGGGCCGGATACGTCGCCGCAGGCGAGGGCGAAGCATGCACACGCAAGGGCTGTGCAAATAGCATGTTCATATAACCTCATACACATCGATCTCGAGAAGGGCGCCGGACGGTGAGAACGGCCGTCATGGTGGCCCGTTTCTCTAGGGTCTAAACAGCCCTGCTGCGGCGCGTAGATCGACCTGGGCCCGGTGATACTCGCCAAGCGCCTCGAGCTCCTGCAAGGCCGCGTCGGTCGCGGCCTGCTCACGCAGGTTGACGAGCAACAGCGTGCTGTCGCCGAGGCGAAACCGGCTGCGTTCGGCCAGCTCGAGCTCATGGGCCGCCGAGAGTTGCTCCCGGGCCAGGGCGACGCGGGCGTTCGCGGCCACCAGTGCCGAGTGCGCGTCGCGGAGCTCGAGCGCGACCACATCACGGGCCATGCGTAACTCGGCGTCGATGCGCGCGAGCTCGGCCTCGGCGCGGCGGAGCTTGCCCCGCGCGCCGCGCAGCGCGAGCGGGAGCTCGATGCTCACGGCGGCGACGAACTCTGCCGGTCGCAGGTACGCGTAGGCCGGGTCGACGGCGCCGATGTCCTTGGCCGCGTATGCGTCGAGGTCGATCTTTGGCGAGCGATTATTTCGTGCCAGCTTCAATTCGACGGCCGCGGCCTCGCGCTGGAGGACCAGCCGGCGCAGGTCGGGGCGGCGCGCCCAGGCCTCGCCGATCATCGGCTTGGACATGTCGGCGACCGGGCGCCGCGGCTCAGGGAACGCGTCCGGCAGGCGCGTCGGCGCCGGTACCTGGACATCACCGTCGGCGTCGCGCAGGTGCCGTGCCAGGTCGAACGCGGCCTGCTGCAGCGCGCGCTCGCCTGCGATGATACGGGCGCCGCGATCGACGATCGCCCGGCGGTTGTCGATACCCTCGACCGCCGGCACACCGCCCGCGAGGATCTGTTTGCGCAGCGCCTCGTCGCGGTCCTGCGCGAGCGTGAGGAGGTCGCGCAGCACCTCGAGGCGGAGGCCGGCGCCGACCCACGCCCAGTAGGCGCGACCTGCCGCTCGCTCGAGCTCGATCGCCCGGGCATCGAGCTCCGCCGCGGCCGCGTCCTGGGCGAGCGTGGCGATGCTGATGTCGGCGCGTCGGCGGTCGATCGCCATGCCCTGCCACAGCGGGATGCTGACCCCACCTCGCACCTCGCCGCCATCGGCCGTCTTGCCGCGCAGATCGTAGACGGCGAAGCTGCCGAGGCCGACCCGCCAGCCGCCGTAGACGCTGAGACCTCCCAACGGCGTCGGCTGGCGCAGCTCGATGTCGACGGTGCCCCGCGGGAACGCCCCGATCGGCACGTACTGACCGCGGGCACGCAGCACCGGATCGAAGCCCCCGCGCGCGGCCATCGCGTCGCCGTCCGCAGCCCGCTGGCGCTGGCGCGCGGCCTCCAGTTGCGGGTGCGTCGTCGCCACGATCTCCAGGATCTCGGCCAACGTCAAGGTTGGTTGCACTGCACCTTTGGCGGCTGCCTCTTGCGCCCTGGCCTCAAGAACATGTCCAAAGAGACATATCAAAAGGAGCGTCAGCGCCAGCGTGGTGCGGGTCACGGCTCCTCCTCTTCCTTGAGGCGATGCGTCTCCTTGCCGTGCGCGGCGTCGCCGATTGGGGCGCCGGTGAGGACCGGCGGGAAGCCGTTGAACTGGCGCCACAGCTCGTAGCCCAGGCGGACCTGATCGAGCAGCACCCAACCATTCGCGCGTACGCCCTGCCGGAGGTACTGCGCCGCCGGCCACTGGTCCTCGTGCGGAGCGCCGAGGTCCGGCAGCACGACCACCCGGAAGTGACCCTTGCCGTCATCGGTGGCGTCGACGAAGGCGACCACCCCGCCGAAGGTGCCGACCGCGACGGACGGCCAGCCGACGAACTGCACCGCCGGCCAGCCCTCGAACTGTAGGCGCACGTGGCGGCCAGGGGTGACCAGCGGCGCGTCGATGCCGTCGAGCCACAGCTCGACTGCCCGGGCCTCGGTGTCGGGCACGAACTGGGCGATCGGATCGCCGGCCTTGACCATCTCACCACCCTGGCGGGCGATCAGTCGCAGCACGCTGCCGTCGCGCGGCGCCGTCACGACCATCGCGCCCTGCCGCACCTGGCGGACCTCGATGCGCGCGAGTTCTTGCTCGGTGCGGGCCAGATCCCCGCGTGCCGTCTCCAGCGCGACCTTGGCGGCGTCGACCGCCGCGCCCGTATCGCCGCCGATCCGCGAGGTGTCGGCGCGCATCGCCTTGACCTCCCCGCGCGCCGCGGCCTGGGCTGCGCGAGCCCGCAGCAGGTCGGCGCGGGCCGTCTGCTCGGCGAGCTCGGCGAGCTCGAGGCTGCGGGTCGAAGCGAGGCCCTCCGCGGCGAGCTTCTGGGTCCGCTCCAGGTTGAGGATCGCGGCGTTGAGGCCGGCCTGGGCGGCGTCGACCGCCTGCTGCGCCGCCAACTCACGGTCGACGGCCATGCCGGCGCGCATCCGGGCCCCATCGGTGGCCGAGAGCTGAGCGAGCGCGAGGCCATTGATGCGCTGCTGGCTGAGGTCGATCGCCCGCCGGGCCGCCTCGACCCGGTCCTGCGCCGCGCTTCGCTCGCGCTCGATGCGGGCGAGGATGTCGGGGTCGTTGTCGGCGATCCGAGCGATCGGATCCCCCGCGGCGACGTGGCCGCCCTCCTCGACCATCCATTCGACCACGCGGCCGTCCATCGGCGCCTCGAGGGCCTGCTGCCGGTCGAGCGGGGCGTAGGCGATCACCCGGCCCTGACCTGGCAGCGACTGCTGCCACGGCGCCAGAGCCAACAGCGCCAGCAGCACGAGCGTCGAGAGCACCAGGCGTCGGGCGAGCACCCGCGCGCTCCGGGTCGGCTGGGTCAGACGCAGCACGCTCGGCTCGACGCTGAAAGGGTGTCTGTTCTCGGTGTCCATATCGCCTCATGCTACGGGGAGAGGTCGACGACCCGGGGGCAGCGGGCCTGCACCCGCGGGTCTTCGCTGACGACCAGCACCGTCCACGGCGCATCGGCGGCGAAGATGTGCTCGAGCAGCGCCTCGTGTTTGCCGGCCGGGAGCATCAGGCCATCGAGCAGGCCGTCGATGAGCAAGAGACGCGGCTGGGCCGCCAACGCGCGCGCGAGCACCAGGCGCCGGGCCTGGACCCCCGACAGCGGCGCCCCGGTGGGCAACAGGCGGGTGTCCAGGCCCGCGGGCAGCGCCGCGATCGCGTCGCCGAGGTCGACGAGGCTAAGCGCCACGCGCAGCGACGTGAGCGACACCTGCGGCGCGCCGAGGCGGAGGTTGTCGAGGATCGTCGCGTGAAACAGGTCGCCCGGGCGGATCAGGGCGATCTGATCGCGTAACGCCGCCAGATCGGCCATACGGAGGTCCACGCCGTCGATCTCGACCTGACCCTGCGTGGGCCGCCGGAGGCCGAAGCACATGTCGAGCAGCCCGCTTTTGCCGTCGCCGCAGCCCCCGGCCACGAGCACGCGCTCGCCGGCCGCGATCTCGAGGTTGCCGTGGCCACCCGGCACCCCGCGCAGCAGCAGACGCGCGGGCCCGTTCGAGAACTCGCGCGCTCCGCCGGCCGGCTCGATGGGCAGGTCGATCAGCTTGCCGAACTTCTCGAGCGCGGACAGCAGGTCGTAGAACTTCTCCAGGTGCTTACCGAGCGTGGCGAAGCTGGCCGCCACTGCCGTGACCACCAGCTCCGCGGCGACCAGCTGGCCGAGCGTCAGCTGGCGCTCGAGCACGAGCAGCCCGCCGACCCCGAGCAGCGCCGCACTGGCGATCACCTGCAGGCCGAGGCCGCCGATCAGCTGGCGCACCAGTCGGGCGAAGTGAGCCCGCCGCGCCGTCAGGTACGCCCGGGCCAGCAGCTCGGCGCGGGTCACCGCGTGACACATCGCCGCCTCCGACTTGAACAGCACCGGGCTGCGCGCGATCTCTTCGAGCCACGCGATAGCGTCGTGCTTGCACGTCGATTCGTGCAGACTGCTGGTGATCGCCGCGCGCAGTGGGATCAGCACGATCGCCGCCAGGGCGATCAGCAGCGCCACGTCGAACGCCAGCAGCATCGGGTGGTAGAACGCCAGCAACACCATGCCGACCGCGGCCTGGAGGGCGACCGACACCCCGTCGAGCAGCAGCGTCGCGCAGGCCGTTTGGACGACGACGACGTCGAAGAAGCGGTTGACGAGCTCCGGCCCGTGCGCAGCCCTCGGATCTCCGAGGTCGACGCGGGGGAGGCGACGGGCGACGTCGGACACCGCGCGCACGAACAGCCGCTGCTGCAGCACCTCGACGACGAACGCGGCGAAAGCCTTGAGCGCCGCCGCGAACGAGAGCCCCGCGACCAGCACCAGCGTGAGCACGAACAGCGGCTGCAGCACGGACCCGAAGGCGACCGTATTGACCAGCGCCTGCACGGCGATCGGGCTGACGAGGCTGAGCGCGCCGATCCCGACCGCATAGACCATGACGACCCACAGGTCGGCGCGCTCGAGGTGGATGAGCGCGCGCAGGCGGCCGAGCGCGCGCGCCGTCGGCTCGCTGGCGGCCACCCGACGCGCATGCAGGGCGTCGAAGGGCAGCGCCGGCTCGATGAGCAGCCAGGTCGTCGCCTCGTCCGGCGTCGCCGACGCGAGCAAGGCTCGCAGCGCGCGTCGACCGAGCCGCACCCGCGACTCGTCGCCGCCCTCGACGAGGTAGCCCTCCACGCCCCCACGCCGCGCCCCCTTGGCGAGCAACCAGCGCCCGCGCTCGGGCGAGCCGAGCAGGGTCAAGGCGGGCAGCGCCGGGCCGACCCTCCCGCGCAGCTCGGCCGCCGTCAGCCGCACCCCATGCGCCTTGAGCCCCATCCGCGCCGCCGCCCGCGTGACCACGGAGACCCAACCATCGCGCCCTTCGTCGGTGGCCGCGGCACTCAGCAACGCATCCCAGGCGTGCGCGGGCTCGAGGTCGGTGCCCACGCACTCGGCCAGCAGCTCGAGCACGCGCAGGAGGTCGCCGAACGGCCCGGCGGGCCCAGGTGTGGTGCTAGGCAAGAGGACCTCCGGGGCGCGCCGAGCGGCGGGCCACTGCCCGATCGAGCCGGTCGATGAAGTGCACCATCGCCGCCTCGCTCCCCTCGTCCTCGGCCGTGAGCGACACGACCACGCCCGCGACGAGGCGCACCTCGCCGTGAAGTCTCACCCGCCCCGGACCGCAGGCGACCGCGCGCAACGTCACACGGGCCACCGACGGGGCGAAGCGAGACAGGACGAGACGCAGCCGCGTCTCTACGACCGCAGCCGTGACCCCTCCCGCGCAGATGTCGACTGAGAGCCGCATGGCCCGGAGAGCTATGCGAGACATTTGTTTCTGCCGCAAGTAGATAATAAGCGCGCAGAACTTTGATAAAATCGAAGTCTTGAACACGCTCAACTACCACCACCTCTTGCACTTCTGGACCATCGCGCGCGAGGGCGGTGTCGCGGCTGGCGCCCGCCGCCTCCGACTGTCGCAGTCGACGCTGTCGACCCAGCTACGTCAGCTCGAGGAGCATATGGGCCTGACCCTGTTCGACCGCAGCCGGCGGCGCCTCGCGCTCAGCGAGGCCGGCCGCACCGCGTTCCGCTACGCCGACGAGATCTTCGGGCTCGGCCGAGAGATGGTGGACGCGCTGCACAGCCGGCCGGACGGCCGCCCTCTCCGGTTGGCGGTCGGTGTCACCGCGGCCGTGCAAAAGCTGATCGCATACCGGCTGATCGAGCCGGCGCTCAAGCTGCCGGGCGGCTTGCACGTGCACTGCAGCGAAGACCGGATCGAGCGTCTGCTGCCCTTGCTCGCCAGCCACGAGCTCGACGTGGTGATCTCGGACGTACCTCTGCAGCCAGGCGCGGCGTTCAAGGCTTTCAACCACCCGCTCGGCGACAGCGACATCTCGATCTTCGCCGTCCCGGACCAGGCGACACGCCTGCGCCGCCGCTTCCCTCGCAGCCTCGACAAAGCCCCGTTCCTGCTGCCTGCCGGGGGCAGCGCGCTTCGCCGCGAGCTCGAGGCATGGTTCGATCAGCACGAGGTCCGCCCGACAGTGGTCGGGGAGTTCGACGACAGCGCCTTGCTCAAGGTCTTCGGCCAGGCCGGCGTCGGTGCCTTCGCAGGGCCCAGCGTGATCGCCCCCGAGATCGTCCGGCAGTACGGCGTGAAGCTGGTCGGGCGCACAGAAGGACCCGTCGAACGCTTCTTCGCCATCTCTGCGGAGCGCCGACTCAAACACCCGGGCGTCGTGGCGATCTCGGCCGCCGCCCGCAGCGCGCTGTTCGCTCGGGCTCAAGCGTCTTCACCATAAGCGACCGGCTCAAGATCCCGGCGGAGGTGATGCGACTCGAGGGCTGGCGACGACGGCGGCGGCACCGTGTGCGCCGCCAACAACCGTTCGCCCGCGCCGTTGATGTAGACATATGTTCCGTCCAGCGCGAAACCGCTCGCCGTCGAAGTGGATCAGGTGCGATGGGGCCTCGGCGCACCAGACCTCGGTCTCCCAGGCGATCTCGGTGAGATATTTGGCCATGAGCTTGCGCGTCGGAAATGCCGTTACATACACGAGGCCGGCCGTCGCGTTGCGAAACAGATCCTGGAGCTCGTCGTGGCGCTTGCCGTCGACCGGCCCGTGACTGGTCACGCACTCGACGAGCACGAGCCAGTTGCGTCGCCTGTCGTACAGGACGACATCCGGGATCTTTCCATGGTCCTCCAATGTCACGCCGAGCTTCGACAGCGCGTCGCGGTCAAAGTGCCCCCATTTGCCTCCCGTGTCCCCGACATAGATGGCCGCGCCTCCTGGCAGCCAGCGCGGCAGAAACTGGTCCAAGATGGCTCTGGCGAGCTCATTGTGGGCTCCCGGGCTCAGATGCACTGCTCCTCGACCTGCGCGTCGATCTCTTCCTGGCTGAGCTCGCTGCGTGCGCGCGCCCAGCGACCGAAGCGCAGCAAGGTCTCACGGGTAGGATAGCGGATGTTGCGAAGGTCGGTCGCGTTGACCTGGGTGTGTCCGCTGAAGGCGCGAAAGACCTCGTCGACGTGCGTGGAGTTGAGGAACAAAGCCAGGCCGCGGGCGAGATCGGGATCGAGGCCGTTCTTGCCGCGATGGAAGACGTTGACGTGATTCTCGAGCCCGAGCCACTTGCCCGGCAACACGGCGGGGTCGATGACGTGCGCAGCGACGCGCTTGCGCTCCTCCTTGGAGGTGAAGCGCTTGGTGATGACGTACCAGCTGTTGGGCAACAACCAGCGCCGGGTATCGTCGTTCACCACGATGGCGCTGGGCTTCTTGCCGGTGCCCGGATATCGCAGGGCGCCGGTGACGAAGTGCTGGGGGTACAGCAGCGGCGCGGTGTCGTGGCCGGGCGCCTGTCGCAGGTGCTCTTTCAGGCGGAAGTCGACGACGGGTCCGGTCGACACCGTGATGCCGAGGTCCGCCAGTGACGCGCCGTCCAGGTGCCGCATGGTGGATCCGACCACCGGCTGCAAGGGGATGTGAATGAAGCCTTCGGGGTCGCCCGGCCTGGTGATGTCCGCGAAGCGATGGGTCTGGCGCTGCAGGTCCGAGAAGCTGGCGTCGGCGCACCAGGAGACCTCGACGGGGCCCTGGGGCGCATCGCGGACCCACTTCACGATGATGTTCTCTTGCAGCACGCCGTCGTCTTTGAACGCCCGGTCGCGGCGCTCGAACAGGTGGATGTGGCTCAGCGCCGCGTGCTCGCGCATCCAGGCGCGAAACGGCCGATAGTAGGTGCCGTTACAGAAACTCCGCGGCACGATCGCTACCAGCTCGCCACCGGGGTCCATGAGCGTGATGGCGACCGCGAGGAAGCCCGTGTAGAGATTCACGGTCTCGACGCCGATGTCGCGCAGCAGCTTCCTCGCAGCGGAGTCGACGCCGATCTTCCTGTAAGGCGGGTTTAGGATCGCGTGGGAAAAGCGGGGGCCGAGGCGCAGGAGCGCGTGCTCGGTGCCCTCGGCGATGAAGTCCTGGTCGACGACGCGGACCGTGGAGACGATGCCCTTCGCGCGCAGCTTGTCCTGGTAGTCGCTCAGCGTCTGCGCGAGGAATCGCCGCATCAGCGGATCGATCTCGTAGGCGGTGCACGCGACCGTGGCGGGCGGTGTGAGCCGGCCGAGGCAGGCATCGAGGAAGGCGGCGGTGAGGGAACCGACCCCGGCGCCGGCGTCGAGCAGGCGGATCGACGGGGCATCCCGGCGGGTGAACAGCCCGGCCATGAACGCCGCGATGTTCGATGGGGTCATGAACTGACCGAGGGCGCCCTTGCGGTCCGGATCGAGCTCGAGGTTGGCCACGCCCCGCACGCGATCGAGGGGCGCCACGGGCTCGGTGATCATAATTTGCGCGGCGCTTCGTGGCATCGACTGAGGCGGCCAGACTACTGCAAACTTTCGCGAATGCGACCGCGCGTGGACCGCCTTCACGCCGCCGAGATCGGCGGCGAGCGGCTCACAGCATCTGGCGGGCCTTACCTCGAGGTAGCGGTTGATGAGGCCGGGGGACAGCTCGCGGGGGAGGACGGCGAGCACGAGGGCGCCGCCGCGTTTGAGGTCGCGGATGAGCTTCTCGCGCCAGCGGATCTCCACAGATCGGGGCTTCGGCCGTGCGCTCTCGGTCATGACGGCTCGACAGGGCAAGGTCGTACGCTCGACCGGCGCGTGGCAAGCCCGGTGTCACGGTCGCCGCGGTGGGATCGACTGCGCGAAGTGGAACACGTCGTCCGGGTCATACCGGGCCTTGACCTCGATTAATCGGTCGACATGTCCGCCGTAGTAAGCGATGAGCGGATCGGGGAGATCGGGATCGGGGTAGCTCGGCCAAGCCGTACCCGACCCGTGGCCGTGCAGCGTCGAATATGCATCGAGGATCCATCGATGGGCGCGCGACTTATCGACCGTCGAGGCCCGAGGATCGACGACGCACTTGTACTTGACGACATAAAGCTGATCCCGGTGAAAATAGGAGGTCGCGTCGCGCGGCACCCGAGCGCACGCCCCTCCGAGGTGATACAGGTCGATCGCACGTTGTTGACCAGGATACCGGTCGTGTAGCAAGACGTCGATCAGAGCAGCGACGACATCGTCATCGAGCGCTCGGGAGAAATATTCCGACCTGGTGAATTGATGTCCTGCCCGCGGAGAGGGACTGAGCCCGCCGTGGTTGTACTCGCCGCTCCAGTGGCGAGTCGTATC
>ENA-OFCF01000480-OFCF01000480.1-metagenomes-genome-assembly--contig:-NODE-480-length-17491-cov-3.450734_pt1 | contig 17491 bp, 15 predicted proteins | sample MGYA00153387_OFCF01 | MGnify analysis MGYA00153387
GCCATTGTCGCGGATCGGCTGAAAGAAGCGGATGCCGCGAGCGGCTTTCTGCTCGACGGCTACCCGCGCACCGCCGGCCAGGTCACTGCCCTCGACGAGGAGCTGACCAGGACCGCCCAGGGCATCGACGCCGTCATCTCGCTGGTCGCCGACTCCGAGGTGCTGGCCGCGCGGCTGCTGAAGCGTGCCGAGCTCGAGGGCCGGGCCGATGACAATGCCGAGACGATCCGCAACCGGATGGTCATCTACACGGAGGCGACCGACCCGCTGCTCGCCACCCGCCGCGCCGCCCTCGTCGCCTACCGGACCTACCTCACCGCCGCGCTCGACGGGGCAGCAAAGGCCGCGGGCGACCCCGCGATCACCAGCCTGCTGGTCCGCATACGCCGCATCGACACCCGCCTCGAGGCCGCTCGCAGCAAACTCGAGATCGCGGCCAATCGTCGCCTCGTCGACGCGTTGGTCGTGCTCCGCGAGGAGCGCGAGAACCTCGACCGTTACCTCGGTGAATTGACCGAGCTCGGCGAGCGCGCCCACGCCACCGTCGGTCAGGCCACCGCGGCCGCCGTCCGCGACCTCGGCGGCGAGCTCAAGTACTGGACCACCCGCAGCGAGGTCGGCCAGCTCGACGTCGCCTGGGCCGTGCAGCACAGCGAGCAGACCGAGGCCGAGCAGCTCGAGCGCACCCGCGACCAGGCCCTGCGCGAGCTCGACCGCGCCCTCGACCAGGTGATGGAGGAGATCGAGTGAGGGACATGGCGAAATGGACATGTCCTCTGGGACTGGTCGTCGCGCTCGCCCTGACCCCGGGCCCCGCCTCGGCGTTACCGAGATCCGACCTCCCGCGCGCCGACGACATGTGGCAGGGCCTGCGCGGCGAGCCCGGCTCCGGCGCCCCGCGTGACCCGACCTCCGGCGACCCTGCGCGCCTGACCACCCCGCCGTCGCGCCAGCCGCAAAACCCCGAGGACGCGGCCGCCCTCGCGGCCATGGAGACGATCACCGCCCGCTACCGCAACGCCGCCCGTGTCAGCGCCCACACCCTCGCGCACGTGATCGCCGTCGAGGCCGAGAAGGGCCGCGGCACCCTCGACAAGCAATACGGCGCGCGCATCGGCGCGCGCCACGAGGACGCCCGCCGCCTGCGCCTCGACGCGATCTCTCGCTACGAAAAATTCCTCGTCGAGCACCCCGACGACCCCGCCTGGACCCCGGAGCTCCTGTTTCGCCTCGCCGAGCTGCACTTCGAGGCCGACAGCGAACGCTTCGCCCGCGAGGAAGATCGCTACGAGGACCAGCTCGTCGCCTTCGAGGCCCGACCCGACAAGAAGGACAGCGACCCGGCCCCGACGCCCCCGCGCGTCGAGTACGGCCGCAGCGTCACCCTGTTTCATCAGCTCATCGAGCGCTTCCCGGCCTATGTCCACAGCGACGCCGCCCTCTACATGCTCGCGCTGCTGCGCTTCGAGGAGGAGCGCTTCGACGACGCCCGCCAGTCCCTGCTCGCGCTCGCGTGTGCCAGCCGCTTCCCGGTCCCGCCGGTCGACGGCATGAAGTCACCGGTCCGCTGGCGCCGCGGCGACTACAGCGAGTGCACCCCGCGGCGCGCCGGCAGCAAGTACATCGCCGAGGCCTGGCTGCGCGTCGGCGAGATCCACTACGACCTCGACGAGCTCGACCCGGCGCTCGCCGCCTACACCGAGGCCGCGCGCGACGAGAAGGGCCAGTTCTACGACGAGGCCCTGCTGCGCATCGCCTGGACCCTCTATCTCAAGCGCGACTTCCCGGGCTCGGCCGTCAAGCTCGACGAGTTCGTGCGCTTCGTCGAGGCCCTCAGGACCAGCGACCCCGACAACTCCGCGCTGGCCCTGCGCGACGACGCGATCCGCTACATCGCCAAGTGCTACGTCGAGGAGGACTGGGACCTCGACGGCAACCCCGACGCCGGCTGGGGCCTCCCGCGCCTCGAGCGTGACTACAAGGATCGCGGCGCCGAGCCCCACGTCCCGGAGGTCTACGCCGCGCTCGGCGACCTGTTCGGCGTCCAGGCCGACTACAAGCTGGCGATCACGATCTACGACACCGCCCTGCGCCGCTGGCCCACCGCCCGCGCCGCGCCCGCGCTGCAGAAGAAGATCCTCGATGCATATGTCGCGCTCGGCGACGGCGCCGGCACCCGCAAGGCCCGCGAGCTGCTCGCCGCCAACTACCTCCGCGGCACCCCCTGGTTCTACGCCAACGAGGGCGACACCGATGCGATCGACGCGGCGATGAAGCTCGTCGAGGACGCGCTGGTCGCCTCCGCCGTCGAGCGCCACGCCTACGCCCAGGCCCTGCGCGCCGCGGGCGACCCGAAGGCCACCGACGAGTACCGCGCCGCCGCTGCGGCCTACGAGGCTTACTTACAACGCTACCCCGACACCCCGAGCTCGTACGGCTATCGCTACGACTACGCCGAGAGCCTGTTCTTCTCCGGCCAGTACATGCTCGCGGCCCAGGCCTACACGGCGGTGCGCGACTCGAACACCGCGGCGAGCCGGCAGGTGGACGCCGCCGAGGGCGTCGTGCTCGCGCTCGAGGCCTTGCTCGAGGAGGCGCAAAAGGCCGGCAGCGTCATCATGCCCGACCTCCCCAAGCAGGGCGTCGCCAGGGGCCCCTTCGAGCCCAAACCGATCCCGCAGCTCCTGATCGCCTTGCAGGCCGCGTACGACCGCTATGTCGGCGTCAAGCCGGACAGCAAGGAGGCCGGCGCGCTGATGTTCAAGGCCGGCGCAATTTCCCAGCGCTACTATCACTTCGACGACGCCGAGGAGCGCTTCGTCCAGGTCGTCGACACCCACTGCGGCGACAACATTGCGATCAACGCCGGCTTTGCGATCGTCGACGGTCGGGTCGTCCGCGAGGACCTCAAGGGCGCCCAGGAGTGGACCGACAAGCTGCTCGAGAAGTCGTGCGGCTCCGGCGAGGACTCGGCCAAGTTCGCCGGCGACCTCAAGACCCTCGGCAACGCCGTGCGCTTCCAGGAAGCCAACTTGCTGTTCGAGGCCGGCGAGTTCGAGGCCGCCGCCGACCGCTACGTCGCGCTGGTCGCCGGCGCCCCCAAGGACCCCAACGCCGACCGCGCGCTCAACAACGCCGCCGTCGCCTACGAGAAAATTGGCCGCTTCGGCTCCGCCAGCAAGACTTACGAGCGCATCTACAAGGACTACGCGACCAGCGAGTTCGCCGACGACGCCCTGCTGCGCTCCGGCCTCAATCACGTGCGCTTCTTCGAGTTCGACAGCGCCGTCCAGAGCTACCTCGTGCTCGCCGAGGACCCGCGCTACAAGGACTCCGAGCACCGACTGATCGCGCTCAAGAACGCCGCCGACCTGCTCGACAACCTCCAGCAGTACCCCAAGTCGAGCGAGCTGTTCGTCCGCTACGCCGGCCAGACCAAGGACCCCAAGGAGGCCGTCGACGCCACTTTTCGCGCCGCCCAGGTCCTGCGCAAGACCGATAATCACCGGGCCACGGAGGCCGCGTTCGCGGCCTTCCTCGGCAAGTACGGCGGCGACCCCAAGGAGGCCGCCAAGGCCGTCGAGGCCCAGCTGCGCATTGGTCAGGCGCGCGCGGCCATGGGCGACCGCAAGGGCGCCGAGACGGCGTTTCGCGACTGCATCGCCACCTTCACGTCACGCGGCCTGCAGGTCAACACCGACGCCGCCGACTTCCCGGCCGAGGCCCAGTTCTTCATCTCCGAGTATTCGCTCGCCGACCTGCTCGAGTTCAAGCTCCAGGGCACCGGCAAGAAGCTGGCCGACAACACCAAGATCCTGTTCGACCGCGTGGTCGGGGCCTCGAAGTCGTACGACGGCGTGCTGCCATACCGCCGCATCGACTGGGTGCTGCACGCGATGTTCCGCCGCGGCTACGCCTTCGAGATCACCGCGATCAAGATGCGCGAGGCCCCCGTGCCGCGCGAGCTCAAGGAGTTTAGCGAGCCCTGGTTCGCCTACAAGGACATGGTCGAGCAGGGCGCCTCGAAGTTCGAGTCGATGGCGATCCCGCTGTACGAGGAGACGATCAAGCGCGCCCGCGAGTACGGCGTCGCCAACGAGTACACCCGCAAGGCCCTCGAGCGCATGAACATCTACAAGCCCGACCAGTACCCGCTGCTGCACGACCCCGCGATCGAGCTGCAGGTGGAGGACCGTCGATGAGGCGCACGAAGTGGTGGCTCATGCTCGGACTCGCCGCGTGCACGCCGAAGCCGACCGGGACCGTCGCGCCCGTGCCCTCCGAGCCCGAGCCCGAGCCGAGCGCCGAGGTCACGCCCGCCGACGCCGGTGTCGACCCCGCGAAGGCGGCCGCCGCCGCGGCGGTGAAGAAGAAGAACCGCGACCGCGACCCCGCCGAGGAGGCGCGCAAGATGGCCGCCTCGCGCCAGCAGAGCGCCCAGGCCTCGGCAGCGCTGCGCGGAGGATCGATCGCCGCGGCGCTCGACCTGGCCCGCGAGGCCCTGCGGACCCACGAGCAGAACGTCGACGCCATGCTGGTGATGGCCGAGGCCTTTTTGAAGCAGGGCAAGCACGAGCTGACGCAGACCGTCACCAGCTCGGCCCTCGCCGTCGACCCCAAGCTGCTGACGCCCCTCGAGACCGGCAAGATCTACAACCTCAAGGGCTTCGCCTACCTCGCCGCCGACAAGCAGAACCTCGCCACCCAGTCGTTTCGCAAGGCCGCCGAGGCCGACGCCCGCAACGCGACCGCGTGGAACAACCTCGGCGCGCAGTACCTCCGCACCGGCAACTTCAAGACGGCCGCCGAGTGCTTCAACTACGCGACCAAGCTCGACCCCGGGTTTTTTAAAGCCCAGCTCAACCTCGGCAACGCCCGCCGGGCCCTCGGCGACGTGCAAAACGCCGAGCTCTCGTACCGTGCGGCGTTGAACCTGCGGGCCAACTACCCCGAGGCCTACTTCTCGCTCGGCGTGCTCTACCTCGACGCCAGCGAATACCCCGGCATCGACACCCAGACCCGCCTGACCCGCGCCCTCAACTTCTTCGGGAAGTACCGCGAACTGGCGATCGCAGCCGGAGCCGCCGCGGGAGATCGCCCCGGCGACGACGTCGCCCGCGTGAAGACCGGCCCCAGGGCGGCGAAGGCGCAAAAATCGGCCCCCGGCAAGGAGGGAGTCTCGCTCGCCCAGGCAGATCTCTACATCGAACTCGCCAAGAAGGGCCTCGAGCGCGAAAAGAAGCGGGATGAACGCAACCAGAAGCGTGGCGCCGAGGCAGCCGCGACGCCGGCCGATCCCGGCAAGACCGCGACGCCGGCCGGCGCCGGTAAACTGAACAGCCCCGTCGCAGGCGACCCCGCGGCGACCATCGAGCCCGCCGGCAAGCCGACACCCACGGGTACACCACCTGCCGTCCCGGCCATCGGCCAGCCCGGGGCGGCCACGCCGTCGACCGGCAAACCAGCGCCGGCCCCGACCCCGACAGCGCCGGCCAGGCCAGAGGCTTCGACTCCGACGCCCACGCCGGCCCCGCCAGCCAAGCCCCCAGCGCCGGCCAAACCGGGGGCGGCCACGCCGGCTCCGACGGCGCCCACGGCCGCAACCCCGACAGCGCCGGCCAGGCCCGGAACCTCCACGCCGGCTCCGACGGCCAGGCCGATGCCCGCCCCGCCAGCGGCGGCCAAGCCGACACCCGTCCCACCGGCGACGGCCAAGCCGCAGCCCCCCGCGGCCAAGCCCACGACGCCTCCTGCCACTCAGCCCGGCAGCTCGCCTCCGCCGGCCACCAAACCCGCGACCCCGTCGGCTGCGCAAAAGCCGGGCGCCACCTGAGCGTCGCCGCGCGCTACCGAGCCCGACGCGCAGCTGGATATTCAGCCTGGCCGCCCGCGCGTCGCATCGCCTGGCGAATGAAGAATGTGCCTCAAATCGCCACCTGCGGGCAGTTTTCCGCGATCCGGGAAATTTCTGGCGGCCCTGTCAGATCTTTTGTGCGGCTCCTCGCGTTCATCCCGGCAACGGCGATGATGGTTTACCTGGCTCCAGAGACTTTGCGGACCCGACGGGCATCGATGCTCGCGCGCGCGCCCGCGACTCTCCGCCGCTCGCCTGGGCGCGCTCTCAGCTCCGCGTGTCACCCCCCCGGCCTCACTGGCGCCTGGCCGGGCGAAAACCTCCACGCGTTCCGCAACGGATCGTGGAACTTCTGGACCGCTTCGCTGTATAACGCAGCGATGCTCCGCACCCTCGCATCGGCCGTATCGGCCGGTCGTGACGCGAAGGCCCACCCGGCCCGCGCGCGGAGCATGCACCGCGTCCTCGCGGCTCTCGTCGTCGGCTTGCTCGGCGCCCAAACGGCCCAAGCTGCCCCTGCTGCCCCTGCTGTGCCTGCATCCGCTGGATCCGCGAAGAAGCAGCAGGCCGAGTCCGGCAAGACCGGCAAGACGACCCGCAAGACGTCATCTTCTACAAAACCCTCCGGGAACAAGTCGATCTCGCTCGACGACGACTTCCTGGTCGAGGGCAAGCTCGAGAAGCCGAGCGCGTTTTACGTGCTCCGCCGCTCGGCGACCGACTATGACTGGGCTCGCATGGACGCCGTGTTCACGCCATTGGTGCTTGAATCTGTCCAGGATCCTTTGTTCTAATCACTGTTACCCTGGGGGTGGGCGCTCTCCGCGCGCGAAAGCTCCCACTCATCGTCGAGGAACGTCAACAACACCCACCCAGTTCCGGGATAGCTTGCTCCCGGTCGGACACTGCGAAGACAAGACGGGCTCACACACCCGTCCGCTTGAGGAGGATCAACGGCCATGGATGATTTTGCACAGTTTTATCAAGAAGGCGGCTTCTTCATGCACCCCATCGCCCTCTGCGCGGTGCTTGGGGCAGGCGTGATGGTGGAGCGCTTCATCTTCTTGTTCTTCCGCTTCAACATCAACGGCGGGCAGTTCTTCAACCAGATCCAGAAGCTGGTGATGGCGAACAACATCGACCGCGCCATCAAGCTCTGCAACGCCGCCGACAAGGCTGCGCTCGCACGAGTGATGAAGGCCGGCCTGACCCGCGCCAACAAGAGCGAGGCGGACATCGCCTCGGCCATCGAGGAAGCGATGCTCGAGGTCACCCCGGCGATCGGCAAGCGCATCTCGATGATCGCCGCCATCGCCAACATCGCCACCCTGCTCGGCCTCCTCGGCACCATCTTCGGAATGATCGAGGCGTTCAACGCCGTCGCTACCGTCGCCGCCGACCAGCGCTCGCAGGCGCTTGCGAAGGGCATCTCGATCGCCATCAACACGACCGGCCTCGGTCTGATGGTTGCGATCCCGCTGCTCGCCGCGCAGGTGTTCATCCAGAACCTGGCCAAGAAGATCTCCGACGAGGTCGATCTTTACTCGGTCAAGCTGGAAAACCTCCTCGCCGCGCGGGTGCGCCAGGGCTGAGCCGACGCGCTCCTGACCTGACCGCAAGGACAGCCAGGGGCACGCGAGCGCTCGAACTGGACCCCGACAAAGAAAGGAGGTGACGCGATGGCCAAGAAAAAATACGAAGAGGAAGAGATTGTTGCTGACCTTCTCCCGGTCCTTAACATCATGTTCCTCTTGATCCCGGCGCTGCTGCTGGCGATGGAATTCGCCAGCATGGCCTCCATCAACGTCTCCCCGCCCAAGTTCTCGAACACGCCGTCCGAGCCCAAGCCGGAGGAGGAGAAGAAAGAGAAGCCGCTCAACCTCAAGGTGTTCGTCATGGAGGACGGCTACCGGGTCTCTGCGGACGGCCAGCAAGAGGGAGCGGAGGCCGGCAAGGCCGCCGACTCGAAGGCCCCGACGATCGCGCTGGCCAAGCCCGGCGCGCCGCTGAATGACTACGAGCGCTACGACTACAACGCGCTCGAGGCGTCGGCTCAGAAGTACAAGAGCCTGTTCCCGAACGAGGCGATCGTCACGATCAGCGCCGAGGCCAAGGTGCCGATGCAGGCGCTCATCTACACGATGGACGCGCTCGCGGGCCGCACCTGCAAGCTCGGCAAGGCCATGAAGGGTGAGGATGTTCCGCCCGACTGCTTCTTCTGGCAGCCCGTCGTCGAAGGAGGTGCTGGCTGATGACTCCCGACCAGCAAGCATTCCTCGCGAAGAAGAAGGAGAGGGCCGCCGCTCGCCGCTCTCGTCCCCAGGACAAGACGGAGCTCGGCATCACCTCGCTGATGGACATCGTGTCGATCATCGTCGTGTACCTGCTCAAGAGCTACGCCTCGGATCCGGTCGTCATCAACCCGACCGCGGGTCAGAAGATCCCGCTGTCGTCCGCCGATGCGCCGATGCAAGACGGTATCCCCATCTTCATCACGCAGCGTGGCATCACCTTCGATAACAAGAAGCTGGTGGCCATGACGGCCGACGGCGACATCGACCCGGCGTCGGTCAATCAGCACCTCATCGGACCGCTGTACGACGCCCTCGCCGAGGAGGTCGACAAGGCCAAGACCCTCGCCGAGAACACCGGCAAGCCCTGGGCCGCCCGCGCCATCCTCGTCGGCGACCAGGACCTCAAGTTCAGCGCCCTCGTCGATGTCATGTACACCGCCGGTCGCGCCGAGTTCGCCGAGTACTCGTTCTGCATCATCCGTAAGTCCTGATCTCCACAGGGGTCAAGGACACCGCTCGGACGGGCCAGGGGTTTCACCTCTGGCCCGTTCTTGTTTGTTCTCGGACCGATCCCCGTTTTGGGCGCCCGTCGATTTTGTCGCAGTCCAGTCCACGGCTGCGCCCGTCTGCAACTGGCGTCCCGGGGGCAAACATCCTATAACCGCAAAACATCACGTCGGTGGCACGTTCGAAGCTCAAGGTCCTGCGCATCGCCTCCATCACGGACGACCTCGTCTGCGATGAGCTGCATCAGACGGCGCCGGATTCGGTGACCGTCGGTCGCGGGGTGGCGAGCGAGCTGCTGGTGTTCGGCAACCAGATGCCGGCGCACCACGTGCTGTTCGAGTACGGCAAGGACGGCGCCTACACGCTGGTGCTGCCGCCCGCGGTCGACGGGGTCGTGTCGCTCAAGGGCCGCGGCAGCAAGATCGCCGACCTGTGGCGCAAGCAGGCTCGACGCGACCCCAGGAGTGGTGCAGGTGCATCGACCGCGTTGCGGCTGCGCCTCGACCCGAGCGCCAGGGGCAAGCTGGTGCTCGGCGAGACGGCGCTGCTGTTCACGTTTGCCCCGCCGGCTCCGCCGCCGCGCAAGGACCCGTTCCCGCAGGAGTACCGCGCGAGGATCTTCTCGGGACTGACGCGCTTCGACATGGCGACGCTGCTCTCGGGTCTGATGATCCTCGGGCCGTACTTCCTCTGGGCCGCGACCAAGCCGATCGACCCGACGATCGAGCACGAGATCGATGACCGCTTCCTCAAGGTCATCGGCATGCCGCCCAACGAGAAGAAGAAGGAGCCCGAGCCCGAGGAGAAGGACGACGACGAGAAGCTGCTCGCCGTCGAGGACGACGACAAGAAGAAGGAGAAGGACCCGGAGATCGTCGATAAAATGCTCAGCCCGAGCAAGTCCTTCTCGAAGGAGGCGATCGCCAAGGCCCGCGGCGTCGGCGTCGCCCGTGTCCTGGGCACCTACGGCGGCCCCGGCGAGGGGACCGTCTTCGACGTCATTCAGAGCACCGAAAACAACCTCGGCGAGCTGTTCGCCGCCGGTATGACGAGGGTGGTCGACGCCGACGGCAACGAGGTCAGCAGCTTCGTCCCCGGCGGCGAGGGCATCAGCGCGCTCGGAGCGGCGGTCGGCACCAAAGGCTTCGACGTCAGCGCCGCCGGCCCGGAGGTCGCTGGCATCGACAAGAAGGAGCGCAAGATCTCGCTCAAGAGCGGCGCGGCCGACATCGACGGCGACGCCGACAAGAAGGCCGTGCAAGCGACGATCCGCAATCGCATGGGCGCCCTTCAGTCCTGTTATGAAAAGGCTTTGCGGGCCGACGCCGGCATCAACGGCAAGATCACCTACACGATCACCATCTCCGTCATGGGGACCGTGACCCATGTTCAGGTCGGTGATGACTCGCTCCAGGACGAAGGGGTCAAGACCTGCACCGTCGCCAAGATCAAGGGGTGGCGATTCCCCACCACCCCCGGCGCCGAGGCTTCCTCTGATGTCACCTTTTCTGTGGTATTTTCGGGGCAATGACCGTGCCGCCGACCAAGCCCCTCGTCGCATGGACCCTCGGCATCTTGCTGATGTCGGGCACCGCTTCAGGTCAAGCGAGCCCCGTCGCCACCAGTCCCAAGGGACAGGTGACACAGAAGCCGCGACAGAGCGCTCCCACAGGGGTTTTGGCGGCCCCCGCCGCGAGCCCGACCGCCGGCGATGCGAGCTTCGGCACCGCGAGCTCCGGCACAGTGACCCCCGGCGACGCGATCCCCGGCACCTCCGCCGAGGCTGCTCCGGCGATGTCGGCTGGCCAGGCGCGCGGCGCCCTCGAGCGCGGCATGACGGAGCTCGGCGAGCTGGCTGCCCGCGCCCGGCAGAGCGGCGATGCCCTGCGGATCGCCTGCGTGCAGGACAAGCAGGACCGGGCCGGCGCCGTGATGGAGGTCGCCACCAGCGACATGCTGGTCGTGCAGGACCCGGCCACGGATGCGCAAACCCGCGCCTTTGCGACCGACAAGCTCGGCGAATCGGCGGAGCAAATGAAGGGCCTCGTCGGCCAGGCGCGTGCCTGCCAGGGCCGCGAGGAGGCCGCGAACGGCAAGGCGAGCAACGACTCCCGGACCCCGCAGGGCGTGTCGCCGCAGGACCCGACCAGCCCCGGCGCCCCGGCGGTGCGTGGCTTGCCGCCGATCGACCCACGTCCGCCCGTGGCCAGCCCGGTGCTGTGAGCCGTCCGCGCACCCTTTACTCGCGGGTTACTCGCTTGCCGACGCAGTTTCGGTAGGCTGTAGGCCTAGATCCTCCCTTGCGTCGGTCCTTGCAGCCATCGCCGCGGCCCCCCGGGCACGCGACGCTTCCCCGCTCCTCGAAGGCTCATGCCCGGGGCCTGGCGGCGACGCTCTCGCTGGGCGTCTGCATTGGTCTTCATGCGACGGTCGCGTCGGCGGCCCCCGGGACGCTGTCGACCGCAGGCACCGGCATCCCCCGCACCGAGGACGGCGCCGGCATCAAGATCGGCCCGCGCTCGCTGCTTCATCCGGGCTTCGCTCTGCTGATCGGCGGCGACAGCAATGTGTTCTGGAATCGCCGTCAGGACGTCGGCGGCCTGCGCCCCGCCGCGATCGTGATGCCGGTCGCGTGGATCGGGATCGGCAACCGCGAGGTCCGTGACAACACCTTGCAGACGCCGCCCGAGGCCAGCGATCGCAAGATGGACTATAACCTGCGCGTCACCGCCGGTTATCGGTCCTACCTCGCCGGCGCGGAAGATATCCGCAAGCTGCCGCGCTTTAGCGTCGACCTCAACGCCTTCGTGGTCCTGCTGCCCGGCCGCCGCTTCAGCGTCGCCTTCACCGAGTTCTTCTCCCGCATCGCCGACCCCCGCAACTACGACGCCGGCGTCGGCTTCAACTACAACCGCGTCGACCACCGCGGGGCCCTGGGCGCCGTCTTTCGCCCCGGCGGCGGCCGCCTGAGCCTCTCGGCCGCGTACACCAACGAGGTCCTCTACTACCAGTCGAAGGACATCTACAGCGGCGACCGCCTGGTCCAGGGCGCGACCACCGAGGTCAAGTGGCGCCTGCTGCCGCGCTCCTCGCTGGTGCTCAATTACAGCTTCGCCCACAGCTATTACCTGAGCTGCAACGCGGAGGTCGACCTCGACTGCAAGGAGGACAACAACGCCCACCGGGTGATGGGTGGCTTTCGCGGCCAGATCGGTGCGCGCCTGACCCTCGACGCCCTCGCGGGCTTTGGCGCCGGCATCTACTACGACGACGAGAACGGCCCGAATTTCAAGAACTTCATCGGCCTCGCGCGGCTCGCCTACTACCCGACCCTGCGCACGCAATTCTTCGCGCAGCTCGACCGGCAGTTTAGCGACTCGCTGTTCGGCAACTACTTCGTCGACGCTGGCGGCCGGATCGGCGGCCTGCATCAATGGCGCTGGAAGATGTTCACGGAGGTCGGCTTCTCGGTGGTCGGTCGCCGCTACGCCGGCCTCCCGATCCCCGGCAGCGAGTCACGCGTGGTCGCCTACTTCAACGCCCCGGGCTTCGTCCGCAAGGACACGATCATCACCCTCAGCGCCCGCGTCGAACAACCCTTCGGCCGCTACTTCGTCCTCGGCGCCCGCTACGACCTCGTCGTCGACAGCACCGACTTCGCCGCCCGCTACCGTGGCGGCCTCATCGACGCCGGCGGCTTCGTCAAACACGTCGCCTTCCTCGTCGGCGCCGTCCGCTTCTGATGTCGGCGCTCGACCCATACTCGATGCCCCTCGCGCTCTGCCTGCTGGCGCTCGTCGCATGCACCCCGCAGATCCCGTCCGCGCCGCCCGAGTCGGCGCGTGCCGCCGCAAACGCGGGCCTGGGTCCGGGCGACGCCCTCGACATTCGCGTGTTCGACGAGGACCGCTTCGATGGTGAGTACCAGGTCGGGGACGACGGGCGGATCGACTTTCCGATGGTCGGCGGGGTCGAGGTGCGCGGGAAGACCAAGGACGAGGTGGCGCGTCTGCTCGAGGGCAAGCTCGCCGACGGCTACCTGAAGAATCCGCAGGTCAGCGTGCAGGTCAAGCAGCGCGGCAACCGGGAGGTCAGCGTGCTCGGTCAGGTCAACGAGGCCGGCTCGATCGACTATCGGGACGGGCTGAGCCTGGTCCAGGCAATCTCCCTGGCCGGCGGACTGAGCGCCTTCGCGGCGCCGACGCGGGTCAAGGTGACGCGGCGGACCGGGGTCGGCGAGGAGACGGTCACCTTCGAGGTCTCGCTGTCGGCGATCTTCAACGGCAAGTCGGAGGACCTGGTATTACGTCCAGGGGACATCGTGTTCGTGCCGGAGTCGAGGATCTGACGCATGCATGACGCGATGGCTCAAGTCCGCGAGGCGCTCGTCGAGCGCAGCACCCGGGAGACCCAGATCTCCGTGCGGCTGACGCTGCCCGGCGAGGTGCCGCCTCATCCCCCGCAGTCGCCCGAGATCGACACGCCGGTGCCGTTTTTGTCGCACATGCTCGAGGCGCTGGCCCGGCACGGCGCGCTCGGCCTCACGGTGCGCGCGCACGGCGACACGGCGATCGACGACCACCACACCGTCGAGGACATCGGCCTGGTGCTGGGCAGCGCGCTCGACCGGGCGCTCGGCCTGCGCGCCGGCATCGTCCGCTTCGGCCACTTTTCGCTGTGTATGGACGAGACCCTCGTCGACTGCGCGCTCGACCTCGGCGGGCGGCCGTACCTGGTCTTCGACCTGCCTGCGATCTCCGGGCGGCGGGTCGGCAACTTCGACTGCGACCTCGTGCGTGAGTTCTTTCAGGCGCTGGTCGTGCAGGCGCGCATGAACTTGCACCTGCACCTGCGCGCCGGCGGCAACGCGCATCACGTCGTCGAGGCCGCGTTCAAGGGCTTCGCGCGGGCGCTGCGGATGGCCGTCGCGTACGACCCATTGGTCGGGGCGGCGATCCCCTCGACCAAGGGCAACCTGGTGTAGGGTTCCCCCGTGAGCGAGCCGGACCATCCACGCAGCCGCAAGGCGGTGATCTGGGACGCCGTGATGTCGGTGCTCGCGCTGGCGAGCCTGGTGCCGGTGCTGTGGGTCGAGTTCGCGGAGCTGCACTGGCCGCAGCCGCGGTTCAAGGTGCTCGCGGCGGTCGACCTCGTCTTCGTGACGATCTTCACCGCGGAGCTGGTGCGCGGCCTGTGGCGCACGAATGACCGCGCCGACTACCTCAAAAAGCGATGGTTCGAGGTGCCCGGGTTGTTTCCGCTGTACCTCGAGGCCTTCGCGCTGCTGCGGATCGCCCAGCTGTTTCGCCTGCTGCGGCTGCTGCGGCTGCTGCGGACGATCCGGTCGCTGCGCCAGATCCGCGCGTTCAAGGTGCTCGACCTGCTGCTCAACCGGCACAAGCTCCTGCACACCACGCTGATCACCGCGATCGTGGTCGTCACGCTGGCCGGCACCGTATGGTGGATCGAGCGCGACACCAACGAGGCCCTGTCGAGCTTCGGCGACGCCCTGTGGTGGGCGATCGTCACCACCACCACCGTCGGCTACGGTGACATCACCCCGCAGACCGGGCTCGGGCGGCTGGTGGCCACCGGCCTCATGCTGATAGGCATCGGCCTGATCGCGGTGCTCGCGTCCAGCTTCAGCGCCGCCCTCATCACGACCGACGCCGACCTGCACACGGCCGGCGACGGCCTCGTCGAGGGCCTCGAGCGCCTCGCCCACCTCCACGAGCAGGGCCACCTGTCCGACGAGGAGTTCACCTCCGCCAAGCGCAAGCTGCTCGCCCCCGGCAAGGCCGCTTGATATAACCCGGCGCCATGTCCGACGCGCCCAGCAAGCCTCGCCCCATCGACGACCCCCGCGTCGCCCTCGAGCGCCGTGAGCATTTGGCCGAGGCCTACGGCGGCCCGGCCCAGCTCTCCCAGGGTGAGAAGGGTGTGCTCGCGGTCGAGGCCAAGGCGACCGCGGCCCGAAACAAGTTGCACGAGACGGGCCGACGCACGGCACGCGAGCGCATCGACCTTTTGCTCGACCCGGGCAGCTTCATCGAGCAGGGCAAGTTCGTCACGAACCAGTGCCCGGACTTCGACATGCCGGACAAGAAGGTCTACGGCGACGGTGTGATCACGGGGCACGGCACGGTCGACGGCCGGACGGTGTTCGTGTTCGCCCAGCAGGCGCCCGTGTTCGGCGGCAGCCTCGGCTGGGCCCACGCGCAGAAGATCTGCCAGATCATGGACATGGCGACCACCGTCGGGGCGCCGGTGATCGGCCTCAACGACAGCGGCGGCGCGCGGATCCAGGAGGGCGTCGCCTCGCTCGCCGGCTACGCGGAGATCTTCAAGCGCAACGTGCTCGCGTCGGGCGTGGTGCCGCAGCTCTCGCTCATCCTCGGGCCGTGCGCTGGCGGGGCGGTCTACTCGCCCGCGTTGACGGACCTCGTGTTGATGGTCGAGCACAGCTCGTACATGTTCATCACCGGGCCGGACGTCATCAAGACGGTCACCCACGAGGAGGTCACCAAGGAGGCCCTCGGCGGCGCGGCGACCCACAACGAGCGCAGCGGCGTCGCCCACTTCGCCGGCGCCTCGGAGCCGGCGGTCATCGCCATGGCGCGCGAGCTGCTGGGCTTTTTGCCGTCGAACAACATGGAGGAGGCGCCGCGTCGCGCGACCGCCGACGAGCCGGGCCGCCTGTGCCCCGAGCTCGCCGACTTCGTGCCGATCGACGTCAGCAAGCCCTACGACATCCGCACGATCATCACGACGGTCGCCGATGACGGCCACTTCGTCGAGGTCCAGGAGCACTACGCGCGTAACATCGTCGTCGGCTTCATCCGCATCGACGGCGAGTCCGTCGGCGTCGTCGCCAACCAGCCGCTCGTGCTCGCCGGCTGCCTCGACATCAACGCCTCGGTCAAGGCGGCCCGCTTCGTGCGCATGTGCGACGCGTTCAACGTCCCCCTGTGGACCCTGGTCGACGTGCCGGGCTTCCTGCCGGGCACCGAGCAGGAGTTCGGCGGCATCATCCGCCACGGCGCCAAGCTGCTGTACGCGTTCGTCGAGGCGACCGTACCGAAGGTGACGCTGGTGACCCGCAAGGCCTACGGCGGCGCTTACGACGTCATGGCCAGCAAGCACATCCGCGCCGACATCAACCTCGCGTACCCGACCGCCGAGATCGCAGTGATGGGCGCGGACGGGGCGGTCAACATCATCTATCGCCGCGAGCTCGCCGAGGCCGCCGACCCCGTCGCGTTGCGTGCAGAGCTGCTCGCCAATTACCGCACCCTGTTCGCCAACCCGTACAAGGCCGCCGAGCTCGGCTTTATCGATCAAGTCATCGCGCCGGAGGAGACCCGCCGCCACGTCGCGCGCAGCCTCAAGCTGCTGCGCAACAAGCGGCAGGAGAACCCGCGCAAGAAGCATGGCAATATCCCGCTGTGACCCGCCGGCTCCGTCCACACAGGCTGTTGCTGGCGTCGCTGCTGGTGCTGGCGGCTTGTCGATACGGCGGGCCGAACCCGCGGACGCTGCATTACGTCGGCAAGGACCTGGTGGCGACGCGCTCGGCGGACCTGCGGGCCTACGCGTATTACGTGCAGTGTCAATTGGCGCTGTCGCTCGCGCCGCCGGACCTGGCCCGCGCGCACGAGCAGATCCTGCTGGCGATCGACCACGACCCGCGCGACGCCCATCTGTGGACCGTGCGCGGCCAGATCGATCTACAGCGCGGCGACCAGGGCCAGGCGCGGCGGGCCAGCGAGCGAGCCCTGTACCTGCGCCCGGACTACCCACCGGCAAAGAAGCTCGCCGCGCGGATCACCGGCGGACAACATGATGCCCCGGCGGTCGCGCAGCGGCGACCCTGAGCGATCAGCCCCGGGGGCACTTCACAGGTACGTCGCGAGGTAGACGACGAGGCAGTACCAGGGGGTACCGGCGAGGATCAGCGCCTTGCGGGTGCGACGGAGATCGCGGCGCGTGCCGCCGGCGATCAGCGAGGCGACCGAGACGCACCACGCGAGCGCGGCGAGGGCGACGGCCAGCGCGAAGGCGCGGAGCACGAAGGGCGCGAGCGCAGGGACGAAGATGCCGGCCGCGGCGACGGTGGTCAGCAGCACGGGCAGCCACGCGCTCGTCACCGCGGTGGCGGACAGATAGCGGTGCGACCGGTCGCTCGGGCGACGCAGGTGCGAGAGCACCCAGGTCACCAGGAACACGAGCCCGGCGAGCAGCGCGAGGGCCACGCCGCCGAGGGTGATAAAGTCGACGATCCGCTTGAGGATCTCCCGGAGCCGGTCGAGGTCGAGGGCCAGGGCGATTGCCGCCGGGATCTGGACCAGCAGGGCCGTGATGATGAGGGCGGGCAAACAGCGCATCGCGGCGAGTATAACACCGGCTTCCGGCGCGCAATGTCCGGGCGATGTCCCCGCGAGACCCCGCGGCCCCGGCACCGTCGGCTGGCGCGCCGCTGCGCTTGCCAAGCACGGCCGCCCTGAGGTACACCCTTCGCCCCACGCGGGTGTAGCTCAGCTGGATAGAGCGTTGGCCTCCGAAGCCAAAGGCCGCAGGTTCGAACCCCGCCACCCGCATTTTAGCCCCGCATTTTAGCCCCCACCTGATCTCGCTTCTCGAGACCCACCGAATTGACGAACGCCGCCCCCTTAACCGGGCGGCGTTCGTGCGTGAGCGGGGCGCGCCGCGGGGGGCGTCACAGGCCGCAGGTCATGACGGTGCTGGTCGTCACCGGGACGTCCTGGCCGTCGACGGTGAACACGATGTCGAGGTCGACCGGCTTGCCGCACTGGCTGCAGTCCATCGGCAGGTTCAT
>ENA-OFCF01000481-OFCF01000481.1-metagenomes-genome-assembly--contig:-NODE-481-length-17484-cov-2.945436_pt1 | contig 17484 bp, 15 predicted proteins | sample MGYA00153387_OFCF01 | MGnify analysis MGYA00153387
AAGACGATAGCCAGGCTTGGTGTTCACAACAGCAGGCTCAACACCGGTAGTTTGCATTATGAAATTAAAAATCGAAGGCCACGCCCAAAAAAAACTCAAAAAAAAAACGCAGACAAATTAATGCCCGCGTTTTGATTGTGTGCGTTATTTGCGTAACAATTATTTTAAGCTTGCTCCTAAATATTCACGATTCATTTGCGCAATATATTCGAGGGAAATCCCTTTTGGGCACTCTACTTCGCATGCTCCTGTGTTCGTGCAGTTTCCAAATCCCTCTGCGTCCATTTGGGCTACCATGCTCATCACACGATCGGTTGCTTCTACTTTTCCTTGTGGCAAAAGTGCAAACTGTGAAACTTTTGCCGAAACAAATAGCATTGCAGATGCGTTTTTACAGGTGGCAACGCAGGCACCACAACCAATGCAAGTGGCTGCATCAAAGGCGCGATCTGCATCATGTTTTTCGATTGGAATTGTGTTTGCATCTATCGTATTTCCGGATGTATTAACTGAAATAAAACCTCCCGCCTGCTGAATTCTGTCAAATGAACTTCGGTCTACAACCAAATCTTTGATTACAGGAAAAGCTTTTGCCCGCCATGGTTCTATAGTTATGGTATCGCCATCTTTGAATTTGCGCATGTGCAATTGACATGTTGTTACCAATCTGTCTGGTCCGTGTGCTTCGCCATTTATAAAAAGGGAGCACATGCCACAAATGCCCTCGCGGCAATCGTGGTCAAAAGCTACAGTATCGCTACCTTTAGCAATTAACTGGTCGTTTAAAATGTCCAGCATTTCTAGAAAAGACATGTCTGGCTCAATGTGATCTACGGTATAATCTACCATTTCCCCACTTGCTTTAGCGTTTTCTTGACGCCATATTTTTAGGTTTAGTTTCATTCTTATTATTATTTGAATCCTTTAATCGTAACTTGTTTCGATTTTTTATCTAAATATTGTTCCATTATAGTGTAAACCTCTAATAACTGAACATCATGTTCTCCCAATCTTTCTTCGATTTCATTTTTAAAAGCTAACATTTGTTGCGAAAGCTCACTTTGAAGCGATAGCATTTTTCGGATTTCCACAAAAGTACGCATTATGGCAATGTTTACCAATAAGGCTTTTTCTGATTTTAAAACTGAACTTAACATTGCGACACCTTGTTCTGTGAAAGCAAAAGGGGTTTGTGGGCTATATTTTAAAGTCTCAGGAAGGTTATCACAAATTGTGATAACCTCGCTCCATTCATTTCTGGAAAGTTGAAACATAAAATCTTCGGGAAATCTGAAAATATTTCTACGAACAGATTGTTTTAATGCTCTATTCTCTACCTCATAAAGTGAGGATAAGTCAAAATCGAGAATTACTTTTTCTCCTCGTATTTCATGAATTTTATTTTGCAAAATGGATAATTTCATGTAAAAAAATTACTTATAACTTCTTTGCACCAATTTTACATTCTCAAATTTCAACTCTTCTTTATGCAAAATCGCGTCTGATGGTTTTCCTTTGTATTCCCATGCGGCAACATAAGCAAAATTTTCGTCGTCGCGTTGTGCTTCGCCATCGGGAGTTTGGTATTCTTCTCTAAAATGTCCACCACAAGATTCGTTTCTATGAAGTGCATCTTTGGCGAAAAGTTCTCCTAGTTCCAGAAAGTCGGCAACTCGAAGTGCCTTTGCTAATTCTGGGTTAAAACTGTCTTTATTTCCTGGAATACGGACATCTTTATAAAAATCTTCACGAATTTCAGCAATCTGTTTCATTGCGTCTTTTAATCCTGCTTCATTTCGTGCCATTCCAACCTGGTTCCACATGATTTTCCCTAATTTTTTATGAAAATAATCCGCAGGTTTTGTTCCGCCATTATTTATTAACGCATCAATTTGAGCATTTACATTGGCTTCCGCTGCATCAAATTCTGGAGAATCGGTTGAAATTGTTCCCATTTTTATATCTGGAGCCAAATAGTCTCCAATGGTGTAAGGCAAAACAAAATAGCCATCTGCCAGGCCCTGCATCAATGCAGAAGCTCCCAATCTGTTTGCTCCGTGGTCAGAAAAATTAGACTCTCCTATAGAAAAGCAACCTGGAATTGTGGTTTGCAAGTTATAATCTACCCAGGTGCCACCCATTGTATAATGCACAGCCGGATAAATCATCATTGGCGTTGTATATGGATTTTCGTCCACTATTTTCTCATACATTTGGAACAGGTTACCATATTTATTGGCAACAATTGCGGTTCCTAATTTTTTGACCATCGCCATATCATTTGAGTCTAAATGCTTCAAATTGGCCTGATCTATTCCATATCTGATTATTGCTGCTTCAAAATCTAAATAAACGGCTTCACCAGTTTTATTGATTCCAAAACCTGCATCACAACGCTCTTTTGCTGCGCGCGAAGCTATATCGCGGGGAACTAAATTTCCAAACGCTGGATATCTTCTCTCTAGAAAATAATCTCTGTCTTCTTCTTTTAATTGCGTTGGCTTTAATTTTCCTTCACGAATGGCTTGAGCATCTTCGGCTTTTGCCGGAACCCAAATTCGGCCATCATTGCGCAGGGATTCAGACATCAGAGTCAATTTTGCCTGATGGTCACCCGAAACCGGAATGCAGGTTGGGTGGATTTGTGTATAGCACGGATTGGCAAAAAAAGCACCACGCTTGTGGATTTTCCAGGCAGCAGTTACATTGCTTCCCATTGCGTTTGTAGACAAGAAAAATACATTTCCATATCCGCCAGATGCAATAACTACAGCATGTGCGGAGTGGCGTTCGATTTTTCCGGTTATCATATCGCGTGCAATAATGCCTCGTGCTTTTCCGTTTACGATTACTAAATCCAGCATTTCGTGACGGTTATGCATTTTTATTTTTCCACGTCCAATTTGTCGGTTCATTGCCGAGTAAGCTCCAAGAAGTAATTGTTGGCCGGTTTGTCCTTTGGCATAAAATGTTCTCGAAACCAGAGTTCCACCAAAAGAGCGGTTGTCTAAAAGTCCGCCATATTCTCGTGCAAACGGAACACCTTGAGCAACACACTGGTCGATAATGCTGGTTGACACTTCTGCCAATCGGTGCACATTTGCTTCTCGGGCACGATAATCACCGCCTTTTACAGTATCGTAAAAAAGTCTGAAAACCGAGTCGCCATCACCTTGATAATTTTTTGCAGCATTAATTCCTCCCTGAGCAGCGATAGAATGGGCACGTCTTGGCGAGTCTTGAAAGCAAAAAGCTTTTACATTATAGCCTAATTCTGCCAAAGTTGCCGCTGCCGAACCTCCTGCAAGTCCCGTTCCTACAACAATAATATCTAAATTGCGTTTGTTTGCGGGATTTACCAAATTGATATGGTCTTTATAATTAGTCCATTTGTCTGAAATGGCTCCGCCTGGAATTTTTGAATCTAATGCCATAATTATTTTATGTATTGAGTAAATTTTGTATTTCTATTTTTAACAAAGGTAAATGGTTGATTAATATGCCCCAAATATTTGCGTCGTCTATATTACTATAACTGTGCGTTATTTGCTTTCGCAAACTGATAATCTGCTGGTTAAAACTAATTTCAATATTGTTGTCTAATTTTCTTAAATAGTTTAAGGCTTCACCAATTATTTGTAATTCTCGTTCGACTGCTCTTCTTAAAAGTTTATTAGATTTGTATTCGTTGAAATTTTTATTATTACCTATGAAATCTTCAATTGATTCGATTGAAGTTTGAATGTCAAATAAATATTTTGCAATTTTATGTTGCATAAATCATTTTTTTAGTATCATCTAATTCTTTTATAAAATAAGGGTTGCTTAAAGACCTTTCAGTGATTAAATCTATTTTTTTATTGAATAATTCTTCAAAAGCGAATAGCAACTCAAAATAATTATCTCCAAATTCTAATAAAGGTATATTATCATTAAATGTAACTAAAAAATCAATGTCTGAATTTTCATCAAATGTTTCGTTCAAAACCGATCCAAAAACATACAACTTTTCTACTCTGTTTTCTTTGCAAAGTTTGTCGATTGAAGCCTTGTTGTTTTTGATGATCGAATTCATATTTTAATGATTAAAATGATGGTAAAGTGCTACAACCACAAACATAAATGGTACAAAAATCGCAAATGCATAAGCAAACGACTTTAATGATTTTGAATATTTGTTATTGAAACCCACCGATTGAAACGACGAATTAAATCCGTGCCATAAATGAATTGCCAGCAAAACAAACGAAACACAATAAATTCCTACTCTTATCGGATCTACAAATTTGTGTTGCAGTTCTTCAAAATACCGATCTTCAACAGGAATGTTTTGTGCAATATATTTGTAATCCATTTCAGGAATCCAAAAATCATAAAAGTGTAAACCCATAAATGCTAAAACCACCATTCCGGTAATTATCATATTTCGTGATGCCCACGAAGCATTTGATGCTCCATTGTAGGATGCATATTGTATTGGTCTTGCTTTTCCGTTGCGATAATTTAAATATATGCCCATCGAAAAGTGAAAAATCACTCCTATTATCAATATTGGCTGAATCACAAATTGGACTAATGGGTTGTAGCCCATAAAATGAGAAATCATATTAAACGTTGCTGGACTAAAAATGGATGTTGAATTAATAAAACAGTGTTGCCCCAGAAATAAGATTAAAAAAAGTCCCGATAGTGCCATTGTCACTTTTTTTGCTATTGAAGACTTTATAATAGAAGAATTTGCCATACGAATAATTAATATTTAAAATACCCAACAAAATTAAGCTAAATTCCAAAATATCACAAAGATTTGGCATTAATTTATAATCAGTTTAAAGTAGCTTATTTTTTACAGAATTTTAGTAAGTTTTTGTAACATCCTGATCAACCACAATTATAAAGTTGGCTTTGTTGTAATGCTCTTTTTCTAGTTTTGAAATATCTTTTTGTTCAACGGTTGCGATGGTAACGATTACTAAATTTGGGTTTTGTTTTTTCAAATACCAATTAATTCCTTCGTAATTTTCGCTATGGTACGTTCCGTTATAATGTATAAAAATTGTTTCTGCTTTAAGATTTTTAATAATAAAATGTGCCATCGTTGCATCTTTTATGGCTTGAGCTTTTGGCATTTTGTCTCCGGCATGTCCTCCCTGCATCGTTAGCATCGATTTGTAGCCGGGCAAATTCAGGTCAAAGGCGATTGGCAATGGAGCAATCCAAAGTTTTTCTTGTTTGGAAAGTTGTTCAAGTTCAGGAAAATCTTTTTTATAGACCATGCTTGCATATCTTCTTGGCACATTTGTGGCAATAAAATTTAATTTTTTGTCTTTTGCAAAATCTAATAATGGTTTATAATCTGTTTTAAAGTTGGGCCATAGTCGAGCAGCAGAATCCAGTATTCTAACATTTATTTCGCCTCTTAAGTATTGATTTAACTGGTTTTGATTGTCGGATTCAAACATTTCTGCTCCTAAAATCAAATCATTTTTTTCTGATAAATCTTTTGTAAACTTCAGTTGAAGCCAGTGAATTATTGAATTGTCGTGTAATTCGCCAAATAAAACAACTTCAGATTTTGCTGCTTTTTTTAAGACGTTTTTATAAGTCGACAATTTTCCGTTTTTATCAAAAATTTGATAGGCTATTTTGTTCTGACCAAAAATTGTCGAAACTGTCAGAAAAATTAATACATTTTGTAAATATTTTATTTTCATTGCCAATATAAAATTATTAAAGGTCGTTCAAATTTTTCAAAACACTTATTTTAAATTCCATCAATACAATAAATAAATGCGAAAGTCAGGAATCGCACAGAAAGATGAAACATTTTTTTAAAACCTGTAAAAGCTTACCTCATTTAATCCTGTATTTTACTTTCGAATTCACTTCGGTTCCGATTTTTTTGATGATATGATGTCAAATGCTTTTGCTGCTTCAATATCGTTTTTCCTGATTTTTAATTTATAAGTTGCTGCCGGAAAATAATAATTGTCGTTTTGTGCTTTTTCAATAACAGATTTTTTATTGTTTGAATTCCATTTTTGGGCAAATTCTTTTTGCAAAATCGCAGGAATTTCTATTTTATTTAAGCCTTTTATAACATTAAATTTTTGAGTAAAAATGTTTTGTTTGTTGTCATTTTCAATAGCAATATCTATGTTTCCATCAGAATTTGAATAAATCCAGACTAAAACTGCTGGTTCAACGGGTTTACGCCAGGAATTCCAGCTTCTGCCCCAGTTATTTGATTTTGTGATGGGTTTTATTTCAAAAATATGAATTTCTTCGGATAAAATCGTATCATTTAATTTTTGAATATTTTCGATATTGGCCCTGTAAATAGAACGTCCGTGTGTGGCAACAAGTAATTCTTTCGTGGTTTTTTGAATTACTAAATCGTGCACTGCAACATTTGGGATTTCACTCGAAAAATCTTGCCAGGTTGTTCCTTTATTAATCGAAATATACAAACCATTGTCAGTGCCGAGATACAGAATATTTTCATTTTTATCGTCTTCTATTATCACATTTACAGAATTTTCTGATAAATTACCTGAAATATTTTTCCAGGTCATTCCATAATCATCAGAAACAAAAACATAGGCCGTAAAATCATCATTTCGATAGCCATTTAACGTTGCATAAACCCTTTCTTTTTTGTGTGAGGATGCCACAATTCGCGAAATCCACAAATTTTTTGGTAAATTATCGGATATTAAATTCCATGAAATTCCACCGTCTTTTGAAATATTAATTTTCCCATCGTCGGAACCAGTGTAAAGCAATCCAAAACTCAAAAGACTTTCGCTGATTGTCGTTAAAGTTCCAAAAGCAACGTTTCCTTTCTTTTCTCCAAAGGTTAAATCTGGCGAAATCGTAGTCCAGGATGTTCCTTGATTCATAGATCGATGTAAGAAGTTTGATCCAAAATACAGAATGTCCTGATTGTGTGAAGACAATAAAATTGGGGTTTGCCAATTAAATCGTAAAGGATTTTCTCCTTTTTTGGATTGTGGTGCAATATATTCTTGCTTGTTTTTTTGCCTGTCAATTCTGTAATAGTTCCCGAATTGAAAACCAGTGAAAACGATATTTGGATTTCGACTGTCGATTTGCGTTTGCATTCCGTCACCGCCCATTATACTTTTGTAAGGATATTCGCCCGTTTGATGCCATTCCGGAGAATTTTCGTAGTTGCTCGAACCCACCCAAACGCCGTTGTCCTGCATCCCGCCATAAATATTGTAAGGTGTTTGGTAATCTACATTAATTGCATAAAATTGACTTACGTTGTTGGAATTGCATTTAATCCAATTTTCACCGTCATCGTAAGAAATATTGATTCCACCGTCATTTCCGTTAATTATATGTCCCGCTTTTTTTGGATTTACCCAAACAATATGATGGTCGGAGTGCACATTATCTTTACTAATTGAAGCGAAAGTGCTGCCTCCATCTGTTGATTTTATTAACGGAACTCCCGATAAATAAATTTTGTTGGCATCTTTTAAATCAACTGTAATGCTCGAAAAATAATAACCATAAGAGTAAAACAAATCGTTTATAAAATTCTTGTTGGTTTTCGTCCATTTTTTTCCGCCATCAATTGTTTTATATACTTCGGCACCGATTACTTCTTTTTCCTCCAAATTGGATTTTTGTAATATTTTCCATGCTTGTTCTGGATTCAGATAGTCATTTTTTATCCAGTGTTTTATGTTTTCAGCCCGGTATTTTTCGGTAATGCCATAAGTTTTAAGAACAGCATTCAATTCTTTATTCGGAATTTTTAAAAATTCATCGCCAGGAATCGCGAAAGATTGCGGCAAACCCAGAGTTTCTTTTGATGTTGCTGGTCGTTTAAATTGATTGTCTAAAACAGCATAAACGGTATTTTCGTCAAAAATTGCCAATCCAATTCTGCCTACTCCTTCACCATTAGCAAAACCGCCTGCTTCATTAGAAATTAGTTTCCAAGTCGTTCCGGCATCTTCACTTTTGTAAAGTCCTGATGTGGCACCATTTCCTAAAAAGTCCCAGGCTTTGCGATTTTTTTTCCAGGACGCAGCATATTGAATATTAAAATTATTTGGAGCTGCCACAACGTCAATTATACCCGTTTCATTATCAATAAATAAATTTTTTGACCATGTTTTTCCACCGTCCCTAGATTTGAATATGCCTCTTTCGTCATTATTTGTATATAAATGTCCTAACGAACCAACAATAATTTCATCTGGATTTGCTGGATTTAGTACAATTCTACTTATATGATGACTGTCTTTTAAACCCATATTTTGCCAGGATTTTCCATTATCGGACGTTTTCAGAATTCCGATTCCGGCATAAGACGACCTGGATGAATTGACTTCGCCGGTACCAACCCAAATGACTTTGTTTTTCCAATTTACGGCAATATCTCCAACATTTTGGGTTAATGCATTATCCATAATCGAATTAAAGGTCGTGCCGTTATTCTTGGTATGCCACACACCACCAGATGCATATCCAACATAAAACTCGGTCGGATCATCTGGATTGACATCAACGTCAACAACTCTTCCGCTCATGATTGTTGGTCCAACATTTTCAAATTTGACGTTATTAAAAATAGATTTTTCGGATTCCTGACCTGTTACAAATCCAGAAATAAAAAGCAAAAATGGTAAAGTGTAGTTTTTCAAAATAAAAAAATTTAGAGCGAAAAGTACAATTTTTTTAATAATTTAAAAATCTTTTCATGCTTTTTAACCTTAAATAATAATAAAGGTGTTATTTTTGAAAGTTTAACTTCAATACTTTTTCACATGAAATACCACCAAATTGACGCACAATTATATGTAAAAAACAGATTAAAATTTACCGCACAAATGAAACCCAATAGTGTAGCAATTTTTAATTCTAACGATATTTATCCTGTTTCTGCCGATTCTACTTTAGCATTTGCGCAACATCGGGACATATTATATCTGTCGGGCGTTGATCAGGAGGAAAGCATTTTGCTGTTGTGTCCGAATGCTCCTTATGACAATTTAAAAGAAATGCTTTTTTTGAAAGAAACCAGCGAACATATAGCCATTTGGGAAGGCGAAAAACTTACAAAACAGAGAGCGTTCGAAGTGTCCGGAATTAAAACTGTTTACTGGTTATCCGATTTCAGTAAAATTCTCAACGAAATCATGTCTTATACAGAAACGATGTATATTAACACCAACGAGCATTATCGCGCAAAAGTTGAAACTGAAACTCGTGAAGCCCGATTTGTGAAAAAATGGAAAGAAAACTATCCAGCACATAAAGTAGAAAAGTCGAATACTATTTTACAAAGGCTGCGGGCAATAAAAGAGCCAGAAGAGCTGCATTTGATTAAAAATGCTTGCGATATTACCGAAAAGGGCTTTAGAAGAATTCTGAATTTTGTGAAGCCGGAAATTATGGAATATGAAATCGAAGCCGAACTGATTCATGAATTTATAAGAAATCGTTCGAGAGGTTTTGCATATTCGCCAATTATTGCATCTGGAAATAACGCCAATGTTTTACATTATATAGAAAACAATCAAAAATGTATTGATGGCGATTTAATTTTGCTGGATATTGCAGCCGAATACGGAAATTATTCAAGCGATTTGTCCCGAACAATTCCTGTTTCTGGTAGATATTCTAAAAGACAGAAAGCAGTTTATAATGCTGTTTTAAGGGTCAAAAACGAAGCTACAAAAATGTTAATTCCCGGAACACTTTGGAAAAACTATCATGTTGAGGTTGGAAAATTAATGACTTCCGAGCTTTTGGGGCTGGGTTTATTAAATAAAGCCGATCTTCAAAATGAAAACCCAGACTGGCCCGCATACAAAAAATATTTTATGCATGGAACCTCACATCATTTAGGACTTGATACTCACGATTATGGCTTATTGCACGAACCCATGCAAGCAAATATGGTCTTTACTGTTGAACCAGGTATTTACATTCCGGCGGAAGGGTTCGCAATTCGACTTGAAGACGACGTTGTTGTTCAGGAATTTGGTGCACCGCTTAATTTGATGAAGAATATTCCAATTGAAATTGAAGAAATAGAGCATTTGATGCATTCTTAAATAGTTTATACTACTTTTTGTTGTTAAATAATGCCTGAAGCTTTTAATTAAAGTTCGTTTTTATTTATATAAAATAAAATTTTTATATATTTGACCATTATACGCTCTTAAGTAATGTTTTTAGATAATTTTGACGAACATTAACAAATTGACTAATAAGTAACTTTAGAGTTAAAAATCACAGTTTAAATAATAATTACAATAAAAAAATAACAATGCATTTTAGAAAAAGCTATTTATTCCTTTTTATATTTTTATATCAATTCGCTTTTTCACAAGAGGGAATTCCAATTTATTCAGACTATTTTTCAGACAATTACTACCTGCTTCACCCATCAATGGCGGGTGCAGCCAATTGTGCTAAAATTCGGTTAACTGGTCGTCAGCAATGGTTTGGACAAGAAAAAGCTCCGGCCCTGCAAACTGCCAGTTTTAATGGACGTATCGGTGAACAATCTGGAGTAGGCGTGGTATTGTTTAACGATTATAATGGTTTTCACTCTCAACGAGGTGCTAAACTAACGTATGCACACCATATTATGTTTTCCAGAAGTGAGCTGGATTTAAATCAATTATCATTTGGACTTAGTGCAGGTTTTGCTCAGCGACAACTTGATGAGACTTCATTTACACAATTTGACCCAATTATTGGTCAGATTCTTCAACGCGATATCTATTTCAACATAGATGCAGGAGTTTCCTACAACTATCTGGACTTTTCAACGCATTTAACTGTTCAAAATATTTTACCATCAAAAAGGGAAATTTATACAGATATAGAATCCAACAATTTAAGAAAATTGCTGTTGAGTGCATCTTATGTTTTCGGAGACAGCCAAAGTTTTCAGTACGAGCCATCTTTTCTTTTTATTTACGCAGATAAAACCAAAGAGCAGACTATTGATTTGAATTTTAAAGCATATAAAGAACTCAATTTTGGAAAAGTTTGGGCTGGAGTGTCTTACAGAAGAAGCTTTGATGCTGCTCAATTTACTTCTGGTGGAGTTGTTTCAAGACAAAGTTTGCAATATATAACGCCAGTTTTGGGAATGAACGTAGGCAAATTTATGTTTGCTTATAATTATTCGTATCTGGCAGGAAAAATCAATTTTGATCAAGGTGGATTTCATCAAATTACACTCGGAATTAACTTGTTTTGCAAACGAGAACGTTATGAATGCAACTGTCCTGCCATAAACTAATTTTTTGAATATAATTATAGAAGTCTCGATTTTGTCGGGACTTTTTTAGTAAAAATACCATTAAAATATGCTTATAAAATCTGTAAACGGAAAATCACCATCAATTCCTGCTGATTGTTTTGTCGCTGAAAATGCAACAATTATTGGCGATGTGAGCTTTGGTGAAGGCTGCAGTGTCTGGTTTAATGCAGTGCTTCGTGGCGACGTAAATTTTATAAAAATCGGAAACAAAGTTAATATTCAGGACGGTGCAGTTGTGCATTGCACCTATCAAAAGCATCCAACAATAATAGGTAATAATGTGTCAATCGGACACAATGCCATTGTTCATGGTTGCCAGATTATGGACAATGTTTTGATTGGAATGGGAGCAATTGTTATGGATAATTGTGTGATTGAAAGCAATTCAATTATTGCAGCCGGAGCTGTTGTAACGCAAAACACGGTTGTGCCTGCTGGTTCCATTTTTGCGGGTGTTCCGGCAAAAAAAGTTAAAAATATTGACCAATCCGATTTTGCTGGCGAAATTGAAAGAATAGCTAACAATTATGTAATGTATTCTGGTTGGTTAAAGGAATAATTGCTAAAAATTTGAAGTAATTACTTCGTGATTATTTCCTAAAATTTCTTTTAAAACTTTACTATTTGAATTGGAATAAAAAGTTGATTTTCCATTAATCAGGTTGTTATTTAAACCTGCTTTTTCTTCCAAAACGTGCTTGGTCTGTCTGGCAACGGCTTCCCCAGAGTCAATAATAATGATATTTTCAGGCAATATTTTTCTGATTTGAGGAATTAAATAGGGATAATGGCTGCATCCAAGAACAAGATAATCAATATTTTGTTCAATCATAGGATTCAGATAGGAGTGAAGCAACTGAGTCATTTCTTCAGAATTGATTTCTCCGTTTTCAATCAACTCAACCAAACCATATCCAATTTGTTCAATAATTTTTGTGTGGTTGTAAAATTCAATATTTTTATTAAACAATTCACTATTTAAGGTGCCTTTGGTAGCTAAAATTCCAATTGTTTGCGTTCTGGAATTGTTCACGGCAGGTTTTATGGCAGGTTCAATTCCAATAAATGGAATGTCAAACGTTGCTCTCAATTCTTTCAGGGCATTTGTGGTGGCAGTATTGCAGGCAACAACAATAATTTTTGAGTTGTGTTTGAGTAATAATTTTGTGTTTTTAATGCTCAGGTCAATAATTTCACCTTTTGATTTAACCCCATATGGAGCGTTTTTGCTGTCAGCTAAATAAATATAATTTTCATGGGGTAGCAATATATTGATAGCTTTCCAGATGGAAGTGCCGCCAATGCCAGAATCAAATAAACCTATCGGATTGTTGTTCATAAAACAAATATAAAAAAAAACTGTTCAAATTTTGAACAGTTTTTGTAAAAATCGTGGAATATGGCTTCTTAAAAACCCAGTTCTTTTTTAACGTCAGCTGTAAGGTCCGGACCGTCTGCTAACAACAATCCTGCTGCATCAACTACATACTGATACATTTTTGCTTTTCCAACTTTGGTAATTGCTGCTTTTACTTTTTCACCAATAGGACGCATCAAATCGCCATTCTTGGTTTCAATTTCTTTTTGAGCCGTTTGTCCAAACTCTTGAATTCTTCTTTCCATATCCTGAACTTCTTTCTGACGTTCAACATTTATGGTTTCGCTTACAGTTTTAACTTCTGCTTCAAACTTTTTTAATTTTGCATTGTATTCATCTGTAATTGTTTTGTAATCATTTTGATAACTCAAACTGATTTTTTCAAGTTGTTTTCTTGCATCAATGGCAACGGGATATTTCTCCATTATATCGTTAATGTTTACGTGTGCCATTTTTGCCTGAGCAGAAATGATTTGTGCTGTCCCTAAAAATAATATAGACGCAAGTAGTAAAGTTTTCAGATTTTTCATCTTTTTTTAAATATTAATTGATTTGAATTAGTTTGTGGTTACTCTTTTTTTGGAATTATTTTGTTGGCTCTGGCCTTAATTAACGAATCTCTTTTTGCCAAAGTTTTTTTGATTCTTTCTTCGTTTGCTTTTTTTCTTTCTTCAAAAGTTTTTGTTTTGTTGGTTAAATTCTGTAATCTTAAAGCTTCTTTATTGGAAATATTTTTTGCAATTGTTGCAGCTTTGTCTTCGGCTAATTTGGTTTTAGTATTATCGTTTAGAGATTTTACAGAATCTTTCCTTACGGTATTAACTGCAGTTTTTGTTGCTAATTTTGCTTGAGTTGTTTCTTTTCTTTTTGCGTCAGCGGCTTCTTTTGCAATCATTTTTGCCGCTAAAATATCTTCTCTCTTTTTGTTTAATGCTGCCTTTCTGTCCTCTTGGGTTTTCCTTTTATTAGCAATATCGGGATTTGCAGCTTCCAAATCGTCCTGAAAATCTTTAGCATCATCGGCTTTAATTTCTTTTTTCGTCATTTTACTAATTCTGGTCGTTCTGGTCATTTTTCGGATAACTCGTTCGCTCAGGTTCCATTTTTTGTCCGCAAAAAGCAATGTTAAATCTGACGATTTGTCTAAAATAAAATCATATTTGTTCGCTTCTGCAAGTTCTTGTACCGCAGTAAAAACCTGATCTTGAATTGGTTTTACCAAAACTTGTTTCTGAACTACCAAATCGCCGGTGGGTCCAAACTTTTTTTGCTGAAAATCAGAATATTCTTTTTCTAAAAAAGCTATCGCTTCTTCTCTTTCTTCAATTAATTCTTTTGTAAGCAATACTTTTTCCGTTTTTAAAGCTTCTTTCAACCTTAAAATTTCATTTTGCTTCACGTCTAATTCCTGTTTCCAGGCTTGAGCTTTTAATTCCAATTGATTGTTAGCTTCTGCAAAGTCAGGAATGTTTTGCAGGATATATTCCATGTCAATATAAGCAATTCTGGCTCCTCTTGCATTTTGTGCATTGGATATTGCAAAATTAACTAAAATTAAAATCAATACAAATACATTTTTTTTCATAAGTAAAGTTTTATAAGTAAAAACCGTGCCAATTTTAAAACTGTTGTCCAATAATGAAATGAGTTTCCCATCCATTCTTTTGTCCGCCTGGGTTTATTGCATCAAATCCGTGTCCAAAATCTATACCCAGCAATCCGAAAGCGGGCATAAAAATACGCAAACCAAATCCTGCTGAACGTTGCAGCACAAACGGATTAAAAACTTTTGTTTCGTCAAATCCTGCTCCTGCCTCAAAAAAGGTTAATGCATAAATAGACGCAGACTGTTTTAAAGTAATTGGATATCGCAACTCAAAAGAAAATTTGTTGTATATTGTTGCTCCATTTTGGTTTCCGTTTGCATCAAATGGTGTTAAAGATTGGTTTGGATAACCTCTTAACTGAATTACCTCCCGACCGTCTAAAGCAAAATTCTGTAAACCGTCTCCTCCAACAAAAAATCTTTCGAACGGAACATTTCCTCGTGCTGGGTTGTAATTACCTAAAAATCCAAATTCTGCTACGGATCGTAAAACTAATTTAAACGGAAGTGGTGTAAACCAGTCTGCTTTGAATTTAATTTTAAAGTATTCCAGATATCTAAATTTTTCTTGATCCACCTTTGACTGGTCTGCATCGGCATCTTGCGGATTTAATACTTTGGAATAAAATCGGGTTGGAACACCGTTAATTTCCAGTACTTTGCTTGAAATGTAATCGCCAGCCTGAATTAGTTCGCCATTTGGGCCTGTTGTTGAAAATAAGTTTTGCTGCCCCGGCGTGTATTGTAATTTGTTTTCGATTTTATTGCCAAGATTGCCATAATCAACACCATTTAATAATGAGTAGGGTGGCGTAAATTTTGCAGACAAGCTAAATTCTGATCCATAAGTAGGAAAAATAGGGTTGTTTCCTTTATTGTTTCGAGAAATTGCAATATTGTAAGCAAAATTTCGTGATGAGCCATTTCCAAAAGTAAACAAACCAGTGTTATAATTATTCAGATCATAATATTGAAAGCTAATTGCTTGCGACAAAATAAATGAATCATCTGGTACTTTTAATTGTTTATCAATTCCTACAGACAACGAAATAATGTTAAAACTTCTTTCTTTATCAACCTGTCCCGTTCTTTGATCGTTCAGAAACTGTTTACTGTAAGATAACGAGGAATTAAATCTAACTGGCTTTTTACCTCCAAACCAAGGTTCGGAGAATGATGCACTATAGGTCTGAAAAAATATACTTCCTTGTAAACGTAGCGATACTTTTTGTCCATCGCCCATTGGAATTGGATTATAAGCATCTTTTTTAAACATATTTCTTGCTGAAAAGTTATTAAAAGATAAACCAAGAGTTCCAATAAAGCCACCACCGCCGTATCCTCCCTGCAGTTCAATCTGACTAGATCCTTTTTCAACTACGTTATATTCAATATCAACAGTTCCGGCTGCGGCATCAACATTTTTAAATTTTGGATCTATTGCTTCCGCGTCAAAAAAGCCCATTGTTCCAATTTCCCGAACACTGCGCACCACCAGATCTTTGCTGTAAACCATTCCGGGTTTTGTTTTTAGTTCTCTATAAATAACCCTGTCATTGGTTTTGTCGTTCCCGACAACGGAAATTTTATTGAAATAGGCCAGAGGTCCTTCCAGAACCCTGATTTCAAAATTAATAGTGTCGTTTGCGGTTTTTGTTTCAACTGCATTAATACTAGAAAACAAATAACCGTTATTTTGGTACAAATTGGTAATGTCTTCACCATCTGGTTTAGATTTATCTGCAATTCTTTTTTCTAATAAAACGCCGTTGTAAACATCGCCTTTTGCAATACCGAGTGCATTTCTGAGTCCTTGATCAGAATAAATTGTGTTTCCAAGAAATTTAATATCTCCAAAATAATATTTATTACCTTCTTCGATTTTAATATTTATTGACAATTTGTTTTTATTTCTGTCAAAAATAACGGTATCGCTCAAAATTCTGGCGTCGCGGTATCCTTTTTCTTTATAGCCTGAAATAATGTTTTCTAAATCTTCAGTATATTCTTTTTTAATAAATTTAGAAGCTTTTAAAACTCTGAAAATAAACTGTTCTTTAGTGTTTTTCATCTGTTTGTGCAACTTGGTTTTAGAAAACATTTTATTGCCTTCAAAGTTAATTGCACTTATTTTTATTTTTTTTCCAGTATCAACATTTACTACCATATTTACTTGGTTTTCAATAGAATCCGGAACGATATTTATTGTAGTTTTTGTATTGTAAAATCCATTTTTTTTGTACTTATTATCAATATAATTTTTGGTTGTTGTGATAAGATTTTCATTTACAATTTTACCTTTTTTAAGGTCATTATCTTTTATTAAATCTTCGGTTTTAGATTTTTTAACACCAACGATTTTAACACTATTTAGTTTTGGTAATTCATCAATGTTTAATTCAATAAAAATACTGTCCCCTACTATTTTGTTAGTATAAAAATTAATATCGCTGAATAATCCTAATTTTCCCAACTTTTTTAAAGCAGTACTAATTTCATCTCCTGGCACAGTAATTTCCTGACCTTTTTCAAGTCCGGCGAATGAAACTATGGTTTGTTGGTTATAACTAACTTTTCCTGTAACTTTTACATCAGCAAGTATGTAGCGTTTTCCCTGATCAAAAGGCACTCGTGTTTGAGCTTTGGATTGAAAAAAACTGCCAAAAATCAGAAAGGCAATGATGAACTGAATACTTTTATATAACACTAAAAAATTATTTAATTTGTTCGCTTGTTTTTCCAAATCTTCTTTCTCTTTTTTGATAACTAATGATAGCCTCATATAAATCTTGTTCTGTAAAATCTGGCCACAAAACATCCGTAAAATATAATTCAGCATAGGCAATCTGCCATAGCAAAAAATTACTGACCCGGTGTTCGCCACTTGTTCTAATTAATAAATCTACGTCTGGTAAATTTTGGGTGTAAAGATGCTCATTTATAATTAATTCATCTATCTCGTCAATTGAAATTATATTATTTTTAACTTTATTACTTATGTTTTTAACAGCCGTAATCAATTCTTCTCTTGACCCATAACTTAAAGCAAGAGTCAGTGTCATTCTGGAATTTTCTTTTGTTTTATCAATAACATCAAGTAATTTAGGCATTACCGACGTTGGAAGTTGGTCTAAATTGCCAATACTACACAGCTTTATATTGTTTTTTTGCAGCGTT
>ENA-OFCF01000482-OFCF01000482.1-metagenomes-genome-assembly--contig:-NODE-482-length-17460-cov-3.019362_pt1 | contig 17460 bp, 12 predicted proteins | sample MGYA00153387_OFCF01 | MGnify analysis MGYA00153387
GACAGGTGGATCTCGATGAACGGGATCTGCACCGCCAGCAACGCATCGCGCAGCGCCACGCTGGTGTGCGTCAGGCCGCCAGGGTTGACCAGCATGCAGCGTGTGCCATCGGTGCGCGCGGCGTGGATGCGGTCGATCAGCGCGCCTTCGTGGTTGCTTTGCAGCGTATGCAGCGTGGCGCCTGCATTCGCGGCCATCTTGTGCAGATCGGCGTCGATCTCGTCGAGCCGGAGCTCGCCCAGGATCGGGATGAGGTGCGCCTTGAGGTCCTGGCGGTAGTTGTCCGCGGTCGCGTCCCGCAGGCGGTTGGCCACGACGTACTGCTCCATCCAGCGTTCGGCGAACTTGGCGAAGGTGGGGATCTCTTTCTTGGGGGGTTGTTGCGGCTTCTCCTCCTGGTTGGGCTTGGCCTCGTCGGCGAGGAAGCCGAGGGCTTTCTCGCGGGCCCATCGCTCGCTCGCGGACCGCGAGGGCATCGGCGACTTCCATCGCCGGCGAACCTCGTGGCCTTGAACAAGCATGGTGATGTCCGCTTCCCAGGTGTTGGGGGTGTGACGGTAGGGACGAAGGTCGATCTTCGTGATCATGGCGCGCGCTCCAGTGCATGCGCCCGTTCGCCTGACAGGTGGAGCGGTACCACACCTGCGCGGTTGCGTCCACAGCTCCGACTCGACGACCTCACGTGGGTGCCTGGAGGCGCGTGACGTGCTGCCGGATCTCGTGCATCTCACTCCCCAGTGCTTCCACCAGCTCCCGGTCGCGCGCGAGGGAGGCGCGGACGCGCTGCTGCGAGGCGGAGATCATTTCCATGAACTCGGCGGCCTCCTCCTCGGTGATGTCGTCGTCGTCGTTCCCGTGGTCAATGGGCGTCTCAGCGCCAGGACTGGGGTCCGGAGCGTCGCCCACCGCGGGGCTCGACGGGGCGGGATCGGGGGCGACGGTGTTCTCTGGCGGGGGTGGTGCGCTCGCAATGCGGGACTCACCTTCTGCCCACCTGGCCCGTTCGGATTCGAGGAGACGAAGGTCGGCGCGCAGCCCCGCAGCCTCGGAGTTCGCGCCGATGATGCGTTGCCGTAGATCCGCCTGCTCCGCGGCCACGGCCTGCTCGAATGTGTTGAGGTGGCGCGCGACCTCCAGCTTGAATGCATTGAGGGCGATCGCCTTGCGCGGGACGTTGTGGGTCCGCGGCGGTGGGCTCGCGTGCGCCGCAGCAACGCCGATGTCGAGCTCGGTCGTCGTGCCCTGCCGAGCCGCCTGCTGCGCCGCCGGATCCGCGGCCGTGGTGAACTCGGGCCGAAACGGAGCGTTTGCGGCTTGCCCGGAGGGGGGACGAAAGCCATGCGTCGCCGCTCCCTGTTCGGCCGGAGCCGGCCGGGCTCCTCGCGGCCCGGGCGGGTGCGGCTGCGGATCCGCGTCGCCATGCTTGACGCTCTCCATGAGGTCATCAAGGAGACCGATCACGCTATGGGTCTGCATCATGAAGTCCACCATCTTGGTGGCAGTCGTCCGCCCGGCGAACTCCGCGACCAGTTCCTCGAGCTGTGGGATGTGGACCTTGCCGCCCGCCATCACGTCCTCGAGCAGGTCCGGCTCCTGACCCATCTGCACCTTCGCACGCGCGTTGCTGTCGGCGTGGTCCAGGACGGACTTGACAAAAGACCCGACGTTAATCAGGGCACGCAGGCCACCACGCAGGCCATCTGGAACTTCGTTGATCTCGGCACCGAGCAGATTCATCACACACCTCCGTAGTCACGATCCCGTTATTTGCGATTCGCCACGACGACCACACCCAGGAACACCGCGCCGCCGAGGATGTAGGGGGTCCATCGCAGCAGGGTGGCGAGCCCCTCGGCGAGGCCGAGACCGACCTGGCCCGCGGCCTTGCCAGTCGCTATCAAGGCGTCGGCCGCCGCCTTCCCTGTGGACGCGAACTCCTCGGCCCAACTGGTCGCCCAGGCCCCCCAATTCACGTCATCCGCCGCGACCTCCCGGGTGAGCTTGTCCATCTTCTTCGCCCATGTCGTGCGCGGGTAGGCCGTGTTGATCAGCTCGACCACGGCGACCTCGTGCTCAAAGAGTACGGCCGGGTCGCCGAGGTCGCGCGTCACCGACAGGAACGCGACGATGGCCGCCACCGGCGCGCGTGTCAGCATCTCCGACAGGAGGGCGCGAACCTCGGTGCTCTGACTCTTGCTCGCCGCCGTTTGGGCAGCGGCCGGCGTGGCGCCGTGCTTCGTGGCATCCGCGACGTAGTCGTCGTGGGCGGTGACGATCGTCTTCCACCACAGCAGCCGGCTTTGCCGATACTTGGCGGTCTCGGACGAGTTCTCCATCTCGAGGACAGACTCTTGTGCTTCGTCGGTCACTGTTCGCCCTCCCCCTTGCGCAGCATCCGAACGCCGACCACCGGGTCTCGGGCCACGATGCAATAAACCCCGGGGCTGGTGAGCCACACCGGCTCGCCGGGCCGCGGGGTCAGGTGCAGCCCGACCTGGGAGCCGTGACGCTGGCGCGTCACGGTCGCGCTGCCTTTGAAGATGATGACGATCGCCATACCTTGCTCCTCGATGGTCTCGATAAACGTCTCTCCGCGCATCAGCACCAACGCGCCGACTTGATGGCGCCGGCCGTGGAAGAGCCCCAGGAGTGAGAACTGCATATCTATCGATCCTCCTGCGTTCGCCGCGGCAGGCTGCTCTGAACACCCAGCACAAAGCCGAAGACCGCACCGACCACGACGCAGACGACGCCGGACGTGATGGCGCCCGCGAGGAACGCCCGGTGGATGGCCGCGTCCGGTGACGGTATCTCCTCGACTACCTCGACCCGCGGTCGGTCGACGGGTGGGATCGGTCCGATGTTGGATGTCATCACCACCACCGCCTTCGATACTCGTCCACGAGGGTGGCCCACCTCGAGGACGCCGATTGTACCGGGATGCCGAGCTGCCCCACCTCGGTCATGCTGATCGGCCAGTCATGGGGCCTGTGGTCGCCCATGAAGCGCTCCATCGCCTTGTCGACCAGACCGAGCGGGGGCGAGGGTCCCTGCCGGGCGGCGATCGTGGTCGCGAGGTAGTTCTCGATCGCTTGCTGGTACTCGCGGGCGGTGAGCACGGTGGTGTCCTTGCTGTCCTCGGGCATGTGCTTGGCGCGTATTCCGGAGACGATCGGGTCCACGGCGGAGAGCGCGGCGTTGCGACCCATCTCCAGGCGGCGGGCGTTGAGCGCGATGAGGGTGCCGCCCGAGATCGCCGCGTACGGCACGACCGCGGTCGAAGCCGCGAACTTGCGCAGGCCGTCCGCGATCATCACGCAGGACATGACACACCCGCCCTGGGTATGAAGCACGATCGTGACGTCATCTCCTGGCAGGTGCTCCATCATCTCCAGCACCGCCTCGGCGACGCGGAAGTCGATCACTGGCGTGATGATGGGGATCACCGTGGAGTATCGGCGAGACCCGCGGTGCTCCTGGCGTCGCAGGAGATAGCTGGCGCCGAGGAATGCGGCGCCCGCCATCGCTGTCGTGATCACTGCGGTCTTGTTCATGGCGTTCCGGTCAATGGAGGGCCGTCGCCGTCGCGTGTGGCGGCAGGGCGAGCAGCGCGGGGAGGGCCGGATCGTCGGCGCGGTAGTCGGCGGCCGCGAGCAGCACGTCCAGCACGTCCAGCGGGTCGGCGCCTCGCTTCGCCGCGTCGGCGACCGCCGCCTGGAGCTGCGCGAGCTGGGTTTGCTGCGAGCAGCGCAGGGTCTCCAGGGCGGCGTGGATGAGCCTCGATTCGGTTGGCTCCGGTGGACGTGGCACCTGCTCGAGCGTCGCCTTGCGGGAGGCGCTGCTCGTCGCGGGGCCGTGAACGTCGTCGTCGTCGTCCTGCTCGACCATGGCGCGGACTGCCCGGTGTAAGTCGGCGAGGGCATCGTCTGAAACGGGGACGTCCTCGTCGTCCGCCAGACGGGGACCGCGATACGCCCCCGGTCCGGGGTTGGGCCTCGGCGCCTCACGTCGCAACAGCCCCGGCAGGAGGTCGGTGGCGAACAGGGTGACGACCTGCTGCGCCGACTTCTTGAGCTCGTCGGGGAGCTCGAGCTCACGGATCGCAGCGTTGAGCACCCGGGCGCTCTTTTGAAAGTTGGTATCACGTTTGGGATCAGACATTGCTCGCTCTCCATTTCCAGATCGCCACGCCCGCGGCCACACCAGCGAGGCCGACGGCGCCGATCACGATCTTTCCGAGAAGACCTGTTCCAGCGAGCGGGTCGGAGCCCCTGCCAGCCGGAGGCGGACCAGGCGCCGCGCCGCACTCGTCGCTCGTGCAGCCCTGCAGGTCTCCAAGGGCCCGCTGGATCGCGTCCTCGGTGCGGGGCCCCCACTTGCCGTCCACGTCGACGCCGAGGGCTTTCTGCGCGGTGCGTAACGCCGCGTCCGAGGTCGGGCCCCAGGACGCAGCGACGTCGCCGCCGAAATAGCCGAGCGTCGCCAGAGCCTCGTGACGCTGGCGGGTCTGCACGAGCGAGACCTTCGCCCCGACCATCCGCTCGACGTAGCTGGTAGGGTTTTGTAGGCCGTCCGGCGGCGGCTCGGACTTCCACCACACAGAGTTTGCGACGCGCCCGTCGGCCGCGTAGGTCTCGAGGTGGATCATTCCGTAGGAGCCGAGGATCTTGCCGAGCTTCTCGCCCTTGCGGACCTCGCGTCCCGTCTGGATCTCGAACTCCTTGTGCGAGCCGGCCTTGAACCCGCCGAGCACGAGGAAGAGGCCGGTCTTGGTGCGCAGGAACGCGGCCTTGGCCCCCTCGCTCCAGCCGCGATCGATGCCGACGACGAGCGCGTCCTCGGGCGCGATGATCGTCGCGCCGTCGGGTGCGGCGGTGAGGTCGATGCCCGCGTGCCAGCGCTCGCAGGTCTCGAGCGTGCAGCCAAATGGACGACCGCCGCCGACGCTCCACGTCGCGAACTTCGGCGTCACGCCCGGCAACGGCCAGGCCGGCGCGGGATCGCCGGCGGCCATGGGTAGCTTCTCCCAGTCGGTCGAGCGTGCCATGTTATGTGCCCTCCCCGTGTGACGCGTTTTGCTGTTTTCCCCACTGGATCGAGGATGCCCACTGTGGATCAGCGCGCCCCTCAAACTCCGCTTGCAACGACTCCTCGACGATGTTGACCGCGGCCTCGAAGGGATCCCCGCCCGGCATCGGGTTGTCCTCGATCTCACGGTAGGCGTCGTCGCCGATGATGGCGCGTGCCTTCGCCTCGATGTCCTCCCGGGTCAGCAGTTCGGGCAAGCCGGACCGGGTTCGGAAGATGTAATATTCGGGCTCGCGCGGCGGCCGTGAGGCCAAGATCGAGGCGGCCCACCGGGGATCGGCGCGCCCCTCGAACTCAGCGCCCATGGCGAGCTCGACCGCACCGACGGCCGAAGCGAACAGGTCCGCGCCAGGCATAGGGTTTCGCTCGGCCTCGTCGTAGATGGCGTCGCCGACTGCGGCGCGGGCCTTCGCCTCGATGTCCGCGCGGGTCAACAGCTCCGGTCGACCGGACTTCGCCCGGAAGATGTAATGCGTGGCCGTCGTCGGCTTTGATTCGGTATGAGCGCCCTGGGAGAATCGTTCGCGCAACTGCTGGGGCGTCGCCTTTGTGCTGCTCATCGTCGCGGCCGCGGGCGCCGGCTCGGGGTGCCTCGTACTCGCGTTGGGTGTAGCGCCCGCAAGGATCATGACCTCACCGCTGTGCATGGCGAACGCGGGCGTGCTGGTGAGGCCCTCGACCGCGGCCTTGTCCGCGGGCAGCACCGGCAGGTGCGGCGGCGTGACGGCGATGTCGATCTGGCCCTCGCCGCAGCTCCTGGCGATCTCGGCCGCGGCGGTGCTGATCCGCGTGAGCGCCTCGTGCATGCGTCGCACCGCGTCGACGCTGCGACCGTCGACGAGGGCGCGGCGGGCGGTGTCGTGGAACGCCTTGGCCTGCGTGAACGCGATGGCGGCCCGCGCCTTGACGTCGCCCTGGCACAGCGGCGCGTCCAACATCACCGCGGCCCAGTAGAGCAGCGTCCGCACGTCTTGAAGGGTCCTCGGCGCCCGCTCGAGGTCGTCATGGAAGGCCCCGAGCTTGCCGTGGAGGTCGATGAAGAATTGCTCGGGACGCTCGGCCCGGTGCACCGTGTCACCGGAGGCCAGACGACCGCTCGGGTCCTCGACCTGCACCTCGTCGGTGTCCTCGTCGAGCTCACCCACGCGAACACGAATGCGACGGAGCACCTCCCGCTCGCCCTGATGCACGCGCTGGAGGACGAAGTCGCCGGCGTTGTCGTCGTCGTGAAAGATCGCCTCGGCGGGCAGGCGCAGCGCGCCGGGCCGACCGGCGACCTGTTCACGCGTGAGCACCTCGAAGACCGCGGCCCACAGGTCACGCATGATCTGACGGACCGAGGTCGGCTCGGCCCCACGGGCGCGCCCGACGACCTCACCCGCGCTCATGAGCTCCGCCGTCTCGAGCCAGCGCTGCAGCTCCTCCGCGGTGGGTCCGGTCGGCCTCGCCAGGTCGCGCAGCGCAATGGCGATGTTGACGTAGCCGTCCTTGCGGCCGAGATCGGCGGTGTTCGCCGCGCGCGCCCCGAGGGCCAGGCTGCGGCGGTCCATCAGCTCGATCAGATCCTGAAGCGGCGAAGGTCGCGGCTCGGTCTCGTTGTCATCGTCGTCGTCGTCCTCGTCCTCGTAGGCGGCCCACAGCGCGCGATCGAGGCGGTCCGTGATCACGTCACGAACGCTCTGCGTCAGGCGCTCATCCAGCCAGCGCACCTCGTCGATCTCCCCGTCGACCACGTCCACGGAGGCCACCGCGGCGTCCATGGCCCGACCCTCCGGGAACACGGCGAGTACGAAGCCCTTCGCTCGCGAACGGACCTGTTGGGCGCGCCATCCCGGCTGGGCGTTGAAGCTGTCGAGGGTCAGGTCGACGGCGGGCACACGCGCGACGGGGCGCTTCTCGGTTGGCTTCGCTGCCGACCTGGTGGGCGTACTGACGCCGCTCAGTTTGTCGGCGACGCGCCGCGCGCGGGCGACGACGGGGGCCCAGCCCTTTCCGTCCCCGATCGCCTCCTCGGCGCGGCGCAGGTAATACGCGTACTTCTTGGGAGGCAGACTGAGCGCCTTGATCGCGCCGCGCGCATCGTCGTACTTGTTCTCCGGCGTCGGTGCGGGTGCGCGTGTAGGCTCCGGTGCAGGGGTTGGCGTGGGCACCTCACTCGCCACGGGCGGGCTCGGCTGGTTCTGGTCCGATCCCCGGGCACGGCGCCAGACGGCCAGCATCAACTCCTCGCTGACCTTCGGACCGCGGGTACTGGCCTCGTCGAGGATGATATCCTTGACCGTCTGGCGCGCCTGGGCAAGGTCGTCCTCAATGCGGGCGAGCTCGTTGCCGGCCAGCCGTGGCGCATACCGGGCCATCTTCCCATGCGACACCGCGGCAAGGAGCTGGCTGTCGCGTCCGATGATGTTGAACGAGTTCTGCGTCTGTCCAGCCAGCGCGACCTCGTAGCCGCGCTGACGCATGATCGCGGCGACGGCCCGCAGAATGGTGACGCGCTCGGCCATCGCGCGGGTGTCCTCCGCGAGCTTGCTGCGGTCGGCCTTGCTCGCGCCCCCGAACGCGAGGGCGTCGTTCATCGCGGCGTGGGTCAGGGCGAGGTTGTCGATGACCCGCCGGTCGAGCTCCTCGGGCGTGCCTTCCACCGCGCGGGCTTCGTCGAGCACCGACTGCATCTGGACGACCTGCTCCGCGGTCAAGGTCGTCGCCTGGGACGTAGGTTCGCTGGGCGTGCCCGCGTCGTGCGGGCGCTCGCCACGTGGGCGCTCGCCGCGAGGGCGCTCGTCCGGTGGGGGTTCACCCTGCGGAGGTTCATCCGGCGGGGGCTCGTCCTTGCCGCCGGAGAGCAGGTTCTGCGGCACCTTGAGGTCCCACCACTCGAGGCCGATCTCTTTGAGCGCAGTGAACTTCAGGCCGCTCGCGGGCGCCAGCGCGAGGAAGCGCTGCCATCCGGCGCTCGTCGGCGCGAGGACCCGGCCGTCGCGGATCTCATCGCCGGTGGCGAGCACGAGTCCATCGGGTCCCTCGATCGGCACGACGTCGCGGGCGCTGCGGACGAGGCCGTCGAGCAAGACAGGCTCGAGGCGAGTCCACCACTTCTCGAGCCACGCGTCGCCGGCCCCACGCCAGCGGAGCATGGCGTAGCTGCCGTAGCGAAACGCCTCGGGGATCTTCTTGTCGAGCGCCGCCGCGGTGGCGATGTCGTCGTCGTCGGGCCAGCCAGGTCCGCCGCTACGTGCGAGGTGGGCGGGGAGCAGCGGCGCGTCGTTGACGAGGCCGGTGTAATTCACGAGCTGCCACGAGGGCGAGCCCGCCGCGCGCAGGCCGATCCGCAGGCCCTCGTCGGTCTCGATGATGCGGCCGAACTCGAGGTGATCGAACAGCTCGGTGCCGGCCCGAGGCCGGGCGACCCGCAGCCCCTCGTAGACCGGCGCGCCAGCGTCGGGGATCAGCACGTCATGGTCGCGGGCCGCGTACATCCACGGCGCCCATGGCCATGCGTCCGCATCGACGCGCTCGAGGTCTGCCAGGCGCAGCTCGCCCTCCTCGCGCAGCCGGGCGGCCAGCTCCGCGTTGTCGCTCGCGCGGGCGCCACGGAAGCGGGCGGCGGCCTGCCGGTACAGGCGCGTGGCCTCGAGCGCGATCCGCTTGCGGGCCTCCTCGGCCTGGCGGCGCCGCTTGTCCTCGAGCATCGCGCGCGTCTTGTCCTTGTTGCGCGAGATCATCAGCAGGATGTCCTCGGGCGTCAGCTGCTGCTGGGCGGCGGGGTTGTTGGTGTCGCGGACCTGCGACTTGATCAGCTCACCGAGCCAGGCCGCCTTGCCGTCGATGAGGCTGAAGCGGTAGCCGTCGGTCGACCCGTCGGCGAAGTAGTAGAAGATCTGGACGATGCTCAGGGTGTTGCCCTGGCGCACGGCCCGGCCGTTACGCTGCTCGAGGTCCGCGGGTGTCCACGGCAGATCGAGGTGGTGGATCGAGCAGGTCCGCACCTGGAGATCGAGGCCCTCGTTGGCGACCGAGTTGGCGATCACGACGTCGTACTTGGGCGTGGTCGCCGTGTTGCTGGGCCCGCCGCAGGTGCCTGGCGGGGGCGGTTCGGAGGACAGGCCGTTGAACTCGCGGGCGATGCGGGGCCGGTCGGCGGACTTGGTCTCGGCCGCGTTTAGAATGGCGATGCGCTCGCGTGGAATGCCGTGCGCCACCAGGACCTCGACCAGCCACAGGTGTACGGCGGTCGGTTCACAGAAGATGATGTGGCCACAATGCGGGCTCGCGGCGACCCGCTTCGCGCACTCGACGAGCTTGGGGCTCGCGTACTGCGGACGCGGGAGCCTGACCTTGACGATCTGGACCTCACCGTCGCTGTCGTAGCGGCGACGATCGACCACGCCGCCCTCGAGCGCGCTGCCGTAGTCGTATCCGTCCTCGAGCGCGCCGTGCAGGGCGATCATCGAGAGGCGGGCGAGGAGCCCCAGGATCACGTTACCTGGGCTGCTGTCGGGGTTCGGGTTGCTGAGGATGTCCTCGATCTTTGCGACGTAGTGGCGGTACTTCGCCTCCTGGACCTCGTCCATGGCGATCGTGATCGTCTCGACGACCGGACGCGGGAGCTTGAGGCCGACCTCCTCCGAGGTGCGAAACTCGCCGTAGCGGAAGATCAAGGTGCGAAGATCCTCGAGGTTCTTGAAGCCGGTGACGGCGCTGCGCCGCGTGATCTCGAAGGTCGAGTCCAGCACCTCGCGGATCTCGATCTTGAGGAAACGGTCAATGAACTGCTCGGGGTCGCGGATGCCGGCGCGCGTGAAGGCGGTCGGGTCGATGAATTGGATGAGATTGTAGAACTCGAGCGGGCTGTTCTTCGCGGGCGTCGCGGTGAGCAGCACGATGCCGGCGCCGCCAGTTTTTCGGCGGACTGCGGCGGCGCGAAAGTCGAGCTGCCAGGCGCGGTCGGACCCTTCGCCGCCGCCGCCCATGAACTTTGGCACGCCGTCCTCGCGGGCCTGCGGCATGTGCAGGTTTTTAAAGCCCGCGGCCTCGTCGACGACGAGCATGTCGATGCCGATGTCGTCCCAGGCGACGCCGGGGTCGTAGGACCAGTCGTTCGGGAGCGCGAGGATCTCGTCGATCCACGCCTTGACGCCGTGCTCGAGCAGCGCCAGGTCGCGCTCGCTGAGCTTCGCCTTGGCCTTCTCGTTTTTGGCCTGCTCCTCGAGCGCCCGCCTGCGCAGGGCGATCGATCGCTGGACCGCCTCGACCTCCTCGACGTAGCGAAGGACCTCGGCCTCGTTCATCCTGGTCCGGGCGAGCGCGTCGTAGCTGAGCACCACGACGTCGGCCTGGCCGCTCTGGAGCTGCTGCCACTTCTGGGCCCGCTCCTGCGGGGTGTCGGTCTCCGAGGTCATCAGCCCCTTGCGGTCGCCGCGGCTGATCCGCTTGCGCTTCGAGCCGATCACCAGGACGCGGTAGTCGGGCAGGGTGCACAGGATGTCGTCGTGCCACTTCCACACCAGCGAGCTCGGCACGAGGATCACGGGCCGCCGGATCACGCCCTCCTGGCGCGCGCGGGCGATGATCATCAGCGCGGTGTAGGTCTTGCCGACGCCGACGTCGAAGGCGATGAGGCCGCCCAGGAGGTCGAGCACGCGGCGGGCCCCTGCGATCTGGTGCGCCCGCGGCTTGGGTGCTCCGGCGCCCCAGCGGGCGATGTACAGCGGCTCGGCGCTGTAGCTCGGGACGATGCGCCCGCGGGCGGCCCGGTTGTAGGCGTGGGCGAGCGACTCGCGGCGTTCCGGGTCGGCGACGACGTACTGCACGAACGACTCGGACCACTTCTTCGCCAGCGCGACCCGCCGATCGCCGAGGCTCTGCTTGGCCGCCGCGCGCTCCTCACGGGTCATCGGTGCACCGCCGCGCTCGCGCTTCTCCTGCGGCGGCCGGAACATCTCCGGGTCATGGTTGTAGTAGCCGAGAAAGGTCAGCACGTCGGGGGCCACGGGCGGGACGTCGGCGTCGATGTAGCCGTAGCCGCGAAGCTGCACGAAGCCGTCCCTACGCTCGAGCTCGATCGGGCCGTAGTTGGCGTTGAGGGTGCTCGAGAGCCAGCCGCTCACGAGGTCGAGGGAGATGTATCCGTGACGCGGGTCGATGTCGGTGATGTCCTCGAACACGGCCGGCTTGATCGCCTCGAGCAGGCGCCGCACCTGGACGCGCGCCTGTTCGTCGCCCCGCCTCGCGCGGGCCTGGGCACGGTCGTGGCGCGCCCACAGCTCATAGCCGGCGAGGTATGCATCGCGCGGGTACAGCTGATCCCAGGCGTCGCCGTCGAGGTTCCACTCGGCCTTGGTGAGGGCCGCGAGCGCGTCCTCCCGCGAGCGCGTGCCGCCCTGCTTGGCGTGGAACGCGAGCAGTTGCGGGACCGTGAGCGCGCGCTGCATGCGAAACAGCAGTTCGGCCTGGGCGACGATGTCGTCCGTGGGTCCGGTGAACTTGGGCTCGATCCGCGGCGGCTCTCCGAGCGCCGAGATCAGGGCGCCGTTGCGGTCGAAGACGTTGAGGATCTGCTGGGCCGCCTGGAGGCCGCGCTTGGTCGCCAGCACGCGCAGCTCGGTGGACTTCGCCGGGTTCCCGAAGTTGGCGGCGAAGTCCCGCAGCGCGGCGTTTAGCTCCGGCCACAGCGCGTTCACCCGCTCGGTCTCGTCGGCGCCCAGCGCAGCCAGGTAGCGATCGACGCGGGCGCCGAGCTCGAGCGCCAAACGCAGCTCGCCGACGACATCGGCGGGGATCCCGTCGTCGCCGCGCACGACGGTCTGGAAGGTGCCGACCTCCCGCGGGGCGATCATATTGAGCACGCAGGTCGTGCAGACCGGGCGCGCCGCGAGCGGTGGGAGCCGCGTGGGTAGCTCGCCCGTGACCTTGTAGCGCCAGCTCGGGGCCTTGCCGACCTCGTCCTCGCCGCTGAAGGACCCGTCCTCGACGCCGAGCAGGTGGTCCTTGTGCTGGACGAAGTAGTCGCCCTCGTGGACGTAGCGGTCGGCCTCGTCGACCTCGGCCAGCTCGCCGCCGCGGTTGCGCCAGAAGATCATGTCCATGACGACCGACGCGCCGGGCACGTTCTCGTGGCCCTTGCGATCGTGGCTCGGCAGGCGGAAGGCGCCGAGCAGGTGGTTTCGGCGCAGCAGCTTCTCGCGCAGGGCCCGGTTGAGGTTGCCGCTGAGGAAGCCGGCGGGTACGAGGAATACGCCGACGCCCCCGGGGATCAGCAGGTCGAGCGCCCGGCGCATGAAGTACGCGTAGGCGCGCTTCTCCTTGAAGAAATCGTCGGGATCCTCGCGGGCCATCGCGCCCCGCTCGCCGTACGGCGGGTTCGAGACGATGAGGCTGATCGTGCCGCGCACGCGCGCCGATTCCTCGCGGATCCACCGCTCGAAGGGCATGTGGTGGAGGTCGATATCGGGGCGCAGCGCGCGGAGCAGCGTCGAGCTGACCTTCGAGTATTCGACGGCGGTCCAGTTGATGCGCTTGATCTGGCCGCCGGCCTCGAGCGCCAGGCAGCGGCGCGGGCTGAACGCGCGGATGAGCCGCCCGATGCCGGCGCTCGGCTCAAGCGCGTGGACCACACCGTCGACGCCCGCGAGCTCTGCGAGCAGCGGGCACAGCGTCTCCGCGAGCGCCTCGGCGATCACGGTCGGCGTGTAATACTCGTGGATGAGGCCGAAGGTCTCCGGGATGAGCTCGGGCGGCAGCTGGCTCTGCACCTTCTCGATCGACAGGCCGCCCCAGCCGGAGTAGCCGGCGAGGATCTTTCGTTCGGCAGCATTGAACTCGCTGGCCTCTTTTGTCAGGACTAGCCGCATCGCTTGAAGGTTGGCCTCGCGGCGCCAGGCCACGCTGCGCACGTCGGGCGACGCCTCGGGCTCGGGCGGGGCCACGGAGGAGTCGGCGAGGGCGCGCGCGCGGGCCCAGAACGCCATCGCGTAGCGGTCGATCTGCGAGGCTGCGGCCGTCAACTCGATGGTGGCGATCTTCTTCTCGGTCTCCACGGTGACAGGTCCGAGCGCGCCGAAGCCGGCGCGTAGATGCACCACGCCGTGCCAGTCACGGATCGCGGCGGTCGACCCCCGGGCCATCACGACGAGGGACGGAAACCGACGCAGGAGCGGCACCGCGTCCCACCCGGCCTCACGCAGCAGGATCGCCTCGGCCCGCATGCGAATGTATGTCAGGGCCATCTGCAGGCCGTCCGCTTCGGCCTGCGCCCGGGCCTCGGCCCTCGCCCCGGCCTCCACCCTGGCGATGTCTCGCTCGATCATCTTCGTCATCCGCTGCTGGATGCGCCGGACCACGACGTCGTCGGGTTGCTCGTCCTGCGCCCGCTCCTCGGGCACGAGGGCGGCATGCGCGGCGAAGTCATAGTCGTACTTGGGGCGCTTGCCCTTCTTGAGCCGCTCGGCCCCGAGGACCGCGGCCACCATCTCCTCGAGCGAGGCGCGGTGCTTCGAGACGAGGTTGATGATGAAGGCCGGCGAATACTTGGAGGCGATGGACGCCTGCCACGTTGGAATGATCTGATCGAGCGCCTGTGCTGGTGTCATTGTGGTATCCCGATTCTCGGCGTCATACGCCCTCGATCCTGGCCTTGCGCGCGAGCTTCCACAGCTCGGCGGCGAAGCGGGCCAGCGTTTCCTTGGTGTTCTTGGGCTCCGGCGCCTTCATCTTCGCAATCAGCTCGAGGATCTTCTCCTCGGCCTTGCGCATGTCAGCGTATAGATGATTGATCGTGCCGCGGCGGTAGGGGTGGATGTGCAGCCCGCCCATGAGATCGCGGACCGCCACCACGGTGCTGCTGGCGACGACGGCGATGCCCGGCGCCCCGGTGATGAGCAGCGCCACCGCGTCCCACCCTCGCTCCCGCAGGACCATCGCCTCGGCGCGCGCCAGTGCGTACTCGCGGGCGGTGTTCTGAAAGACGCTCCACTCCGGGCCGCCCTTCGCAAGCTCGCGATCGATCCGCCGATACAGGCGCCCCAGCACCGCGCCATCCTTCATCAAGTCCCGCGGCCGCTCGCGCTCGACAATGGTGTTGTAGGCGGCGAAGTCCTCCGCAGTGTCTGGCGCCTCGCCGCCGCGCGCCCGGAGGACCGGCAGCGCATCGGCCAGGACCGTGGCGATCTCGTCGGCGTGGGTCTGCTCGAATCGAGCCATCTCGTCGATCGAGAGTCGGAGCCTGGCGGAGACCTCGGCGCGCCACAGCTGGGCCGCTTCCTTGAGTTGGTATTCAGCGGCCACGGGCCTCCTTGCGGGGCTTGCACGGCGCGGCGGGTTGGAGGGGCAGCCCCAGCGCGGCAGCGTCGCTGAGCGCCGCGAGCGCAAAGATGCACAGTCGCAGATCATCCAGCGACTTGAACCCCGCCCCCTCCTTGACGCACTTGCTCATCGCTTCGTGCCTCCGTCGCCTCGACTCGGCGATGGCTCGTGCGGGGCATGGCCGTGCTTGTGCTGGCACGGGCCGCACGCGCACGCCTCGCCGCATCCGCCGCAGGCAGCACGCGCGGGGGTGTGCCAGTCCGTGGGCGTATCGTGAACGCTCAGCTGACCGCGCTCGACCCATTTCCTCGCCATTGAAACCAGGACGCCTGGCTCGGCCGACACCTCGTAGAGCGAGCCGCGCTGATCCGGCAGCGGCGGACGCCCACCCAGGAGCGAGCAGGCGACCACGCCGCGCCCGCCCAGGATGCGCCAGCCGCCGCCTGGTGCCTCGACGACCTCATGGGTATGCGCGATGTTACGAAGCGCCTGACTGTCGACATAGCGACGTCCGGATCCGACGTATAACGCGCCTGGTTTCATCTTGATCATTGTCGAACCTCCCACCCACGAATGTGCGCCCATGCGCACCACGAAAACACGCGCTAATCGTCGTCGTCGTCGGTCACCAGCGCTGCGACCTGCGACCGGAGGCTGCGGAGGGCCTCTTCCTCGTCCGGCGCCGCCGTGGTCGTCGCCTCCGACGGCGGCTCCGGGTCCTTCTTTGCCTTCCGCTCGCTCCGCGCGGGCGGGTCGTCCGGAGCCGCGTCGGGCGGACAGAATGTGTTGACCTGCTCCGGCGTGATCTCCGATTCACGCATGCCGCGGTCATGCAGCCGCTGGGCCTGTTCCTTGGCGATGGGCAGCTTTTTATAGCAGCCGAGGCGCTCCGGCAGCTCGTTGCGCCGCTCGAAGAACAGCGCCCACACGCCATTGTTGAGAACCTTGAACTGGCCCGACCCCGAGCGCGCGAGGAAGCCGTCGAACCCGGCGTCCCGGGTCGCCTTCCACTCGAGTGTGCTGGTCTTGCGGGCGCGATTGACCTGACGCCGCTCCGGGGGTCCCTCGTTCGCCGGCTGTGCTTCACGCGACGCGGCAGGTTTCTGGGCGGCGGGCTCGCGCGGCGGCGAGTTCGTCTCGGCGGCCGGCTCGGGCTCGCGGGTGCGTTCCCTGACCGCTTCGCGCGGCGCGGACCTCTCGGCGGCCGGCTTGCTGGCGCGCCTGCCAGGTTCGCACCGAACCTTGCCGTCGGACTGTTGCTCGATCACAACGGTCTCGCCGGTATCCTCTTCTTCCAGCGTCACCTTTACGTGCTGCACTCCCCACTTCATGATCAACCTCCTTGATTTCTGACGTGCCTGATTCCGAGGGCGAGCGCGATCGATGAGACCAACGCCGCGCCGCCATAGATCGCGGGCCTGACCCACGTGGGTCGGCCCGGTGTGCTCTCCGGATCTGGATCGAAGGCCAGGCCGCCCTGCGCCGGGAGCGGCCTTGCCGGCGCGGGCTGCTTCGGGTCGAGCGGCTGGCTGGCGGCCTTCGGGCGCAGCTTCGCCATCGCCACCGCTCGCTGAGCCGCCGTCGTCGGTACGCCGGCCGTCCGCAAGGCGTCGGCGTACTCCCTGTCGACCTCGCGGACGGTCTCGTACTCGACTTTCATGCGGTCGGGGTGGGTCAGGAGGCGCTTTCGCATCTCGATGCAGTAGTCACGCAGCGCGGCGTTACCGGGGCCGGCGAACGCGGCGTAGGCCGGTCGACCGTCGACCGCCACCGGCCGCACATAGGCGCAGTCGAGGCTGCGGGAGAGGCGTCGGCGCTGGAGCTGCGCGACCGCCTGGACGGCGGGGATGATGATCGCGTCGTCGGCCCGGCGGTACTTCGAGAGCAGCAGATCGCCGGGCGGCCACGGGACGCAGAACCTGCCCTTGTCGTTCATGAAGGAGGACAACGGAGGGGCGGTGTAGATGCCGGTTTTGGCGTCGTGCAGCCACTTGCGGGGCAGGTCGTTGCCGTCGACGCGGACGCCGTTGACCTCGCCTTCGGTGAACATGCACGGGGTCCGCGACGTGGCGGTCGCCAGGGCGCCGGTCTTGAAGGTGCCGTCCGTGACGAGAGGTACGGGAGTGCCGTCGGTCCCGTCGGGGCGGATGATGCCGGAGGCATTCGCACCGAGGCGCCACTCACCGTGGACCTCGCGCGCGAGGTAGGGGAGGAGGTAGTCGCCGTGGCCCTGCTCCATCGCGGAGGTGTAGAGCGCGGTGAACCAGTCGCGCCACATGGACTCGAGCTTGGCGCAGTCGACCTTGTACGCGTCCGGGCCACCGGCCGCGACCTGCTGCCAGGTGGCGCCGGCGAGCTGTTGCAGGGCGGGGAAGTAGTCGCCAGTCTGGGTGAAGTCGCCGTAGCGATGGATCAGCGTGGCGTCGTTGTAAAAACGCAGCGACGCGGCGGCTCCCTGCGGTCGGCCGCGGTACTGGAGCAGGCCGGCGACGCGGAAGGTGCCCGGGATGCAGCCGTACATGCCGTTGTAGGCGACGGTCTTGTTGGTGAACGGGGCGAGCACCTGGCCGAGCACGGTCTTGCCGTCGGCTTGGTCGATGCCATCGAGGAGGGACCAGGCAGTTGCCTTGGTAGGCGGCGCGAACATCGGCGTCCAGTCGACGCCGGGGCCGTCGATGTTGATGAACGTGCGAACCCACTCTTGATCAAGATCTCGATTATAGCGCCCCCAAGGAAGCCTTGCCCGCTGTTCCGGTGGAACATCGTCTTTCGCTGCTAATCCCTTGAAGATGCTTGCGAGTGCCTTTCCAACACCAACGACAATGCCGATGATCCAACCCGCGACCGGGACAGCAGAAACAGCATTTAGGGCAAGGTCGATTGCTACGCTTGCCATGGCGCCCGCCAACTGTGCGGGGTCGGCAGTGACGGCGAATGGGACTTCAGCGAGGAGACCAGCAATGGCGTCCGATTTCGGATTAATCCACGCCACCTTGCCCCACACGTCGCTTAGTATGTCGCCACTCAGAGTCGCCTTCTTTTTCCAGAGAAGCTGTGTCGCCTGATTCCACG
>ENA-OFCF01000483-OFCF01000483.1-metagenomes-genome-assembly--contig:-NODE-483-length-17443-cov-4.441511_pt1 | contig 17443 bp, 20 predicted proteins | sample MGYA00153387_OFCF01 | MGnify analysis MGYA00153387
CTTGCGCGCCGGTTTGTTCAATCACAGCCGCCAGATCGTCGGCCAGCGTGTTGTAGTCGTAGCCACTCCAGGGCTGTGACGAGCGGCCAAAACCGCGCCGGTCATAGGCAATGGCGCGATAACCTGCATCAGCAATGGCCATGGCCTGGTCGTCCCAGCTGTCCGCTGACAACGGCCAGCCATGCAGCATGATGACCGGGCGGCCTGTGCCCCAGTCTTTGACGTAGAGTCGGGTGGCGTCTTGAGTCGTGACGTACTGCATGCGGGGAAGTCCTTTTTTGGATTGAAGGCCATCAGTTTCCAACGTGCATGCAAGCGCGTCTGTCAGCTTAACCCCGTCAAAACTGTCAGCCGGGACCGATTGGGCTTGTTCTGTCAACTTGTCCTGTCAGGTAGCACCAGAGCAGGCACGGAAATATTGTCGGGTATCAATTTACCCATACTCACGCGTGGCTCTGCCACATACCCCAACGACGCGTAAAACGCGGCTGTCGCTGCGTTACTCTGCAACAGCTGCAAGTTGATCTTCAAGCAGCCCAGGCGTGTCAGTGCCTGTTCAGCATGTGCCACCAGCTGTCTGCCCGCACCCAGCTTGCGGTGACCCGGCAAGACAGCCACTGAGTACAGCCAGCCCCGGTGGCCGTCATAGCCTGCCATCGCGGTGCCCACCACATCTGCCACGTCACCTGCCGCCAGCGCAACAAACAACAGCCCGTCAGACACAGCCAGTTTTTTATCAATCACCAGACCCGGTTCGTTGTGCGCCGTCTCATAGCCGAAACACGCACGCCACACTGCCATCACCTGGCTGCGGTGCATGGCGTTGTCAAAAGAAACGATACTCAGATTGGTCATGGCCGGGCGCGAGGTGGGTTGAAAATTGGTACTTTACAGCACCAGTTTTTTAGACAGCGTGCGGCACGCGGCGCTATGCTTGCATCAAGTTTGCCGTTCCCACCCCATGACCACCCGCCTACGCCGCATTGCCCACCTGGACATGGACGCATTTTTTGCGTCGATTGAGCTGCTGCGTTATCCGCAGCTCAAGGGTTTGGCAGTGGTGATTGGTGGGGGGCGGCGCAAGGTGGATGATGCTTTGCTGGCGGCGCAGCCTGAACGCAGTCCGCGCTTTATTCCGGTGGCTGACTTTCCGCTGCTCAAAGACTATGTGGGGCGCGGTGTGATCACCACTGCCACTTATGCGGCGCGGCAGTTTGGTGTGGGCTCTGCCATGGGCATGATGAAGGCGGCCAAGCTGTGCCCGCAGGCGATTGTGTTGCCGGTTGATTTTGAAGAGGTGCGCAAATATTCGCGCCTTTTCAAAAGCACGATTCTTGAGATTGCGCCGCTGATGGAAGACCGGGGGGTGGACGAGGTGTACATCGACTTCACCGATGTGCCGGGTGGCCAGCGCGAAGGGGGGCGGGTGCTGGCGCGGCTGATGCAAAAAGCGATTTTTGAGGCAACGGGTTTGACTTGCTCTGTAGGCGTTGCACCCAACAAGCTGCTGGCCAAAATGGCGAGTGAGTTTAATAAGCCGAACGGGATTTCAGTTGTCTATGAAGATGATTTACAAAGCAAAATCTGGCCGCTGAAGTGCCGAAAGATCAACGGCATTGGCCCCAAGGCCGATGAAAAGCTGGCCGCGCTGGGCATTCAAACGATTGGTGAGCTGGCAGCGCAAGATGCAGATTTTTTGGTCAAACGCTTTGGCAAAGCCACTGGCGCGTGGATGCATGAAGTCGCCTGGGGCCGTGACGACCGCCCGGTGGTGACGAGTAGCGAGCCCGTCAGCATGAGTCGCGAAACCACCTTTGACCGGGACCTGCATGCGGTGCGCGACAAAGCCGCGCTGGGTGCGATATTTACCGAGCTGTGCAGCAAGCTGGCTGCAGATTTGCAGCGCAAAGGCTATGCGGCTAAAACGATTGGCATCAAGCTGCGGTATGACGACTTCAAAATCGCCACGCGTGACCAAACGCTGGAGGGCTACACCCTGGATGCAAAAACCATTCGGCAAACTGCTGGGCAGTGCCTGAAGCGCGTACCGCTGGATAAAAAGCTGCGTTTGCTGGGGGTGCGGGCTGCTTCGCTTGAAAAAGCTGATAGTGTGCTGGAAATGGCTGAAAACGACGCTTTTGGGGTATCAAATAAGCCTCCAGACCAATCAATACGGGCGCAAAAAGCTCCTGAAATAATAGCAAACAAGCAGTTATTTTAAGATCGTCAAATTACTTCAACGTGGCCAGGTAGGCAATCAGGTCAGCCCGCTCTTGCTCACTTTCAATCAAAAACCCCATGCGCTGACCATTGACCAGGTCTTCCGGGTCGCCCAGCCATTTATTCAGGGTTTGGGGTGTCCAGCGCAGGCGTGACGCAGCCAGCTCGGCTGAATATTTGTAACCGGGCAAACCGCCTACCCTGCGCCCCACCACACCGCGATGGGCTGGGCCTATTTTGTTGCTGTCAATCGCGTGACAGGCAGTGCAATGTTGCTGGTATAAGGCTGCACCAGTTTTAGCGTCGCCAGGCGGCGGGCTGACCCATTCACGGGCTGGTGCGGGCACGGCTTGGGCCAGCGCGGCAACGCTCAAGCTACAAGCCAGCAGCGCGGTCACTGATCGGATCAATAAGTTCATACATGGCAGTACGTGACAAATTTCCGGTTTGGATTCAATCCTTTGAAAAATAAATGCAATCAAACCGGAAAAGTTTGAATCCGATTGCAAATCCGCGTCGTATTCAGCACAGATACATCTGATGACACTTTTCCAAACTCGATTCCTAACAATTACCGGAGCCCCTATGAAAACAAAACTAGCCACCACCTTGATAGCCGCCAGTGCAGCGGTTTTTTGTGCAGGCGCGCAAGCAGAAACCGGCAAACTGCTGCTCACAGGCGGCGTCAGCAGCATTGACGGCGCTGCTGGCGGCGGCTTGACACCTTGGGCCGTGATTGGCAGCAATGCCACCGATGGCGAAATTGGCGGCTCGGCCTTCATCACCAAGGCGGGCACCCGTGACTACGGACTGAATATTTATGGTGCAGCCATCGGCATCAACGACCGGTTTGAACTGTCGGTTGCGCAGCAAGACTTTGACACGCGCGGCACGGGCACAGCACTCGGTTTGCCCGGTTTGCGTCTCAAGCAAACCATTTTTGGTGTCAAAGTGCGCGTTGCAGGTGATGCGATCTTGGACAGCGACAGCCTGATGCCGCAAATCGCCGTGGGTCTGCAACACAAGACACTGGGCTCGACCGGACTGGACGCGACCCTGAACGCGCTGGGCGCCAAACGCAGCGGCACTGATTTTTATGTCAGCGCCACCAAACTTTTCCTGGGTCAGAGCCTGCTGGTCAACGGCACTTTGCGCGCCACCAAAGCCAACCAGAACGGCTTGCTGGGCTACGGCGCAACGCTGGGCGGCAGTGAAAACAGCTACAGCCTGCAGCCTGAATTCTCCATCGGCTACCTGGTCACCAAAAACATTGTGGTCGGTGCTGAATACCGCTTCATGCGCAACAAGTTGGTCAAAGCAGGCAACGTAGCCATTCCAGCGGCACCAGATGGCCTGCGTTCACAAGACTGGAAAGACATTTTTATTGCTTGGGCACCCAGCAAAAACCTGTCGCTCACTTTGGCTTATGTTGACTTGGGGCTAATAGTGCCCGCCACAACCGCCAGCCGCAAACAGACCGGTTACTACCTGTCGGCCCAAGTTGCGTTCTAAAAACACTTTTTTACTACTCACATCATCATGAAAAAAACCCTCATTTCCCTCAGCATTGCTGCAGCTACCTTGCTGTTTGCCGGCGCATCCATGGCTCAAACCATGGCCGTCAAAGACGATCAGCTCTACAAAGCCTTCGGTGAAAAAGCCGGCCTGGTTGCACTGATGGACGACTTCATGGTGCGCTTGCTGGCCGATGCACGTACCGGCCCACACTTCAAGCCGTCTAACCAGCAGCGGGTCAAAGAGCAACTGGTTGACCAGCTTTGCTCGCTGTCAGGTGGGCCTTGCGTGTACAAGGGTGCAGACATGAAAAGCTCGCACGCCAACCTGGACATTAAAAAGTCAGACTTTCATGCGCTGGTAGAAGTGCTGCAAGCCAGTATGGACGCCAAAGGCATTGCGCCGCGCAAGCAAAATGAAATGCTGGCCCTGCTTGCGCCTATGCATCGTGACATCATCACACCCAAGTAAACTGCTAACCTCCTTCATCAAAACTCACCCATCATGAAAAAATCACTGCTCTGTATTGCCCTTTCAACGCTCGCGATGGCCGCATCAGCAGGCAGTTTGTCGGTGTTGGTAGTCGACAGAGATGGCAAGCCCGTGCCTGACGCTGTCGTTGTGGTTGTGCCCGCCAACAAGACCGCGCAGCCCAAAACGCCGTTGCCGATGCAGGCTGCCATCAATCAGGAAAAGATGCAGTTCATACCGGCTGTCACGGTGGTGCCAGTGGGTGCCAAGGTGCGTTTTTCCAACAGCGACCCATGGGACCACCATGTCCGCTCGTCACCTGCGGGCATGGGCCAGTTCAACACCACCAATGCAGGTTTTGAACTGCGTCTGGAAGGCAAGCCAGACGGCAAACCGGTCAAGACCAGCGACGTGACGATGGACAAACCCGGCGTGATGGGCGCCACGTTGCTCGGCTGCTTTATTCACGGCTCCATGCGCGGCTATGTTTATGTCAGTGATTCGCCCTGGGCTGCCAAAACCGGCGCCAACGGCATGGTCACGTTTGACGACTTGCCAGACGGCGCAGCGCAGGTCAAGCTGTGGCAGGCCGACCAACTGATTGATGTGCCCGTGCAGACCACCACGATTGGTGCGGCAGCGGCCAAAAACACGTTTCAGTTAACGGTTGTACCGCGCCGCGTGCGGGCTCCCGCCATTCCGCAGGCTTACTCTGCGCCAGGATAGCCATCAATACCGAGCCATCGTAGAAATTTACCGCAGCTTTGGGCGGCTATATTCAGCCGCATGGCGTATGACCTGCATGGTCTTGAACAATGGCTGACTCTGGCGGCGCAGGGAAAATCGCACTTCCTTTGCCTTGGCATGACCTGATGTCCCAACCCGGCAAGGGGGCTTCAAAGGCAATTGCGCCAAGTCAGGGTGATTCGAAAATAATCTGGCTTCAAATAGACAATGCGGCTTCTATCTCAAGTCCCATACTGCACTTAGCAGATGCGAAGCCGTTCAAACCACTCAACACGGAGTTCCCCATGGAAAAATCTACTATTAAACAACTGGCCGCACTTCCCTTGCTTTGTTTTGCACTGGCCGCCACGGCCATCGCAGCAGACACGCCCAGCGAAACACCCGTGGCGCAGGCTACTGACGAGATGGCTGCAGGCAGACAAGCTGTGAAAGACCAAAAATGGACGCAGGCTGTTGCAAGCTTCAAAAAAGCAATTGCTGAAAACCCAAAAAACGCGGATGCTCATAACATGCTTGGCTACTCTCACCGGGCTTTGGGCAAGTTTGACGACGCGTTTGCGGCTTACGACAAAGCCCTGGCGATTGACCCAAAACATAAAGGTGCGCTTGAGTATTCAGGCATGGGTTACCTGAAAACAAACCAGAAAGCAAAAGCAGAAGCGCAATTGGCCAAGCTTAAAGTCATTTGTGCAAGCTGCTCAGAGACCACCAGTCTGGCCAAGGCAGTGGCTGACTACAAGCCGGGTGTGGTCAGTTCAGTTTACTGACGTGCAGTCCGCACATTAGCGGGTAACTGCGCCGGGTAACTGCACCTGAAAGGGTTGATATCGACCCCGCCGCGCCGGGTGTAGCGCGCATAAACCGACAGCTTGACAGGTTTGCAGCGTGTCCACACGTCCATAAAAATACGCTCCACGCACTGCTCATGAAACTCGTTGTGGTTGCGAAAACTCACCAGGTATTGCAGCAGCCCTTCCTGGTTGATGGCTGGACCTGAATACGCAACTTGCACGCTGCCCCAGTCGGGCTGGCCTGTGACCAGGCAATTGCTTTTGAGCAGGTTGCTGGTCAGCGTTTCTGTGACTGGCGGCTCGTCAAATTCGGCAAACAGCAGCTCGGGTGCGGGGGTGAATTGCAGGCATTCCACGTCAAGTCTGTCCAGGTTCAGGCCGTCCATTTCATGCACGGGCTCGCGGTCAAACAGCTCGGGGCCAATGGTTTTGATGCCAATCCCCACACCGGTAGCAAAGCTGACGTCAGCACGAATCCGTTCACGCACCTCACGCGCATCCAAAAAGCGCGTGTTGTTAAAACTGTTCAAGTACAGCTTGAAGGACTTGCTTTCAACAATATTGGGCGACTCACATGGCACGGTGATCTGCGCCAGCGCCACTTGCGGTTTGCCGCGCAGGTTCAGCCAGCTCAACTCGTACACGGTCCACATGTCTGCGCCAAAAAATAGCGGTGACCCCGTCACGCCAATCTCAGCGCGTTTGTCTGCACGCGGAATGGGGAACAGCAGCGATGCATCGTATTGGTCAATGTAGCTGGAGACCTTGCCCAACTGGGACTGTTCAGGTGTGTTCATGCTGATTGACCTTGCTGGTCCGCGACTTGAAGGTGCGGCACCAAATGCATGAGGATGTGCTCAACCACACCGGGCGGCAAGTCATGACCCATGCCGTCAACACCCACCAGCCGCGCACCTGGTATGCGCCTGGCCGTGTCTTGCCCACAGGCAAAGGGCACAAGTGGGTCGGCCTTGCCGTGCAGCACCAGAGTAGGTATGGCGATATTTGACAACTCCGCTGCACGGGAACTGTCCGCGACAATTGCCATCATCTGGCGTGCAATGCCCGGCGGGTTAAAGCTGCGCTCGGTGGCGATGGTGACGCGCTCACGCAAAAAAGCCTCGTCTGGCGGGAACCCCGGGCTGCCAATGGCCTGAAACAGTTTGACTGAATGCTCTATCGCAGCCTGCTTGCCTTTGCCTTTCGGACGACTCAGCAACTGCCGCGTGACGGCGGGTGTGGCTGGCGGCAAACCGCGTGCGCCGCTGGAGCTCATGATGCTGGTCAGGCTGATAGCTCGCTGGGGTGCCATCAGCGCCACCCGCTGAGCCACCATGCCGCCCATGCTCACGCCCACCATGTGCGCTTTGTCAATCTGCAAGGCATCGAGCACGCCCAGCGTGTCCAGCGCCATGTCATGCACGCTGTACGGCGGCTTGATGCTCAGGCCCAGCTTGTACTTCAAGCCTTGCCAGAGCAAATTGGGCATGCCCAGCGCGTCAAACTTGTCGCTCAGGCCGCTGTCCCGGTTGTCAAAACGAATCACCCGGTAGCCCGCATTCATCAGCTCACGCACCAGGCCCGGCGGCCAGGCAATCAGCTGCATGCCCAAGCCCATGATGAGCAGCACAACAGGCAGGTGCGGCGCGTCAGGAGCGGAATCTACGACTTCAATGCCGATGTTGTTTGCTCTTATTTTCATAGCTGCTTACGCCCGTATTTATTGGTTAAAACCGTTATTAAATAGAAAAATCTAAGCCAGAACAGCACTCTGGACATGCTTCAAGGGCAGTGATGCAGGATTTTCATCCTGCGTCTGAAGAGTGGGCAGCGCATTTGCCAGCCATGCATCGACCAGCGCCGGGTGATTGATGGTTTTCAGTGCCTGATAGGCCACCTCAGCCTCTGGGAAGCGCCGACGCAAAAAGTTCAACCATTGTTTGAGTCGCCCTGCTTGCGCTTTATTATCCAGCCGGGTGGTGACGATGTGCCAAAAGTCGAGCACCAGCGGCAGCAGTTGCGCCCAGGTCACAGCGTTCAACGTTGTTTTATTCAAATCAGCCTTTATCGCCAAGCCCAGCCCTGGGTCTACCACTGCGCCCCGCCCAATCATCAGCATGTCGCAGCCCGACACCTCGCGGCAGCGGCGTGCGTCGGCTACTGTCCAGATTTCGCCATTGGCCACCACGGGGATGTTGACAGCCGCACGAATGTCGGCAATGCGCTCCCAGTAGGCGGGCGGGCGGTAGGCTTGGGCTTTGGTGCGGGCGTGCACCACCATCTCGTCAGCGCCGCCTTCGCTGATGGCCAGGGCGCATTCAACCGCGCGCGAATCGTCGAGGTAGCCAAGCCGCATTTTGGCCGACACGGGCATGTGCGCGGGCACAGCGCGGCGTACGGCAGCCACGATGGCGTGAATCGTTTCGGGCTCTTTGAGCAGTGCAGCGCCGCCGCCATGCCGGTTCACCACATTGGCCGGGCAGCCAAAGTTCAGGTCAATGCCCGCAGGCCCGAGTGATGCCAAACGCACGGCGTTGTCGGCCATGCATGCGGGGTCTGAGCCGAGCAGTTGCGCACGCACGGGCACGCCAGCAAAAGTGCGGCCACCGTTGTGCAATTCAGGCACGATGCGAGTGAAAACACGCTCGGGCAGCAGCTGGTCAGTGATGCGGATGAACTCGGACACGCAGCGGTCAATGCCGCCGACGCGGGTGAGGACGTCGCGCAGCACAAAATCGAGCAGGCCCTCCATGGGCGCCAGCAAGATCATTTTTAGACAGCACCCAAGCGCCAAAGCGACGTGACTTCTTTCGCCCGCGCTTCAGCCAATGGGTTGCTGGCGTCCAGCGCTTTTGGGTGCTCAGGTTTTACATCCATGCGGCCCAACACTTTCAAGCCACCTGCTGCAATTGCAGCCAACAGTTCAGCACGTGTACGCAGCCCCAAGTGCTCGGCAAAGTCAGACAAAATCAACCAACCTTCACCACCGGGTGCCAGGTGCGCGGCCAAGCCTTTGATAAAGCCCAACAACATGCGGCTGCCTTCGTCATACACCGCACCTTCGAGCGGTGAGCCAGGCCGGGCTGGCAGCCACGGCGGGTTGCACACAATGACAGACGCCAAACCTTCAGGAAACAAGTCAGCCTGCATCACTTTCACCGGATTCGGCAGGCGCAGCTTGTAAATGTTTTCTTTGGCGCAGGCCAGTGCCCGTTCGTCCTGGTCAGTGGCCACCACCTGGTCCACCTCGCGCAGCGCCAACACGGCGGCCAGCACGCCTGTGCCTGTGCCGATGTCAAAGGCAACATATTTGGCAGGGCGGTTTTTGGCTGAATGTTGGGGCAGTGGCGCTTTGGCGACCAGGTCAACATACTCACCCCGCACCGGTGAAAACACGCCGTAGTGCGGGTAGATGCGGTTGTTCGGCGCGGCCTTGGCAACCGCTGCGCCACTAGACGTGAGCGCCGGGATTTCAACGCCCTTCTTGCGCCACTCGTGTGCGCTGATGATGCCCAGCAATTCGCGCAATGACGCAACGCTAGAGCCGATGTCCTCTGTCTGGCCCCATGCCTCAGTGCAAGCCTGTTTTGCATCCGGCGCACGGCGCAATGCAATGCTGTAGTCCGCACCAAACTCAATCAACACCATGCCCAACACCCTGGCACGTTGTGCCCGTGCCTGGCGATACAAGTGAAAAGCTTCGCCACTTGGCACACCTGTTTCGGCTTGCGCCAGGGCTTTTTTGCGGCCCATTTTTGCAGTTTTTGAAGCCTTGGGCGGCTTGTCTATGCGCCTGGCCAGCGCCTGCAGCAGCAACCGCGCATTTTGGAAATCACCCCGCCAGAGCAGCCCCGTGCCTTCGCAAGCCTGGCGGTAAGCGCTGTCGGCGCTCAAGGTGTCGTCGGCCAGCACCACGCGCTTGGGCGGCAGTGCGCCTCGCTCAGAGCGCCACAGCGCAGAACGTGGCTGTTTTTCTTCAGTCCATTGAAAGGTTGGCGGTGCCAAATCAGGCGTAGGAGGTGTGGCGTTTGAGGTGGTCATCAAAGGGCGAACAAAAAAAAGAATCAACTGTTTTAACAGATGACAGCACCCGAGACTGAAAACGCCTTAAATCCGGTGACGAAAACGCTTGAACAGTGTGACCACCAAGAGCACCAAAGCGCCTGTGATCAAACCCACCACAGCGTCCATCAACAATGGCGCAATGGTGGCCATGACACCCCCCATTTTTGCGGTGAACTGCTCAATCGCATGGTGTAGCGGCGTGATGCCGTGCGTGAGGATACCGCCGCCGACCAAGAACATGGCGATGGTGCCCGCCACAGACAAACCCTTCATCAACCACGGTGCGAGCCACAAAATACCGCGCCCAAAACTGCGTTGAAACGCACGCCACGCATCGGCACCCACACGCTGGCTGAGGTAAAGCCCGCCATCGTCGAGTTTGACGATACCCGCCACCAGCCCGTATACGCCTACCGTCATGATGATGGCAATGCTGCTGAGCACGCTGACCTGCGTGATGAACGGGCTGGCCTGCACCGTACCCAAAGTGATGACGATAATTTCTGCTGACAAAATAAAGTCGGTACGTATCGCGCCTTTGATTTTGTCTTTTTCAACCGCGACCAAATCAACCGTTGGGCTTGAGACCGACGCAACCAGTGCTTGTCGCTGGTCAGCCTGTTCTGACTTGCTGTGCAGATATTTATGCGCCAGCTTTTCAAACCCCTCAAAACACAGGTACGCACCACCCGCCATCAGCAGCGGGGTCACAGCCCAGGGTGCAAAGCTGCTGATGGCCAGTGCAGACGGCACCAAAATGGCCTTGTTGATGAACGAACCTTTGGCAACCGCCCAGACCACGGGCAACTCGCGCTCGGCCTTGACACCCGCCACCTGCTGGGCATTGAGCGCCAGGTCATCGCCCAGCACACCGGCTGTTTTTTTAGCCGCCACTTTCGACAGCAGCGCCACATCGTCGAGGATGGTGGCGATGTCATCAATGAGTAAAAAGAGGCTGGAGGCCATGAGGTTTTAATTCAGATGGGTGTCGGACAATAAAAAACCGCTCGAAAGCGGTTTGTAGTTTAGATCAGTGGGCTGCTTGACTGGTAAGTTAACGAGCTGTCAAACGACCAAAAATAAAGCCCAAGGCCAAGGCAATGCCTACAGCTTCAAGCGGGCGATCCTGAATACAGGTTTTAGAGTAGTCCAGCGCTTTGCCCGGCGCCTCGCTGATTTTGCGTGTCTCGTCTGCAAAGCGGTCTGCCACATGGCCTGCACTGCCTGCCAGTGAATCAACCGTTTGGTGTGCGCTGGCGGACATGCTTTCAACCGTGCTGCGTACAGGTTCGGCCAGTTTGTCAATGCCTTGGTGCAACGCTGCACCGGCGGATTCGACGCCGCGTGTTACGGCGTTGGTAGATGGGTTGGTGGGTTTGTCCATGATGATTCCTTAAAAAAATAAAGACCCAATTGAAAATAATCAGGATTCACTTGAATTTAAAAAGAAACCAGTGCACCGCTTGTGCGCAGGTAGATGCGCTAGATGTAGGACAAAAACGCCAGCAAAATAACCGGGTTAATCCACTGGGCGTTTAAGGCGTATTTCTTCGAGTTTCACAGTGCCATAAGCGGTGGTACGCAGCGATGGCATTTCGCGTTTAAAGCCCGCGGCTTGTTCGTAAAACTGCAATGCGCGCTCATTGGCCATCAGCGCCCATAGCGTGACCTGGGTGCAGCCTTCTTCTTTCAGGCCATCACGCGCGCCGTCCCACAAGGCCAAGCCCGCGCCCTTGCGCCAGTGCGCCGGGGCAACGTACATCGCCCAAATCTCCCCCACACTGGACTTGGTGCCAGGGTCGCGTGAGCGGTCAAAACCCACAAAGCCAATCACTTTGTCAGCCTCTGTTGCCACCAAAATTTGCGGGTCGCTGTATTCAATCGCTTCTTTCCAGTAGGCCAGGCGTTTTTCAAGCGTCATGGCTTTGAGGACTTCATCAGGTATCAGGCCTTGGTAGGCAGCTTGCCAGGTGGCCACATGAATTTCAGCAATGGCTTTTGCATCGCGTGGGGCGGCGGGACGAACGGAGGTGCTGGACATTAAAAATCGCTTGTCAGTTAAAAAATAAAACACAATTGTCGCGCAATGCAGGTGAGTCACGCCCTTGGGCTATATTGACCGCATCATTCATCACGGCTGCCGACCAAAATACATGCACACCACCCTAGCTTTTCCGCTTCGCCTGAGCTTCAAGCTGCTGGCGTTTGCGCCGCAGTTTTATGTGCATGACGCCAACGGTGCCAGCCTGGCTTACGTCAAGCAAAAACTCTTCAAGTTCAAAGAAGCCGTGACGGTGTTCGCCGATGAGCGGCAAACTGAAGTTCGCTATCACATTCAAGCTGATCGGGTGATTGACTTTTCAGCCCAATACAACTTTACCGACACCCAGGGCGCAGCGCTAGGCTGCGTCAAGCAGCGCGGCCTGCGCTCATTGTGGAAAGCCGGCTTTGACGTGCTGGACAACGGGCAGGTGATATTTCACATCAATGAAAAAAGCATGTTGACGCGCTTTTTGGACGCCCTGTTCGGGCAGATTCCCGTGATCGGCCTGCTATCGGGCTACCTGTTTCAACCCGCCTATGAAGTGAGCCGTCCAGACGGCAGCCAGGTGATGGTGCTGACCAAGCAACCCGCACTGTTTGAAGGCCGCTTTGACATTGAACTGGAAGCCGTCAGGGCCCCGCTGTCAGCACGCGAAGCAGACCAGTTGCTGCTCAGTTTGATGATGATCGTGATACTGGAGCGCAACCGCGGTTGAAGCATGAATGCAGCCACTGTCTTCACGGCAACCTTCATGCCCGCAGGCCACAGCTTTGCAACACCCGCCAACCAAACCCTTCTGAAATCCGCTGAGCAGGCAAACACACCCGGCTTGAAGCTGGACAGCTCATGCCGCAACGGAACGTGCAGAACCTGCATTTGCCAGTTGGTTGAAGGCGAAGTGGCGTATCGAATTGAATGGCCGGGGCTGAGCATCGATGAAAAGCGCGAGGGGTTGATCTTGCCTTGTGTGGCTTATCCGGTGACGGATGTGGTGATTGAGTGACGAACCTAAGACCATGCAGTTTGAGATTTAACTGAAGATGTCTTTCAACCCAAGACATCAAACCGTCACCCAACCATGCAAGCATTCAGGGATGTCCGTCTCACCCTCAAGTCCAGCCTCCATCCCGCCATCCACCACCGTCGACCTTTACACCCTCACAGGCACGCAAGACACCACCGCAACTTTTGATGAGCATGAGGCGCTTAAAACAATATTGCGGCAGGGCAGTGCGCAATTTGACATTCAAACCGTGTGTGAAGTGCAAACCCGGCGTGCGCCGTTTCCGGTTTTCCCGATTTTTACGGCCAGCATCGGCTCACGTGACCCGCTCGCGCCTGTGGTGGGGTTTTTTGGTGGCATTCATGGGCTGGAGCGGATTGGCTCGCAGGTTGTTCTTGACTACATGCAGTCGCTGCTTTACCGGTTGCCATGGGACGAGCTGCTCTTGAAGCAGCTTGAAAAGATTCGGCTGGTATTTATGCCCATCGTCAACCCTGGCGGGATGTGGGCGCACAAACGCGCCAACCCGCACGGTGTGGACCTGATGCGCAATGCGCCGCAGCGTGCCGAAAGCCCCGTGCCTTTTCTTGCGGGCGGGCAAACGCTGAGTCCCCTGCTGCCCTGGTACTGCGGCAAACCTGGCGCGGCGATGCAAACGGAAAGCGCGGCGCTGCTGAAGGTGGTCAGGGAGCAACTAGCCACGCGCCCCTTCAGCCTTGCGCTGGACTGCCATTCGGGCTACGGGTTTGGCGACAGCATCTGGTTTCCGTACGCAAAAACAAGGCGCTGGATGCCACACTTGCCAGAAATGTTTGCCCTAAAAAATATTCTGGAGAGCGCAATGCCGCACCACGATTACAGCTTTGAGCCGCAAAGCAAGCAGTACTTGCTGCACGGTGATTTGTGGGACCACGCGTACGACGCAACACCAGCGCAAAATATTTTCTTGCCCATGACGCTTGAGCTGGGCTCCTGGCTGTGGATTCGCAAAAATCCCCGCCAGATATTTTCTCGCCACGGCATTTTTAACCCCATCAAGGCGCACCGGATCAAACGGGTGCTGCGCCGCCATGCGGATCTGCTGGACTTTTTGGCGCGTGCTGCTTACTCTGCACCGCAGTGGTTGCCAGTGGGCGATCGGCGGATTGACTTGACCCAGCAGGCGACCAGTTTTTGGCGCACAAGACGCGCATGAAGCATTGGGTTTTTCTGCGCGGGCTTGGCCGAGAGGCACGGCACTGGGGCGACTTTCCGCAGCGGTTCGCGCAAACCGTTCCAGCAGAAAACATCACGCTGCAAGACCTGGCTGGCAACGGTGTGTTCCATGCGCAGCGCAGCCCTACTTCCGTGCGCGCCATGGTGGAATTTATTCGCCAGCAATTGGCGGATGCAAAGGTCAAGCCGCCGCACCAGCTGGTGGCCATGTCGCTCGGCGCAATGGTCGCAATCGAATGGGCAGCGCAGTATCCGGGAGAAGTCGCGCGACTGGTGTTGATCAACACAAGCATGCGGCCGCTCAGCAATTCGGCAGAACGCCTGCGGCCCCAAAACTGGCCAGCGCTTGCTGCAGTGGCGCTGCGCTGGAGCAACGCGGGCTTTGCAGAGCGCACCATTTTCCGATTGACGTGCAACCGCGTTGACACCCGCACAGCGGATGAAGCAACGTGGCTTGAAATTCGCGCTACTGCGCCAGTCGGTGCTGCCAACCTGACTCGCCAGCTGGTGGCTGCGTCGCGCTACCGGGCACCCGCGACTGCGCCACTGTGTCCTATGCTGGTGCTTTCAAGTGGCGCAGATGCACTGGTCAACCCGGTCTGCTCGCACCACCTTGCAAGTAGCTGGCAAGTTGCGCACCGCCAGCACCCATGGGCCGGGCACGATCTGCCGCACGACGACGCGCATTGGGTGGGCCACCAGGTTGCCGCATGGCTTGAACTGGACGCGCCGCTCTAGCCCATTAGGTCGCGCTCACTAGCTGGCGGCATGCAAATGGCGGATAGTTCACTCATCCCAATATTCATTTACCAACCGTTCATCAAGGACTTAACATGACTGCAAAAAACCTCTCTACCGTCGCCACCGATTTGATCGAGTCCTACGGCAACACCGCTAAAAACGTCATCGACGCCTACCAGGCCGGTGGCGAGCGCGTAGTCACGGCACTTGAGCAGCGCTTTAACGCAGCCCTGAAGCAGTCCCGCACACAGTTGACCAGCGAAGTCGCCAAAAACGCCGCCAATGCGCAAGCGGTTTTCAGCGGCTTCTACTTCAAAGGTTTGACGCAAACCACCAAAGGCGCGCAAATTGTGGTGACCCAACTGGTCGAGCTCGCCGAAGCTGGAGTGGAGCGCGTGGCCGCCAACGCCAGCGCGTTTGAAGTTAAAACCGGCATGACCACGCTGAATACTCTGGCCCAGGTCACCAAGCCCGGTGCAGTGGTACTGAGCCAATTCGCAGCCAAAATAGAAGAAAAGTCAGCCGCATTGGCAGCCAGAGTAGTTGGCGACAACGTGGTGACTGCAAAGGTAAAGCGCGAATCGGCCTTTGCACAGCGCCGTGCAGCAAAAGCAGCGTAATTCGTCTTCAGGGAATGGCTGGGGTTAGCAATGCCCGGTGAATGCTGTCAGAATAAAAGATATTTTTGAAGGCCTTTTTATGGTCCCTACATCGACATCGACACCGACACTATCACCATGACAATTCACACCCTACTCAAGTGCGCAGCATTTCCCGCAGTAGCCATCGCGTTATTTTTGGGACTAACTGCTTGCTCAAAGCAAGACGCGACTTCTGCACCAAGCGCTGCAGCCGCTGTCGCCCCGGCAGATTCTTACGACGCGATTGCCAAACAAGGCAAGGGCTTTACTGCGGGTGCCATGATGAGCGCGCAAACCGTCTACGTGATGTTTGACCCGCAATGCCCGCACTGCGGCGCACTGTGGAATGCGTCGATTCCGCTGCAAAAAAAGGTGAAGTTTGTGTGGGTGCCGGTATCACTCATGAACGCAAAAAGCACTCCGCAAGGCGCAGCACTGCTTTCAGCCGCGAATCCGGTAGAGGCTATGACCGCCCATGAAAACGCCCTGCTGGGCGGCGGTAGCGGCATGTCTGCTCCAAGCAGCATGTCGCCTGAAACCGAGGCGGCCATCAAATCGAACACGCTGCTGTTCAACAGCCTGGGGGCAACTTCGGTGCCGTACATTGTTGCAACAGATGCGCGCACCGGTAAGGTAGTGACCAACTCGGGGGCGCTGCCTACTTCTGCGTTGGCTGCATTTCTGGGTGTGGAATAAGCTGCCAGCGTGGTGCTCTTCAGCTATAGCGCGCAAACATCAACACGCTATTATAAAAATAGCTGCTTGCGCCCATATTTATTGGGCTGCAGCTATTATTGAGTGATATTTTCACTGTTTTTTATACTAGAAGTGTAAGAACTTGGGCCTTACAGCGACCGAAAAGCATGCCGCTATTTCAGTTAAACATAAAACTTTGCTTCAACCAACTTCGCAAGTTGCACGCGTCTGCTTTACTTTTGGCCTCGGCAGCACTGCCCGTTGTCAGCACCGCGATGGGATTGATGGTCGATTTGGCTACGCCCAATTGCGGTACAACCCTGGCGGCGCAGGCCGAGCCGCCTCTAGCCGCTGCACAGCGGCTGGCGGGCAGCAAAGTTACGCAGGGCCAACGCGACATTGCATGGGCTTGGCTAGGCTCGCCCACTGCGCGTTACCCACACACAGCGCTGGGCTCACGTTTTCACGCGGGCAGTTTGCATGTGCTGTTGGCCCGCAGTGCTGGAAACGCAAGTCCGCCCGTTGAAGTGGTTTACCAATTGCCTTTTAACCGCGTGTTTGAAGACTTGTTGGTACGGCTGGTCGACCTGGACCGGGACGGGCGCGATGAAGTCATCGTGATTGAAGCCGACGCGCTTCGCGGAGCCAGCATAACGGTACTCGGCCTTGCAGGTTCGGGGAATGCGCAAACGCTGGTGGAGTTGGCCTGCAGCCCGCCAGCAGGCTCTACGTTTCGATGGCTGAACCCAGTCGGCGTTGCAGATTTTGACGGCGACGGCAAACTTGACGTTGCTGCGGTGATTACCCCGCACATCGGCGGTGAACTCACGCTGTACCACTACCGCCCGCCGATGCTGGTGCCTTACGCCAAGGCGACGGACACTTCCAACCACTTGATGGGTGCGCCAGAACAGCGACTTTCGGTGGTGATACAGAAATTGGATGCGCGGCCAACGGTCATCGTGCCCGACATGACCTTGAGGGCTTTGCACGCGCTGCGCTGGGAAGGCAACGGGTCGACCGGCAAGTTCAAAGAACTGGCAGACGTCACTGCACTGCCTGCCCGTATTGAGCGCATCACGCTGGTACCAGACGCACCGGGGTCAGCCTGCATTTTGCTGGCGGACGCCACCTGGCGGCGCGTGACCTTGCTTCACTGAAGGCACTGCACTTTGCCCAGACAGAAAAAACCCCGAGATTCTCATCTCGGGGCCTTTCGGTTTTTGAAGCTGGCGGAAACGGAGAGATTCGAACTCTCGATGAGGCTCTACACCCCATACTCCCTTAGCAGGGG
>ENA-OFCF01000484-OFCF01000484.1-metagenomes-genome-assembly--contig:-NODE-484-length-17440-cov-3.301294_pt1 | contig 17440 bp, 19 predicted proteins | sample MGYA00153387_OFCF01 | MGnify analysis MGYA00153387
CAAAATAACATTGTAGGGAAACGGCACTGCCGTCTCCTAATTTCGGGTAGTAATAATTCTGATGCTACCGGATTTGAGATAACGGGTAAGCGAAAAAAAACCATAGTACCTTGTAAATACTATGGTTTTTGTGGCAATGACCTACTTATTACTGGTGTTTCTACGCCAAAACTGGCACTGGTTGCGGCCAGCGATTCATGACTTTACCAATCACCGCCAATTCTTCCATCAACTTGTCGAACTGATCCGGTGTTAAAGATTGCGGCCCGTCAGACAAAGCTTTTTTGGGATTCGGGTGCACTTCAATCATCAGCGAATCTGTACCAGAGGCGATCGAAGCAAACGCCATTGACGGTACAAACTGCGCCCAACCGGTGCCGTGACTGGGGTCAACCATAATCGGTAAGTGAGTCAGAGTACGCAATACTGGAACCGCCGACAAATCGAGCGTATTGCGCGTATACTGCCTGTCATAGCCGCGAATGCCGCGCTCGCACAAAATCACGTTCGGATTGCCAGCAGCCATGATATACTCGGCAGCCATCAACCATTCTTCAATGGTGGCGGAAATGCCGCGCTTCAGCAAAATTGGTTTGTCTTGAGCTCCGACTTTCTTCAACAGTGAGAAATTCTGCATATTTCTCGCCCCGACTTGTACTACGTCGGCTACTTCGACGATCGCACTTAAGTCCGCCGCATCCATAACTTCGGTAATAATTCCCAAACCGCTAGCTTCCCGCGCCGCCGCTAACAATGCCAAAGCACTCTCGCCGTGTCCTTGGAAAGCATAAGGAGACGTTCTCGGTTTGTACGCTCCACCTCGCAGAAAATGAGCGCCAGCAGCTTTAACTCGCATTGCCGTTTCGACAATCATTTCTTCGTTTTCCACCGAGCAAGGCCCAGCTACGATCACGATCGGGTGATTTAGACCGATCGTCACGGTTCCCAAAGGAGTAGCAACTTCTACGGCGCTGGGTTCTCCTTGGCGGTATTCGAGACAAGCGCGTTTGTAGGGTTTTTCGACTCGCAGCACTTCTTCAATCCAAGTGCTCATTTCGCGCAGTTGCATCGGTTCGAGCTCTACGGTGTCGCCCACCAAACCCATGACGGTTTTGTAACGCCCGACGATTTTTTCTGGTGTCAAACCCCAGTTAGTGCGGAGCTCTTCGTCTAGGCGATCGATCTCGGCTTCTGGAGTGCCGGCTTTCATTACAATAATCATATTTTTTTCTCTTGTGTTGCGCTAAGACACGCATTATGACATGGATGGAATGCGAAAAATAGATGTCAGGGCGATCGGCTAATTTGTAGTAAGGACTTTCTTAAGCGCGCGGGAGTCAGAAACCGGGTTTCTTGGTAATATTTCGTGAGGATGCGTCAATTGTCATAGAAACCCGGTTTCTTGGACTAGGCGCGCTAACTTTTTGGTTTGGCGGCACGCCACGCTTCTCGCATCCGTCCAAAATTAGTATTGAATTCTTCTAACCCGAGACTGCTTCCTGAAATTTCTTCATCCCAGGAAGCTGAAAGAACTCCGTAACTCAATCCCAGAACTCCTAAACCAAAACAGCCCATACTTACTAATAAGACTGCTGTGTTGGGTAGGTCAAACAAGCCCTTGCTAACAATTAAATAACTCACAAAAAATGTGGAAATTCCCAGGAGTGTCGGTACGCCGCAAAATAAGGCGATGCGCGATATCATGCGTTTGCTTACTACTTCTGGGATCGATTGTGACTGTTTGCCCCCGGTTTTGTTGACTGGGGGCTGCTTGTCTTCTTTGACTGGATTTTCTACGGTTTCTGCTGGCTTTTTGGGCGTTTTTTTACGATTTGCGATCGGTTCAAACGGTAAGCGCTGGCGGGGTGGTTCGGAGGACATATTCTATCTCTAACCTGAAATCTCGAACTTGTATTCAATTAAGTCTTGGTTTGTGTCCAAGGTTCTTGAATATTGTCGCAAATTTTTGCCCTTGTATTTAGCCGCGAATGCCTAGACGGGCAATCAGTGCTTTGTAGCGTTCGACACTTCCCTTTTGGATGTAGGCCAGCAGGCGCTTGCGGCGGCTGATCATCATCATCAAACCGCGGCGGGATGCGAAGTCTTTTTGGTTGATTTTCAGGTGGGCGCTGAGTTTGGTGATGCGATCGGTCAGCATGGCGACTTGGACATCTGCTGAACCGGTGTCTGTTTCATGGGTTTGGTAGTCGCCCATGATTTCTAGTTTGCGCTGTTGTGTAAGTGGCATGAATTGATTTTATGTTTTTTTGTACGATGTCACAATCTGCAATGATATCACAGCGAAAGCACCAGTAGGATAAAATTTTTGTCAAAGATGGGTTTGTTGGCCGGGCAGAATTTGGGTTTTTATTGGGGGTTTCTTGATTGGGTAGGGGATTATCGGCTCAAATAGCCGATCGCCTCGCGTATCCAATCTTCAGCATTACCTTCGGCGGAGAAACTGCTGTCTTGACTGAGGGTTTGCAGCGCTTGCAATACTTCGGCACCAGTGTAACCCATCGCCAGCAAAACCATCTCCACTTCTTCTTGAATAGCTGGGGGGACTCCGGCGGCGACGGGCGTTGTCAAACCTGCCTGCTGTCGCCATTCTGAGAGTTTGTTTTTGAGTTCGAGGGCGAGACGTTCGGCGGTTTTTGCGCCCACACCGGGGGTTTTGGATAAAATGCGGATATTGCCGCCGACGATCGCCTGGACTAAATCTTGCATTCCTAAAGTGTCCAACAGGGCGATCGCCAGTTGAGCTCCAACACCGCTAACACTCGTCAACTGCCGAAACAAATCGCGTTCTGCCGCGCTCCCAAAACCGTACAATACGATTTGGTCTTCCTTAACTTGCTGGTGAGTAAAGATTTGGGCGACTTCGCCGGATGCTGGCAATTGACCGATAATGCGGGGCAAAATCTGGATTTCATAGCCGATTTGATTGACTTCGAGAATCAAGATGACGCGGTTGCTGCCTTTGGCGATATCGGCGACTATACCTTTGAGATAGTTAATCATAAAATTAATAATAATACACCGCTATTGGCTTTCATCAAAATCGGCGATGATGCTAACGAGCTCGGATTCATTCGACATCGATGCCCTCCCACATTTGAGAAAGAGGTATTCGCTGTCCGGCTTTGGCTTCCTGCAACGCTCTTTTGAGACTGGCTTTTATTTCTGCAACTGGAGTATCATCTGGATCTTCTTCAGATTCATCTATAGGTTCCTCAAAAAGGACGATGATTCGCACCGGGCCGGCATTTTCTGCGGTTAAAGGTCGATCGAGCAATAATTGACCTTTTTCGTCGATCGTTCCTGTAACTTCAAAGGCTTTCATTTATTTATCCTTGATTTTTTACATCAATACTATTATATAACTCACCGCAATCGCTCTCGTTATTTTTCAATTCAAAATCAGATGCTGTTTAACCAAAGACAAATCCGTCTTGCCAAAATTCACAACCAAAGCCACATTTAAATTTTCCAATGATTTAACAAACCACATAATTTCATCAGAAGCTTTACCTTCATAGTGATTAAACAAAACTGAAAATCGCTTCTCCAACTCGGGTTTGACTTTGCCCGAAAGCAGTACAATTTTGAGTAGTAAGCCCATTGTTCGGCTGGGGCCGAGGTTGTGCACCAAGTCGTAAAAAACGTAGTGGCTGGGATGTTGGGAATTTTCCACTACTAAGAAGTTGAACAATTGGTGGCAAGTCCGAACTAACAATACATTATTTAATTTCACCGAGTCATGTTCGGGGAATGTATTTTTTATATGCTTATGCAAGCGTTCATTAAATTGACGCCCGCCGTATTCTGGTTCTACCGACGAAATCAAATATTCATATAAATGCACCTTAAATGAGCCGTAGGATGGAATCTGTCTGGCATCTCTCAGGAAAAATTGAGCCGATTCTTTGTAAGTGCGATCGCCCGTTACTCTTCCGGCAAATTCCCTGACAGCTAAATGCAGTTCTGCATCGTTCAAAAGTGTGGGATTTGCCGCCCGCTCCACAATTCCGATCTCTGTATTTTTCGGCTCAACTAAATAATTTAGATATTGAGAAAGATTCTTTTCAAATTGTCGCTGTCTTTGAAATTCTAGCCGTTTGATGGTTTGCTGGTCTTCCTCAATACTACCCTTGCTCAGCAGAGAATGCCCGTACAAACAAGGATACCGAGAAATTAATTCGCCTAAAGGAGAATGAGTATCTTTTTTCTGCGGTTCCGGGTCTAGATGTACAGCTTTTACTAAGCGTTCTAGGGTCTGAAATTCTTCGCTTTTAGTAAAGAAGGCTATCTGTTCTTGCAAGCGTTTGACGATGTAAAACTCCATCCCAAACCGGGGAGAAGTCTGCTTAAATAAAGCTACCAAATTGGCGATCGCCAATTTGTTTTGTGAGTGCAATTGCCAGCGGTTGATCGGGATGTAGCAGCAGCGGTGGAGGATATATTTAAAGTCCTGATCCGATCGCTTGACGGAGACGATACTGTACAAAGTTGCTTCAATCTCGCGATCGGGATAGCCCATACCGTCAATAAATAGCTTTCGGAACCGCTCGATCACCTGTGCCGCAGATTCTGTTTGCACGCAGGAGACGATGTGATCGTACAATCTCTGTTCGTTGCTGCCAGTTGGAACAGTGTCTGAGGGCGGGGTGAGAATACTGCTGTCTGCATCGGTGTCTAGGCTGCTGTCTGCAACTTGTGCCGCAGCGACTGTGGGTTTTTCTTCAAAAGCTCGATCGGGATTTAAGAACCAATAGTGTTCTTGGCTTAATTGTTTATTTGCCGCCCAATCCAAAGCTGACTGCAAACTTTCCCCGGTCAATAACTGCGATTTGTCTTCGCGATCGGAAGCCAGCCATGCCGCCAGCGCCTCTCGGTACGGAGCCAAATTTCCTATTTCTTTTTCCACCCAGAACTGATTGAAAACAGACTGATAAATTAAATTAAAAACTATTAATTTACCCTGAGATTTGACAACCAGTCCTGATAGTTGTAATTCGCTTTGTTCGAGAGAGTAATCGACAGGTACTCCCGGCGTATCCTCGGGTTTCTCCTGGTCTGGCGGTTGCAAAATTTGCTGATACAGTGTTAACAGACGGGTGAGATCGCAGCGACTGTGGAAAATGCGATCGCGTAGAGCTGTTAAATGTTGGGGTTCGTCCCGTTCTTCCCAATCTTTAATAATTCTGTGTTTGAGCAGTTTTTCAACCTGCTGGGCTTCGCAATTTCTGCCAATAAAAGGCCCGTATTCAAGTACCAAGTGGCACAGCTTTTGAGTCATAAACGGTTGCCCGCCTGTCCAAGCTAATATTTCTTGGAGCACTCTTTGAGGACGAAAAGCTTTGAGTGCTAATCCTTTTGCTAGTGGTAAACATTCGTCTAGTTGCAATCGAGTTAAATTAATCGGCCGTCCAATATTAAAAGGGTTGCACCTTTGATCTCGGAGCAATTCTGACGGGGCGGCTACTCCGAAAACAGCAAAAGTTAGGCGATCGTACTCCGGTTGTTCTGCCCGCTTGAAATAACAAGTCCGAATCAAACCAAAAAAATCACTGGTACTGAAATTGAGGCGGCTGGCGCTGTCAATGTCATCGATGAAAATTACCAGATTTTGCCTAATTGACTTGAGCAGAACTTTTTCGATAAATATCTCCAATCGCAGCACCGGCGACAGGAGTTCGCGATCGTTCCACCACTTGATGGCATCAAACCTGTTTGTCAGGTGTAAACTGCTGGCCATGCGGTACATGATTGCGGCATACCACTTTTGGAGGGAGATATCTGGGCTGCTGATGCTTCTCAAGTTGACGGCGGCAAAAGCTGTACCTTCTGCTTGCAACCTTTTGGCCGTTTGCACAAGCAGGCTGGACTTTCCCATTTGCAGCGCACTCAACACGTAGCAAAATTGTCCGGCTTTGAGTCCTTCGTAGAGTTCGCTGTCTGCCGATCGCCTGACATAGGTGGGCGCACCGGCAGGCAAATATCCTCCGACTTGATATTGGTAGCTTAAGTTAACTTCTGCTGTCCTCTGCGAATTCATCAAGATACTGCGCCTCTATGCTGTGCGATCAAAAGGTTACAAATTGCAATCATTGCCAGCTTATATCATTTTAGATTTTAGATTTTAGATTTTCAGACTTGGGAATGACTTATTCAACAAGGGTTTGGAGTTGGCCTACAGTTGCCTTGTTTTTTTGAACTGGTCTTACTATGGTTGAAAATTTTTGTTGATCTTTCTCTATTGTCCACTAATTCACCTTTCTCCTGCTCAATCTTTACCGTATCTTTGCAACTGTTCGCCTCACATCCTGCGAGGAGGGCAGGATCGTACCCCCGATACCTGATTCTTTACACTCGTTCACATAATTATCTGAATTTTCACTTAACCGGATTGAAAATACCAAAACGCCATTTTGTTCACATTTTTTTACAATAAAACTTGAGAATTCACCCAGTGGTATGATGTTATTAGGGGAACTCATAATCACAGCGCCGTCAACTTTCTGCCTTCAGATCCGGCTGCCAATAAAAAACCCCAGCGTTTTGCTGAGGACTGCTTGAGTGGGAGATATCGTTAATCTGCGTTTTTTTTTAGTTGACTTAGATTGCATGGAATTCCATGCTGCTGACACTTCCCGGGCTTCCGCAAGCGCGGGGATTCTTAAGGACAAACCTTTCTGGACGAATCCAGAAAAAGTTTAATTCTTAAAGGCGCTGTCAGTGCGCCGTTATCCACTCGCTCAACTATAAAAGTTAAGTCTGTGGCTAATTGTAGAAGATGCGCCCTGATGATTTAACTACCCGATGGATTAGCACCCTGATGGCATAACTCCCTGATGGATCGACGCCCTGATGGCTTTCGCTCCACTACCCGAAAAATTCCGGTTGATGGATGATCGTGGACATTAGTAACACGTCACTTCCGGCGTTTCCGATCGCAAGCGGGTGTGCCTGTCTAAATTGATTATGGCAGGCAGATTTATCAGAAGACAAGTGGGCTATTGCATCAACCCATTTCTGACAGATCGGGTTTGCCAAAAAGTGCCAATCTACGCAAATCAGGGTCATCGAACATGAAAAACAGCATCTTAGTATTAGCGGTAATTGCCTCGGGTGGCATCGGCTTTTTTAATGCAGCCAGCGCCAGTGCTTCTGCGATCGTTCTACAACCTTCATCAGCCAGCAGTTTGACGGTTTCCGGGAGTCGTCCCGACTTCAACTACACTGGAACGAATGAGGATGGGGAGCAAGAAGAGGTAAAGACAGGTAAAGGCTAGGAAATAATCGGCGCTCTCAGTGGTTGGCTCTCAGCAGTTGTGGTTGTCGTTGTTGTCGTAACCGCCTCCATCGGAGGCGGTTAAAACTTGATCCCAATATTCAGTCTACCTAATCCAGGGGGTTGGAGTCAGTTTCAAAGAACTGTGAATGGGAAATAAACAGGTAAGGCGAGTCTGTCGGTGGAGTTTCCTTTCTCTCTGGACTTCCTTACCTTCTGATGTTTGGGATTCGGATCTGGCACAATCGTATTTCATCTCTTAAAAACCCAATGGAAAATACTCTCGAAACTACTCGCAGACAGCGGGTATTGACACGAACCCAGGAACGGCGTCAGGCGACACCCAAAGAAAAAAAGTTAATTCACCTACTAGCCAATATGGCTTGCAGTTTGGTGAACTACGACTACAAACACGCGACGACTAAGGGAGTTATCCCGCCTTCGGAACGCAAGCTTATAGCTGAATGGCACTACCTGCGAGTTCAGCAAATTCGCCGAATCGAACGCTCTTTAGAACCTGTAGCGACCCTCAAGCGCGTGTACTACAAGAGTATTCTTAGTCCGAGGGATCTGAAGTCTTTAAAACTTCTCTGGCTGGATGAGGACAAAAATCGCGTCAAACGGGTCGATCCTGAGTTGGATGACATTCTCAGCGAAGCTTTGGATCGGGGAGATACTTTAAAACAGCTATTTCAGACGATCGAGGCCAAAGAACGCAGCTTTGCGAAAACTCCCTGCCCCGGCATTGTACCGTTTTGGGTGAAAGAGTGGGAAGATTCGGAATATGATATCAACTATTTTCCGCCTTCGTTCTCTGCATGGGCTGCGATCGTGGACGATTAGGCTCAAGAAACACTCTTTTAAATGGCTCGATCGTAAATTGCTGATAGTCAGCTCATTTGTGATTGCTGCCATTGGCTCAAGGGCGGTGCGCGCGATCGGGTAAACTAGGCCCGGTTGCGCGCAGACATCTGAGTACACAGAAGTGAATCGGAGTCAGTACCATTGTACAATGAGGGAAAACCAGGGCTTCAGCTAATAGCTGATAGCTGATAGCTGATAGTTTCTATGACTGACTCGATTTCTACTTCTTCATTAGACTCGGCGACCGATACAGCCGAATTCCGCTCTCAGTTACGATCGGGTTCGGAAAAAAGTCAACTGCAACTGCTACAACAACAAATAGCAGATTCCGGTTGGGATGTATTGATGGAATTTTTATTAGAGCGCAAGTCTGAGCCACCGACTGCGGTAACGGGCAAGGCTTACCAGATTCTTTACAACGCTGATTCAGAGAGAGCGACAGAAATACAACTTCACATTTTGCAGCTATTTTATCTAGGTCGATCGCCTCGATAGTCAAGTCAATGCAATTCGTCAGATGCGGATAAAGGCTGGAATAAGGTTTTCCCGCACTGCTATCCCCGCCCAAATACACAACTTCCGCCGCTGGATGATCCGCTAGCAATCGCACAAGTTGCACGCCGCCGTACCCTGAAGCGCCAATAATCCCTACAGGCACACGTCCAACATTTCCCATTTTCTTTTATCCCCTCAGCCCTTGAAATCTAAAAAACGCTTTAACTTTTGCTGCATTATAGTATCAAACGGCAACTTTGGCGGCAAAGAATTGTATCGTTTTGTTTTGGAGGTGTCACCCTCCTAAGTTTTATCTATAATTCCATAGTTTTTCCGATCGACCGATCGCCAAAACCCTAGAATTAACAAACCGATGTGCGATCGTGCTGTTAAACTACTATTACCCGACCTCAAAACCGGGGATTAAGATTTTTTCCTATCCTGAGTGCCTCTTCCCTCTTCCCTCTTCCCTCTTCCCTCTTCCCTCTTCCTTCTTCCTTCTTCCTTCTTCTTATGGGCATAGTTGTCGAAAACGTATCAAAACAGTTTGGCAGTTTCCAAGCACTCGATCGAGTCAGCTTAGAAATTGAATCCGGTTCCCTAGTCGCATTGTTGGGCCCATCCGGTTCCGGCAAGTCCACGCTGCTGCGACTGATTGCCGGTTTAGAAATGCCCGACTCCGGCAAAATCTGGCTAACAGGCCAAGACGCCACAAATACCAGCGTCCAAGACCGGAATATTGGGTTTGTGTTTCAGCACTACGCGCTATTCAAGCACATGACAGTGCGAAAAAACATCGCTTTCGGCATGGAAATTCAGAAAACAGCACCCGCGAAAGTAAAATCCCGGGTAGAAGAATTATTAAATTTAGTGCAATTGGGAGGATTGGGCGAGAGATACCCGTCGCAACTTTCAGGAGGCCAGCGACAACGAGTAGCCCTCGCCAGAGCCCTGGCTGTGGAACCGAAAGTGTTGCTACTAGACGAACCTTTTGGAGCACTCGATGCCAAAGTCCGCAAGGATTTGCGCGCTTGGTTGCGCAGGCTGCACGACGAAGTTCACGTTACCACAGTCTTTGTGACCCACGACCAAGAAGAAGCGATGGAAGTTGCCGATCGAATTACAGTCATGAACAAAGGTAAAATCGAACAAGTAGGAACACCCGCCGAAATTTACGACCATCCAGCCAGTGCTTTCGTAATGAGTTTTATCGGCCCAGTCAATGTCTTGCCCAGCAGTTCCAGAATGTTTCAAGACAACGGCTTTGACTCAGCCAACCCGGAGATATTCTTACGCCCTCATGACGTGGTAATTGAAACTACAGAAAATAGTGCCACAGTGCCTGCAAGAATCAGTCGCTTGATTCACTTGGGATGGGAAATTCAGGTAGAATTAACCTTAGATGATGGTCAAGTCCTAAATGCTAATTTGACCAGAGAAAAGTTTGACGAATTGCAGTTACAGTCACAACAAAGAGTTTTTGTAAAACCGAAAGGTGCAAAATCTTTTCCGCTTTATTACTCGATTTAACCCAAATACTTAGAAACCCAACTTCTTCAAGAAGTCGAGGATTTAAAAGAAGTAAAAACAATAATTTCAGCAATTTCAACGCGCCACTTGCCGCATATACTCCCCCCACAACTGAGCAGCATTTGCACTACCTCCGCCAGTCGGAGAATTATCATCATTTCCCAACCAAACCCCTGTCACAAGTTGCTGACTCGGAATATAACCCACAAACCACAAATCTTTATTATCATTAGTCGTGCCTGTTTTTCCAGCTTCTCCTAATCCCAAAGCAGCACTGCTTCCAGTACCTCCCCGCACTACACCTTGCAGCATATCAGTCATCGTATCCGCTACACCTTCAGAAATTAACTGCCGATTGGCAACGCCATCTTTTTGATAGTCATAAATCACCCGGCAATTCTTAATATCGCTCCGATCTTTGCAATCGCTGCTATCAATAATTCGCTTGATTACGTGGGGACGATTGCCCAAACCCCGGTTCGCTAAAACCCCGAATGCACCCGTCAATTGCAATACATTAACTTCACTTTCACCTAATACTAAACCAGGCGCAGAACGCAGTGGAGATGTAATCCCCAAACGCCTAGCCATTCCGACTACATTGTCTAAACCGACATCTTGTTGTGCCACTCTCAAAGCAATTGCATTTTCGGACTGTGCTAAACCCCGATACATATCAGCACTGCCGCTAGTTCTTTCGCAGCCACTGTAGCTTTGTCCGCCCCAAGAAAGAGGTTCGCAAGAATAAGTTTTGCTTGGTGGTATGCCGCGTTCTAGGGCGGCTGCATAGGTGAAAATCTTAAATGTAGAACCGGGCTGTCTCAAAGCTTGTGTCGCCCGATTAAACTGACTTTGCAAATAATCTACGCCGCCAACTAAAGCTAAGACTTCCCCAGTTTTAGTATTGAGAGTTACGACTGCTCCTTGAGAAAAGCCAGCACTTGCTCCGGCATTTTCTACCGAATTTCTGAGGGAACTTTCTGCTACTTTTTGCAGGCTGGGATTCAAACCTGTTTCTACAATAAAATTGCCTTCTCTGGCTAACTGTGCTCCTAACAAAAATTCCAATTCGTCAAATACATAATTGTAGAAATAAGGAGCGATCGTACTTTGGAGAAATTCACGAGCTTTGGGATTGATCTCAATTCGCGATCGCCTGGCGCGATCGGCTTCTTCCTGAGAAATCGTCCCCATCGCCCGCATCCGTTCGATCACCCGATCGCGATACTGCACCGCCAACTGATAATTTTGAATCGGATTAAAACTGTTTGGCGCTGGCAAAATACCCGCCAAAGTAGCAGACTCTGACAGAGTTAAATCCTTGGCCGACTTACCAAAATAAAACCGAGAGGCATCCTCAAAACCATAAAGGTCGATGCCCAAAAACACGCGATTCAAATAAGTCAGCAACAGCTCATCTTTGCTATAGTAACTCTCCAGTTTCAAAGCAACTACGGCTTCCCGGAACTTGCGTCCCGCCGAATCTTGAGTTCCGACATAATCTCGAAACAAACTCCTCGCCAACTGCTGCGTCAGAGTGCTACCGCCTTCGCGAATTCCACCCCCGCGAACATTTGTTAAAAGTGCTCGCAAAACGCCGATCGGATCTACCCCCAAATGCCAATTGTAGCGGCTGTCTTCGGAAGCAAGTATTGCCTTGGATAAATAAGGCGAAAAATCCTGCAATTGCTTTAATTCTAAGTGAGCGTTATTCTGAGGAGGACGCAGCGGAGTTTGTCCATCGCGGGCGTAAACAATTACTGGCCCGTTGACGCTTCTCGGTAAGGGACGTACTTGAAATTTTGTCGATTCAACACCTACCAACATCGCCATCAAAGCGGTGATTCCGCTGACACCATAAAAGCCATAACGGACAACTTCCGAATACCAAGGTGGCGGATCTACGTACTGAATTCTGACGGCGGCGGCGAGTTCTGGTGGCCCTAAAGTGAACACGTCTCCGTGACGCAGGGAGATGTTGTTAACTCGCCTTTTACCTCGGTAAATGCCGTTAGTAGAGTCTTCATCCTTGATTACAAAAGGGGTTCGACGCCGACTATCCCGCGACAGGGATAAGTGTACGTGACTGACAACGGGATTGCGAACTACAATATCTGAAGATTTGGACGATCGACCTAACAGATATCGATCGCCCAATAGCGGATAAACCTCCGCTTTTGCAGCGCCGGCATCTTGTACCCAGAGTTCGGGTACTTTGGCATTCGGTTTTAGCGCTAGCTGGTTAAAGTTAACCTTGGCAATAGTCTGGACTGCTTGGGTGATTGCACCCAAGACGGTTTGAGGTTTGCGGGGCGGCTGCGGTGGGGTCATATTTAGCTATGGACTACGATCGAGCGATCGGCTCTTGCATCATTCTACTAGCAAGTTTTAGCTATTGTCACAATCGAGCCCACTAAGAGTGGGAGATTGTTGGCTAGGGCGATCGATTTTGGGGTGATATCGTTTCCGGTTGCATCGGAATGATTTAACCGCTCTTGACGCAGAGAACACAGAGGGAGATAAGAGAGAGATGAATAATTCCGATGAATAGCGGATTTGACATCAGTTTTTAGACTCACAGTCAACAGTCAACAGTCAACAATCAGGTCTGAGTGCAACCGGAATTGATATGATTGGTGAACCTGCAAGGCGAGCGGTTTATTGAGTATATCTCCACCCAAACACAAAAAATCCCGCTCTCACCGACTCGCACAAATTTATCATAAACTTGCCAAAAAGTCAACTCTTTCGATAACATTTATCCCAGATAGTCTTGGACGCAAAAAACCCGGTTTCTTCCAAAAATCGTCGCTTTTTCCCTTGAAATATTGACGCAGAAACCGGGTTTTCGGCCCCCCGTGCGTAAGTCCTGCCAGATTTACCAACAAACTTCGCTTAATTAAAACCCCCCTTTTTCAAGGAGGGTTAGAGGCATAAAATACGCCAGATTCTCCTTACATCGAAGAACCTAAACCGGCATAAGCACCGTAGAAGAAAAGACTCAAAATGCTCAGAGCACCGAGACCAGCGACAGTAGCTACCAGCCACAAAGGAATTTTGCCACCACTAGACATAGCCATCACCTCACTAATTTACAGCTAAACAAATTTGATCGAACTATCGATAGCAAACTCAAACACCAGTTAGTTAAAGAAATAACTGGAGAACAAAATACCCAGACTGAAAATCATTAACAAACCCAAATAAAGCGAAGTCCGGTTTAACTCAACAGGCTGCTCGTTGGGATTAGGGGCACGTTCAGGCATTGTAAACTCCTATCGTTGAATAAATTGCATTGCTGCGATCGCGCCCAAAAAGAAAAGAGTTGGGACGCCTAAAGTATGAACTGCTAGCCACCGCACCGTAAAAATCGGATACGAAATTGGCTCATTGTTTGGAGTTCTGCTCGTCATTTTTTCAGATCCTTGTTAAATTACTTGCCAATGAACTGATCTACTTGTTTCTTAGCTTCAAAGCGATCGGAAATAATCGGTAATTCTTCCCGTTGCGGGGTGAAATACTGGTTAGGGCGAGGAGTTCCGAAAGCATCGTACGCCAAACCCGTTTGCACAAACAGCCATCCAGCCACAAACAAAGCTGGAATGGTGATGCTGTGAATTACCCAATAACGGATACTTGTAATAATGTCCCCAAACGGACGTTCTCCGGTTGTACCAGCCATTTAGAATCCTCCTTTCAACAACAAATCGACAGACAATCTCTATTACTATTCTACTATCAAGCAGCTTGCGCTGAACCTTGATATTTCAGCAGAGTACCGTTTGCACCGATCACAAATCCGCGATCGGGGCCCATAAAGACAATCCTGTAAAAATTAGCAGGAACATCCTCAACTTCGCGGTCTTTTTGCCAAGTTTTCCCGCCGTCCAAGCTGCACAGCAAATTGCCGCCGCCACCAGCTACCCAAACTTCCTTATCAGTCCGGTAAGCCATGTCTAGCAAACCCCAACTCGCCTTGCGATCGGGAAAAAACGGTTTTCCCCAGCCTTCAGCCTCAGACGCATCACTAAACTGAATCTGACCACCGCGGGCGATCATCCACAAACGTCCGTCCTTGGTAAAGCCCATATTCTGAAGGCGGCGAGAACTGTTACGGTTGTGAGGTTCCCAAGCATCCAGTCCCGGTTTCCAGACAGAATAGAAATTTCCCTTCGAGGAAACCGCAACATACTTTCCATCTTCAGAACGGTTGATATTGCGAACGACTCCAAAGGAATCTTGCACAATAGCTTTCCAATTTTTGCCACCGTCAATAGTTCGGTAAATCGCTCCCACATCGGTCGTCATGTCGGCCGAATTTGGGCCCAAAGCGGCGATCGTACTCGGAGAACCGGGTAACTGAGAGCTCAAAGCAATCCGCGTCCAAGACTTGCCTTCATCTTCTGTGTGAAGCAAAACTGAAGGCTGACCAACAATCCAGCCTTCGGAACCCGAAAAACTCACCGATGCAAAACGCGACCTAGTATCGTCGATATCCAGGGCGATCGGCTTCCAGTTAGAACCGCCATCGGAGGTTTCAAACAAAGTCGCCTCAGAACCCACCACCCAGCCGTGCTGAGAATTGCCCGTAAAGGCAATATCCTGTAAATTAGCTTCCGTGGGCAAGGCAATTACCTGCCAGGGGTTGTAACTCACAGAACCGATGGTACTGCAACTCGTACAGATGAGCGCAGCCGCCAATAACATTACAATTCGTTGCCAAAATCTCACAATCGTTTTACTGCAAACCATACATACTAAGTAACAACAAAAAACCAGCGACCAGGCCGCCAAAAATCAGCAAACTTTTCTGACCTTCGGTCATGCCGTTGACACCGACACCGTAACGCTGATTTGCCTTGAATCCCGATACTCCTTCCATCTGACCGAGATTTTGAAACATCGGCTTGCGCGCTGCGCAAACGGGACATACCCAAGTCATCGGCAAATCTTCAAAAGCCGTGCCCGGGGCAATATCAATTTTAGGATTCCCCTTTTTCGGATCGTAGATGTAGCCGCAGGCGCGACACTCATGCCGATCGAGGGTTTTAGTCTCAGTGGCTGGATCGCTCATAGGTCCAAAATTATGCGTAAGCTAATCGTGAAGTACCTCAGCTAAACTTCGCAGCAGTTGGGGCTTCCAACTAAAACTCAGATTAGGACGGTCTTATTCGTCTTCGAGGTTTCCCGTCTCAACCGCCGATGCCACGTTAGGGACACCACAAGGATGTTTGACATTTAAGTCGATCGTGGTCTTACTTAGCGTCCACAGGCAGCCGCCCGTCTTCCACAGGCAGTTACAAAATTATTGGTTTAATCTTGATATTGCGGTTTTATTAAAATATACATTAAAAATTATTGCAGAAGATGGATGATTTATCTCAACCAACTGGCAATCTCAGCTACACAAAATCGATATAATACGTAAAGACAAGTTACAGAACCCTTTCACAGAGGCAGTAATTATTCACTGTGTTTGCACTTAGCGGCTACGAGTATTTTTTAGGTTTTCTGTTAATTTCCAGCCTAGTCCCTATCCTCGCCCTTACGGCGTCTAAGGTGCTGCGGCCCAAAAGTCGTCCCTACGACCGACGGACTACCTACGAATCTGGCGTCGAGCCGATCGGCGGAGCCTGGATTCAGTTCAACATCCGATATTATATGTTCGCGCTGGTCTTCGTCATTTTTGATGTAGAGACAGTCTTCCTCTATCCTTGGGCGGTTGCTTTCAACCAACTGGGACTCTTGGCTTTTATCGAAGCCCTGTTTTTCATTACGATTCTCGTTATAGCTCTTGTATATGCTTGGCGCAAAGGAGCCTTAGAATGGTCTTAACTTCTGACAAATCACAAAAATCGCTAATTGTCAACCCCGCAGAGCGACCTGAAGTCACATCTCAACTCTCAGAGAACATCATCCTGACGACAGTTGATGACCTCTATAACTGGGCGAGACTTTCCAGCCTGTGGCCGTTGCTTTATGGTACTGCTTGCTGCTTCATCGAATTTGCAGCTTTGATTGGTTCGCGCTTTGACTTCGATCGCTTTGGCTTAGTACCTCGATCGAGCCCACGACAAGCCGACTTGCTAATCACCGCCGGCACAATCACCATGAAGTACGCCCCCATCTTGGTACGGCTGTACGAACAAATGCCCGAACCCAAGTACGTGATCGCGATGGGCGCGTGCACGATCACCGGCGGAATGTTCAGCGTAGACTCCCCAACAGCAGTCAGAGGCGTTGACAAACTAATTCCCGTAGACGTGTACATCCCAGGTTGTCCCCCACGCCCAGAAGCGATTATTGATGCAATTATCAAACTGCGGAAAAAAATCGCCAACGATTCGATGCAAGAACGCGGCAACTTGCTACCAACGCACCGCTACTACACCAGACCCCACAAAATGAAGGTAGTAGACGACATTTTGGATGGCAAATATTTGTCAATTCCCGGCCGGATGGCCCCACCAAAGGAACTCACCGAAGCTATGGGAATGCAAGTTCCACCGGGCCTGCTGACTGCACAAAAACAGGAGGTAAACCGTGGCTGATCAGGAATCTGCGATCGTTGAAGCAGGTAAAGTTTCCCAGTGGTTGACTCAGAATGGCTTCGATCACGAAGCACTAGCGGCCGATAATTTGGGTGTGGAAATCTTAAAGGTCGATCGGGACTTCTTAATTCCCATGTCAACAGCACTGTATGCCTACGGGTTCAATTATATGCAGTGCCAGTGCGCCTATGACCAAGGCCCTGGACAAGATTTAGTCAGCGTTTACCACTTGACTAAACTGACAGATAATGCTTCGCATCCCGAAGAAGTCCGCGTCAAAGTATTTATTCCCCGCAACGATCCGAGAGTGCCATCAGTCTACTGGATTTGGAAAGCAGTTGATTTCCAAGAGCGGGAATCCTACGATATGTACGGCATCGTCTACGAAGGACATCCGAATCTGAAACGCATTTTGATGAACGAAGATTGGGTAGGCTGGCCGTTGCGGAAAGATTATATTTCCCCTGATTTCTACGAATTGCAAGACGCTTATTAAGCGAGTTTTGCGAGGGCGGGTTTAGAGCATAAAATTAGACTTTAAAAGTTGAGTTTTATGTAAAACCCGCCATCTATTTTTTGCTAATTAACTGGTTCCTAGGCAGAGCCTAGGAACCGATGTCTAGAGGCTCTGCCTCGCTTTAACTGTTTCCTAGACTCTGCCTGGGAACCGATGTCTAGAGTATCTGCCTCGCTTTTTGCGAAAGGG
>ENA-OFCF01000485-OFCF01000485.1-metagenomes-genome-assembly--contig:-NODE-485-length-17427-cov-2.822300_pt1 | contig 17427 bp, 14 predicted proteins | sample MGYA00153387_OFCF01 | MGnify analysis MGYA00153387
CGGCGGATTGATTGGGGGTAAACTATGGAACCCTTACGGACGATCTGAGTGACAGATTTCCTTTCAAGAAGACGTTGAAAGGAAGATTATGTCTTCAAACCGATTGCCAATCCGGTTTACTTTTATACACCCAGCGATAATAGTCTGATCGTGTTAGATTACCGGCCGCAAGCTCATCGAGAATGACTTTTACCACGGGATGCATTTGCAGAATGGATGCCGGGTTGATAGAAGTGATCGGTCCTTCCACGGCTTGGGCGATGGCACAGGCCTTGTTCTGGCCGAATGCGAGTAATAGATTCTGCCGGGCTTCCATGATTGTGCCGATTCCCATGGTGATGACATGACGGGGGACGCTTTCCTCGCTACCGAAGAAGCGCGCGTTGTCCATGCAAGTTTGGCGGGTGAGGGTCTTGATGCGGGTTCGGGAGGCAAGGGAGGACGAAGGTTCGTTGAATCCGATGTGCCCGTCTGTCCCGATGCCAAGCACTTGCAGGTCGATTCCGCCTGCGGCGGATATTTGCTCCTCATACTCGCGGCAGAATCCCGGGATGTCCTGTGCGTTGCCATCGGGGATATGGACGTTTTCTTTCCCGATGTTGACATGTTTGAAAAGATTGTTCCACATGAAGCTGTGGTAGGACTGGGCATGGTCGCGGGGCAGGCCGATGTATTCGTCGAGGTTAAAAGTGGTAACATGGCTCCAGTCGAGTTTCATCGCGATCAGCGTCTGGTAGAGTAACAATGGCGTGCTGCCGGTGGCGAGGCCGAGCACGGCGTTAGGCTTGCCGCAGAGTAAGCGGGCGATTGTCCTCGCGGCCACTTCGGTGGCGGCCTGCTGAGTGGGCTGGATGATAATTTCCATTAGATAGGGCGATTGCGTTGATTAAGTCTCTTGCGAACATCGGCGTTAAATTGTTCGATGAGATCACAGACATAAGAAACAATGTCTTTCGACTCATCCGCCACCAGCGGCGTGAGATCGAGGCCGAAGATGAGTTGGGTGGCGGCATCGGTTGCGTGCGAGTTAAAGAACGTCGCATTCGCGGCGCGGCGACCAAGGGTCGCTAGGTCGTAGCGCTTGCCTCCGGCGATTTGTGAATCGAATACTCCGTTGAGTGCAGCGGCGAGGTTGTCGCGACCGCTGACGTCCATAAGCACTTTTGCGGCATCCGGCAGCCAGTCGAGGTCGCGCCAGACTTCGCAGCCGATGACCTGCTCCGGCCGTTGATCGCTCGGCAGCTCGCGCATGGCTTGGAGTGCCGCCACGGTGACACCGATGTGGGTGTCGTGTTTGTCCGCAGGGTTGTGAGTGTAAACGACATCGGGCCTGGAAACTGATAGAATGGCTTTAAGATCCTCTTTTAACTCTTGTTCGGTCGCGCTTTTGATGGCGCTACTCGGGTAGTCGAGTTGGATCATCGCCGCATATCCGCCGATCACGGCGGCGGTGTTTTGCTCCTGACGGCGGATCCACATCATTTGGGCATCACAAAATTCGGCGTAGGGGCCACTGCGGGAACTTCCGGCCCCGTTGGTGCAGGTCACGCCGCCGAACCATTGGTCGTCACGGGCGAAGCAGGATAGGATTCCATGGAAGGCCATGAACTCCAGATCGTCCTGATGGGCGCCAATTCCGAGGTGGGTGATGCGTTGCAGGGCCGCATACTGTTGAGTTCCGTCGGGAATAAAAATTTCTGCAGTGGTGTGGTGAAGTTTCATGAATGTGGCGGGATGTTCAATGGTTTTAACGGCGAGTTTCCCATGGATTACCCGGAGTTCAGTCGAGTGACTTGATGGAAATATCACAAAATGTTACGGGACCATCGTGACCGGCAAGTCCGAAGTGGCCGCTGGTGCGGTATTTACCCGGATCGGCGCTGCCGCCCATCAAATCGATTTCTTTACTTAGGTCCACATCGAGAATTTCCACCCCGTTCAGTCACATTTAGACGCGCGAGCCGGCCATGATGACTCGCAGTTGGTTCCACCGCTCGATCTGTTTGTGCGCTTGAAAGGGAGAATCTTTTCCCTGAGAACCTGCTGGATTATTCCACAGGCCACCGGAACCTTTATCGGCACTGATCGAGAATTTATCTTGACCGGTGAAATCCCAGATTTGCCCTTGCGGGTAAGCGCGCAGATAGATGCCATTGATGATGGAGATGTGCTTTGTTTTAAAATCGACGGGCGTCAAGCTCATGTATTTTCCCGGGTCTTCGGTGGATGGAAAAACAAACCGAGTGCAACCACCGCCGCGAGCGAGCAAAAAGATTCAATGTGGGGTCTTGGTTTCACTCGCGGTTAGTTTGGTATTCTCATGGAAAAGTAGCAGGAAGATCAGTGCGATCACAGCCGCCATGCCTGCGGGGAAGAGCCAGTAGTGTTTCCATTCGGTCATCGCCTTGGCGACGAGTTCCGGGTTCACGCCCTCCGGGTATCCCTTGCCGAACATGCCGGCCATGGCTTCGAGGAACGAGGAAGCGGGTTGGCTGCCTGCGGTGGCCTTGATGCTTTCCATCAGCGCGCTTTGGTTCGCAGGCGCTGCGCCGTAAATTCCATAAGTGTTATGAATCGGGATGTTGGTAAACGGAAAATTACCACCGAACGCCATGCGAAATCCCAAGAACATGCCAAGGCCTTGGGTGAGAAATACCAGCAGGCTCTGCGCTTGGCCGCGGACTTCCACGGGGGCCTTTTTGTCAGTAAAGATAAAGCCGGTGACGAAAAAGAAATCATAGCAGATTCCGTGGAGTGCAACCCCTAACAAAAGCATCCAAGTCACTTGATCGGGAGCGCCGAAGGAGAACAGGACGTAACGCACCACCCAGCAACCCATGCCCACGAGCAGCATGAGTTTCACGCCGAGTTTACGAAAGAAGAATGGAATAAGAAGCATGAAGATGATCTCGGACAATTGACCGAGGGTCATCGCGGATGCAGCCTGTTTGAAACCTGCGGCACCGAGATATGCGGAAGTTTGCCCATAGTAGTAGCCCAGCGGGATGCAGATCAGCGTCGAGCAAATGGCAAACACCAGAAACGGCGGGTTTTTCAGTAATTTGATCGCGTCCAGCATGAAGAGTGAGCCGATGTCGATGGGCTTGCCTTTGGCAGGTGGCGGCGTGTGAGGCAGCGTGAAGCTGTAGATGCCGAGCGCGATGCTCGATACTGCGGCGATCCAGAATGTGTTTAATGACGCCGACCATCCGGCTATGCCGATCGCGAGGCCGGCGGTGATCCATCCGATGGTCCCCCAGACGCGGGCTTTCGGAAACAATTCCTGCGGGAGATGCGTGAAGGTGATCGTGTTACCCAAGCCGAGGGTGGGCATGTAGCAGAGCATGTAGGCGATCATCAACGAGACGATTTGCCCGCCTTTTTCGGCGCCTTGCGGTGCCATGATGGCGATGGCGCACATGATGCCGCCACCGATCAGCATCAGCACCCCCATGACGCGTTCGGAGGAGAACAATCGGTCTGCGACGAGGCCGAGGAAAAGCGGCGCGAAGATGGCGGCGATCGGCGCGCTTTCATAGGCGCCGCCGATAAACCCAGATAGGTCGTTGTTTCCCATGACGAGAGCGAGCGTGGCGAACCATGACCCCCATGCGAAGAACTGGAGGAACATCATCACGGAAAGCCGGATGAGGGTGGAGCGCGGGGGTGGGGTCATGGGTGATGTTGGATTTATGGGTTCAGAGTTTCACCGGGGTGGCGCTGCGGATGGATACCTCTTCGGCTTCGCAAATTTCCAGGACCGTCATGCCATCGAGCGCGGTGACGATGGTGGGTGTCTGGCGCTTTGCCACGCATTCGATGATGTATTCAATTTCCTTCGAGTAGCCATCGCCTTTATCAGTATCCACCACGCGGGGTTCTTTGCCGGTTTCGGAAATGATCAGGGCCTTATCACCGCGCGCCAGATCGAAGTCGATGGTGGCCTGTTGGCAGAGCAGCGTGTAGGACATGTTGAATCCTTGATTCAGCAGCCAGCTTCCCTCCGCGTAAACGTTAGGACCGTTCGGATAGTTGTATTGAGTAACTACATGGTTGATCGCGCCGCTGTCGGCAAGCACGCCAGTGGAGAAGACTCCCGAGGGTTTGCCGAAGAGATAGTTCACGAAATCGGTGTCGTGGATGTGGAGATCAAACAACGCACCGCCCAAGTCCTGACTGCCGGAGTAGGTGCCTTGTTGGCTCCATGCGGGCATCGCTGAATCGCGGCGGAAGCGCGCGGCCAGCACTTTGCCGTAAGTTTCTTCTGTTACCGCTTGCTTGAGCCAACTCCAGCCGGGCCAGAAACGCATGCACATGGCGGGCATCAGGATGCCGGGCGATTTGGCCGCGACGGCCAGGATTTCCCGGGCCTCCGCCGAGGTGCGGGCGAGCGGTTTCTCGCACATGACATGCTTGCCGGCGTTCAACGCGCCGATGACTTGTGAGGCATGTAGCGGCGTCGGCGTGCAAAGATCCACCAGTTCGACGTCCGCATCAGCGAAGAGTTCCTCGCTCGTGCGGTATACTTTCACGTCGGACCCGAGATTGATGTCGTCGGATTTCGTGATGTTGCCGGACACTCCGGCCAGCACGCCGTTGACCGGCACGCGCATGGCATCGCAGACGGCGACGACGCGGGCTTTAGGATTTGCTAGGTAGGCGCGGAGGTGGGTCACGCCCATGAAGCCAAGCCCGACGACGGCCACATTCACGGGTTTTTCGCTGTTGGAGGACATAGCATATGGTCTAACGGATGGATTGGAGGATGACTTCCCGTGCATTGCGGATGTCGGCGAGGCGTTGGTCACCGGCTTCGCGTTCGATGACGATGTCGCCAGTAAAATTCGCTTCGTGGAGCGCGGTGAAAAAGGCCTGCCAGTTGACCTCTCCATCACCGACGGGAACTTCCGCGCCCCACTCGCCCGCGATCCTGCTGCTGATTGCATCCTTGATATGCACTTGCCGGATCCACTGGGCTAGCAGGTGTAACGCTTGAATGGGATCGCCTTTGCCGTAGAGCAACATGTTAGCCGGGTCGAAGTTGACGAACAGATTCGGACATTGGAGCGTGCCTAGCAATACGGCCAATTCGCCCGCAGTTTCCTGCCCGGTCTCAAGACCCACATGAATGTTCGCTGCGCGGAAAATTTCTGCCACTGCTGCGAGGCGCTCTACTCTAATGACGAAGTCGGGGTGGGCCGGATCATGCGGCACAAAACCGGCGTGGAAGGTCACGTGTTTAATGCCCAGTGCGGTGGCGATGGGGACGGTGGCACGGATGTTTGCCAGATTTTCCTCCCATGTTCCGTCAGGGGCGATTCCGCCGGTTAGGCGGATCGAATCCAGCGTCGAGTAGTCCTCGCCCACACAGCCAAACATGCCTGAAACCACGGTAATTCCAGCCTGTTTCAAGACTTCTCCGGCGTCGCCCCAGATCGCGGGAGACTCGCGCAGGGGATCGAGCGCGAGCTGCACGCGGTGGATGCCGATGGCTAACAATTTCGCCGCTAGATCCTGCGGATCGGTAGGAAGCAGCGACCATGAGCACACTGCCAGGCGGTCGGTATCAGGGGAGCGGATCATGAATTATTTCTTCAATTTGGGTAAACTGGCAGCAGCGACCGCTTGGCCGACGCGACGGGTTTTCTCATCTGGGACATGCATGGCCACTGCGGAGGCGGTCTCGGGAAATTCGCTTTCCAGCACTCCCCGCGCCTTCGCTAGAACGATGTCGCCGCCATGGCCGGTGGTGACGCGACCGAGGATGAGCAGGTGCGAGTAATCGTAAAAATCCGCATAGTGAGGAATGGTATAGCCGAGATAGACGCCGATGGTTTCGTAGATCTTCGCCGCGCGTTCGTCGCCCTTGGCCATGAGGTCTTGGACTTCCTTGAGCCGGTCGGGTAAACCCATGTTTTCCGGCAGTTTGATTTTCGCCGCAGGCAGCAGTTTATTGACCGCCTGTTGCGAGAAATAGAGCGCACCCACACCACTATCGCCGGACCATTCATCGGCGGGAGCCTTTGAATTATAATCCACGGGTGTGAATGCGAGTTCATTTAGCCAGCCAAGAATACGACCTTTTTTGTCCATGAAACCCGCGGCTTCGCTCGATCCCATGGCAATGCCTAACATGCCAGTTTTCTGAAGCGACATTGCGCCAGCGAGCGCGGTGACATCGCCATCATTCATGACCACCAGTGGCACTTTCCATTCTTCTTGGATGCGCTTAAAGACCGCCGCCGCTTGCGGAAACAACTTCTTAGGAATCGCCCGCAACAACGAGGCGACGCGTATTTCATTATCCACGATGATGCCAGCGGAGCTGCCGCCGATGGCATCGACATGCGGCATGTGCGCCGCTGCCCGGTGAAGTGCTGCGGAAATGTGATGATAGTGGTATTCGGGATTCGCCTGGTTCTTGGGATCCCACGGGGTTTCCTCCGTGAACACCGCCTCACCGTCCATTACGGCGGAAACCTTGTAATCGCTGGCTCCGAGGTCGAAGCCGATCCGGCAGCCCTTGAGATGCCCGCCGGCAGGGACTTGCATGTCCCGGGCCGCGGGGACTAATTCGGGATCGGTTAGTAGAACTTCGAATTTCTTGCCATAGGCGAGCTCCATCATCCGGCAGTCGAACTTGCGGGCACCGCGCGCGGAGTAGGTTTTACGAATCCACTCGCCGATGTTTTTGGGTCCGGCGATGTGGAGCTTCCAGCCGCCGCGCGACCATAACAGGAACTTCACGATGCGCTCGACGTAGCGCAGGGTCTCGGGATCGCCGCTCGGTTTCACCAGCGTTTCAAAACGCGAGACAAGGCTGCACTCGCGTTCCAGGCCAAGTAATAGCGGGATGCCTGTGCCGGCAGCATGGACTGCTTCGAGGTAGCGGCGGTTATAAAGCACCGCCGGTGAAAATCCGGGATCGAGCGGCGCGGCGATGGCGGGTTTCATGGACAAGGAAGACATAGTGATCGAGATTATGCGGGTTTTTTAGTTTCGAAAAACTCTTCGATTTCTTCGAGGGTTTTACCCTTGGTTTCCGGCAGGAAAAACGCGGCGGTGATGAAAAAGACCACGGTGCAGGCGCCCCAGAATCCGAACATGGCGGAGTAACCGTAGTTCCCCACGATTGGCAGGAAAAACGCGGCGATGCTGGTGGAGACGCCTTGGTTGATCAACAGGGCGATTCCCATGCCGACGGAGCGGATGCGGGTGGGCATTAATTCTGATAGAGCGAGCCAGACACAGACGCCGGGTCCGACGGAGAAAAAAGTGATGAAGACCGCAAGGCAGACGGCGATCAGTGTGCCGGTTTGTTTGGTCGGCACTGGGCCGACAGTTGCGCGAAGGATTTCCAGCGTCCTGCCGGCACTTTCCTGGTCGCCGGAAGGGCGTAGGATTTTAATGGTACTCGTCTTGGGGTCGTTACTGATGCCGACGGCGATTCCTTGCTTTTTGCCGTAGGCGTAAAGGATCGAGAGCTGTAGCGGTTGGCCGTCGTCGACGATTACCCCAAGATTCGCGGAGGTTAGGTCTACGGTCAACTGGTCGCTGCTAATCATCGATTTCACGTTCTCCGCGACATCGACGCGCTTGGACTCAAATGAATAGAAGATCACGGAACTGGAGAAGAGTGCGGCGATCATGCCGGCGGTACCGAGTTTGAGTAGATACTTGCGGCCTTTTCGGTCCACTAACATCACAGCGACCACCGTGACGACGCAGTTGAGAATTTTGATCCACAGTCCGCTCTGTGAGGCTGCTTCCGCGGCAAGTCCGGCTTGCTGGAGGATCGTCGTCATAAAACCTAGGATCGAGTTGATGCCGGTGGCTTGGGTGCAGCCGAGCACAACGCAGGCGATGAGGAAGGGGACCACATACCTCCGTTGGGTGAAAACTTCGCCTAACGAGTCGATGAACGATACCTTCGGCTTGGAGTGTTCATGGGCGAGTGATATCTCTAACTCAGCGAGTTCCAAGTCCGTTTCCGCCACGGTACGGGATCGCAGCATAGCCTCGCGGGCCTGCTGCTTGCGGCCCTTGCGGTAAAGCCAGCGGGGTGACTCGGAAATGAAGAATCCACCGATGATGAAAAGGATGCCCGGATAGATCACCGCCAGAAACATCCCGCGCCATGCATGATTCGCTGCGGCGACGATGGTGGCCTCATTTCCATTGGCGAGGGTGATGGCGGTCTCGGCGTTCTTCGTAAAATAGTCGCCAATAAAGGCGGCGACGACGATCCCGAAGGTGAGCATGAATTGGAAAATCGAAGTACCCCTGCCGCGAGCATCTGCTTTCAAACACTCGGCCAAATAGAGCGGCACCACCACGGCGATGACGCCGCCGCTCATGCCTTGGAGGAGTCGACCGAGCAACAACGGCACGTAGCTTTGCGACGTGTAAATGATTGCAACGCTGGCGACAAACATCAATCCGCTGATTACCATCATCAGCTTACGCCCTATCAAGTCCGCAAAAAACCCGGCGATGACCGAGGCAAACATCGAGCCTCCGAGCACCGCCGCGACGATGACCGACTTGTTTTCCTCGGTCATGGAAATCGTTCTGCCGAGGTAGCCGAGCGCGGGGTCGATGATCCCGATGTCGATCCCGTAAAGAAGGCCGCCGAGGCCCGTGACGAGAAGCAATAATCTATTGTAGCCAGACTTGCTGGTGTTTGCGTTGGTAGTCATGTGATGGGATGAGGAATCAGCGGTAAAGGACAACGAGGGAAGGCACCGCTTCGCATTTGCCGGAGTTGGCGATGGAGTTCGCGACATCGGCGCGGTAGGTGGCGAAGTCCCTCTTGGCGAGAGACTCGTTGAGATTTCTCGACTGAAGATTCACTCCGCCATCCTTCACCGTTAGAAATTCCCGGGTCCCGTCCATATGCGGTTGGCTGGTCAGAACGCCGTTCACCGTCAGCCTCATTTCGTAGAACTCGATGTCTTTCTTAGGGTTCAGCGGCGAAAGGGTGCGGATCTCGCATTGCTTGTCCGAGCGGAAAACGTGGGCGTTGTCATTGGCCCGTGCGACCTGGATCGACGATGCGGAATCCGCGCTTTCAATAATATCCTGCGGGGATAAGCCGAAAGCACGCGCGATGCGATAGGGCACGCTGAGGGTCGGATACGCACGTTCCCGCTTGATCTCGCTGAGCATCGAGCGGCTCACTCCGCTGTCGGACGCGAGTTCATCGAGGGACCAACCTTGGTCGGCGCGAAGTTTCTTCACCCGGCGGCCGAGATCCTCGTTGATGGACTCGGCATCAGCCGCCGTGGACGACGTGCTGGTATTTTTTGCAACACGCTTTATTGGCACGCATGATCGGTATGTTGGTCGGTTTTTCCTGTAAAGTGAAAAGTTGGAATTGGTTTTTTGCCGATTCATCAAGCTCTTGTGCCAACGGCCAACCCTTATCGCCGCGAAGAGAAAGATGCCCACATTAGGCCGCTTCCCCGACGAGTTTCAGACCCATTCTCGAAGCGGGCTGTCGTGGACAACTTTCAGAAAAGATCACGGAGTATCGTGGCTGTTAGGAACCGATCTTACCCTCAGATTTAGCGGAAGAGGTAAAAATTGAACGATCGACCCTATTTTTTCAGCCCCGGATCAAGCCGCCGCGAAACCGACTTTAGGCAAACGATCGGATGACCCCATCTACATCTCCCGCCCTCAACCGGCGGGCAGCCGCTTGCTGATTTCCCGGGCTAGACTGGCGACATGCTGGGGAGCAAACATCGTCAGGTGCTTGCCCTCGACGTTGACGATTTCGATGGAATCCACCAGTAGCCGCCAACCATAGTCGTCGGGGATGTCGAACTTATCCTCGGTCGCACGGGACTTGAAGAGCGTGATGTGGCAGCCGAGCGGGGCAGGCTGATAGGCCTTCATCGACTCCCAATGGGTTTCGCGGACCTTGAGCATCCGGAGGTGGCTGTGAGGTTCGGTAATCCCGTTGCTGCTTGCAGCGCGGACCTCCAACTTGACCCTAAAATGGGTGGCGATGCCTTCGCGGGTCCGCGCCATCATACGGCCGATTTTACCTAACAATCCCGGATTCTCTTGAGCATCCCAGAAAACCTCGGCGCGTTCGAGCAGGGTGTATTGCCGGATGGGGGCGGCCGGATTGATGGAATCGAAGAGTCCTGCAAACGCGATGGATTCACCCTCGGCCAGCAGCCTGCGGGCGATTTCGATGACGAGCAGGCCGCCGTAGGAATATCCGGCGAGAAGGTATGGCCCGCTCTGCTGGTGCTGGCGCAGCGCTTCCACATAGGCAGCCGCAGTTTCCTCCACCGGGACGGGCACCGCCTCTTCATCCGCGGAAAGCGCAGGAGACTCGATGGCCAGCAGCGGCCTGCCCGGAGGAAGAATTTCTGCAAGATCGCGATAAAAGAACACGCCTCCGTCACCGCCGTGGATGCAGAACAAGGGTGGCAAGTCGCCTTCCGGCCTCACGGGCACGACGATGGACCGGACGGGCCGGCTTCCGCTGTGGCAAGCCCTCTCACGATCAATCACCCCGCCTAACATTCTTGGGGTAGGAGCCTGAATCAGCGTGGCCATCGGTATCCTGACTTTCCATTCCCTGGCGATGCTTGCGAAGAGCCGCAGCGCCGCGAGCGAATGCCCGCCAAGTTCGAAAAACGATTCGTCACGACCGATCGTCCGCACGCCTAACAATTCGGACCACACTTCGGCAAGCCACTTCTCGGTCGGCGTGGCAGGCGGTTCCGAGGAAACATGGCTGCTGCCGGTGAGCAGTGGCTTCGGCAGTTGGCGGCGGTCGAGTTTCCCACGTTCGGTGAGTTTGAATTCGTCGACGGCGGCCCAGCGCGTCGGGATGGCGGCGGCGGGAAGGTGGACTGCGGCGAAAGCCGCGAGTTTGCCGGGCCAACCGTCTTCGGGTGCCACATTCCAGCGGACCCATGCGGCAAGTTGGCTGCCTCCACCATGGCCTGGCACCGGGCCCGCGTGAGCGGCGGAAACACCGGGGAACGATTCCAATACGCGGATCACTTCGTTAGGCTCGATGCGGTTGCCACGGATCTTAAGTTGATCGTCCTGACGACCCAGGAAACGCAGCTTGCCGCTAGAGTCCCAGCAAACCCGGTCGCCCGTGCGATACCACCAGCAGTCATCGATGAAATGAAACGAGGCGGCGGTCCGGTCCGGTTGGTGCCAGTATCCCGGACCCACGCAAATGCCGCCGAGCCAGAGTTCCCCTGCAGCGCCCGGCGGCAAGCGCCGTCCTGCGGAATCTCCGACACGGGCGAAGACTCCTGGCAGAGGACGGCCGATCGCCGGATCCCCCGCTTCGTTCCAATCGCCCCGGATCAATTCCGCAGTGCCGACGATGGAAGCCTCGGTCGGTCCATAGGTGTTGATGAGGAGGTGTTCGCGTCCTCCCGCCGCAAACCAATCCTTAAGCGCGGCAGCGGATGCCCGTTCACCGCCGATGATGGTGGTGCGCACGTTGTTAGGAATAGTCTCCTGCTCGGCAGCCATCCAAGAACACCATGCGGCCCAGTGCGCGGTGGATAGATCTAAAACGGTGATGTCCGCCGTGCGCACGAAGCGCTGGAACTGATCAAGGTCCGCCGCGAGATTCTCCGGGCGCGGGACCAGCGTGGCTCCACTCAGCAGGGTGGACAAGAGTTCTTCCAGCGATGCGTCGAAACCGGGCGATGCGAACTGGAGTAGTCTGTCACCGGGCACGATGCCCGCCATGCCCGCGATTCCACGCACCTCATTGGTCACGCCGCCATGGACCATCATCACACCCTTGGGTTTGCCGGTGGAACCTGAGGTGTAGAGGATCGACAAGGTATCACGCGGGTCCGAGGGCAGTTCCGCCGGGCAGGATTTCCCGGACGCACCATCCACGGTCACGCATGGCAGCGAAAAATCCGCACAGGCAGCGGGATCATCGCTAACCATGAGCAGCGGTGACGCGTCTGCGAGGATGGTAAGCTGTCGGTTTTTCGGCAGGGCCGGATCCAACGGCACGTTGATGGCACCGATGCGGGCCATCGCCAGCAGGACGGTAGCAAGATGTTTTCTGGACCAGAGAGTGCTCGCAACGGTCTCCCCGTAGCTTACACCGGCTTCGAGCAGACAGGCGGCCAGATGTTCCACCTGCGCGTCCAATTGATCGTAGGAGATCGCTTCCTCCGGCGTCCACAGCGCACACGCCGGACCATGAAGAGCCACTGCAGCGCGCCATGCCTGCGCCAGGTGCAGATGGGCCGCAGGCTCGCCGCCGGATTCCCAGCACGTTAGAGTTTCCCGGTTTGAAATGGGAAGTTCGGTAGGATCTTCGGCATCGGTCGTGATCGCCAACACGATGGACGCCCAGTGATCGAGCAGAGCTTGCACCGCGCCCGCTCCGAAGGGGGCGCCGCTGGCCTCAACTTCCAATCGCAGCTCCGGCTGGATCCACGCGCTGGCAAGCAGCGGCTCGCCGCTGAATTCGTGCAGGTGAATCGTTTTGATAGCGTCCGACCCACCTAACTGATGATGCAGGCTTCCGCGTTCCACCATCACCACGCCGCCGGGCCAGGGACCGCCGGTTTCATGAAACAATTCCGGCGGCAGATCCTGCGGTGACACGCATTCGATATCACGCATCTCCAACAGCTTCATGCGGAAATCCCGCAGCACGGGTTTCAGCAGAGCTTCAGGCGCGCGGTCGATCACGAGCGGCACCGTGTTCATGGTAAATCCGGCCCGTGCGGGCAGCGGCGGCCCCGAGCGGACCTGACCCACAAGCACGGCATCCACGCCTGCGGCACACGCGACGGCCTGGCCCCACGCCCATGTCAGCAGTGACGCGGCGGTGACATCCATCGCAAGCGCGGCCTGCTCAAGCCGGGTGACCGCTTCCGCGCTGAGGGAGCGCTGCAGGCGAACGGGCCCGCCGCCCTGATCCTGAAAGAACTCCGGGACCGTAGGCTCAATTCTCGCAAACTCCCGCCGATGAAATGCTGCCGCAGCCTCGATCTCAGTTGCGGTCGGTAATCGGGAAACAGCAAGCTCCAGCGCTTCGGGAATATGATTTCCAGTCAGGCGGGCTTGGAACGCGCGAAGTATCCTCGTGATCGAGCGGCCATCCAGCAGCGCGTGGTGGAAAGTCCAGACGAAGCGCCGCTCGGAAGGCCAGAATGTCACCCGCCACGGGAGTCCGCCCTCAAGATCCAGCGCTTCCTCGCGGTCGCAGGCAAGCCACTCGTCGAACGATGATGGGAAGCCATCCAGCTTGCGGATCTGCGGCGCGGCGGAAGTTTCACACATTTTCACCGGCTCTCCGTCCTGAAACAAGAACATCATTCGCAGCGCGCGGGTTTCTCTAATAGTTTCTAACCAGGCGGATAATACCCGGTCGAGCGCAGCCGCCGCAGAAAACACGATCTCCACCTGCTCGATATTCCTGACGCCGTATGCGAGCGTGTCGCGCAGCATCGCTGCCTGGAGCGGGCTGGTCTGTGAGATCTCCAGCTTCATGATGCTTCCCCCTCTCTCTTCCTCAAGCGATCGAGCAGTTTCCTTCCGGTATTTGTAACCATGAACCGCGCGAGCCATGACGAGATGAACGGCACGGGCGGAAGGATAATGACATCGTGGAGCTCCCGCCGTTTCATCGCCCAGTGACTGTGCCACGCGCAATCGGCCACCAAGCTGATTTCATCGACATCACCCGCAGCGATGGCGTGTTCCACTACTTTTTCCAACAGGACGTTCCCGGGCGTGGTCTTGGAATAGCGTTCATCGTAACCGATCTTCAGCAGATAGACCGTGCGCCGGACGCGCACCGCGTAGTGCGCTCCGATCGTCGTTCCATCACCTTCCATGAAGTTCCATTCCATCCACCCTGCGGTGGCGTATCGTTCCGCAGCAAGCTGGCAGAACCGCGCGTTGGCGGGCATGGCCTTCACCGAAGTGTTTTCCCGCCCCTTCCATCCGGCATGCTCGACCGACTCGAAACGCCGCATGTTCTCATCAACCGAACGGTTTTCATCACGACAGAGAAACCGCAGGTCAGGAAACTCCTGAAGCTTCTTCAAACCGCGTCTTAACTGCGCCTTGAACTTCGATGACAGCCGATGATGAAAGACCGTGAGATCCGAGGGAACTTCAATGTAGTTCTCCGCGGCTGATAGGAATGCGATGGCTGCCAGCCGCCTACCCGGCTTCGCAAGATGCACCATGGTCGGTGAGCGCTCAGGGATCTCGCGGATGCGAATGACCGGCCAGGTCCGTGGCATCCGCGAGAGGTAATCGGCAAAAATTTCTATCAACCCCTCGCGCCCCGGCAGCGTGAGGCAATCCACCGACCCCGTGTGCATGAGGTCGAACGGCGTCTTCATCATGATCAGCCTATAACCCAGCGCACCGAATGAACGTGCTGCGATGACTGGCAGGACTCCGATCAATTGATCGCGCTCGTATGCGAACAGGCAGAGCCATGACTCCGACTCCTTGATCTGCGTTTCCATAAACGCGCTGATGTGCGCATACGACATCATCGGCGACGCGGTCGAGGAATCCAGCAGCAACCGGTTCCATGCTTGTTCGTGATCAGCAAGTCCATCGACCGAGCGGACGTCGAGAATCCGCAGATCATCCGGCGGAATGAAACGCCATGGCTCCGGCAGAAGCATGCATCGAAGTTCAGCTTTCATCGGAGCGGAGTTCATGGGTTACGCTTCGTTTCCAATGAGCCATGCTGGCAAGCACGCGCCGTTTGAGAGAAGACAGAATTCGCCTGGGGAGGCTTCCTTCGGGTGGATTGATCGGCTCCATCAGGGTCTCGGGCCAGAGCCGTTCGATCATGAGGCGGAAGAATTCAAAACGTGGCGCGCAGCGCAAGCGGTGGTCCACACCCAGCATCAACTCCAACAGGGCGCGGCAGTTCAACGGTGCGAAGCTTTCCTGCACGATGTCGAACTCGCTGCGCACCTTGCCCTGCCAGCGTCCCGCCATTTGCTCCCAGCAGAAGAGATCGAGCACATCCAGCGGTTGGCGTGCGGCGTCTTCCAGCCAGCGCGACAACGCCTTCCGCGCGAATGGATGGGTGCCGAAGCGGCTTAGTTTCGCAAGCTCTTCCGCCGTGACGGTTCCCGGCTGCTTGCGCGTGCCATGGAAGTAGCGTTTGACGATCTCCGCCACGTCTCCGGTGATACACACATGGTCCTGTGGGTAGCATTCGTGAAGCGCTTGGATGTCCGCGCTGTAAGCGGCATTGGCAGATGCGTTATTACGGCGCACAAGTTCCTTGAACGCCGCGTCCACCGTCTCCGGGTAAGGCACCAAGTGATGATTCATGCCGAGCCGCCCTAACAAACGCTGCGGCACGGCGATGTCACGTGATTTTGCGGAGTCTCCGGGATAGCAGATCGTGAAGGTGTGGAGCGATGAGGCACGGGCCCGGTTGAGGGCCAGCACCAGGCGGCTGTCCCATCCGGCGGTCATGGGAATCGACAAAGGGAAACGATATGCGGCGCTTTCCATGATGCCGCCCAGCATGCCGATGGACTGATGAAGCGCACGTTCCTGAACCACTTCAGGCGGGCGCGCCTGCGGCCAATAGCGGGATGGCTTACGATCATGCAGGCTCAGCAGATGATTCGGCAACAAGGCGGTGATTTCAGCATAAAGAGTGGTGTCGCCGGGCATCCAGTAGATCTCGAAGTCATCTACCTTGAGCGAGTGGATGAAATCAACCGCCTCCGGGTTCATCTCGAGGCCGAGTTTTTCAGCCATCACGGCGGGTTCGGAAGCGCACATGAACGGCCCGTCATAATCGCTCGCGGTGAAAAATACCTGGCGTTGAGCGCAGGCGTCGTGCAGCACCACCGTTTGGCCGCTGTGATGGACGACGAGCACCCACCGGCCTCCGAGTTTCCCGGCCGCACGGATGGCAGCTGCATGAAGATCTGCAGAAGCGGCCAGGCGATGAAGAATCTCCGCGTTGCTGTCCTGCGGGTGTTCCGGATCGAGCGCGAAGCCCATGAGTGTGAGAGACTCGGCTTCATCGCCGACATGGGTCAGCTCGAGATCCGGATGCACGCTGAGATGGCAGCCTGTTCCGATGCGGAGCTGCGGACCATCCTTTAACAAAAGCGCCGGATCCGAAGTCAGCACGAATTGACGGCGGAAAAGCAATCCTTGCAGACCGGGCGGAAGTTTCATGCTGGACTCCGTCATGATCGCTCGTCGGTTATGGCCAATTTCAGGCGTCGGCAAAGCACCCAGTGAGCACCCGTATGGCAGATCAGATCCATGTGACGCGCCATGAATTGAAAGCTCATCCGCCGAGCCTTGAACTCATCGCGCAGTCGCCCGAACTCCCGCGCGGGCAGTCCGGCAGCTACCGTGACATGAAAGCGGAAACCCGGACCCTCGATTGGCAAGGGAGCGAACCCGAGTGCGGTCTCGAGATCGCGCAGGAGTCCTTGGCGCATCGTTTCCAGCGCGGGGTTCGGTTTTACATCCAAAAACAGGATTCCCTCATCGAAGGTGTCGAAGCCATCGATCTCTATTGGAATGGAAGATATCCGCGCGGCCTGTTGTTCGAGAAACGTCACCGCCGATCCGATGTCGGTAGCGGGAAATCCCATCTTGAGCGTGACGTGCGGCTGAGACTCCAGCCCATCGTGCGTCCCGTACTGCCGGAAGATCGAGAGCTGGAGCTTGACTACCTCATGCGCGATCTCGTCCGGCAGAGGGATGACGATGGCAAGCTGCACCGGACCGGCATCGCGCCCCGCACAGAAACTCCGGCCCGCGGCACGGAGTCGTCTCACGATCCGCTTGAGGATCGCGTGCTTGGGATTCGAGTTTTTACAGACCATTGGGTTTGGGGACGCGGCGGGATACTTGCTTTGGACCCGTAGCTCAAGTCGTTCATGCGAATACCTCCGAACGATTTCGGATGGGTCGGAACGATCCGGCTTGGCTGGCAAGCGATGGAAGAGGGGGCCAGCCCGCCGAGCATGCCTGGACAATCCGACGCCGTCATCACGCAATCACGTGTGCGCAACGGCTGCCAGGCGTTTAATTTCTGAGGGAGGCCCTTGAAAGCGAAGGGGTCATTCATAGCCGCTCTTACCCGCCCGGCAGGGCCGCCAGTGTCCAGATTTGATTCCAAATGCCCGCCTCCAGTGCTGTCGTGACTCGAAGCCTCTGACAGATTCCCATATTCTATCACGATTTGGTCTCGCCGCTGGCCGGTTCCAATCCGGCCAATTCCGACAGAGAGACATTCCCACGGTGGCCAGCTGGCACCTCTTGAAAAACCCCCGTGGTCCGCGTTCATCCGTGGTTCGATATTTCATTCCACGCTATTGTTACGTATTTTTCAAATTGATTGATCATGCATTTTGCACTTATACTTTTCCAAGACCCTTTTAAAACTGG
>ENA-OFCF01000486-OFCF01000486.1-metagenomes-genome-assembly--contig:-NODE-486-length-17411-cov-3.272355_pt1 | contig 17411 bp, 18 predicted proteins | sample MGYA00153387_OFCF01 | MGnify analysis MGYA00153387
GGTACTTATGGAGAATGAAGATATGGAATTTAAAGTTTACTTAGACACATTAAAACAAACTGACAAATATTTAGTACCTACTTTTAATATATCAGCCGACCTTAATATAAAGGGGAATGGAAGAAGACAGTTTGGAATATCCCCAGCAGGGAACAAGTCCGCTATAATTAATAAAGTTTTAAACTATTCTAGAGAACCTATTCAAATGAAAGACAATAAAGGAGAGGTTTATGAGACTATGGGAATTGAAAGAATTAATGATGAAATGTTATTAGAAGAAATTATAAATTATAAAGAAGGAGAAAACCACGATAGAATTACGACATTTGGAATAGCTTTAATACAAGCACATAAAATGGACGCTGAATATGTACCTATTAGACTTGTAGAAGCTCCAATAATAGAGTTTGTAAAGACTTTTGTTAGAACTGCAATACGACCGTCTGCAAGAAGAAGACACTTTTAAAAAATAAGCAATTTTGCTATATACGACATTTTATTTAAATTTGCAGTATAAATAGAAAAAAATGTCCACATCTGGAGTAGAAAATCACGCATTTAATAATTCAATATCAGGTTCAGGCTCAAGACTACCAAATCAACTTTTACATCAAAAAGATAAAAATGATAATTGGAAAGAGTTGTGCTTGGATAGACTCGAGTCTATTTCTACATCTCAACTTGTCGATAATGAGCCTCTCAATGATTTTTACAAAATGGTTAACGCCGAAATGATTTATTCTGATTATGGATTAGATGGTTTTTCTAAAGGTGTTATAAATTTAATGAACGAGGCAGAAATGCCAACTAATGCTAAACATTACGATTTTTTAGGTGTCATTGTAAATCAAGCTTGTTCTGACTGGATTACTTCAAAAGCAGGAATGCACATAGATAACACCGACGAATTTTCACAAAATGATTTTTTAAGAGAGCTTGACACAAAAAAATTAGATTATATTACTAATAACTTTGATCTTGAGATAAAGAGAAGAATGTTAGAGAGAGGTTATAATTTAAGTGAAGAAAAAAAGTTTGAAACAGAAGAAGAACAACAAGCTTATGCTCAAGAAATACAATTACAAAAAGATCAATTAATCAATCCAGAGGATTCTCAAAAAACACTTCAAAAAAATTGGAAGTCTGTGGCAACAGCTTGGGCTGAAAAAGTAATAGAAACAGATTCAGACAGATTCGGATTAGAAATGATGAGTAGAGAGGAAATGAAAGATAGAATCTTAACAGGAAGATTTTTCACCCATTATCATGTAGGCTTTGATTATTACAAACCAGAAAGATGGCATCCTTGCCAAGTGGCGTTTTCAAGAGATTTAAATATAAAATATCCACAAGACGCAGAATATGTTTGTCACCAAACAAAAGAGTCACCTTCAAATATTTTAAATAAATGGGGGCATTTACTAACAGAAGATTTGCAGAGAAAATTAATGGGAGGTTACAACTCTCAAGGAAGTAACACTTACAGTAGTGGAACAAGATCTTTAGAAAATATAGTTAGTAATAACTTTGGAGAGACACATCATGTACCTTTTGAGGGTTACTATGATTACCAAAACACTTTAGAACAACAAGAAGTATTTAATGAACCTATGGGTATAGCTACCTATATAGACCCACAAGACGGATTAGTAAAACAAAAACCAGCTTGGTTCTCACCATTAAATAGAGGAGGAAGTTTTGGACAAAGTGATGTAAATAATTTAAGAACAGACATAGAAGCTAGAAGTGATGCTTTATTAGTTACGGAATGTTATTGGAGAAGTTTTAAAAAAGTAGGTATATTAAATTATATCAACAGAGATGGATATTTAGACCAAGAGTTTACAACAGATGATTTAGTACCTCAATTTTTAAAGGAGAATGAAATCAAAACATTAAAAAATGTAAGCTTAGAAGACGCATTAAGTAAAAGAGAACCTAACACAATATCATACACTTGGATTCCTGAAATTAGATGGGGATTAAAAATACGAGGAGAAAATACACAACTATTAAAAAGTATTTATGTAGGTGGTGATGCACTACCTTATCAAATAAAAGGAACTTTAGATGGAGGAAGTAATCTTTATGATGCTAAAATACCAGTGGCAGGAATAATAACAGATTCAATTGCCAAAAGAATAAGAAATGAAATAATTACACATAATATAGCTTTAAATCAAATAAATAGTTTTATTGAAAAAGAACTAGGATCTTTTCTTTTATTTGATGTAAAATATCTACCATCTGAATTCAAAGGTTCAGGTAATTCAAGACAAGCTTTAGAACAGATGTGGGAAATGATTCAAGATATAGGAATTGTTCCTGTTGATACATCCCGACAAAATTTAGAAGGTGGTCAACCTGCAATGAATGCTTTCTCCACACAAACTGTGGATTACTCACAACAAATTCAAAATAGAATGAATCTTGCTAACCAAGCAAAGATCATGGCTATTGAAAAAATAGGAATGACACCTCAAAGATTAGGAGAGGTTAGTCAGTACTCAACCGCAGAAGGAATAAAACAAGGACAAACTGCAACTTATGCACAAACAGAAGGATTGTTTGCAGAAATGGCAGAAGCAGATAAGAAAAAAATGTTGTTGCACTTAACAATAGCGCAATATTGTCAAAAAAACTATAAAGATTACACCTCAATTTATACTAATTCAGATAATGAAAAAGCATTCATAGAGTTATCAGACCCCTATTTTCAATTACGAGAATTTGGGTTGAGAATGAAAAACACTTCTAATAGTAAGAGAGAATTAGAGAGTTTAAGGGCAGCTGTTTTATCTTCTAATACGCTCGGGTCGGATTTACTAGATGTAGCAGAAATACTTACATCTAAATCTATGACAACTATTAAAAGTCACTTATTACAAAATAGAATAGATAGACAAAAAGAAACACAACAAAATCAAGCTCACGAACAAGAAATGGTTGATAAGCAGATTGCCGATAGAAGAGAAGAAAGAGAAGATAAACAGGCAAATTTAATTGAATTAGAGTCTATGCGTAATGAGACAAACATAGAAATAAAAAAATTAGACTCTTATGGTAAAATGTCAATTAATCAAAATGCAGATTCCTCTCTTTATGATAGGTTAGATAGAGAAACAGAAAGAGCTCTTACAACATCTTTTAAACAAACAGAATTTGGAATAAAAGAAAAAGCTTTAGAATTACAACAACAAGCTATGTCTACAAAGGAAAATAAAGAAGATAAAGATTACCAATTAAAAATAAAAGTTTTATCTGAAAAAATAGCCCAAAGACAATCAACTGAGAGAAATTCAATAATAAATAAGAATTAATCTTATTAAAAAAGTAAGAATAAATAAATAAAATAAGGCGAAAAACACACAAATAATCAATTTTGTAAATCGCTATAAACACTTTAAATTTGCATAATAATTATGAATACACAAAACCAAGAAAGTATTTCAACAGACGTTTCTTTTGCAGACCTTAGTGCGGGATTTTCATTTAGCGCACCACAAGAAGAAGGAGAAGAAGTAAAGGAAAAATCAGAAAGTAAAATAAATTCTTTTGAACCACCAACGGATGTTCCTGAAGAAATAGAAAAAAAAGTAGTAACTGAAGAAAAAGTTATAGAGACTAAATCAGAAAATTCTTTTTACACCGATCTAATTAAAAAGAAAATTAGTAAAGGACTTTGGGAGGATGCTTTAGTTAAAGACGGGGATAAAGAGATAAAAATTTCAGATTTTGAAAATGCAACAGAAGAAGACTATCTTCAATTTGAAGAAGATCAAAAAGCATTAAAGGATGAAGATTTAAAAGATAAATATCTTAATATTGAAAAAGTAACACCAGAAAAGAAATTAATTCTTGAAATTATTAAAAATGGTGGAAATTTAAGAGAAATTTTTCAAAATGAAGAAGCTCTTAAAAAACCTTTTGATGAAGCCGATGGTTGGGATTTAACTAATGAAAAACACCAAGAAAGTGCAGTTTACCAACATTATTTAAGTTTAGGTAATACTCCAAGTAAATCAGCAGCTTTAGTTAAAATAGATAAGGAAGATCAAACTTTAGATTTAATTGCAAAAGAAATTGTAGAGTTCCATCAAAAAGATTTTTCTGATAAATTACAAAAAGTAAATACTCAATTAATACAAGATAATAAAGATGAAGCTGATAATATTAAAAAACATTATCAAGACTTAATTAAAACTTATAAAGAGTTAGGAGTTCCTGATGCAGATGCAAAAAAATATGCAACATCCTCTATTAAAGAAGTGGAAGGACAATACGAAGTAGATGCTAGATATGAGGAAATAATGAAAGATCCAGCACAAGCTTCGGAATTAATCTTTTTTATTTTAGATAGAGAAAAATATAAAAAAGCACAAGGTATTTCGACAAAAATAGAAACTCAAGGAAATGTTTTAAGACTTATAAACAGAATACCCAAAGGAGTTACGGAAGACGTAAAAGAAGAGCAAAAAGAAAAAGGATTCAGTTTCCAATTAAAATAAATAATAACTAAAAAGAAATAATAAAAATGAGTGTAAATCAATACCCATCTTCTATGTTGTACAATGGCGACATGGTTGTAATGAGAACAGATAAAAAAACAATTGAAAATGTGGGAAACCACTATGACATGAATTCCTTAGCCACAATGTATAAAAGTGATACAGAAGGCTATAATTTGGGATTGATTAAACTATTCAAACAAGGTGCTGTAACTTCATATCCTATATATTCAGGATTAATGGAAAACAAGCAAATACTTTCTGTGGATAATCCTGAAGGTAACGTAGATTACGAAATTGCAATAAAAGATTCTGGTAAATGTATTACAATTAGAGATACATCAGCAGAATATCCTTATGCAGGTTTAGATCAGACATTGTTTAGAATAGTAACAGACAAAAAATTTGAACCAGGAGATATTATAGCTCCAAGTTATTACAAAAAAGGAGTTCAAGTTCTAGTTGCAGAGAGAGATGGAGAAGAAGTAAGACAAGTTGTTGGAGGTTGGTCACATCCAGTTCTTTACATGACTCAAGATAGAAAAGCATCTTTTAATCCAGCACTTTTGAGAAGTGGAGTACAATACTTTAAAGTATCACAAACTGTTGGTGGAGAGTATGGAACAGACTACGGAGGAATTGATTTTGGTGGTGGTGCAACTACTATGAAAATACGCTTTCAATTAAATAACCAAGCAGGTCACGAATTTTCAATGACAGGTAAAGCTATGAGAGGACAACTTTCAGGATCAGCTAACCAAATGGCATCTGATGCTTTTGCACAAGAAGCTGATGAGCATGGAGAATTTGCAATGTTAACAAAAGCTACCGATTTAGTAACAGGAAAAGAAGGAGGATACTCATTTAAAAAAGGAACTAAAGTAACAATGAGTTCAGTGTTTCCTTTATACTTACACAGAGAACACCACAAAGTTTTAGCAAAACAAGTTTTATTTCAAGATGCTGCAACATTCCGCGGTAAAAATGGAAATGAAATTGTAAAACTTAATGAAGGTATTTACAAACAAATGCGAAGAGGTAAAATTATTTCTTATGGTCGACCAATGGGTATGACAAGAGAAGATTTAGCTGATGCAATGGAATACTTATTTGTTAATAGCTCTTTACCAACTTACGAAAGAGAAGCAACTTTTTCTTGTGGTAAACACATGGAACAAAATTTTTACCAAATATTTAAAGAAGAAATTAATTCTCAAAATGCAGGTATTGGAAATTGGCTAGGATCAGACAGAGTAATTCCAAATCCAGTAGTAACAGGGAAAGATAATATGAACTTATCTTATTCAGGTGTAAGATTTACAAGTGTTAATATCATTGGAATAGGTAAAATAAATGTTAAACATGACCCATCTCTAGATTCAAGAGTAGGAGAAGATAGATTCCTTTCAGGAATGCACTCAGAAGGGTTAGCACATACAACTTACTCAGCTGTAATTTGGGATGCTGCTTCTCAAAAATATTCTAACAATAAAAAAATGCCATTAGGCGCAACACTTGTTGATGGTGGAGTAAAAGATGCAAATCTTTATATTGTTAAACCAGAAGGAGCAATGACTACATTTGGCTCAGAAATAGGACGCGTAGGTGGAGAAGGAATCGGATATTCTGATTTAATTTCTTCAAGTCGTGCACAACTAAGAAGCTGGTGGATTTATTCGTCAGTAGCTGGATTAATGCTTGACAAAAGCAGAGTAGTTATTATCGAATTAGATGAATCTATTGAAGGAGGATTTAATTAAAAATACATATTCTCCCTTAATTTAACAGTTAAGGGAGAATTATTTTATTCTTTAAAAATAAGTAATTTTTTTTTGTAAATTAATTTGTATATTTTTGCATTATAAAACCAAGTATAATGAGTGAATCAATATTAGCCTTCAGAGAAGGTAACAAAGAATTTTACATACAAATAGGAACAGCAGATAAACCAATTGTCTATCAAGTAATTGGAATGATTGATTATGATGCTCCAGACGCATTTCAAAAAGAAAGAACAACTAAAATTATAGACCCTAAAGTTAATAATGTAGTTAGACCAGCAAGGTTTGATAAAAGACTAGACATGTATGATACAGGATTGCATGAGACATCTCTAGCTTTACAGATGTTATATCCAGACCCATCGGAAATGAAGTTAGCCCTTCAAAAATTAACTAAACTTGTACTGAACCCTTTAGGTAAAATAAGAGGAATTAAAAATTTAGAACCAGATAATTTAAAATTTTGGGATGAATATAGACAAGTTATACAATTAGATGGCATATACAACACATCTAATCCAGAAGACCTAGCGATACTTTATCAATTAATCCTTCATGGAAAACTTTGTCCAGCAGGATTTGAAAGCGAAATACATTTTAAAAGCTCTGCTCAATATTCAGTTGAAAATAAAGAACAAGTTGTAGATGCAGGACAAAGACGTAAACTAAATATTTCAAAAGCTACTAGTAGATTTATTAATTTGTTAGATACAGATGAAAAAGGTTTAGAATATATTTTAGAGTTTATGGGAGTTAGTGGAGTTGTAGGCGCAGATGATGCACTTCTTAATAGTATTTTCATGGATTGGCTTTCAAAAGATGACAATCAAAATCCAGAAGAATTTTTAGAGTTATATGATACTTATTATAATTCTGAGTCTGGTAAAAAACAAATGGTAATGTTTAAAACATTAAAAGATCTAAAAGCATCTAAAATAGTCACACAACAAACATCAGGATTTTATTTTAATGGTGAATTAATAGGTACAACATTAAAAGCAGCATCTAAATTAGTTTTAGAAAATCAGGATCTTTTAGAAAAAGTTTTAGAAAAAGCAATAAAAAAATAAAACATTAAAGTTTTGACACAAGAACAATTTTATCAAGCATTAGTAATAAAGTTAAATGAAAATGCCACTACTGATAAAATAAGTATTGACAAAGCAAGAGCTTGTGTTTTAGGCAATAATACTCAAAACAAATTAATTGAGGTTTTTTTAGATAGAAAGTTTGAGGATGATATTAGATATATTCAAAAGATATTAGTAACAGATTTATTAATATCATCCTCAAACACTTTTAAAGATTATACAGAATTTATACTACCTAAAAACTATTTTGACTTCTCAAATTTACACATACTAGCTTCAAAAGGTGTATGTGAAAATAAAAGAATGACTTGTGAAGAAATAAAAGATGATGATAAGAATCATATTTTAGATAATGCTTATTTAAAACCTTCATTTAAGCACAGAGAAGCACCATTTAATTTAGCATCTGATAAAATAATACTCTACACCGCAGATGATTTTACCACCGATAGTGCAATACTTTCTTACTATCGTTACCCAATACAAATGGGACTCATAGATGAATATGACCCCGAAAGCAAGTTTAATAATAATATTTTAGAATTTGACGACAAATTTATGAACCGAGTAATTAGTTTATGTGCATCAGAATTCTTATTAAATACAGACGATCAAAAATTTCAGGCGGAGAAACAAAACGCAATAATAAAAAATTAATTTAAAATAAAATAAAAATGGCAGTAAGCGGAGGATTAGAAAGAGATTTCTTTGTACTAGATGGAAAGACACTAGGATCAGGAGGTTCTTTAAACGTAACAAATGGAGTATTAGCTATAGTTAGTGAAGACTCTAAGGATTTAACACAAAATGGAAGAAAAGTATTATCTTCTTTTTCAGGTTTGTCAAAAGACAAAGCATTTTCAATTTTACTTGGCTCACAAGATTTGCCAGTATCTTTGAATACAAGCAACAAAGCTTATCAGTCAAAACCTTTCAGATTACAAGATATTATTGATCTTAGAGTAGAAGCTCCAAAAACAACTGGAATTACTGTGGATGACTTCTTGTTAGGTTATAATGGAAAAGCAGGAACAGAAATTAAAATTGGACCAAAAACTTCAACACATATTGATATTACCTTATCAGGTGCTCCTATGTATAACCTAGGTTATGAAGAAGGAAAAACAACAGTTAAACTTGAATTACACTACCCTTACGTAGATGATTTAGGAGTTTGTATTGATTGTGCTAATGGTGTATTCAGTATGCAAGAAATTGTAGAAAATGCTGCAAAAAGATTTAATAGAACCTTACTATTAGGAGGAGCACCTATTACGGATTATGTGGATTTAATTGTTGAGAATAGTTTAAATGTAGCAGTTGTAGGAGGAGTAGATTACAAATACTTTACATTATCATTAGTTGATAATGGAGACCAAACAGCTTTAGCTAGAGTTCAAGCTCAGTATCCTACTTTTAAAGTAGTAAAAACAAATAGTACAGATTTACAAAGTGACTATACAATTTTAGCACCAGCAGCTACAGTTTTACCAGCATACACTTCAACTCCACTTGCGAGTAGAATTAAAGGTTGTGCAACTTGCCCAGCATCTTATACAGCTATTGCATCAGGATTTGTATACTCAGTAGCAATTGAAGACGACGGTGTAGATGTAAAAGCTAATTTAGCTACATTGCCAGGATTTGTAGCAGCTTCAAATATAAAAATTGGAACTTCTCAAGCTGGTGTAGGAACATATACTGTAGTAGTAACAGCAGAATTAACAGCTACTCAAATTGACGCATTTAAAGCTACAAACGCAGTGAATTCAACTTCAGTGTTTGACTTAGCAGGAGCAGTTCAAGCAGTATGTAAGAATGCAACAGTAACAACTACCGCTTGGGTAGTAGGTACAGAAATTTGTAAAGCTATTAATAAAAACTTTACAATAAGTGTTAAAGATGATGTATGTGGAATACCAACTTTAGCAGGACTTCAAACAGCATATCCAAATCTAGTTATTGTACAAGGTGTTTCTGCATTATGTCAGACTACTTTTACAACTCAAGTGTTATCAAATATAGTTTGTCCAGAATGTTCAGTTGAGTTTAGAAAATTATTTGAAGCAGAAGCTCCTAGAAACTTTGGAGAAAATGTTTGGGAAGCAGATGCTCCAGTTTATAATCCACTTGCAAAAATGGGAATCAGAGTAAAAGGGAAACCATTTGTTATTTCAGGAAGTGAAAGCTTTAAAGACGATATTCCATTCTATGCTACTTCTACAAGACTTTCTATTGCAGGTGGTCAAGCAAGCATGATTGCAGAATCTTGGGAATCACAGCCTAGACCGTTCACAGTAAAAGTTTTCTCAAGAGCATCAGACGCTGAAGCTTTAGGAGGTTCGTTATGGAATAGAGAAGGTGCTTCAATGTTAACTTTAGGTGGAATAGGAAAACACTATGGAGATAATTACGCAAAATGGTTGTGGGGACAAGAGTCAAGAGTTGGTGGATTGAAACAATATATTACTTACACTTTGGTAACAAGAGGTAAAAACTTATATAGTGTTCAAGATCACTCTGACGTAAAAATTAACCATAATATTATTGTGGAAGTTGGAAGAAATGAAGCAGTGGAAACTTTACTAAACAGTTTAGGTACAGCAGCAGGATTACCAGCAGTACAAGCATTCGCAAAATAAGAATAAATTTTAATGGGAGTAATAGAAATATTACTCCTTTTTTTAATAATAAAAATACAATGAAAAATGTTACGATAAAAGATTTTTTAGCTATTTTCGTAGTTCTTTTTGGAATGATTACAATAGTTCTTATAGATCTTAAAGATATTGTACTAGGTGCGTTAATAGGATTCATAGGTGCAATTTTGCAATACTTCTTTGGAAGTTCTACAGGAAGTGCTAGTAAAGACAAGATTATACAAGATATGAATGATAAAAAAATAGAAGATAAAACTACACCACTAAACGAAGAGCAAAAAGAGAAGTTTAATAGAATGGACGAAAATGTCGAGAATATTGACTCAAATATAGAAAATATTAAATCAGATGCTGAAGAAATAAAATCTGCTTTTGTAAAAAAAGAAAAAAATGACTGAACCAGAAAAACAGAAGCTAGATAAAATGGAAGATAGTGTTGAAAAAATAACGGTAAGTATAAACGGTTTAAAAGTAGATATGCTTGAAATAAAATCTGCTTTACTAGGAAATGCTATTTCTGGAGACACAGGTTTCAAAGGTAGACTTTATGATATTGATGTGCGTCAAAAATCTATTGAAATAGAAATGAAAGATTTACGAGATGAAAGAGTAAGAAACTCAGTGTATATTAAGATCATTACTTGGCTTTTAGCAGTTATAGGTGTTGGACTGGTGGGTTTAATTTTTAGCTATTTCAAATAATAAAAGTAAAAAAATGAGTAAAATAACAACAATAGGAAAAGAGGGTTTAGATTTAATTAAACACTTTGAAAGTTTTTTTAGTAAGCCTTATGTATGTCCAGCAGGAGTACAAACAATAGGTTATGGTACAACTAGATATTTTGACACTAAAAAAAGAGTCACACTAAAAGATAAACCTATCACAGAACAAGAAGCTTTAAGACTTTTAAAAGGAGATGTAGAAGCGTTATATGCACCTTTAGTTGATAAATTATGTAGAGACGACTTAAATCAAAAAGAGTTTGATGCAATATGTTCATTTGTTTATAATGCAGGAGCTACATATAGAGGAAAAGATGGTAAAAATCACTACTACAATATTTTTGATAAAGTTAATAAAAAAGAAGATATTAATGAATATTGGAAAAGTTTAGCTGTGACTGGTGGAGGAGTGAAATTAAATGGGCTTGTAAGAAGAAGAGCTAAAGAAGTTGAATTATATTATAAAAAATGATAAAGTACATATATCCAATTACTATTGCAATTTTATTAGGTTATATATTTCTACAAAGAAGTTGCAACGCGCCAAATAACGCAGAGAAAAAAGAGGTTACAATACCTGAAAAAAAAGGAGAGTTTAAAAAACTAACAGTCCAAATTAATCACAAACAAAAGGATTCAATAGTTTTTAGAAAAGGACAAACTATTTATACAGAAAATCCTATAAATAAACAATTAGCAGAAGAGTTTATTAAATTACAAAAAGAAAACGATTCTTTAGGATTAATAAAAAAATATGTAGAAGCTGTACAAATAAGAAAGCAAACTACAGTATTTGACGATAAAGATATTACAATAGAAATTGATACAGAAGTTCAAGGAGAGTTAAGGAGTATACTTCCTAAATGGAGGGTAAAAGAGTATAAAACAAAAATAGATGTTCCTCTAAGAGTAAGACCTGCTGTATATGTAGGAGCTGGACTTTCGGACAACAAGCAATTTAATAATACAACATTAGAATTACAATTAGGACTAAAACTAAAAAACGATATATTTTTAGTATCAGGTGATTCAAGACAAAATTTCGGAATTAAATATTTAAAAAAATTATGATCTGCAACTTTACATGGTACAACCTACCAAACCAAATAAAAAAGCTAATAAAACCATTTGAAAATCAACTTTCAAAGGAGGCAAAAAATATTACTTGGTATAATTTACCAAGTAAATTAACAATTCTATATAATGAATTATCAATTATAAACATAATTTGTAAAAAAGATATTAAATTTATTTGGTTTACTTTAAATAAAAAAGTAGAGGCTCTTTGCGAATTAGTAAATTGTATAGAAAGTCAGATAAACTTTGATGTTATAAGTACAAATTGGGGCACTCTAACAACTAAGGAATCTTGGCAAAATAAATTTTTAGCGGATGGAGCAACAACAGCAGTAGTAACAAATTTTAGTTTAGTAAATGGAAGAGTAAAATTCTATGTAAATACAGATTCAATAGTTTTAGACTTATCAGTTAGAAATATTACTGTGGTTAATAATATTTCTATAGCATCTTTAAAATTTTTATATCTAAATAACAATCAAATCATAACTTTCAATCCAACAATAGCTTTACCATCATCTTTAAAACTTTTATATTTATATAACAATCAAATCATAACTTTCAATCCAACAATAGCTTTACCAGTGAGCTTAATAGAGTTAGATTTAAACGTCAACCAAATGACTACATTAGGATATACACAAAGTGAGCCTTGGGCAAATACACAACCATCATTTACAACTGTATGTAATGTTTCCTTATTTGGAAATATAAATAGTAGTGCAACTACTAATTTAAGAACTATATTATTAACTAAAAATTGTAGTGTAATCAGTTAATTATAAATAAAAATGATAGGAAAAATCAAAATAGATTTTAAAATTTTACCCACATTAGACCCAACCATTATTATGGTAGCTGACAACAGTGATTGGTTTTCTGCGGAGGACAAAGTATCCACAATTTCAATTACGCCACCTGGAAGTAGTAAAACTATAAATAATGTGTTTGCTAAAAAACAGTTAAATATTTATAATTCTAGTAACCTTGGTTTAGAATGTCTTGCAATTTGTGACGAAACAAGAGAATACACATCACTGAGTGATGGAATTTGGAAAATAACTTTAAAATCGGCATATCAAGATTTAGAAAAAACTAGATACTATTTAAAGACAGATACCTTCTTAATAGAATGGTTCAAAGAATGGATAAACACAGGACTTGAATATACAGATACTAAAAATCTTATATATGAATCTTTATTAGACTCAAGAAAACATTTATACTCAGCTGAAGGATTTATGTTAGAAGGAGATTTTACAAAAGCAAATAGAGAATTTACAGAAGCTCAAAAAAAGTTTAACAAGTTAAGAAAATGCAAAGATTGCTTATAAAATTATGAATTGCAACTTCACATGGTACAATTTACCAAACCAAATAAAAGACAAAATAAAACCATTTGAAAATCAACTTTCAAAAGAGGTAAAAAATATTACTTGGTATAATCTACCATATAAATTAAATAAAATTTATAAGGAATTAGTTTTATTAAAAACATCTTGTGATTTAAACCCTACATTTATTTGGTATGCTTTAAATAAAAAAGCAGAAGCTATTTGTGAACTAATTAAATGCTTAAGTATAATTGCAAATCCAGACTTTTATACATCACCAACAGTTGTAGAACTTACAATAGTGGGAAATGTTTTATTAAACGATACATTAAATGGAGTTTTAGTTAACAACAATGTATTTATAAATAACTCAGGAGCATCAGGTAGAGGGTTTCCAAATATACAAATAAATGGAGATATTACAATTGACCCTCAAGTATTACAAGGAATTTATACTATAAGTTATAATATATGTGAAATAGCAAATCCAACTAATTGCAGTTCTTTTACTTCTGGAACATTAATAGTAACATAAAATCATGTCAGTATACAATTTAGAAGATCAAACAGCTTTAAAATACTATAAAAAACATAAGGAGTATCTTCTTGATATTTCCAATAAAGAATATATAAATAATTATTTTTTAATCGGCGAAAAAATAAATAAAAAAGAGCAACAATTCTCATTAATAATGACAGAGTTGTTATGCACAGAAAATTGTGAAATAATAAACTATATTGATGATAAGTTAAACGGAAGATTAGAAATAAAGAAATAAACAATGAATAACTGTGAAGATAAAATAAAATACAGCTGTCCACCAAACTCACCATTTGCAAAGTGTGTAAAGACAGAATTAACACCACCAAGTTTTTCTGGACTAACAGGAAACTGCCATGATGTTCAAGAGATTGAAGAAAATTTATACACTTTAATCGGCGGAATAAAAACTGAAATAGATTTAACCGCTATTACAACAACTTGTTTAACATTACCTACAGTAAAGAATGTAAAAACATTAATACAATATTTAGTAAACAGAGATTGCGCTCAACAATTACAAATTAATGATTTAATAGCAAGAGTAGTAATATTAGAAGCAAAAGTTTTGGTGTTGCAAGCAAACACTTGTCCATAAAAATATAAAATTATGACATTAATAGAAAAAATAAATAGTTTAACATGGTATAATAATCTTGCAAAACTAAAAGAAGTTTTAAAAGAAGTATCTACATCAGGAGGTTCAGGAATAGTAGATGCACCAGCAATCGCAGGAAGTGGAACTACTATAATGACTTTTGATAAAATAAGATACCATGGAACAACTAATCAAACCGATAATATTGTTTTAGTATTAAATCCTACAATAGGAGTTAATAAAAATGGAATGGTTCAAGTTTATGATGTTAACGGCACACCACCTTTTACTTTCACGCACCCAGCAAATTCTGTAAATTCAAACGGTGTGGCTTTTGACCCTACTAAGAACAATGTTATTTATTATGATTTTGTAAATGGAAAATTAAAATACAATATTACTTTGCAGAATTTGCCAGATGTTACGGCTCCTTTGCTTGTTAGCGCAATAGTTCAAAACACAAATCCAAGTAATATTGTACTTACTTACACCGAGGTTCTAACCGTTCCTCCTCTGCCATCATTTACTGATTTTGCATTGAACCTAAGTAAAACGGTAACGGCAATTTCAATAGCAGGAAACGTGGTTACACTTACTGTTAATGCGCCTTATGTTTTTGGAAATTTACCAACTTTTAATTACACAGGTGGAGTTAATAAAATAAGAGATTTGGCTGGAAACAATGCGATTAATTTAGTAAATCAAGCTATTACTAATAATGTTTCGTCTGTTATATTTAACACAAAATCGATTGACCAGACTACTAATAATATATTAACGAGTGTTGCAAATCCAACTGGATTATCATTTTCTACGGGAGCGGGTGGCATTGATTCTCCTTTTACTATTTCTTATTGGGTTTATCAAACTATAAACGGAAATGGACAAATAATTTCATTGGCGCATAGCTCAACGTTGAGTGATTACCACAACAGGAATACCTTTAAACGTTTGGACTAATGTAATTATTACAAATAATGGAAGCAAAACGAATTCAGGTATAAAAATATACAAGAATTCGGTATTGCAAAGCGTTTTGTCAGATAATCAAGGTACTTACACAGGAGGTGTTGCAGTTTCAAGTAATTATAAACTAAATATTGCAGGAGCATCAATTGATGCGGGATCACTTTACGATAAAGGTTTATTAGACGAAATTACTTTTATTAATAAAGAACTTAACCAAACGGAAGTAACAGAATTATACAACGGTGGAACCCCTGTAAATTTATTGACATCTTCTTTTGCAGCTAATGTAAAATCTTATTACAGATTTGAAGATAATTTAAATGACTTAGGAACTAACGGATATAATTTAACGCCAGCAGGAACATCTGTATATTCAACTAATAAACCTTAATTATGCACGGATATTTCGCTACATTAATGACTGGGTTCGTAAGAGGATTTGCCAACACAAGAAATATTGCAATAAACAATACAGGTTCTAATAAGCAACTTGACAATGTGCAAATAAAAGTCATATTAAATTCAACTAATTTTGATTTTTTAAAAGCAAAGTCTGATGGTTCGGATATTAGATTTTACAAAGGTAGCCAAGAATTAAAATATTATAAAGAATCATATAATACCACAACTCAAACGGCTGTATTTTATGTGAAAGTTAATATATCTTCTGCTGCAAATGATAATATACAAATTTATTATGGAAATAATTCGTTAATAAATACAAGTGATTGGGTTTTAACAATGGATCGATTTCAGCCTAATTTATACGGTGGAAACACAAAGTATTTATTAAGGTTTGATGAAGGAACAGGGACAAGTATTGCTAATACGGGGAGTGTTGGCGGTAATATTACCGTTCAAAACAATTGGACTACAGTAAATAATTACGGATTTACAGGATCGTCATTAATTTTTAATGGAACAAATCAAAATATAACTATTTCGAGTTTACTAGATGTATATCCCATTGCTGGAGAAATGTCATTTTCATTTAAAGCAAATAGTTTAAATGGAGATAAAAGATTAATTTCTAAATTTAACAGATTAGGTGCCACATTAAATGTTGAATATGGTGATTATTTTAATTTATACATAAATAGTCAAGACGGCAATAAATTAGTATTAAGTACAAGCAGTTCAATAGGAAATACAAGTATTTCAACTAATTTCTCAATTCAAATAAACACTTTATATAAAGTCACATTAATATGGGCGAATGGAGCAATTGGATTATATGTAAACGGAAAATTAATTGGCAGAAATATATTTTATAAAGTAAACGGATCGCAAACACCATTTAAAATTGGTTCTTTTTCTGACCCATTTACGGGTGTTTCAAGTTTGTTTTTTGATGGTACTATAAACGATTTTAGATATACAGATTATACAGTAGGGCAATACCCTGGTTTAGTTCAAATTGAAGCGGAACATAATTTAAATAAATTTTACATAAAAGACAAAAGAACTAAATTAAATGATAATAAATATTTAATAACTACAAATTTCCCAACAGGGAATATGTCGAATTATAAAGCAGAACCTTTTGGAATGTTTGATAATGGACTTTTTAAACTTTGGTATAGTTCTGGAGATACATATATTCATTATAGAGAGTCAACAACGTCTTTAGGATTGATAAACGCCACGGATCAATTAGTTTTAGGAGGTGGTATAGGAGGAGAAACTGGAGACCCTAGTACTCATTCTTTATATAAAGAAAATGGCATTTACTATATGTTTTACAACAGAAATTTCCTGGACACAATTTATGTAGTTACTAGTACTGACGGAATTAATTGGAGTAATAAAAAAGCAGCTATAAATCTACCTGCTTCTGGTTGGGGGTCACAAGGATTGGTTAATACATGGGTAGTAAAAGTAAACGGTGTTTATCAGATGTTTGTAGAAGCAGGAGATCCTTTAAACGCATGGTCAACAGGTAGAGCGACGTCTTTAACCCCAGATGGTATATATACAATACAAGAAGGCCCTATAAATTCTTTTAAAATAAACGGAACAGGTTCTAATGGCGGATATACTGGTTGGCATGATGGATTAAAATATAATATATTTTTTCATATCTAAATTATAACAATGTATTCTAAAAATCTTTAAATTGAGTAAAGGTC
>ENA-OFCF01000487-OFCF01000487.1-metagenomes-genome-assembly--contig:-NODE-487-length-17400-cov-9.948688_pt1 | contig 17400 bp, 16 predicted proteins | sample MGYA00153387_OFCF01 | MGnify analysis MGYA00153387
GTTGCTAGATGTTTACTACAGAACTCTCTGTCACCTAATAAGATGAATGAGTAGCCTGGTAATAAACAGGTAATTGGGTAAATCACTGATTTTTGGTCATCCAGACTACTCGATCCTAATTTATCCAATAATTGCGCTGGGCGGGGAACCCGATTTGTGACAAGTTAAGAAAAACCGAGGTTTGTCAAGGAGAGAAAGAAAAGATGTCAAACTCGGACTAGCACAGAGTTAGAACCTACCGTGTGACCCATGCCCAAAAAGCGGACAACAAATCGTGACCATGCCAAGCGACGGCAACGCCCGATGATCGAAGATGAGGTGGTAGCAGCACAATTAGAACAGCTAGTCACGCCAGCAGTGTTAGCACAAGAGAAATACTATCGCCAACTCGGAATGAGAGACAGAATCTTGAATCTGCCACTGATGGTAGCAGCAGTGCTGACACTAATTTGGCGAGACGTATCTGGAGTCAGAGAACTAAGCAGAATACTTGCCAGAGAAGGATTGCTATGGTGCGAACCAACACAAGTTAGCCAACAAGCATTATCACAGCGATTTCTGACATTTCCCGCCAAAATATTTGAACGAGTATTCAAAGAATTACTGCCAGAATTTGAGCGAAAATGGCATAGCCGAAACAAAAGACCGCTACCGGAAAGCATTCAATTTGCTCAAACTAAATTTGCGAGAATTTGGGCTAGTGACGGTTCAACATTAGAAGCAGTCTTCAAGAAATTAGACAGTCTGGCAGAGGTGCCAAAAAATCAATTAGCTGGAAAAATCGGAGTAGTCATCGATCTAGTAACCCGACTACCAGTAGAAATTTGGTTTCAGGAGAAAGCCACAGCTAGTGATATGAAGTTTGAGTCAGATATTTTGAAGCTGGTTAAGCCCCAGACATTAATATTACTAGATCGAGGATTCTGTCATTATCAGTTTTGGCAACAACTAATCGCAGGAGATGTTCATTTAATTACTCGGCTTAATAATAAAGCATCATTTACCGTAGAGCGAATATTTACCAACAGTTAGCGTGGCGGGTGACCCGCAACGCACAGCATCCGCGACCGGACTGTTAAAATGGGTGCTGGCAACAAGACAACTCCCTGTATCACAATGAGATTAGTAGAAATCAGAGTGGGAAAAGCTTGGTATTCTTACTTGACTAGTGTGCTTGACCCACTGATTTTGCCTCCCTATGTAGTTGCCGATTTGTATGGCAGGAGGTGGCGAATTGAAGAAGCATTTAATACTGTTAAACGATTGTTAGGCTTGAGTTATATCTGGACGGGTTCACTCAACGGTATTCAATTGCAACTCTGGGGGACTTGGCTATTTTATGCTGTTTTAGTCGATCTTGGTGATGCTGTCGCTGATGAGGTATCTCTTCCTTTTGACCGCATTTCTTTAGAGATGATTTATCGTGGTCTCTATCATTTCTATGTCGCTCATCATAAAGGTTTAGCTTCTGACCCGATTAAATATTTTGCCGCTCCCGAAAATAGAGATCTCGGTGTTATTAAATCCATCCGCAAGCCATTCAAGAAATTGATAATTGACCCCTTCCCCGAACGAGTGAGTAGGAACGGCTCATTCTTTTTTGAGCCGTCCCCTCAACCCTGCTTGACAACTGCACTTGCGCCTTAACTTGTCACGAATCGGGTCGTTCGACCCAACCAGGATGTGTATCCTTCCAAGTTGTCTGCGTCAGCGGCTATAGGCCGGGAGAAAACCTCCCAGATTCCGCGAGACAAGACAGCGTCCGTTTGCTTGACGCACACAAGTTTGTCTTGTTGTCAATTAATTTGGCACTGTATATTAGGCATCGAAATAGAGTAACTGTAAAAACAAAGCCTTCAAGCGAAGATGGCTGAGTGAGTTTGATGTTACCTAACGTTAGGTAACATCGAGCGTCTTGAGCTGATGTAATTTCTGAGCCAAAAATTGGCGAATTGCGTTGAGTTCCTCGATTGTGGCTCGATCGATAATATTATCAACTAACTGTCCGATTTCACCTTTAACTCGTTCTACTTCAGAATTTTGGAGCGTACTGGGCTTTTGGTACTTCGTCTTGACTAGATCGACCAAGCTACGGGTTTCTCGCAAAGACAAGTTACCATCGATTACTTTCTGAATTGCTTTCTTCCGCTCTTTGTGAACGATCGAATCGTCGGCATTGAGATTTTTGTTAGAAATTCCGGTAAGTGCTAGGGCAACATTACTATTAATCCCATGCTGGTGGATGGCCGCAGTCAAATCTGCTGGTAGTGACAGCATCGAAAAGAGGTTGCTGCGAACGCTACTAGGTTTGAGTCCTTCTTTAAGCAGAAAGGAAATAACCGCACGTTCTTCGACATCGGTGATGCCGAGTGTTTCTAGTCCCTGCATCTGATCGAGGGTATTCGCGCTGGCTAATTGATTGAGTTCGCTAATTTGATTCTGACGACTCAACCGCACGACTACCCGCGCTAGTATCTTGAGAACTCGCTCCGATTCTAGTCCCGTAGCCGAGCAGATCGCCGCCATTAATGTCTCTGCAAAATCTAAAGGGTGCAAGTCTTCATGATGGGTAAAAGTGGTCAATGCCGACAAAATCGGATCGCGGGGCGCAGCAACGATCGTCGCTTTTATAGTCGTCCGACCCAAATATTTGATTCCATGCCACCGCCGTTTGCCATCTTCAATTAGATATTTAGGAAAGCCAGTCGGATTGGGGAAAATCGAAATCGCGATGTCTTGTCCGTTCCGTTCGATATGATTGGCGATCGATTGAATGCTTTCGGCACTGAGAATATTACGTGGGTTTTGACCTGGAGAAATATCGTCTACGGAAATTTCAACCACGGTTGAACCGTCGGTTGAACGCACACTTTGAGTTTTTAACTCCTCTACTTGAGCCTCTAGTTCTACAATCTTTTCTTGTTGATTGACGTTAATAGCACTACCCAATTTACTCGCCATTGATGGTAGCTTGCTGCGTTGTTTAGTTGTTGAATTAGTCATTAATTACTGCTTGCTTTCACTAATTGGATGATATCGTTGGTAAGTTCGGTGAAATCGCTATTAGCTAGATGTCCGGGACGATACTTTCTTAGGGGTAGTCCAAAGGCACAAGCATTTTTAAATTCCGTACTCAACCGGATTGTGGGATATGCCTTCGTCCCTAACATCTGAGCAATTTCTGGTAATTCCTCAGCATACTGCCGATGGATGGCTAAATCCTTGTTATAAAGGCTGGGCACTATCCCCATAATTGGCGGACGCGGTTTTAATTTGAGAGCCTTACTTAAATCGATGACTTTCTCGACTAGATCGTTTAGCCCTGCCACTGCCTTAGCTTCTAATTGCAAGGGGATAAGTAGGTGAGTTGCCGCCGCGATCGCATTTTCGCACAGGGTCCCAAAGGTCGCCGGACAATCGAACAGCACGACTTGATGGGGCAACGGATAGTCATCTAGTCGATCGGCTAAAATATACTCTCCCCGCTTTCTAGTAACGATCTCTTGGGCTGTTTTAGAGAGTTGAGGGTGCGACTGACACAGCGCGATGTTGTCAATTTCCCAAGGTTGGGTCAAATTCCAAGTGCTAAAGTTTTCGCTCAATAAGCCCACAGTACTGTGTTCTGGGGAGACTTCCGGCAAACCACAGAAAGTATCTAGAGAGCGTTGGGGGTCGAGATCGAGCAGGGCGACCGATACTTGGTGCTGACTGAGGATATAAGCAAGATTGCTCACTAGAGTAGTTTTGCCCACCCCACCAGCATTAGCCAGGACAGCAATCCTAATTTGAGACATAAAATCGGTAAGATGCTAAAAGCGATTAAATGTTACCTAACGTTAGGTAACATTCACGGTTAACAAATTATATATCACAGATGTCGAGCTTTCGATCGCTTTAACGATCTATTTGGAGCTATATCTTTCACCCCAGGTACTTTGCTTGTACTTTTATAATACTTAAGTATAACCATTGATGCCGTAGGGTTTTATTGGGGGTACACTCATAATAGTTAACCAACAAGTAACGTCAAAGTAAAGTACAAGTATTATGAGCCACGCAATAGATAGCATCGCAACATTTACTCAGATTTAATTTCAAACCCAGAGAAGTCATTAGCTCTCGTTTGTGCTCAATTTTCAGCAATAATTAACTAATAGCAATCTGAGGCCTTGACAGTTCGAGTGTAAGCGTAGCCGATTGCTTCTACTTAACCTGGGCGCGCCTATTTCCGGTTATTTTCCTCAATTGAGGATAAAGAGATAACACCTAAATTAATCCAAAATATATCAAATTGATATGTAAAATTTAAACTAGGATTAACTAATATATATTAACACACCATGACTTTCACAATCAATATAGAAAAAATAGAAACCTGCTTAGACAATATATTAAACAGCTCTAAACCTAGCAAGAAAGATATCAAATTTATAAGTGAGCTGCCAGAGCAAGAAATCGAATATCTAAAAACACTATCCACTGATTATTTAAACTCAGAAAATCAGAAGAAATATTTACAAAATTACGAAGCTTTAGCAGAATTAAAGAAAAAACAATCTATCTATAATAAAACTATTATGGTAGCAACAGGAGCGAATGCCGTAGGACTTGCAGTGGGAAACCCAATAGTTGTTCTTGCTGGTAGCGCGCTCTCGCTTATATCGAGCGAGTTGTCTACGCCTACAGATCGACTGGTTCGTGTGATGGAAACGTTACTAGAGCATTTTGGTAATGATGGCATCACGCTAACTCCAGATGTTCGCACAGAGACAGGCAAGATCGAGCTATTTGTGAAACTACCAGATCGTCGTAATTTTGCACTGATGCTGAGGTCTAATGGCGACTGTCTCATTAAATGGAGGATAGAGCGGGGTGATTTTGTCTCTCGTGTTCGCTCGAAAAACAAAACAAAAAACCAAGTTTATGGAGGGATATTGCCAGCAATCAGCAATTTGAATGCAATGACCGTAAGCTTAAAGCAAGAAAAAAGCTATTTGATCGGTTTGTCGAATAAGGAAAGAACCCAGGCAATCATCAAGGTACTAGTTTTGACATCGAAAACCAGAGTAGACCCGAACAACGATCCTTCATTATTCGTAGACTTTGGAAACACTAAGGCTTTACGTGTCAATCCTGGTTGCTCGATCTATGTTGTCGATCTAGAGAATTTAACTAATTTTTTTGAGGTGGCCGAAAAAAAATCAACCAATTGATCTCATTTTAGAGCATCATAGTAGATGTAACTACGCTAATGAGCAGAACACCCCCCCTACACATGTAGAGAGGGCATTAAGGCGGAATTAACCGTGATTTACAGAAGTCAACCGCTCGACTCCTAACCGCCGTTCGTTTAACAAATCGGACGGAACGTTCACAAAAATGCTTTCGCAGGCATCTTTAGTATACCCAGTAAAAAGGTGTATTAGCAACGCTTCTACTTGTACTATATAAAATGGCATAGACAGTAGAGGGGCAAGGTAGAGCGATCTAACGAGAAGATCGCATCGCATGAAATTACCCCAGATTAAAGTTTTAGACCTTTTAAAGCCAAATAGTAGAGATTTGGCATGGCAGGAATTCATCGCCGCAGGTAACGCCATCCTGCCCCAGTTACTTGAAGCGGTTGAATATTGCTCAGTAACTAACGAGGCAATATCCAGCCCCCTATACGACACACTAGGCTGGAATTTCACTCGCTTCGGTCACAGTTCAAATTCTGGTGTGTTTGGCTACGGTTTCCCAGGTGAGGATGGAAATTATTGGCAGGTCAAAGTTTTTGGTAAAAGTCCCACCCCAGGTCGCACGGGTCGTTATTACGCTCCCAAAAGCTGTGGAGATCGAATATTTTATCCTATAGTACCGCAGTCCGTACGAGATGCGATTTCGGATCGGTATAACTGCCCTCGTTCGGGGGATGAGGCGTGGACCGATTATCTGTTGGCTCATCCGATTATTCCGCTGGCAACTCATGAAGGGGCTAAAAAAGTCAATGTCTCCTTTGTAGCGGGTACACCAGCGATCAGTTTATTCGGCCAGAGTTGCGGTGTCAATTCAGATGGTAGCCTCAAAGATCCCTTGCTAGCCCAATTGTGTAAATCGCGCAGAATTATTATCGTTCTGGATCGCGCTCCTACACCTAAGAAGCAGGCTAAAACCAATAAATATATCAATCGTTTGGCTAAGGCAATCGCGCGGGCTGGTGGCACTCCTGTCATCCCAGTGTGGGATTTAAAAGAGGGTGAGAAAATCGACGATATCGCGATCGCACACGGACACGAGCGGGTAACGGAGATTTTAGATAACGCCCTCGATTATCATGACTGGCTGGATTTAATCAATAAACCAACATTAAAATGTCGATACTTTGACACGCTTAAATATACGCCATCCGAATCTTTAAATTCTCGATATTTACCTAGCGATATTCTGCTTTCAGCTCTCAAGTACGATGTATTGCTTGCCATAAAATCAGGTACGGGTACTGGGAAAACAACATCACTCGCTCTTTTAACTCAACATGCTAACGCACTCGGACTTAGAGTAATCGTTATTGGCTATCGTAATGTATTGTTGAGATCTTATGCAGAGCTATTGCCAGATTCTTATCTATTAATAGATGGTGACCAAAATTTAATCGAAGACAGCAACAAAAATCTTTTATTATGCCACCACTCAAGTGGCAAACTATCGCCGGAAATATTCAATCGTTCCATTGTCATTATCGACGAATGCCACAGCGTTACCAAAGACATCGTGTACACTCCCCTTAAAGGGGTGGCAGATCGGAGACGTCACCATATCTCGCATTTGAGCAATTGTCTAGCCAATGCCCATAGCATAATTTGCCTGGATGCAAATTTAACAGATCTATCAACATCTGCTGTCTCTAAATTGCACGGACGGGATTTTAATACTGTAATTAAGGTTGAGAACACCTATCAAAGCTCTGCTAATATAACTATGTATAAAATTAGTGGTAATTCACCCGACGTTCTTAAAAAAGATATAGTCGAGCGAATTGTTAAAGGTGAGAAAATTTTAGTAACTTCTAATAGCAAAAATCTCTTACAAACACTTCGACAGATGGCTATTGATTACGGTATTAGTAGTGATGATATCTGCTTAGTAACGCAAGAAACTGTAGGGGAAGCTCATCAGAGTGCATTAATGGCCAACCCAAATCAATATCTATTAAATCAGCCATTTAAATTGGTATTACTATCGCCAACAGGCGAAAGTGGCATTGATTTTAGTATTCCCCATTTCGATCGCCATTACGATTTTAATTTTGCCAATCAACCGATCGATAAGTTGATCCAACGGCTAGGACGGGAACGCAATTTTACGACCTGCCCGAAACATGTTTGGATCGAAGATCGGGCGCAATACAGCCAGCGCGGCTATAGCACTCAGGCGATTGCAGCCAACGAACGTGACTATGCGTATGCTGCCAGTCAATTATCGGGACAATCGGATGATGTGGCTCTACTGGCTGCTGATTACCCCCTACGCGACCACTACCATCACTGGGAGGCGGCGAACGAAATTGAGAAATCTAATTATTATGAGTTAGCGATCGAGCGGTTATCGATAGCCGGATATCAAATCACGATCGTAGACCCCAGCATTTCCTACGATTTGCTTCCTGACGCGGCTACGGCTACGGCTGAGGTTAAAGCGGCTAAAGCAGCAGTACATTTGACTACTGCCACCAATTACCTTGAGGCGGACGAATCGGATTTAACTAGTGACGACGCGAATCGAATACTCAATAGCCGCACCGCCACTCAGGTAGATCGAGTCAGAGCCAGCAAAACAATATTCGCCCACGCCTATCCAGAACTAGATAAAACCTTAGAGTGGAAAACTCGAGAATTTTGGGAGTGGCGACTCAAACATGCAAATGTGTTTACACAATTAGAGACATTATATCTATTGCTCAACCCCCATCTGGCAAAAACTAAACTCAGCAAAAATGTTAACAACCAGGCTAAACGCGGGGGAATATTACGCGATCTGAACCAACGGGCAATTTTGGCATTAACTGTCGAGCTGGCAGGACTGCCCAAACTAATTGGGAAAACTTATCGCGAGGGCGATCCTCTCGTCGCGGAGGTGGTGGGAAATCTGGAGCGGGCCAAGGGAGTAATTTCCAAGCGAGGAAGTCAATCGCAGATTGCCTATTTGCATCGGATCGCCGAATCAGTGGGCTTAATCGGTCGTGGGGTCCAGATCAGGCAGGCAGACGGCACTCGCCATCGGGAGTATCATCTAGAGCTGCTGCACACGCGGGGAAATTTTGAACCACTTGTTTGGACAAGTATAGAGCTGCGCTCTCTCGCTCAGTATGGGGAGATCTTGTCACAGACCCCCCCTAATCTAGATCCAGAAACAGATCTAGCCGCCGAATGGGATGGCTGTCAAGATGAGGAGTTGGTAACTGCCCCCGAAGTCGAACTTAATCTGTCGAGCGTAGAGATCTTGTCACAGACCCCCCCTAATATATTTATAAATAATGGGGGGTCTGTGACAGACTCTAATCCAGATCTAGAAACAGATCTAGCAGTGGAGATTGAAAATGTTTGGACGATTGAGCTAGGAGCGAAAATATACAGCCATGCAGATCGATACCACGTTCGCGGGAACGATCGGGGAATATTAGAGCAGATTACTGCGGCTGGGGAGATGGTAATCCGGTGGTTGTCTGATGGTTGCCATCAGGTTGCGAACGGTATCAGAACTTACGCATCGGAGGAGCTGATTGAGGTAGTTGGGTTGCCCCAAGAGTGGGGATCGATCTAGCAACCAGCCTCCACAACTCTTGAGCGATATTTGTTAATCCCCTAGAAATCTCAAAATCTGGGAGATTAACAAAAGCTTTTTGTGACGTGAAGTGACGCAGCATGACGCACAATAACGCAATGCGATTCTTCTAATTTAGTGCTGCCACTCTAAAAAAATGCCAAAAACTAATGCTACAGGCTATTTCTAGCGAGTAATTCTCAAATTAATCTTCGATCGAGCTTGACGTAGGAGGACGCACGATGACGCAGCTACCAACTTAACTAGCTACCAATTCAACTAGTTGGCAACTTAACTAGCTACCAACTTAACTAGTGACCCAACTCAACTAGTTAACCAAGCTTATTTGATCAACTACGAGGTTTAGTCTTTTGAGGCTATACTTAGAAATTTTGTTCGAGCGATTCACCTAAACTATCTCATTTTCTACCTTTGCTACATCCTCTAGAATTTGCAGATCTTTCTTGTAGTTGAGGCTGCGATCGCTAATGATGATACATTACTCAGGCTTTTTAAGTCTTTAAATCAGAGGCAACAGCCCATTTTGTTGCTACAGCACAAAATAGATAATGGTGTTACTCAGTTAGCGATCGGCAATAAATTATCGATGCAGGAGGGGCGAGTCGGCACTTTGGAGTGTAAGGGATTACATACTTTGCGTTGCACGATTTTTCAACTTTAACGTCCTCTGTCTTTTGATTTTTTCGATGATTTCACTGGTTTAGACTTAGTACTCTTTGTTTCTACGATTGGCGTTGAAGGTTGAGAGTTAGACTGTTCGATTTCTAATTCAACCGAAACTTTGGTTTCAGTGTTTATTTGTATCTCTAAAATTTGTGCATCCGAGTACTCGGTATCTGAATGGACTAGATTTTGGTCTTCAGTAATATGCTCAATTTCTTCTAAGGCTTGTTCGCTCTGTGATTCGTCTAACTTCGTGACGATAGTGGCTTCATCTACGATCTGAGGATCTGGCTGTACGACCTCTGGCTGTACGACCTCTGGCTGTACGACCTCTGGCTGTTCGATCGATGTTTTCGTTTCAGTAACTCGATCTAGTTCGCCTAGTATTTGCAGATCTTTTTTAGGATCGATATTCGGGACACCGATTGACTCCCACTCGCCACTTTCATTCTTTTTTGCTGAAAACAGGATCTTGTTGGGGCGTAGCCGTCTAACTTTGAGAACATCATCAAGTATGTTGATTTGGACGCTCTTGTCCTTGAACTTGTTGTCACCAGCCAATTTCTGAATTGCTAGATCAGCCGCCTTGGTTAATAGCTCCTGGTCTGCTGGATTTAGCTCGATCGATAGTGATTGTGCTTTGAGATTAGCTGACTGCATTAATTCTAGATTCTCTGGGGTTTTTCCGAATCTAGAGGATAGTAATTTCCAACTGCGATCGACATCGCTACCTTTTTTGATTTCTCCTTGATGAATGTAGCTAATTCCTTGGACAGCTCCGCGATTGGTGATCCGAAACCTGGGGTTAATTCCTTCTGCTTCTAATCTGTCGATCCACTCTTGAAGGTTGGGTGAATCCGTTAATGTTTTATCGATTCTACTTTGAAGTTCGCTAGGTACTGGTGTTGCTTTTAGTCTTTTAATTTTCTCCCAAGAATTTTCAACTGGCTTGAGATTGTAGGCTTCTTCTATTTTCCTTAAACACAGCTCCATTCTGTAGTAATCTTTGAAGTCAGGGATTCGTTCACCATGAGGAGTAATGGCATTAGCGACAATGTGAATATGGTCGTGATTGTGAATATGATGATGATTGTCAACGACTCTACCGTGAGCCACTGCGAAGTATTGGCAATCGCCATATCCCATTTTTTCCATGATTTTAACGACGATCTCTGATTTGATGTCGTTATCGACAATACCATCTTCTTCAGCAAAGCCAATGGAAAAATGTCTGACTGGTAATTTAGTTGTCGGTCTGAATTTAGCCACTGCGGTTAGCTCCAAAGCAATGTCATCGGCATTGTCACCCCAACATTGTTTTGCCTCGGATAATATCACAGGGTCTTTAGCTGGATCGAGAACATATCTAACTACACCACCGAACCCCGAACCCTTGGTAATTTTAGCGATCATGAACTTGCTCTAAGATGTGCAATGGAGTTTAATATTTGCTGGTTGATTCTCTTGATATCTTTGATGTCTTCAAGACAATGGTCGATCGATTTACCTTCAAGGTTTCCTGAGTTGATCGCTTTAGTAATTTGATTGAGATTTATCCCCTGACTATTGAGTTCTTTATTGATGGCGACATAGAGGGCAATCTCTGATTGAGCCAGTGCTTTTTGCTCTCCTGCTCGCTTGAGTGTTTGTTTGAGTTTGCCAATCGGCTGCATTGCTCTCCATCTGATATATTGAGTCATCGGCATTCCTACTGTTTTTGCCCTGGAATGGAGAACGTCGAGATCGTGGTTGCTGACTCTGATTTTAAAATTATTTACTTTGACATCAGGACTATTTGGTATTGTCATTGCTTTGCTATTGCTTATATAAGGGTGATATTGGGTGTTCCATTGCTGGAATATTCGTTAAGATCGACAGATCCTTCTTAGGGTCGATATTGGGTATACCGATCGATTGCCATTTGCCGTGTGGATCTTTTTTGGCTGATAAGACAATTTTATTGGGGCGCAGCCGTTGAACTTTAAGAATATTCTCTGTAAGGGTGATGATAACGTTCTTACTGCTCAACCGATCTCGACCATCTAATTTTTGCATTGCAAAATCTGCTGTTTTTGAGAGTAGTTCGTGGTCTTCTTGTTTGAGTTCTACTGGTAGAGATTGTGCTTTGAGAGTTGCTAGTCTCATTAACTTTTGATTTTCTGCCGTTTGAGGGAATTTCGATGACAGTAGTTTCCACCCGCGATCGATATCGCTACCTTTATTTAACTCTCCCTGGTAAATATAGCTGATGCCCTTGGTGTAGCCTTGAGGGGTAACTCTAAATCTGAGATTAATTTTAGATGCTTCTAACTCGTCGATCCATTCTTTAAGACTTGTCGATTTCGTCAAAGCTCGATCGATCTTGTCTTGGAGTTCTTGAGGTACTGGTGTTGTCTTTATTCTTCTATTTTTTCCCCAAGATGATTGAACTTGCGTCAATCCGTAATCTCGTTCTATTTTGCGAAGGCATAACTCCATTAGGTAATAGTCTTTGAAATCGCTAACTCGTTTACCAGTGACGGTGATGGCGTTGGCTAACACATGTACGTGTTCGCGGTTTGTAGCAGATCGATCGTGAACCACTGCAAAATACTGGCAATCGGCATACCCCATTTCATCTAGAATTCTTACGATTATTTCTGACTTGAGATCGTCGCAAATTTGTCCGTCTTGAGGAGCAAAGCCAATCGAAAAATGTCTGACTGGGAACCGAGTTTTTGGTCTAAATTTAGCGACCTCTTTTAGCTCTGATGCAATGTCGGCGATACTATTCCCCCAACACTTTTTAGCTTCGGGTAACATTCTATGCTCTTTGGCTGGATCGAGGAGATGTTCTACTGATTTAGTAAAATCTGAAGCTTTTGTAATGTTGGCAATCATCAGTTTGCTTTTAGTTTTGCGATGGAGTTTAGGATTTGCTGAGTCATACTTTTGATGTCGGCAATGTCAGCAAGGCATTGCTCTATGGGTTCACCTTTGGTTTTACATGAGTCAATCGATCTGATGATTCGATTGAGGTAGATTCCTTGTCGGTTGAGTTTATCGAGTATTTCATGGGAGATGATTAGTTCTCTTTGGGCAGTGTTTTTTTGCTCGGATGTCTTTTGAAGTCGATCGATTGGTTCTAGTCCTTTGAGTCTGATATATTCAGCTCTAGTTATGCCCAAGGCGTTTGCTCGAATCTGGATCTGGTTAATCTCTTTGAGAGTCCATTTTGCTCGAAATGCGCTGCATCTACTTCTTGAACATTCGATTTTAAATCTCGATGAAGACTACGTTCGATGTGAAATTATACACCGTTGTCTAAATCGTACATGTCTACCGTCAATGTTCTCTCTTTGTCATTTCTAGATATAGATAGAGCTACGGGTACTGCAAAACTATTGATATCTGCTTCATTAACATTTGTTCCTTGCTTTTGAAGATAAGTGTCCGCGTATTGTGCTGCGGATATTATTCTTTCGTAACTTAGCCTGGGGTCGCTAATGGCTCCTACTTGCTCTTTTACTGCTGGAGACTCTAAATACTCCTCGATTTTTCGATCTGATTGGTCGATTACACCGCGAACGAATGAATTTAGTTCTTTCTTGTAATCTACTTGGATATTTGAGAGTGTGTCCGTCGATCGATCGTAATTAAAGTTGACATAGCCTATAGTTGGTGGGCTGAAGCCTCCAATGGGATCGTAGCCTGTGGCATCTTGAATACGCGCACTGTAGAGCGTAACGTCTTTATCGAAAAGATCTTGTTGCTTCTGAGTTGACATCCATAAGTCTCGATCTGGATCTTTGGTGTCAAGGGTATTGACCTGCTGAAAACGTTGGTAGGGATCGTTCCCAGTGTCTATGAGATTCTTAAGTCCTTTTACTATTTCGAGGCTGCTTGATATCGAGTCAAGTTCTCTTATGTTTAGCTTTGGTACTGAAGTTTGACTTGCCATGAAGTCAAGTCTGTTTACTATATTGTCGGTTAGGTTCTCTTGGGCAACTGGATTTAGAAAAACTTCTCTTTCACCAGTCCCACTGGATTGCGCGTCTTTTCCGACGTACTCGTAAAGTTGAGCGTGGTATGTGTACTCTATGTCTTGTTTTTAAAATGTACTGGCTGCAAGTCTTCAATCCTTAGATCTAAACATCTGGTGGGATTACCTACAATTTGCAGCGAAGTGTTTTTATCTAGATCGTGAATGTTGATGCTTACCCTTTCAGTTTTGGCATCTTTATATATGGACATCGTTACTGGGACTGATTGACTGTCCATGTAAGCTCCGTCTACTTTTTCTTTGTCAAGGTAGGTTTCGGCAAATTGTACGGCGGCTACTATTTTCTCAGGAGCTAATCTTGGATCGTTACTGCTTTCCATGTTGGTAAAATTTTTATGTGTATTGAAAATTTATAGTAGATGCTGATTTTGATTTTGGTTTTGCGATCGATCCAACGGTAGACTTTAGCTCGATCGATACTGGCACCCTTGTAGCTGAAGCACCTTTAATTTCCAGTGAAGTTTTTCAACTGTTGTACTTTTATTTGTAACTATAATAAGTTGCGATCGTGATGCGACCACTACTTTTATGTAGCGCGAAAAAGCCGTGTTTCACTACATTGCTTCGTAGCTAATGTCGAGCATTTCAGATTTCTCCGATCGCTTCCGGCGGGTGTCCAGAGGGTGGCAACCCTATGGCTAGCACTGCCTGTTTTGATGCCGAAGGTATCAAAGAGCGTACCCGCGAAAGGCATTGCTAGCTCTTCCAAATCCAGGGACATCGCAGCCCACAGTCACAGCCCCCGTCACCAGCAGATTCAACTATAGCAAGGAATCCTACGAACCGCCACTAGAAACATCGATTAGAACGCAATTAAGGGCGAAGTAAGGATTGATTAGGCGATCGACAAACGGATTCGTAAGGTAAAACAAGATATAAATATCCTGAAGCAATGTATAAATATCCTAAAACACGATATAAGTACGGATAAATCTATATTTTTTCAAGGGCTAATTTTCGATTATTGCCTCGATCGCGCGGTTCAATTTTAATGAATATCGCAAAACAATGGATAAATACCCTAAAACAATGGATAAATACCCTGAAGCAATGTATAAATATCTTGCGACAGTGGATAAATGCGAAGGTACTGATTTTATATAAAATAGCTACCCCGCGTGTTTAATTTTATTTCAAAATGAAGTGATTGCTACAGTTTATTTTATTTTGAAACACGCGACTCGATTGAGTTATGAAGGACTCGATCGGGTGATGAAGGAATTCATTAGGGAGTGGTAAGAAAAAAAAAGAGCAACACTCGATCGCATAGTCTGTCGATCGAGAAACGAGAATTGAGGATTGCTGAGGTGAGAAGACAAGCAATACTCGATCGAAGATAGAGGATCGACGAGCGGGACGAAAACAAAGCAACACTCGATCGGGTAGTTTCTCGATCGAGTGTTGAGGCGTATGTGAAAAAAGAGAGCCTTAACTATTTAGTTAAGGCTCTCTGGTCGTACTGAGAATAGAAAAAAATAGTGGTTCTTTAGATGCTGAGTTCTTTTCGCTACCACCACCTGTGTTCGCATCTTTAGTAACTGGTACAGATTCAAGAGAAACTAATAATCTTAGTTCCATCGGGCAATATGGTATTGCAGAAAATCGCGCCTTCAATACTGTGGTCTTCAATTCCATCGGGAAGTTCGATCCGAGATTGACTCAAATCTACATCGGTCAAGTTAGCACCTTGAAGCAGTGGTCTAATACCCAAGATAGTTCCATTCAATCTAGCTCTAGTGAAGTTGGCATCAATCAAAGGGCATTCAGTCAGATCGACAAAGCTGAGATCGGCACCGATCAGGATAGATTCAACCAAAATTCCCTCAGATACGATGGCGTGACTGAGGTTAGCTCTACACAAATTAGCATCTTCCAGCCAAGCACTTCCCAAATTAGCTCTACTCAAATTAGCCCGATTTAATTTAGCTCCAAAGAGGATAGCACCACTTAAATTAATGCTCGACAACTTAGCATCATTGAACCTAGCAAAGTCAATTTCGACTCCACTGAAATCTCTTTCTCCAGCAGCATAACGCTCCAACAATTCTTCAGCAGTCATAGATCCTTACATCTCTAAACTTCAAATGTTTTTAATGCAACTTCCATCATTAATAATAGTGCCATTGGGTAGTATAGTCTCTTTGCAAAAGCAATCAGAAAATCTGGTATTAATGAGAGTAGCATTCTTCATATTGGTATTAACTAAGGTCATGTAGCTGAAAATAGCATTTTCTAGGAAAGCCTCTTATCATAATGCTTGGGGATCTGGTTCGATTCGATATAACAGTCGATTGATGGCATCATGCGCTGCACCAGAGCTTGTGTCTGGTTGCACTCTTTCGGCTTCGCTACAACTATATGCCTTTTGTGTGGCAATGAGAAAGTTGATGTACTCTATATCTGTACACTTGGCTGGGTTCATTTCTCTGTTTTAGCTCATTTCTCCTCCAACTGCATAACTCATATAGCTATCTGGAGAAATATTTGGCTGGGAAATAAATAAGCGAACCTAACAATGACTGGTAAAATCTATACTTGAAGTATCGCTAAAATCTGATGTCATATCCTCTGGTAACAACTCTCTGTATGATTTCCATTGTAGCAAGTAGTCTATTTCATACTTTACCAAGTCATGCCCGCAAATCAGTCAAAGTTAGTAACTATCCTACCAGTGGTAAAGTATTGAAGCTAACAAATGGAGATTTAATGTGTTACGTAGATCTGGTTGATGCTCGTGGCAAAAAGCACAATCTTGGTGCTGATTTTGACATTTGCAATCAAACTAAGCTAATAGATAAACAGGTCAAGGTTACTTATAAAAAGGCCAATATAAATGATTGTAAGAGTGCAGATCCCTGTGGTAAAACAAGAGTTGAAAACTTAATTGTAAAAATGCGACCAGTTCTTCAGAAGTAATTGCAGATATGTTTTTAAGGGCTTCACGTAAATTTCTTCCCCTGTATGAGTTTGAAGTTATTTTTAACACTCGATCGTTTAAGTCCCAATAGAGTATTTAGGTTCGAGCTTAATCGAGTAATACTAACTTAATCGTTAATATTACTCTCTTTTTGGATAAAGCTAAAAAACTACACCTTGCCAATTGGTCGGATCGAACTAGAGTCTGGAACGGAGCTAGGACAAGGTGTTTTTTGTGCCGCAGCTACATAGCTATAAAGTGTGGGCTTACTAATAGACATCAATTGGCAAATTTCAGCGATCGAATGCTGGCGATCGTGATACAGCTTGACAGCTAAGTGTTGCTGATTACGATCTAATGCTTTTGGTCTGCCTCCTAATTTACCGCGCGATCGAGCAGCCTCTAATCCGGCTTTAGATCGTTCGTTGATTAAATTTCGCTCAAATTCAGCCAATGCCCCAAATAAATGAAACATCAATTGTCCGGTGCTGGTGGTGGTATCGATGCCTTCCTCCAAACTTTTCAGACCAATGTCTCGCGCTTTTAATGTTTCCGCGATCGCAATTAAGTCTTTGATTGATCGTCCCAACCGATCTAATCTCCAGATTACCAATGTATCTCCAGCTCGCGCAATCTCTAAAACTTTTGTCAACCCTGGTCGCTCTGCTTTTGTTCCACTAATTTTGTCACTACATATTTTTTCACAGCCAGCTTTTTTCAAAGCATCTGTCTGAAGATCTAAATTCTGGTCGTTGGTTGAGACACGAGCATATCCAATCAGCATTTGTAGTTAGTCAATAAACTCACCCTATTTAAATTATACCTTACTTAGATTTATTTACTGAGTTTATTGACGTTCGTAATAACGATATTACGTGATTTAGTCCCTGCAAAAACAGCGTAAAGAAAGGGAGCGTTTTCTTTACTCGCCCATCTCGATTTATAGTTGCAGTTA
>ENA-OFCF01000488-OFCF01000488.1-metagenomes-genome-assembly--contig:-NODE-488-length-17373-cov-4.887169_pt1 | contig 17373 bp, 17 predicted proteins | sample MGYA00153387_OFCF01 | MGnify analysis MGYA00153387
TCACGTGCTGATGATACTTCAGGGGAAGCCCTGCGGGAAAGTAAGTCGTCGCCAGATTTCTAATGTCTGCATAGCTCAATGGTGGAGCAATCGGCTGTTAACCGATAGGTTGTAGGTTCGAGCCCTACTGCGGACGCCATGGCTCTCAGCTTAACCGCTGAGAGCTTTTTCATGGTTTAAATTACCTTTGGCCTGACTTTAGATGCTGAAAAATATAATAACTGTTCAGAATCCCTGGAAATCGCCTATGATAAGGTTTCCAGGGACTTTGCTTTTATTAAAATAGCTGGCATTTAAAACGGTTCAGAGAATTTCTGCTCTTTATCTCATAATTTAGGAGCAACTTCCCTTGAAGCAACAATGACAAATGAAAGAACAGGATACATTTCATTTACGATGTATCCTGTTCTTATTGAATATTAATGGTAAATACTGCTTGGCTATGGTTTATAGTCGATTTCTTATTTCTTGAAGGGATCGTAGAAATCCATCTCTTCCCCATTGGTCAGGATCATGGGGCCCTCGTTTGTGACAACGACGGTGTGCTCAAACTGATAGACGATATTTTTCTGGGGCGTCTTCAGTGTCCAGCCGTCAGGGTATTCCTCGATGTAGGCGTCCTCTTCTGATATGAAGGTTTCGATAGCCAGGACGTGCCCATTCTTGAGAAGTGCGGATCCTCGTCGTTCGTTATAGTTGAAGATATTTTCAGGATGGTCGTGGAGGGTTTTTCCTACCCCATGCCCCGTAAGGTTCCTGATGACATTGAATCCATTCTGTTTGGCCTCGTTGAAAACCGCTCTCCCAAGGTTGCTGGTGCTGGTTCCCGGCATCGCTTTCGAAATGGACTTATAGAGGGCACTTTTGGCTACATTTTGGAGCTTTTCTAGTTTCTCATCCACAGGTGGGATATTAAGGGTCAGTCCCGTATCCGCAAAAAATCCATTTTTGGATGCAGACACATCAATATTGATCTTATCACCCTCTTTAAGGACGTAATTTGACGGAATACCGTGAGCGACGACGTCATTGACGCTTAAACAGGTATATCCCGGAAAGTCATACTCCCCGATAGGTGCAGATACAGCGCCATATTTCTCGAACAGATCCTTGGCCATGAGGTCAAGCTCAAGTGTCGTAACACCAGCTTTTGTCGCCTTTGCCAATTCATCTCGCACGATGGCACATATCTTTCCAATCTCTTTTAGAGCTTCCAACTCTTTATTATTTTTAATAATCATGTAATCACTCCCATCAACCATTATAAACGTATTTGCATAAATTGAGAATAAATTAAGAAAAGAAAATTGGAATTAATGAAATATACTACAAAATTGCGAAAAAGCCCTACCCCGCGATAGTAAATACAGAGAAAATTTGTTATGATTATAAGGTAAGTTAAAGGTTTTCACAGTATTATGAAAACAAATCAACATAGTAGGAGGAAATGATATGCATATCAAAGAGTACAGTATCAAAAATCTACGTAATGTCGGAATAATTGGCCACAGTGGCACTGGAAAGACATCACTGGCTGAAGCTCTTCTTTTTTACACAAAGTCCATCGACCGGCTTGGAAAAGTAGAAGATGGAAGTACAACAACAGATTTTGACCCTGAAGAAAAGAAGAAACAAATTTCACTCCAGGCTTCTGTGGCTCCTTTTGCATACCAGGACATCAAGATCAATTTAGTGGATATCCCGGGATATTTCGACTTTGTCGGTGAAAAGATCCAAGGGATGAGAGCCGTTGACGTGGCTACAATTGTTGTATCCGCAGCTTCTGGAATTGAAGTTGGAACAGACAAGGCTTGGGATTACTGTAACAAGATCAAGCTTCCAAGAACGTTCTTCATCAATAAGCTCGATCGGGACCATACGGATTTTGACAAAGTATTTGATGAACTCAAAGCAAAATATGGAATGAGTGTAATTCCGATCCAATATCCTATCGGGCAGGAAGATAAATTCCATGGCGTGATCAATATCATCTCCAATAGAGCGAGAATCCATGATCCCATAACCTTTGAAATGAAAGAAGCTCCCATTCCAGAGGAGTTAGTTGATAAGTTAGCGGAACTAAGAGAAATGATCATCGAGTCTGTGGCCCAGACCGATGAAGTATTAATTGAAAAATATTTTGCCGGAGAGCAATTGACAGACAAGGAAATATACGATGCACTGATCAAGGGATGTGCCTCAGGGGATATCGCGCCGGTCATGTGCGGAAGTGCTACTAAGGTCATTGGAATGAGCACATTACTTGAGGACATCGTCGAGTGCTTCCCAACGCCTGAGTATGCGATTCCACAGAAGGCGACCAATGTTGAAACGGGAGAAACCGAGTTTATCAGACTTACTGAAGACAAACCGTTTTCGGCATTCGTATTCAAGACAATCGCCGACCCCTTTGTAGGAAAGATCTCACTTTTCAGGGTAATCACAGGGTATGTCAAACCAGACACCCAGGTTGTCAATACGAATGAAGACAAGATGGAGAAGATCAATACGCTGATTTTCCTTAGGGGAAAGAATCAGATTCTCACAGACAAGGTGATTGCAGGAGACATCGGCGCGGTTACCAAGCTCCAGTATACGAGAACGGGTCAAACCATCTGCGATCCGAAGTTCAAGGTCATCTATGACAAGTTTAACTTTCCTGCTCCAGTCATGACCATGGCAGTGGTTCCAAAGACCAAGGGAGATGAGGATAAGATTTCTTCCGGACTTCAGAGACTTATTGAAGAAGATCCTACCTTTACGATAGCAAGAGACAAGGAAACCTCGGAAATCCTGATTTCAGGACAGGGAGACACCCACCTTGAAATCCTTGCTTCCAGGCTGAAATCGAAATTCGGCGTGGATGTGGAGCTTAAGGTACCTCGAATCCCGTACAGAGAGACAATTAAGAAAAAATCCGATGTACAAGGCAAGCACAAGAAGCAGTCCGGTGGACATGGCCAGTATGGCGATGTCAAGATGATCTTTGAGCCAAGATCGGATGGAGAGGATGAACTTCTGTTTATCGACAGGGTCGTCGGCGGAACGGTCCCAAGAAACTATATCCCCGCAGTGGAAAAGGGTCTTAGGGAATCCATCAAGGAAGGGATCATTGCAGGATATCCCGTAATCAAATTGCAGGCTACCTTGTATGAGGGAAGCTATCATGCGGTTGACTCCTCGGAGATGGCCTTCAAGGTTGCAGCAAATCTTGCCTTCAAGAAGGGCATGGAACTATCGAATCCAGTTCTTCTGGAGCCGATCATGAAAGCAAGCATCATCGTACCTGATGAATATATGGGCGATATCATGGGAGACATCAATAAGAAGAGAGGAAGAGTCCTTGGAATGGAACCCGTGGATGGACAACAGATGGTCCTGGCAGAAGTGCCCCTCAGTGAAATGTCAAAGTATGCAACGGACCTGAGGTCAATGACGCAGGCAAGAGGCGAGTTCAGCATGGAATTCTTCAGATATGAGGAAGTACCACCGACTGAAGTGGCTAAGATTATAGAAGAGACTAGAAAGATAAGAGAAAGCAAAGAATAGCCCAGACAGTAATCGGAAGCTCTTTCTTGGAGCTTCCTTTTATTTGAAAATGAATTTAGGAGATTACATGGTATAATTAATCGAAAATAGAACATAATGTTTTGGAGGAATTTCTATGAAGAAGTATGTTATCGGCGTTGACCTTGGAGGAACCAAGATTACGACAGCCATCAGCGATTTGACAGGGAAGATCATCGAGAAGACCACATTGGCCACCGGCTCTGCCTTGGGGGAGGAAGTGGTTCTGGAGAGGATTATTGAATCCATTTCCATGGTCCTCGAAGCATCAGAGATCAAGGAAGAAGAAGTCAGAGCCATCGGAATCGGATCTCCAGGACCTTTGGATGCAGAGAGAGGAATTATCATTACGACACCAAATCTTCCATTCAAGAACTACAACCTGGTCAAACCTCTCCAGGAGAGATTTGGAATCAGGACTTATCTTGACAATGATGCGAACGCCGCTGCCATCGGCGAATATACCTTTGGAGCTGGCAAAGGCACAAAGAACCTGATCTACATCACCGTATCCACGGGCGTGGGCGGAGGAGCAATCCTTAACGGAAGACCTTACAGAGGGAAGACCTCTAATGCCCTTGAAGTCGGACATATGACCATCGAACCCTTTAGCAAGCATCGATGCAATTGCGGGAACTATGGCGATGTGGAATCCCTGTGTTCAGGGACATCCATCGCAAAAAGGGCCAAAGAAGCAGTAGCAGAAGGACGGGAAACCTCACTGAAGGATGTGGAGAACATCACAAGTTTCGAGGTCCATCAGGCATACCTGGACGGAGATAAGGTGGCCATTGAGATCCTTGATACAGCGCTCGAATATATGGGGATTGCCATTGCAAACCTCATCCTCAACTTTGATCCTGAAGTCATCGTCATCGGCGGAGGCGTCACGAAAATCGGAAAACTTTTCTTTGACAAGGTCAAAGAAAGTGCCAGAAAGAGATGCTTTGACTTCATGTTCGACTCAACGAAGATTGTTCCTTCAGAACTGGGACAGGAAACTGGAGTCATTGGGGCTCTGGCCTTGGCCATGATTGAAAGTGAAGAGAAATCATAAAGTCTGGTAATAGATAGGAAAAGTATTGACCGGAGCTAGCTCCGGCTTTCCTTTTCTTTACGTTCAAGTGCCATGAACGGGCACCCTTGCACAGATGGTTGCTTGCATACTTGCTCATTCTGGAGATTGTATTAGAAGAAATGAAAGTGAATAAGGAAAACCGCATTGATAAAGATGGCGTAAAGTCAGGGGAGATAAAATGAAAGCGAAAAAAGAAGAATTCATCTATGTGCTGAAGCTGTCCCCTGAACTTTTGGATAAAGACAACTGGACCCCTCGCCAGGAGAAAGCGGTGGACGACCATTTCGCAAATTTGAAGGTCATGCATCAGGAAGGAACGCTTATTTTGGCAGGGAGGACGCAGACCATGGATGAAAAGACATTTGGTATCGTCATTTTTGAGGCGGACTCTCTGGAAAGAGCAGAAAACATCATGAAAAACGATCCAGCGGTAAGGGGAAATGTCATGACTGCCGAACTCTTTCCCTATAAAACAGCATTGAAGAGGGAGTCAGGGAAATAAACAGTATGGGAAAAGGCAATCCTATGCTAAAATAAATAGGTTAGAAAAATAAAAGAAGTTGGTGGAATTCATGCTGAACCTTTATATCACAAGACACGGCGAAACCCAATGGAATACGGAGAAAAGGCTGCAAGGCTGGCTCAACTCGCCCTTGACGGAAAAAGGGACACTTCAGGGCCAGCTTCTTAACAAGGCTGTAAAGATGTACAATATCAGCAAAATCTACTCCAGTCCCAGCGAAAGAGCCTTGAAAACAGCCAGGGCAGCCAGGGGGAAATTGGATATCGAAATCGAACTCATGGATGAACTTAAAGAGATGAACATGGGAGACTGGGAAGGAAGGACTCTGGAGGAAATCAGAAAAAAAGAACCGGAGAACTTTGAAAACTATTGGACCAGACCTCAACTTTTCATCAAGAACAGCGGCGAGGACTTCTTTGAACTCGTCAGCCGAACCAGGCGTGCTGTGGAAAAGATACTAGAGGAAAACGATGAAGGTGACATCCTGATCGTGACCCATGGGGTGACCTTGAAATCTCTCCTGAGCCATTTTACAGAGGAAGACTTCTTTACGTTCTGGACCAGGCCTGTTCTTGAACAGGCGAGCATATCCATGGTGGAAGTGGATAAGGAACACCATGGGATCATCAGGCTGTACGGGGATACCCGGCATATGAGATAACGGAGATGAGAGAATGAATGCAGAAATCATGTCAGTGGGAACGGAACTCCTGTTAGGTGACATTGTAAACACAAATGCCCAATATTTGGCGAAAGAGCTGGCTCTTCTTGGAATCGGCATCTACAGGCAGACGACCGTAGGTGACAACGAAGAGAGACTTAAAGCCGCACTCGGACTGGCACTTCAGGACACGGACATCGTCATCACCATCGGTGGCCTAGGGCCTACACCGGATGACATCACAAAAGAAGTGTCGGCCATGGTCCTCGGGAAAAAGCTGGTCCTCCATGAGCCATCCTATGAGGTGATCCTGAACTATTTCAGGCACAACGAAAGAGCGATGGAAAACGGCAACCAGAAACAGGCCATGTTCCCTGAAGACTCGGTCATCCTTGAAAATGAGAACGGAACAGCCCCGGGCTGTATCATCCGTGGCGAAAATGGGAAATTCATCATCAACCTTCCCGGTCCGCCAAAGGAAATGGTTCCTATGTTTGAAAAGAAGGTGAGACCTTTCCTGGAGAAATTCATGGACCACACGATCATCTCAAAAACGCTGAGGTTCGTGGGGCTCGGAGAATGGGACATGGCCAGCAGGGTTCAGGACCTCATCAACGAAAGCGATAATCCGACCGTAGCACCCTATGCCAAAGAAGGGGAATCCATCCTCAGAATCACTGCCAAGGCAAAAGACAGGGCAGAAGCCGTGGACATGATCAAGCCTTTGGAAAATATCATCAGGGAGAGGATCGGAGACTACATCTATGGTGTCGATGACGACACCTTGGAAAAAGTCCTTGGGGAACTTCTTGTAAAGAACAAGGTAAGCATCGCCATCGCCGAATCCGTCACTGGAGGGATGATCGCTTCAAGGCTCCTCTCCTATGAGGGAGGAATGTCCGAAGTTCTCGGAGAGGCCATTGTGACATACAGCAACGAATCCAAGACCAGGTATCTTGGGGTGAAAAAGGAAACCCTGGAAACTTTTGGTGCCGTAAGTGAGGAAACCTGCAGGGAAATGGTGGCAGGACTTAAAGAGAGGACCGGAGCGGATGTCTGCATCGTCACGACAGGACTTGCAGGACCCACGGGGGGAAGCGAGAGCAAACCGGTTGGACTTGTGTATATCGGGATAGATGTCAGGGGAAACACGAAGATCCATAAGAAGTATTTCACCGGTGGACGTGACAAAATCAGGGTAAGGACGACAATTACAGCCCTGGATTACCTAAGGAGAGAACTTATCGGGATACCGGAGCAGGAATAGGCAAAGAACATGAAGGCACGGGTCCGATCATTTTCGGGACGATGCCAGGCAAAGCTACAATTGTACACAAATGAGGAGTAAGACTTGAGTATATTAACAGTAAAAAAAATCAGCCACGGCTTTGGAGACAGGGCAATTTTTGAGGATGTGAGCTTCAGACTCCTAAAAGGAGAACATGTAGGGATCATTGGAGCGAATGGTGAAGGTAAATCCACCTTCATGAATATTGTGACGGGAAAACTGCAGCCTGATGAGGGCACGGTGGAATGGTCAAACCGCGTCAGAGTCGGATACCTAGACCAGCACACCAGCCTCGAGAAAGGGACCTCGATCAAGGATGTCATGAGAGGTGCCTTCCAGTACCTTTACGACATGGAAAACGAGATCATCGAAATCGGGGAAAAGATGGGAAATTGTACGGAAGAGGAGCTCTATCGCCTGATGGACGACATGGGTAATCTTCAGGATACGCTGGACCATAACGGTTTCTACACTATTGACGCCCGAGTCGAAGAAGTCGCAAAGGGACTTGGTCTGAAGGATGTCGGACTTGAAAAGTATGTGGACGACCTTTCCGGTGGCCAAAGGAGCAAGGTCCTTCTCGGAAAGCTTCTGCTTGAATCCCCGGATATCCTTCTGCTCGATGAGCCGACAAACTATCTGGACGAGGAACATATCGAATGGTTAAAGGTCTATCTCAACAATTATGAGAATGCCTTTATGTTGATTTCCCATGACATCCCCTTCATCAACAGTGTCGTTAACCTGATCTACCACATGGAGAATCGCTCCCTGGACAGATTCGTGGGGAACTATGATGATTTCCAGCTTGTCTATGATGCAAAGAAGAGGCAGCTGGAGTCTGCCTATGAAAAGCAGCAGCAGGAGATCAACCATCTGGAAGATTTCATCTCCAGGAATAAAGCCAGAGTCGCCACATCGAACATGGCAAAATCCAGGCAGAAGAAGTTGGACAAGATGGACAAGATCGAGCTCTCCAAAGATAAGCCGAAGCCGACCTTCAGCTTCAAGGAAGGGAGGACTTCAAGCAAACTCATCTTCAAGACGGACAACCTGGTCATCGGATACGATGAAGCACTGACCAAACCCATAAATGTCTATCTTGAAAAGGGACAGAAAATCGCCCTCACCGGTGCAAACGGATTGGGAAAGTCCACGCTGTTAAAGAGCTTTCTCGGGATGGTTCCACCCTTTAGCGGTGACATCGACCAAGGGGAAAACCTTGAAATAGGATACTTCGAGCAGGAGGGACCCAAAGGGAACTACAACACCTGTATCGAGGACTTCTGGGAAACCTATCCCGGATTCAATCAGTATGAGGTCAGGTCTGCCCTGGCCAGGTGCGGTCTGACGACGAAGCACATCGAGTCAAAGATCATGGTGCTTTCCGGAGGCGAACAAGCCAAGGTCAGGCTGGCCAAGGTCATCAACAGGGAGTCGAACATCCTCCTTTTGGATGAACCAACGAACCATTTGGACCAGGATGCCAAGGACGAACTAAAGAGGGCACTTCAGGAATACCGTGGGACAATCATCCTGGTATCCCATGAGAAGGAGTTCTACGAGGACATCGTGACCCAGGTATGGAACTGTGAAGAATGGACGAAAAAACTATTTTAATGACAGATTTGAAATTGATCAGTGTAGCTTTTTGAAGAGAAGCCACACTGATTTTTCAATGCTTTGCTTAAATCATTTGCATAATCATAAGTCTTGATTCATAATATAATTGGTATAGTGGACAGTCCAAAGAAAGAAAATGAGTTTTCCCTCATGAGGATTTCCAGTGGATATCGGAATAAAGATAAGAGGTGTCATCATGTTTACACCGGTGAAAAATACAAAAGTCTATGAACAGGTCATTGAGCAAATCAAATTCATGATTACCAGCGGAGAGTTGAAACAGGGAGATAAACTGCCCCCGGAACGGGAACTTGTTGAAAAGTTCCAGGTGAGCAGAACGTCCATCCGGGAAGCTTTGAGAGCCCTTCAGATCATCGGCCTTATCGAGTGCAGGCAAGGCGGCGGAAATTATATCCGGGATAGTTTCGAGGATAACCTCATCGAACCCCTGTCGCTGATGTTTGTTCTCCAAAACAGCAAGAATATTGAAATACTTGAACTGAGGAAGATTCTGGAAATTGAGACCGCACGGCTTGCTGCAGAGAAGATCTCAGATGAGGAGATCATCAGGCTGGGTGAAGTCATCGGTGAAATGAAAGATTCGCCAAGCGAAGAATATAATGTGAAGCTGGATAAGAAATTCCATTTCATTGTTGCAAAGGCATCAGGGAATAACCTGATCATCAGCATTCTAAAAGCTGTTTCATCCCTCATGGATTCTTTTATCAAGGAAGCCAGAGAAGCCATCATCGATAAGGATGAAAACAAAGAGACGCTTCTGGAGCACCACATGAATATCTACAACGCCTTAGCTAACCATGATATGAGAAAGGCTGAGAAAGTCATGGCGGATCATATGAATCTGATCATCAGGCATATGGACCTCAAATAGACTAAAGAAGTGGAAATTGTTGATTTATCCTCATCGATGGAAATAAAGTCGGACATTTAAAAAGGCGGTATGGCGAAATGCTTTGAAAGCATCTCGCTATACCGCCCTTTTAAATGCATGGGAATATCGCCTGGATAAAAGATTAACGGAAAATACACATTTGGAACGATAGAACAAAAGATTGGAAAAAATCTGCGCTGAGCTCGAAACACTGAAAAGCCTAATGCCACGGGATTTAATTGAATATACGGTGTAACTGTTTACACGATTCGGATGTTAAAAAATAAACTATCCTTTAAACGTTATCAGTAAAGTGGTACTATAATCCTATAAATAAATTGGTATGACCATATTACCATATGGCCAAATGACAACAAAGTTGATTAGGAGGGAAGACTTGAAAATCCTTAGACAATTTGCCCTTATTCTTTTAATCTTACTTCTGGGGGAAGCGATAAGAATCAGTACGGGGATCAGTATTCCTGGAACAGTCATCGGAATGGTTCTGCTTTTCATCGCATTACTCACAAAGATCATCAAACTTGAACAAATTGACATGATTGCAAAATTCCTCTTGGATCATCTTGCCTTTCTCTTTGTTCCAGCGGGTGTAGGACTTATCAGCAGCCTGGATGTTATCGGGAAATCATGGCTGCCCATTTTAGCCATTGTCCTGATTTCAACAGTACTTGTCATCGGCATAACCGGATGGACAGTACAGTTATTGAAAAGGAGAACCAACTGATGCGTACATTATTAGAAACACCAATTTTTGGAATCCTGCTTTCCGTTGCTGCTTATGAAATTGGAATTCTCATCAACAAGAAATCCAATAAGAATGCACTGATGAACCCACTACTCATCGCGATCCTCATTGTCATTGCTGTCCTCCTGGGCTTTGGTATTCCAAAGGAAAACTATGACAAGGGTGGAAATTATATTTTGTTCTTTCTTGGGCCAGCCACAGTTGTGCTTGCCATTCCACTCTATAAGCAGATGGAACTGTTAAAGAAAGATATCGTCCCCATACTTACAGGAATCATCGTTGGAAGTCTGACTTCAATTCTGAGTGTTGTGTTTCTTTCAAAATTATTCCATGTAAATCTAAGCGTAGCGACTTCCATGATTCCCAAGTCTGTCACAACAGCAATCGGTATGGAAGTCTCCAAGCAAATCGGAGGCATAACCTCCTTGTCTGTTGCCGTCATTGTCCTGACGGGGATCACGGGAGCGATCATCGGACCCAGCTTGCTAAAAATCTTTAAAATCAAGGATGAAGTTGCTCAGGGAGTGGCGATCGGAACAGCAGCACATGCTGTAGGCACATCAAAAGCAATGGAGCTGGGAGAAACTCAAGGGGCCATGAGTGGCTTATCCATAGGAATCGCAGGTCTCGTGACAGTGATTCTTGCACCAATTTTGATGAATCTCCTATAACCCCTAGGGAAACGGGAGATGGATTTTATCATCGCCAAGGACAGAGAAATAAATGATCAGGTTCAATTCAGATCAGATTCAATGATTAACCATATCGAATTTCAGGAGGGAAAGAATGAACATATTAGTGTGTATCAAACAGGTTCCAGGTTCTAACAAAGTTGAGGTGGATGAGAAGACCGGTGTCCTTAAGAGAGATGGGGTTGATTCCAAGATGAACCCATACGATCTATTTGCCCTTGAAACCGCGCTTCGGATAAAAGAAGATCGGGGAGGGAAAATCACAGCCATCACCATGGGACCCAAGCAGGCAGAACAAGTGATCAAAGAAGCCTACATGATGGGTGTGGATGAAGGTGTGCTCATCTCTGACAGGAAGTTCGGAGGAGCAGATGTACTGGCGACCTCCTATACGATTTCACAGTCGGTTAAAAAGCTTGGGCATTTTGATCTGATCCTTTGTGGGAAACAGACAACAGACGGAGATACAGCGCAAGTGGGTCCGGAAATGGCGGAATATCTTAATATTCCCCATATTGCGAATGTCGTGAAGATTATCGAAAACAAAGACGAGTCAATGGTTGTGGAAATGGACATGCCCAACACCATTGAACGTGTGAATGTGAAATTCCCTTGCCTTCTTACCCTAGAAAAAGATATCTTCCAGCCAAGGCTTCCGTCCTACAGAAGGAAAATGGCAACGAAGGATCAGGCAATCACCCATATTTCCTTTGATGACCTGGAGGATCAGGACATCACGAAGTATGGTCTCAACGGTTCACCGACACAAGTTGAAAGGATCTTCCCCCCGGACGTCAATAAGGACAGGGAAATGTTCAGGGGACATGCGGCAGCTTTGGCTGAAAGTGTCTCCAGCAAGTTAATTGAACTGAAACTAATATAGGAGGCGAAAGGATTATGGGAACTTTAAGAGTAAATGTTCATTTGGTGACACCAGAGAATCTTGTGGAACTGGTTAAGATATGTCCCTTCAATGCACTGGAAGACAATGCCGGAAAATTGGAGATCAATGCGGGATGCAAAATGTGTAAGATTTGCGTGAAGAGAGGCCCTAATGGCGTCATGGAATTCATTGAGGATGAAGTGAAAGTGGGTATTGACAAGAGTCTTTGGAAAGGCATTGCTGTTTATGTGGACCACGTTGAGGGAGTAATCCATCCTGTAACGCTAGAACTTCTGGGAAAGGCGAAGGAACTGGCAGCAAAAGTCAATTTTCCGGTTTATGCGCTTTTCCTTGGTCATGGCATTGCAGGAGAAGCAAAGGAACTTCTCCATCACGGCGCTGACAAGGTATTCGTCTATGACGAAGAAGAATTGAAGGACTTCAGGATAGAACCCTATGCAGCAGCGTTTGAAGATTTCATTAGGACCGTCAAGCCCTCTTCAATCCTGGTTGGGGCAACGACCATCGGTAGAAGTCTTGCACCAAGAATCGCTGCGAGATTCAGGACGGGCCTTACGGCTGACTGTACCGTGCTCGATATCAAGGAAAATTCAGATCTGGTTCAGATCAGACCCGCCTTTGGGGGTAACATCATGGCACAGATCAAGACACCAAACACAAGACCTCAGATGGCGACAGTTAGATATAAGGTAATGAACGCCCTCCCTCGAAGCGAGGAAGCCAATGGAGAAATTGTCCTTTGTAATATCGACAAATCAAAACTGTTGTCGAATATTGAGGTGCTTAGTGTTCGAATGAAAGAAAAAGAGGAGAATATTTCTGATGCTGAGACAATCATCGCCATAGGCAGAGGCGTAAAGAATGAAAAGGATCTGGTGATGATCAGGGAACTGGCTGACCTTTTGGGTGCGCAGATTGCAGGGACAAGACCCATGGTTGAATCCGGATGGCTTGATGCCAAGAAACAAATCGGCTTGAGCGGTAGAACGGTAAAGCCAAGACTCATCATCACGCTCGGGGTTTCTGGTTCTGTGCAGTTTGCTGCTGGAATGAGTGGGTCGGACTATATCTTTGCGGTGAACAATGATGAAAAGGCGTCAATTTTCAATGTCGCTCATTATGGGATCGTTGGAGACCTTTACGAAGTCCTGCCTGAACTCATCGAGAGAATAAAGATAGCGAAGGAGGCATAATAATGGAATACAAGAAAATTGACCGGACAGATTTAACTTATTTAAGAGATTTGCTGGGAAGCGACAGGGTATACGTGGGGGATAATATCAGTGACGATTATAGCCATGATGAGCTCGGTGGAATTAGCAAAATGCCTGAAGTCATGGTGGAAGTCCTTTCAACAGAAGAAGTGTCTTCAATCATGAAATATGCTTATGCAAACCATATCCCTGTCGTCGTCAGAGGTTCAGGAACGGGCCTGGTCGGAGCCTCAGTACCAATATTCGGGGGAATTATGCTGAACATGACAAAAATGACAAGGATTAAGGAGCTGGACGAGAATAACCTGACCCTCACGGTTGATCCTGGCGTTCTGCTCATGGATATTTCCAAGTATGTCGAAGACCGGGATTTCTTCTATCCACCTGATCCAGGCGAAAAGACGGCGACAATTGCGGGAAATATCAACACCAATGCCGGAGGGATGAGAGCCGTCAAGTATGGCGTGACAAGGGACTATGTTCGTGGCCTTGAACTCGTCATGCCAAATGGAGACATTCTTAAGGTTGGCGGGAAGGTGGTCAAGAACAGCTCAGGATACGATCTGTGGATCTGAAGGAACACTTGCAGTCATCACAGAAGCCACGCTAAAGCTTCTTCCATTGCCTAAGAAAACCATCAGCCTGCTTATCCCCTTTCCTGATCTGGATATGGCAATTAGCACCGTTCCGAAGATCATCAAGTCGAAGGCAGCGCCTACGGCGATTGAATTCATGCAGAGGGAAGTCATCCTCGCAGCGGAGAAGTTTTTGGACAAGAAATTCCCGGACAATTCTTCCGATGCCTATCTTCTGCTCTCCTTCGACGGAAATACCACCGAAGAGATTGAAAGGAACTACGACACGGTGGCAAAGCTTTGCCTTGCTGAAGGCGCGCTGGATGTTCTCATTTCCGATACCGATGAGAGGAAGCAGAGTATCTGGTCCGCCAGAGGAGCTTTCCTCGAGGCCGTCAAGGCTTCCACGACGGAGATTGACGAATGCGATGTCTGTGTGCCCAGAGACAAGGTTGCAGAATTCATCAAGTATACACATGAACTGGAGACGACATTTCATGTCCGGATCAGAAGCTTTGGTCATGCCGGAGATGGCAATCTCCACGTATATCTTCTAAAGGATGATATGACTGAGGAAGAGTGGAAGAAAAAACTCGCCGAAGTCTTTGAATGCATGTATGGAAGAGCCAGAGAGCTTGAAGGTGTTGTTTCAGGAGAACACGGAATTGGCTTCGCCAAACGGAAATACATGTTCGAGCAGTACGATGACTCCTACATGACTCTCCTGAAAAATATCAAATTGGCATTCGACCCCAAGAACATCCTTAATCCTGGTAAAGTCTGCCAATAAAAAAAGAAAAACATATCCTAGCCTGAAAACGGCCATGCAGTTGGGGAAACCTTTCTGCATGGCTTTTTTGCAGGATATTTCTAAGGTTGGTATGATACCCTCTTTAGAACACGAAGGATTTGTAGGGAGGAAGCGTATCATGGCCAAGATACATGGGACAATAAAGAATTATAGCGGAAGGCCACTGGAAAATGCAGAGATTCTATATGGTGACCGGACATATTCCGTCCTGGGTAGCGGGTACAGCAATTCTGACGGGGAGTACTACGTTCAGGTCGATGGAAAGTTCAGAGGGATGTTCAACTCGACTTTCGCGTACGGAGAGAAATACCTGGCGTACTGGTTCATGGATCTGTATTCGGATCAATCCCACAAAGTGGAGATTATCCTTGGAAATGTGGAATTTATCTTTTTAAACAGGAAACCCTTAGCAATTCTAGGAATTTCAGCTACTCTTTCAGTCTGTTGTCTCTTGAGCAGCTTTTGAAAAAGGACGCACTACTTTCCCCAGAATCGGACATGGGGTCCTTCAGAATCATGATTGATGGGAATGCGACGAAGGAATTTACCCTGAAGCGAAGAGGGCAGGTCCTTTTTGAAGAGTTGCAGCAGAATATAGATGAATATGTGCTTATATTCCAGAATACGGGAGTTGAAACGGGGAAAGTGATGGAAATCTGCGATGAACATGGGAAAATCCGGGGAATGATTGGAACAATCATCAGGTGAAGCCAGGCAAATGCTATTTTGTCTTCCCTAGACTAGGTTGGAAAAAAATTGGAATTTAAATATACTTTGTTTTACCTCAAGGGATTCTAGAGTATTAGATTGCCATAGGGTATAATTATTTGATAGCAATTCCCAAAACTGCATCAATATAGAAGAAGTGTTGCAGGGAACAAGAATATTTTTAAAAATTATTGCAATAATAAGGAGTAATATATGGGCGAGAAGAGCAATCTCACTACAGGAAATATTGAAAGCACCCTTACCAGGCTTGCAGTTCCCATCATGGGAACATCATTCGTGCAGACGGCATATAATCTGACAGACATGTTCTGGGTCGGAAAAATGGGGAGCGATGCCGTGGCTGCGGTTGGCACCGCAGGATTCTTCATGTGGTTTGCTTTTTCTCTGATCCTCCTCTCCAAGGTGGGAGCAGAAGTTTTCGTGGCCCAGCATCTGGGACGCGAAGATGAGGAGGGTGCGAAAAATTATGCAAGAAACGCGATACATCTGACGATGATCCTAGCCGTCGTCTATGGAATACTGGTGCTCCTGCTCAAGGACAAACTCATCAGCTTCTTTAACCTGGGGGATGCCAATACGGTCAATATGGCCATCAGTTACCTTACAATCATTGCGGCGGGGTTCCTGTTCGCCTTTGTGAATCCGGTACTGACATCCATTTTCAACGGTTCGGGAAACAGCAAGACACCTTTTCGCATCAATCTTATCGGGCTTGTCACCAATATGGTTCTGGATCCGCTGTTAATTTTAGGATTTGGTCCGATTCCTGCCATGGGGGTCGCTGGTGCTGCGATTGCGACAATCGTCTCCCAAGTGATTGTCACGATTGTTTTCATCTACATCATGAGTACCCACAAGGATCCCTTCTTCAAGATTGATATTTTCAAACGGCTGGAGTGGGCACGAATACGGAATATCCTACGCATAGGTTTTCCCGTATCGATACAGAACGGATTGTTCTCCATCATCTCCATGACCATCGCTAGGATCATCTCGGTCTATGGTTACCAGGCTATAGCGGTCCAGAAGCTGGGAGCGCAGATTGAATCCATCACCTGGATGTCAGCGGGCGGATTCTCCACAGCAATCAGTGCATTTGTCGGTCAGAACTATGGAGCCAAGAAGCATGACAGGATCATCGACGGCTATAAAGCTGGATTAAAGCTCATGTCCATCATTGGCATCGGGTCAACCATCATTTTATTTGTCTTCGCCAGACCGCTTTTTTCCATCTTTGTCAGTGATTCGATTACCATTGAAATGGGCGTCGCGTACCTGAGGATTTTAGCCTTGTCCCAGTGGTTCATGACCCTGGAGATTTCAAACCAGGGTGCCTTCAACGGCCTTGGGAAGACTACATATCCGTCCGTCATCGGAATGATTTTCAATGTCATGAGAATTCCTGCCGCCTATTTCCTGTCCAAGAACATGAATCTCGGCTTGAACGGCGTTTGGTGGGCAATCAGCATCAGCAGCGTATTTAAGGGTGTCATTCTTTTCGCCAGCTTCTATATCGTCGTCATCAAGAAGTACAGAAAGCAGGGGCATTACTAGAAAGGCATCTTAACCAAAATAAAAGTCCAAAGATTTATTTAGAGAAGAGAGATTTTAACGGTCTTTCTTCTATTTTCTTTGGGCTAATTTCCATCGCGAAAACCATATTCAGCGTATTGTTATTCTTAGTGAACCGGACTAAAATTCATCTTTTATTCATCATTTTTAACGACCACAGCACCTAGTGTATCAACAAACGTAAACGAGCGTAAACACAAGCATATCCGAGCTGGGAGAGGCTGAATGACGATTTGCACCTTACAGGGAAATATAGGGGCTAGAATATCATGTTAATATTATCAAGTCGTTGAACAAGGCCTTTTATAGAGCCTGATTCAATTTGACATTATGTCTCCCCTGGTAATATAATATAATAGTCTTCAAACGGAGACTGAAACAGAGTTCTTTGAAAATTAAACAGAAACAGGTAAAAACCAAAGTAATACTTCCCTGAGCAATCAGGGAAAGATATCTCCGAGCAATTAGGAGATAGTCT
>ENA-OFCF01000490-OFCF01000490.1-metagenomes-genome-assembly--contig:-NODE-490-length-17312-cov-3.678623_pt1 | contig 17312 bp, 15 predicted proteins | sample MGYA00153387_OFCF01 | MGnify analysis MGYA00153387
CGACGAGGTCGACCATCCGCGCGCGGAGGTTCTCGAGGGTGCTGGCGATCTCTTCGACCTCGGCCAACGGGCGCCCCTAGAACGCGTAGTAATCCTCGGGGATCGTCTCGGTGGGCCGCCAGTCGACTTCACCGGCCTCGGCGCCCTTGTAGCGGATAAAGGTCGCGCTCATCGAGTCCTTGTCGAGCGCGGCCTTCATGCCGACGGTCGCCTTGGCCCAGCGCACCGCCACCGCGGGGTCGAGCTGCTGGCCCTGCGCGAGGCCGACGAGCAGCACCAGCAGGTGTTTGCAGGGCTTGCCGCGCAGACCACCGCACGGGTTGAGGTTCTGCGTGCAGCACATATAGCGGCCATCCTTGTCGACGCTGCACGCGTAGAACAGGGAGTGGTCGGTCTGGCTCTTGACGACACCAGTGACCTTGTCGTCGCTGACCTCGCTAAATAGCTGGAAGCGGTCGGCGCGGAGCATCGCGCGGACCTTGTCCATGCGGCCGTCCCCGGTGGCCCTGTCGAGCTCGGTGAACAGGGTGCCGAGAGTGCCGCTACGGGGCTCGGCGCCGCCGGCCTTGCGCGCGGGCTTCGCCGCTGACGTGGGCGCGGCGACAGATGCAACAGATGCAACAGATGCAACAGGTGCCGGCGGCGATGCGACGATCCGTCTTGTGGCCATGGAAACTCTACCCTCCGCGGACGGCGAGAGTAACCGACTTGCGGGGCAGGTTGTAAAGCGAGCAAGACCGCCCTGATCCAGGCCAGGCATGGCACCGTCCGTATTTTTCGGTGCCGGCCGTAAAATGCCAGAGCCCCCGGTCCATCCACGGAGGCGGAGGAACGGGGGCCCGAACAGCGGACGGGTGCGGCTCACATCAGCGCGCGACGCTTGAACTCGCCGCGGAGCTTGGCGAGGGCCTGCTCCTGGACCTGGCGGATGCGCTCGCGGGACAGCGAGTAGCGGGCGCCGATCTCTTTGAGGGTCATCTCCTGATTGTCGTCGAGGCCCATGCGCTTGCGCAGGATGTCGGCCTCCATCGGCGACAGGGTGTCGAAGATCTCGCGCAGCTGGCCCATCATCAACTCGTTGTCCATCAGGTCGGAGGGCAGGGCGAGGTTGGTGTCCTCGACCGCGTCGAGCAGCGTGAGGCCCGAATCCTCGGACAGCGGCTGGTCGAGGCTGACCGGATTCTCGACGAGCGAGTAGTGCATCCGCTGGATGCGCTCGGTGGAGACGCCGGTGGTGGTCGCCAGCTCGGCGTCGGTGGGGCGGCGGCCGTGCAGGCCCTCGAACTCGCGGCGGGCCTTGCTGATCTTGTTGTACGCCTCGATCATGTGCACGGGCAGGCGGACGGCGCGGGCCTTGTCGGCGATGGCACGGGTCACGGCGTGACGGATCCACCAGCTGGCGTACGTCGAGAAGCGAAAGCCCTTGCGGTGATCGAAGCGGTCGACCGCCTTCATCAGGCCGATGTTGCCCTCCTGGATCAGGTCCTGCAGCGGCAGGCGGCCGTGGTTGAAGCGGCGAGCGATCGTGACGACCAGGCGCAGGTTGGCCTTGACGAACGCGTTCTTGGCGAGCCACAGCCCCTGCTGGTTACGACGCGCGGCTGCGACGTAGCTCATGAACGGCAGGCTGCCCTTGCGCGGGAGCTTGACCTTCATGCTCAGGCCCTCGTTGCAGCCAGCCTCGACGGAGGTCAGGTCGGCGAGCACGCGGTCGGACACGACGCCGTCGACATCCGCCTCGGCCATGGCGAGCGTCAGCTGCTCGCAGGCGGCGTCGTAGGCCTTATGGTGCACCAGCAGGTCGCGGTCACGAAGGTTGCGCGAGGCCTTCTTCATGGCGTCGAGCGCCTCGACTGGACAGGTCTCCGCCGGCAGCTCGGTGCGGGCGAGGTCGCAGATACCGTCGATGAAGGGGGGATAGCTGAGGATGGACTTCCAGTACGACTTGCGGAGATTGGTCAGGCGAATGGCGGCCTGCAGCTCCTCGTCGCGGGTCATCACATCGACATTGGAGAGGTCGCGAAAATAGGGGGCGAGGAACCCGGTCGATTCGCCGGTCTCCGGCAACTCCGCGGGGACCTCGGCTCCGAGGGCGCGCAGCCCCGGCAGCACGTCGAGGTCGGCGGGGGCGTTGGAGGCGTTCACGGCGGCGTTCGAGGCTTGGCGGTTCATGGCAGTTCCCTCTAATCGGAGCTTTGTTTCTGGGGGCCGCCGGTGAGCGGGCGGCGGCGGGAGGCTCCGCGGCGGGCCGGAGCGTCGTGAAGCCAGACTGCGCTGTCCCCGGCCGTTGTCAAAAAGCCCGTCCAACGTTTACAAATGGGAGGTGCCAGCTTTGCGGCCTTGTCCAGCTATCTCGTGTTGCCCGTCGACGACCCGAAACAGCGCCTGGGTGGCCCCACGAACAGCTAAAACCTGCCAAAGATCACGGCAGCCTCGTGCGACCTCGCACCGCGGGAAACATCGCAATACCAAAACAAATGGCATAAGCCGAACGGGCGCGAGGCTCATGGACCGCCTCACATGTCGCGGATAACCCCGAAACACCGCTCTGGACGAGCGTCGAAGCGGTCGGTGATCCGGCACGATAATTCGTCCGGGCTTGCATCGAGATCCGATGGGATGTTCCATAGTGCGGGGGATGCGCGCGGCTGAAGGGCTCGCAGAGGCGGTTTCTCGCGGTTCTGGAGGGGCCGGCAACGGCGAACACGCAAGGGGTGCGACGAGGGTAGGACAGCCTGGCGAATCTTTGTGGACGCGCGCCTTCGCGCCGTGGCAAAGGTGCGTCAAATGAGCGACGCGGCGAGCATCCTGCCACCATTTCGGTGAGCTCCTCACAATCAGGTTTGTCCAATCAGTCGATTCCACATCGGGGTCATACCCAGTCGACGTCCGCGGCCCGTCCCGGCAAATGCCCCTGCGAAGCAGGGGGAAACCGGGCATCCTCGGTCCGTGCGCTTGACTTCACTTTTTCTCATCCTCACCGCGGGCCTCGCCTGCGGCCCCGACAAGAACGACACCGAGACGGCTGCCAGTACCGGCGCGAGCACGGGTGGCGCGGACTGCATGCCGATGATGACGTGCGACTCGAACGTCCTGGACATCTGCCAGGAGGAGCCCGGGCAGGAGGTCTACCGGGTCCCCGACGGCTGCGTGCCGCCCGGATTTTTTCCCTGCACGCCCGGCGATTTCCCGCTGTGCGGCGACAGCGAGTGCGAGGGCTTGCCGGAGCAGGGCTGTCTGGCGGCGCCCGACTGCACGGCGATCCTGGGGGCACCGCACATGGAGAAGGATGGTAAGAGCGGCGACGAGACCGTCGACAAGCCATACTGCTTCAACTCGGTGGGCGCCTTTAGCAACATCAACGACCTCGACGACACCCCGGGCGACTCGTACATGATCCGCCCGTTCGCGGAGGGCGGCGCGGAGGCGCCGTACAGCATTGTCGTCAACATCGGCCCCGGCGAGGACGACCGGGCCCTGCGCGACGTGAAGGGGGTGGTGCTGGAGAGCGGCGTCGCCGGGGGCCGCTTCGGCGACCCGTTCAACCCGCTGTTTTTGGCCGACATCGACGAGCTCGCGCAGGGTCAGATCGCGGAGCGCAAGGACGACCCGAATCTCCAGATCTGGTACCTCGGCAACGAGATCGGTGTGTTCGACAAGGGCGCCAAGACGCCGGGCGTCCGCGACTTTCGCCGGTATCTCTGGTCGGACTGCGCCCCGGATTCGACGATCGACGCCCCGAAGTGTGCCCGCCACGCGCTCGCCGGCTTCCTGCGCGAGCGCTACGCCGACCTCCCGGCGCTCAACACGGCGTGGGAGAGCAAGTACCCCGGGACAGAATTCTCGACGATCGTCGATGTCGGGCCGCGGCCGGTCCCGTATGTCAGCGATTGTAATCAGCAGTGCCGCGTCGACCTGCAGGTCTTCGTGCACGACCGTTTATTAAAGACCTGGGTCGAGGTGATCACGACGCGGGTGCGCGCGGCGGACCCGAACCACATCATCAGCGCCCCGCGCATGGCGATCGGCGCCAGCACGCACTTTCGCTTCTGGACCCCGGCGAGCGCGCCCAAGCCGGACGTGTGGGTCGAGGACGGCACGACGCCGGTGCCGACCGACACCGCCGAGGTCAAGTACAGCCCCCTCGACCTGCTCAAGCGCGACGGCGAGAGCGGCTTCGACCTGGTTGCCTTCAATATCTATACCGGCGACGGCGAATTCGAGAAGCCGTGGTTCACCGACGGCGCGCATCTCATTCACGAGGAGTCGAGCCTGCCGATCATCATCAGCGAATTCAGCGCGCGCGCGAAGATCGACGGGTGGTCGAACAAGGGCGGCGCCAATTGGCACGCGTGGTCGGACCGCTACCTCGAGGCCGACGCCGCCCACCAGATCAACATGGGCCTGTTCCGCTGCGAGGTGCCCAGGAGCGGCCACACGGCGGGCGACCGCTGGCCGGAGATCGATGATCGCATCGCCGCGGCCAATTGTGACATCATGGACCTGATCGCGGCCAGGACCGGGCTTTGAGCGGCGTGTTGTATCATCCGTTCTACTGCGAGGAGAACGCGTACCACCTGTGTACGCGCCCGGACCTGGCGCAGCGCGACCCGGCGGCGGTGTTCATCCGCGGTCGCGGCGATGCCTGCGTGATCTGGCACCAGCGCGCCGCCGAGGCGCCCGGCGAGCCCGTGTTCTGGGACTATCACGTGGTGGTGCTGGCGCAGCGGCCGTGGGAGATCTGGGACCTCGATACGACGCTGGGCTGCCCGGCCCCTGCTGCGAAGTACCTGCGGTCGAGCTTTCGTCCCGAGGTGGCGCGGCCGCCGGAGCTCGAGCCGCGGTTTCGCGTGGTCGGGGCGGCGGAGCTCCGGGCGACCTTCGCGTCCGACCGCTCGCACATGCGCGGACCCGACGGTGGCTACCGCGAGCCGCCGCCCCCGTGGGCGCCGATCGGTAGCGGCTCGACGCTGGCCCGCTTCCTCGCGCACGACGACGCGATCGCGGGCGAGGAGCTCGGGCTATCGGCGTTGTTGAGGCGTGTGATCGACCGCTGACGCGGATCGCAGGTATGCTGTGCCGGTGCCGCACAAGATCATCTTCCTCGACATCGACGGCGTGATGAACAGCGTCAACACCCGGCCGCAGGACCCCCGCGGCCTCGTCGACTACCTCGACCCGCGCAACGTCTCCGTCCTCAACGCGATCGTCGAGGCGACCGGCGCGGTGGTGGTGGTCAGCTCGACGTGGCGGCTCTCGACCTCCTTCGCTGTCCTCAAGGCCAGCTTCGCCGAGGCCGGTTGCGTCGCGGAGATCGTCGGCGTGACGCCCGACATCGACGGCCGCCAGCGCGTGCTCGAGGTGGCCGCCTGGCTCGAGCAGCAGGCCACGCCGCCCGCTCGCTTCGTCGTCCTCGACGACGACTTCGCCATGCCCGCGTTCCCCGACAAGTTCGTGCGGACCAGCAAGCAATACGGGCTGTGTGCCCGCGACATCCCGGCCGTGCTGAAGATCCTCGCCGACTGACCGCCCCTGGAAAATTCAAAGTCCCTGCGAGAACGCCTCGCGGGGGACCAGTTTGCCGGGCACAAAGTACGGCGGTCGCGGGAGGTTTCACGGCCACCAAGTGACGTTGCCCCATGGATGAGCGCTTGCGGGCAAGCAGCGGTTGCGCGAGCATACCGGCCCAGGAGACTCGGATGGTCCGCCACGCCCTATTGCCCCTCACGCTGATATTCGGCGTATTCACGACACCCGCAGCCTTCGCTGCTCCGGCCACGCCGGCCCCCGCGACCGCATCGCCGAGCCGGGCACCGGCCCCGGTGGTCACCGCGCCGGAGCCCGCGATCAACATCGAGTACGAGCGCTTCACCCTCGACAACGGCCTCGAGGTGATCCTGCACCGCGACCCATCGGTGCCGCTGGTGGCGACGAATGTCTGGTACCACGTCGGCAGCGGCGACGAGACGCCCGGCAAGAGCGGCTTCGCCCACCTCTTCGAGCACATGATGTTCCAGGGGGCCAAGCACATCGGCAAGGACGTGCACTTCAAAATTTTAGAGGAGATCGGCGGGACCTCGGTCAACGGTACCACCAATTCAGATCGCACCAATTACTTCGAGATCGTGCCCTCGCATCAGATCGAGACGGCGCTGTGGCTCGAGAGCGACCGCATGGGTTATCTGCTCGACCTGCTCGACGAGGCCAGCCTGAAGAATCAGCAGGAGGTCGTCCGCAACGAGCGACGCCAGCGCTACGACAACGTCCCCTACGGGCGTGACCGCTTCGCCACCGCCGAGGCGCTGTACCCCGAGGGCCACCCCTATCGCTACATGACGATCGGCCGCCACGAGGACCTCGAGGGCGCCGCGATCGAGGACGTGAAGAACTTCTTTCGCCAGTGGTACGTGCCGAGCAACGCGACGCTGACGCTCGCCGGTGACTTCGAGATCGCCAGGGCGAAGGAGCTGATCACCAAGTGGTTCGGCGGCTTCCCGCGGACGGCCCGCCCGGCGCGCAAGACGGCCCCGACGCCGACGCTGACCGCGAACGTGCGCAAGAATGTCGACGACCCGTTCGCCCGCCTGACCCGGATCCACTACGCGTGGCACAGCCCGCCGATCTTCAGCGACGCCGACTTCGAGCTCGATGTCGTGTCGACCGTGCTCGGCGCCTACGGCTGGGGCCGCCTGCACCGCGCGCTGGTCCTCGACGAGCGCAGCGCCCAGAGCGTCGCGGTGTACAACGCGGGCGCGCAGCACTCGAGCGTGTTCCACATCGTCGTCGACCTCAAGCCCGGTCAGGACCCGGCGAAGGCCGAGCAGGTGATCGCCCGCGAGCTCGACAAGATCCGCAAGGAGCCGATCTCCGACGCGGAGATGAAGCGCGTGCTGATCGGCACCGAGTCGAGCTTCATCTGGGGGCTCGAGGACCTGATGGGCCGCGTCGAGCAGCTCCAGTCGTTCAATCACTATACCGGCGACCCCGGCTACGCCCAGACCTACCTCAAGCGCCTGCGCGCGCTGACGCCGGCCCGCGTCCGCGACAGCGCCGCGCAGATCCTCGGCAAGCCGCGCGCCGAGATCATCACGAAGCCCGCGGCTCCCGCGGGCGGACCTCCGGCAGGTACAAAGCCCCCGTCCGACGCCAAGGCCGCGCCGAAGACCGCCACGAAGGGATGACCACGACCATGCGCAACGCCATCTTTACTGCTGCCATGCTGCTGGTCGCCTGCCGTCCGGCGACGACCACGACCCCCCAAACCGGCGACCCGCCGCCGCTCGGCACCGACGGCCAGCCGGTCCAGACGGCGAGCTGGCCCGAAGAGCCGTACCGCGCCAGGGCGCCCGCGCCCGCGCCGATCGCCGAGCTCAAGCTGCCGGGCGTCGAGAACTTCAAGCTCGCCAACGGCCTCGACGTCTACCTCGTGCCGCAGACCAAGCTGCCGACCGTGACGATGTCGTTCGAGTTCGACATGGGCGGCGTCGACGACCCGAAGGCCAAGACCGGTTTGACGTCGATCTGCATGGACCTGCTCGACGAGGGCACCAAGAAGTACGAGACGGCCGCCTTCGAGGAGAAGCAGGCCGACCACGCGGTCAACGTGTCGTCGTTCGGCGGCGGCGAGAGCTCGGGCATCAGTGTCCGCGCGCTCAAGTCGCAGCTCGGGCCGGCGCTCGACCTGATGGCCGAGATGCTGCAAGAGCCCGGCATGCGCCAGACCGACCTCGACCGCATCAAGGAGCGCCGCAAGGCCTCGCTGTTGCAGGCGAAGGCCAGCCCCGGCCCGATCGCGGGGCGACTGTTTAGCGCGCTGGTGTGGGGTGAGAACCATCCTTACGGCCGCATCGAGACCGAGAAGACGATCGACGCGGTCCGCCTCGCGGACTGCGCCAGGGTGGTCGGGAAGCTCAGGCCCGGCGGCGCCCGCCTGTGGGTCACCGGCATGATCACGCAGGACGAGCTCAAGGAGGCGCTCGGGTCGCGATTGCCGACGTGGAAGGGCAAGGCGCCGTCACAACCGAAGATCGCCGCCGCCAAGCCGCGCCTGGGCACCGTGTTCTTCGTGCACGTCAAGGACGCCGCGCAATCCTCGATCTACGTCGGTCACCCCGGCCCGCGTCGCACCGACCCCGACTACGAGGCGACGGACCTGATGATGGAGATCCTCGGCGGGTCGTTCTCGAGCCGGATCAACATGAACCTGCGCGAGGACAAGGGTTATACGTACGGTGGCCGCGCTGGCATCGGCTACCGCCGCGCCGGAGGCAGCTTCGCGGCGAGCTCGTCGGTCCGCACCGACGTCACCGGCCCGGCCCTGCGCGAGGTCATGAAGGAGATCGTCGGCATGCGCGCCGCAGACCCGACCCCGGAGGAGCTGCGCCGCGTGCAAGAGGGCGCACTGCTGGCATTGCCGGCCGAGTTCGCCACGCCCTCGGACACGCTGTTCGCGTTCCAGCGGCTCAAGTTCTACGACCTGCCGCTCGACTGGTACGCCGGCTTCCAGCAGCGCGTGCGAGCCGTCAATACCGCCGCGGTCCGCAAGTCCGCCGAGGCGCACCTGCGCGCGCAAGACTTCGTGGTCCTCGTCGTCGGCGACGCCAGCAAGGTGCTCCCCGACCTCGACGCGATCGCCAGCGAGAAGCTGTTCGGCACGGGCGGCGTCGTCGTGCTCGACGCCGACGGCAAGCCGACCGCGCGCCCGTGAAACGAGTGGGTCAGAGCCTCGCAGGGCAAGGTGAGACGGAGCGTGGGGCGGTCTTCACCCGCCCGGAGGTCGTTGCTGCATTGCTGGATCTGGCCGGCTACACGGTCGACCGACCTCTACACCAGTGGCGACTTCTGGAGCCGTCATTCGGGGCTGGCGATTTTCTCCTGACGGCAGTGCAACGGCTTCTTGAGAGCTTCGTGGCCGCTGGCGGCTCTCCAGCCCGCGGCCGGCAACTTCGTGCTGCAATCCGCGGGGTGGAGGTCCACCCGGGCTCGTTCGACACCACACGTGAGGCAGTCAAGCGTTTATTAATCCGAAAGGGTTTCACTCCTGCCATTGCCGACACTCTCTGCGAGAGTTGGCTCGTACGCGATGATTTCCTGCTGGCTCCACTTGAGGGCATGTTCGACGTGGTCATCGGGAATCCACCCTATGTGCGTCAGGAGCGAATTCCTACTCCGCTTATGGCGGAATACCGCAGGCGATACTCGACAATCTACGATCGAGCGGATCTCTATGTGCCGTTTTTCGAGCGAGGTTTGCAGTTGCTGGGCAAGGACGGACGGCTCGCGTTCATCTGCGCCAATCGCTGGCTCAAGAATAAGTATGGGGGCCCGCTCCGGGGCCTAATTGCCCGGGGTTTTCATCTTTCTCATTACATTGATATGGAGGGTACAGACGCCTTTAAGTCCGAAGTAATTGCATACCCTGCGATTACCGTAATTCGGCGTGGGGAAGGGACATTGACTCGCATTGCACGTCGACCGGATTCGATACTCGCACTCCCTGGCCTGGTGCGAGCGCTGCTGAAGGGCGGTCCTCGCGACGAACGAATCGAGGAAGTAGAGCGGGTGGTGAGGGGAAGCGAACCGTGGTTGCTGGACGCGGCCGCTCCGTTGCAAGTATTGCGGCGGCTGGAGAAGGACTTCCCAGAAATGGAGGATGCCGGCTGCAAAGTGGGAATCGGCGTGGCAACCGGGGCTGATCGCGTGTTCATCGGCGAGTACGGGGCGCTGCCGGTCGAGGAGGCGCGAAAGTTGCCGCTCCTGATGGCCAGAGATCTACAAGATGGGGTCATCGTGTGGGGTGGAAAGGGCGTTGTAAATCCCTTCGAGACCGACGGCAGCTTGGCCTCACTTAAGGCTCACCCGAACTTCGGTGCGTACATTCGAAAACACCAAGAGATCCTCGGCAAGCGACATGTCGCTCAAAAAAGCGGCGGTGCCTGGTATCGTACCATCGACCGCATCTACACCGAACTTACCAAGACGCCCAAGTTGCTGATCCCTGACATCAAGGGGGAACCAATGGTCGTGTTCGATGAAGGTCAGTATTATCCACACCACAACCTCTACCATGTGACTTCATCGAGTTGGGACCTCAGGGCCTTGGCGACCCTATTGCGGTCGTCCATCGCTGTGTTGTTCGTCTCGACCTATTGCGTCAAGATGTCCGGGGGATTCCTCCGCTTTCAAGCCCAATACCTGCGAAGGATCTGTGTGCCTCGATGGGAATCCCTCTCGACTTCGCAACGGAAGGCGCTGACCGCCGCCGCGCCGACCGATCGAGCGGCGATCGACGAGGCCGCCTTTGCGGCGTACGGGCTTACAGAGGGTGAAGGGGGTGTGGTTCGGGCCGCGGCTAATTCAGCTCTGGTTCAGAGGAAGGGGCAATGACGGTCCAGTTACTGCCTTCGGATTACGACGAGCGCATCCGTGATGCCGTTCGGCGCTTCTGGCGCGCGCGGCAGGTGCCGGGCGCGGGCAAGCAAGGCGGGACCAGGGATGCCGTGATAGGCGGCAAGACCTTGGACGGCTTTTGCGAACTCGTACGTGTGGTGACGGTTCATTGTGGTCTCCCAGCGGATGCCGTTCACACGAGGCGGGGCGGCGGCACTCTGCCCGGATATTATCGGGCGACGAAGACCTGGGATGCCCTGGTCATCGACAGGCAGCGCTTGGTTGCGGCGTTCGAGTTCAAGTGGATGCTCCGCACTATCCGGCGCTCCCCGAGTTTAACGGTGCCTCATATGCCCTTCGCTATCAACTCCTCGCGGAGCGATTAGTCAAAGAGCAACTTTATGGCGGAGCTGCTCTGATGCTCTCGAGGCCCTCTGTTTAGTCCAGAGCTGTAGTCAGGGCGGTTGACCCCACCGTGAATGGTACGCCCACTCCTAACTGGGTGCGAACTGAGATTGGCAGAGTGATTTCCAAACTAACGGTGGGGTCGATACGACGGACGGCGGCTGGGTCGCCGACGGTCCGTACTGCGCGCCGTGATCGCACGGGCGGTCAGGCGTCCGACGAGGTGGTGACTCGCCACACTCGTTCGCGGCGCGAGGTATTGCGGGCACGCGATGCGTGGACGGTATACTGCGCGCCGATGTACGGGCACGGACGAAGCGCGGGGCGACGGAGTTGACGGCGCTCGGCTACCTGGTCCTGTGCCTGGTCTGGGGCTCGACCTGGCTCGGGATCAAGGTCGGGCTCGACGCCGGCATGCCGCCGTTGCTCGGGGTCTCGCTGCGCTTCGCGATCGCGGCGCTGGTGCTGGTTCCGCTCGCGTGGTGGACCGGACGCCCGGCGTTTCGCGACCGGGTCGCCTGGCGCCTCGCGCTGTTGATCGGTGTGTGTAGCTTCGGGGTCGGGTACGGATGTACGTACATCGGTGGCATGTACGTACCCTCGGGCCTGGGCTCGCTGACCTTCGGGGTGTTTCCGTTCTGGGTCGCGGTGCTGGCCCACTTCATCCTCGGGGACCGGCTCACCGCCGGCAAGATCGTGGCGATCGCCACCGGCATGGCGGGGCTGTTCACGCTCTACAGCGGCAGCCTGCGCGAGCTCGGTCCGGAGAGCATGTTCGGGGTGGCGATCATCACCGCCTCGGTGCTCATTCAAGGTGTCGGCCAGGTCTACGTCAAGCGCGACGGGGCCAATGTTCCGGCGGCGTTCCTCAGCGGGATGGGCATGCTGATCGGCAGCCTACTGCTGGTGACGATGGCCGCGGTGCGCGGCGAGTGGAGCGAGCCGTTCCCGTGGACGCTGCCGGTGGTCGCCTCGATCGGCTACCTCGCGGTGTTCGGGTCGATCATCACGTTCCTCATCTACTATCACCTGCTCAAGCAGCTGAGCGCGACGCTGATGGCGATGGTCGCCCTCATCACGCCGCCGATCGCGGTCGTGCTCGGGCTGCTATTCCGTAAGGAGCGCCTCGGCATCATCACGCTGACGGGCGGGGCGCTGGTGCTGCTCGGGGTCCTGTTGTTCCAGCTCGCCGAACGGCGCACTACCCGCAAGGAGTCACGCCGCGGCGGGCAAGATCGAACGCCGGGCGCGGTTGCTGACGTGTGCAAGCTCGCCGCGGATCTGCGAACCTGAGGTCGGGGGTGATCCATGTACGGGCTCGTGAACAAGGCCGTGGAAGATCTGGTTTGTACGCGCTTCGGTGTCGATGTCTGGGACCAGATCCGGACTCGCGCGGGGATCGGGGTCGACAGCTTCATCAGCATGGACCCCTATCCAGACGACGTCACATACAAGCTCGTCGGGGCCGCCAGCGAGGTGCTCGGACTCTCGCCAGCGACCGTGCTCGAGACCTTCGGCGAGTTCTGGATCCGCTATACCGCGAAGGAGGGATATGGCGAGATGTTCACGATGTTCGGGAGCAGCCTCGGCGAGTTCCTGCACAGCCTCGACGCGCTGCATACCCACATCGGCCTCAGCTTCCCGCAGCTGCGCCCGCCGACCTTCGACTGCGAGGACCTCGGGGACGGGGCCTATTTACTGTCGTACTTCTCGTCGCGCGAGGGCCTCGCGCCGATGATGATCGGCCTGCTCAAGGGGCTGGCGGCAACCTTCGACAAGCGGGTCGAGGTCCAGCATGTGAAGTCACGGGCGGACGTCGGCCACGATGAGTTTCACATCCGCGAGCTCGCCGCTTCGCCGGTCGAGCCCGCGCCGGAGTCTACCGCGAGCTGATCACGCATGGCCCTATCGCTCACGCCGGACCAGGTCGAACGCGTCTTCCCCTTCCACCTGGTGATCGACTCCGGGGGCCGCCTGACGCACATCGGGCCGGGTCTGCGTAAGCTGTTGCCGGGGGTCGCGGTCGGCGACGATTTCGATGGGGCCTTCATCGTCGCGCGGCCGATGCTGCGCAGCAGCGGCTTCGCGGCGATGCTGGCGCGCGCCGACACCCTGTTCATCCTCGAGGCGCGCGCGCGCGCGGTCAAGCTGCGTGGTCAGGTGATCGCCACGGGGCAAGAGCTGTTGTTCCTCGGGACCCCGTGGATCACCGAGCTGGAGCAGCTGGGGCAGCTGGGGCTGCACTTCAAGGACTTCGCGTTGCACGACGCGACGACCGACATCTTGATCGCGATGAACACGGTGCGGACCTCGTTGACCGACACGCGCAGGCTGGCGGACAAGCTCGGCGAGCGCACGGCGCAGCTGCAGGAGGCGATGCGGCTGGCGGAGGAGGCGAGCGCGGCCAAGAGCGCGTTCGTGGCGAACATGAGCCACGAGCTGCGCACGCCGCTCAACGCGATCCTCGGCTACAGCGAGATGTTGCTCGAGGACGTCGAGGTCGCCGGCAACGCGGAGGCGGCGGCGGACCTGCGGCGGATCGAGCTGGCGGGCAAACATCTGCTGTCGCTGATCGCCAGCGTGCTCGATATATCGCGCATCGAGGCCCGCAAGCTCGACCTGGCGATCCGGCCATGCTCGCTGCGCGCCGTGATCGAGAGCGTGCAGGCGACGGTCGGCCCGCCCGCGGGGGATCGCGTCCAGCTGTTCATCGCGGCGGTGCCGGACGTCGAGATGGTCACCGACGAGGACAAGCTGCGGCAGATCCTCATCAATCTCCTCGGTAATGCATGCAAGTTCACGGCGGAGGGCGAGATCCGGCTCGAGATCCAGGAGGTCGGCGCCGAGATCGAGTTCGTGGTCAGCGACACCGGCATCGGCATGTCGGCGCAGCAGCTCGACCGGCTGTTCGAGGCGTTCTATCAGGCCGACTCGTCGCCGCGCCGCCGCCATGACGGCGCCGGCCTCGGCCTGACGATCTCTCGCGCCTTTATCGAGGCGCTCGGCGGCCGCATCGCCGTGCAGAGCAGCCCGGGCGTCGGTTCACGCTTTACCGTGAACATGCCGATCCGTCCGTGCGCCTGAGGCTGGCAACCGGGGCCCATGTCGACAGTAGCGAGCGCCTGCGCGCGGACCGGGATTCGTTGCGTCGCCGTGCCGCGACCGTCGACGCTGGGCTATCCTCGGAGGTCGCATGGCGCCCCGTACCACTCGCACCATCGATTCGCGCCGGTTGGTTCGTGACGGGCGGCTGGCCCGGTGCCTGGGCCTGGCTTGCTTGCTGGTGGGGGGGTGTCGACCGGCACGGACGGTCAAGCCGGAGCCGGTGATGGCGACGGCGCCGGCGCCGACGATGCGAGCGCGGCACACGGATGTGAGCCCGATGGTGGCGGTGGCGACCTCGCCGTTGCAGCTGTTGCCGGACACGACGGTGGCGGTCGGTAGCATCGCGGGGGTGGGCGCGTTGCTGGCGGTCGTCGATGTCGAGGCGATCACGACCAAGTATCGCAGTGAATACGAGCAGGTGTCGGCGCTGGTCATCGGGAGCGCGGGCGTCAACCTGCTCGACCCGGCGCAGTGGCGCGAGGTCGGCGTCGACCCCGACGGGGCGATGGGCGCGGCGATGCTCGACATGCGCAGCGAGACCTTCGTCGGCTTCATCACGCTCTCGGACCCGGCCAAGTTTCGCGCGTTCATCGACAAGCTCGGCGGGGCGCGGCGCCTGCGGCCCGTGATCGAGGATCGCGGGCTGGTGCTCAAGTACGAGGCCGACAGCAACACGGCGCTGGTGCTGCGTGACGGTTTTTTGTTCGTGGTCAACACCGATCGACCCAACGAGGCGCCCTATGACTTCGCCCGCCTGCTGGCGACGATCGACCCGGCGCGCGGGCTGACGGCGTCACCGCGGTATCAACGGGCGACCGCCAGCCCGGAGCCGCCGCGGCCATTGCGGGCATACGTCGATCTCTGGGCGATCGTGCAGGCCGAGCAGGTCGCGCGCGCGGCCCGTCAAAACGAGGCGGAGCCGAGCTGGGCCGAGCAGGAGCTCGAGCGGGCGGTGCAAGCGGGCGTGACGGCGGAGGAGCAGGCCCGGCTGCGCCAGCAAGCCGACGAGCAGCGGGCGTGGGAGCGACGATATGCCGAGCGGCGACAGCGAGAGTTCGAGCTGCTGCGTCGCTGGCTGGCGCCGGTCGAGCCGGTGGTGTTCGAATTCACCGCGAGTCGCGGCGGCGTCGAGGGCAAGGTCCGGGCGAAGATGCCGGAGACGGCGCCGCTGCGGGCCGTGCTGCGCAACGCATCGATGCCCTCGCCGGTGCTGGCGGCGCTGGGGGAGCGCTCGGTGTTGCAGCTCGGCGGGAGTGTCGACGTCGCCGCGGCGATCGCCAGCTTCGAGGAGATCGTCCGGGCCAACGGCGATGAGCCCGAGAAAATTTACAGCGAGCTGCGCGACAGCCTCAAGGTCGACCTCAAGACGGAGGTGGCGCCGTTGCTCGTCGGCACGGGTGGCTTCGCGGTGACGGCCTCGGAGGCGCTGCTGCGCGGCGAGCAGAGGGGTGACAGCAAGCAGCTGGGCTTCGCGTTCGCGGCGGCGGTCAAGGACGTGCCGGCGGCGCAGTCGCTGGTGGCGAGGCTGGTGGCGCGGGTGCCGGTCAAGGCCGGCAAGGACGCGAAGACGGGGGCGCACACGCTGGCGATGCCGGGCTATCGCACGGTGTACGCGACGGTGACGGCGGGGCAGATCGTCGTGACGACCGACCCGGGCGTGATCCGTCGCCTGAGCGCGGGCAGCCCGGCGAGCCACGGCGTCGCGGCGGCGGTGGTGCCGGTGGTGACGGCCCGCGACGTCGGCTTCGCGGGCATGCTCGACGTCGTGCTGCCGATGTTCCTGCTCGACGTGCGTGGCAGCAACGCCTCCATGATGAGCAGCGACTCGTTTCATCCCGGCATGTTCCCCGGCGTGGACGCGCAGCAGACCGCGAGGGTCCCGCGCTCGCGCGCGTACAAGGCCAAAATGCGCACGTGGGAGGCCCTCAACGCGAAGATCGTGAAAGAGGAGCAGGCCCAGGAGCGGCGCCGGACGCAGCTGATGGTGACGCTCGCGGAGTGCTTCGGCGTCATGGCCGGCAACCTGCGCGAGCAGCCGGACGGGCTCGAGCTGGCTGGCGGACAGTTCTTCGGCAAGGGCGGGCTGACGCGGGCGCTCGACCTCGGCGTCGAGCAATTCACGGCGGCGCGCGCCCATGAGCGGATCTGGGAGCTTTACAGTCAACGCTCGGCGCTGGAGGACGAGCTGCGAAGGATCCGGATCGCCGATGTGGCGACGGCGCTTCGCCTGCCGATGCCGCTGGAGTAGAGTCTCGCCCGCAATGCTGACGCCGCTGCAGACGATCCTGCTGGGAGCCCTGCTGGTCCTGTTGATGGCCGGCATGGGCGCGAGCCTGACGCTCGCGGACTTTCGCGAGGTGCTTCGGCGCCCGCGTGGCCCGCTCATTGGTCTGCTGTCGCAATACGGATGGATGCCGCTGATCGCGTTCGGGCTGTGCAGGGCGCTCAGCCTGCCCGATGACCTGGCGATCTCGCTGATCGTGGTCGGGTGCACGCCGGGCGGGACGACCTCGAACCTGTTCACTTATTTCGCCGGCGCCGATGTGGCGCTGAGCGTGTCGATGACAACGCTGTCGACGATCGCGGCGGTCGCGTTGATGCCGCTGACGCTGTGGATCTACGCCAGCGGCTACGCCTCGGAGAGCCTGAAAATTCCGTACGGCAACATCACGTCGACGCTGGCGGTGATGCTGGTGCCGCTGGCGCTCGGCATGTTCCTGCGCGCGCGCAGGCCCGGTGCCGCGGCGGTCGTCGAGCGCCTCGGCGGACTCGCGGGGCTCGCCGTGCTGGTGCTGCTGATCGCCACCGGTATCTACAACAACCTCGGCCTGCTCGGCGCGACCACCGGGACGATGTACGTCGCGGCGGGCGGGCTCGGGCTGCTCGGCTTCGGGCTCGGCTGGCTCGGCGCCCTCGTCGTCGTCGTCGGAATCGGTTTGGGTTTCGGCGTAGGCGGCGTAGCTGCGGTAGCTGAGCAGGGCCACGGCGCGGGCGGCGCGCAGGCCGGCGGCGCCGTCGATACGGGCGATGGGGCTGGTGCCGTAGGGGGCAAGGATCGTCGCGCCTGGAACGCCGGCGATGCTGGTAAAGGCGGGTAGTGCGAGTTCGGCGACGAGGTACGTGCCCCCGGGGACGAACAGCGGGCGCCCGGCGGCGATTGCCGCGCCGATGGCGGCCTGCAGCGCGATCTTGGCCTGCGGCGTGCGGACATCATCCGTCACCTCGTCGGCCAGCACCTGGCGCAGGTCATATTCCTTGCGCTGTTTGCTGCCTGCGCGGGGTGTTTTGCCCAGGTCAACTCTCTTTTGTCCCAAATCCTTCAATCCTGCGTTGAGTCTGGTGTCGCATTCAGCCAGGTGACGTGCGATCCAGTACACGCCAGTGGATTCCAGTGCCACCGTGTCCACACCACA
>ENA-OFCF01000491-OFCF01000491.1-metagenomes-genome-assembly--contig:-NODE-491-length-17272-cov-13.517976_pt1 | contig 17272 bp, 22 predicted proteins | sample MGYA00153387_OFCF01 | MGnify analysis MGYA00153387
TTGTGATGAGAGCGATCGACAAAATATATGATTTCTTGTAAAATAGAGCAAAACAGAATGGTTAGAGATGAATTACGATTAAAGCAATAAACGTCCCTGAATTAATGAAAAAGAACATAATGCCTTAATCTACGAGGTAAAATTTGATGAAGATCTTCACGGCAGAATGTAGGCTCCAAGACTATTTCAGGCGAGTGGAAAGATGTTACTTTAGTCTTCAGCAAACATCTCAGTTAAGGTATTTAAGACAGCTTTTTGTGAATCAAGATCGATCGAACCTAATTTTTTAATCAACCTCGTTTTATCCACAGTGCGAATTTGGTCTAGAACGATATAGCCATCCTTGCCTTCAAGATTGACGGGAATCCGGCTGGGATATGGCTTTCCCTTGGTTGTCATGGGAGCGATGATGGCTGTTGCCAAATGTAAGTTCATCTCATCGGGCGAAATTATCAGACATGGACGAGTCTGTCTTGTCTCGCTTTTCGCGTCGGGGAACCCGACGGGCGCGAGCCGCTTCTGGATTTCACTCCCAATCGTTGGATCTAGTGCTACTAGAAACACATCAAATCTCGCGACTACCACTCCCATTCTTCCTTATCCCATGCCGTCGCGATCGAGCGATCTAGCAAGATATCTTCATCCTCATTGCTCGCCATTTGTGCAAATGCCTCCGCCCACCCAGTCCGAGCGCGGGATGCTGCTGTAATGACGATCTGATTATCTCTCACTTCGATTTCGACGTTTTCCAAGATGCCGCTTTGCTCCAGCAAGAGCTTCGGAATTCTAATCCCTTGAGAATTGCCAACTTTAATTATTCGCCCTTTGACAGATGTTGCCATAGATATTAGGATAATAGTAATTACATTATACTCACACCTTAACAAGAGTCAAAGAATGTAGATAGAGCATCATCACTAACGTACAATAAGTCATCAATTAGGCAAACTTTTGGACATCAACTATGATGCACGATACTACTCGGACAACGATCGCGCTGCCTACGGGATTACTCGCAGCAACAGATCGAGCGGTGACAGATGGCAAGGCAAAGAGCCGTAATGAATTAATCGCTAGAGCAATTCAAAGAGAATTAGCACTGATTCGGCGTGCCGAAATTGATGCCGATCTCTCACAGATGGCTCAAGATGATGAGTACCAAGCTGAGGTACTGCAAATGGAAGCAGAGTTTGCTGTCGCTCAATGGGAAGCGTTGCAAACGATCGAGATTTTAATATTTTAAATATTCATGCCTCCTACTTCACTCCCTGCCGAGATCGTTCAGCTAATTGACAAATTGCAATTGCAGCCGCATCCTGAAGGCGGATTTTATCGTGAAACTTGGCGATCTAGTCTTTGTTTACCCCAATCGGTTTTACCCGACGAATATACAGGAAATCGATCGGCTGGTACCTCAATTTTATTTCTACTGCCTACTGGTCATTGCTCGCGGTGGCATCGGGTGCGCTCTGCGGAATTATGGTTTCATCAAGCGGGAGATCCACTAGAATTGATCGTGGCGGAGATTTTAGACGGAGGATCGCAAATCATCCACCTCGGTCGAGATTGTACATTCCAAGAGGTTGTGCCGCCCAACCATTGGCAAAGAGCTACGCCGATTGCTGGCACGGCAGGATATGCGCTGGTAGCTTGTGTGGTGGTGCCTGGATTTGACTTTGCCGATTTTGAGATGATTGGCACAAACTAAGGACTCAATCAGTATTGAATTTTGGCTTGCTCTACTCAATTTGCACAAGACGATCTAATCTTTTGTGTAAAGATATCCAGTCTGGTACTCGTCAGGCTGGTATCTTAGTGACAGGGCAAATGAGATCGCCGTAGAATTTTTAGATTTTAATGAGGTTGAGTGATGGCAACAGTGGCAACAGGGGCATTGCTATGGCAGCGATATCAAGATTGGTTGTATTATCACGCAGGGTTAGGCTTGTATGTGGATATCAGCCGGATGCGGTTTGATGATGCGTTGGTTTCCCAACTTCAGCCCAAGTTTGTTAAGGCATTTGATGATATGGTCGCGCTGGAAGCGGGCGCGATTGCCAATCCTGACGAACATCGGATGGTGGGACATTATTGGTTGAGAAATCCCGAACTCGCACCCACGCCAGCAATTGCGACCGAAATTACGACGACGATCGAATCGATCGATGATTTCGCTCGTCAAGTCCACTCTGGAGCCATTCATCCACCTCAAGGTGGCAAATTTACCGATCTGATTACGATTGGGATTGGTGGCTCCGCATTGGGGCCACAATTTGTATCGGAAGCACTAGCTCCCACTGACGCACCGTTAACTATTCACTTCATCGATAATAGCGATCCGGCGGGGATCGATCGAGTCCTCAGTCGGATTCAATCCAAGCTCAGTACAACCCTCGTCATGGTCATATCCAAGTCTGGAGGCACACCAGAACCTCGGAATGGGATGATTGAAGTCCAGGCTGTTTATAGTGCCCAGAATCTCCATTTCCCTGCCTATGCAGTTGCAGTTACAGGTGTGGGCAGCCATCTCGATCGAGTCGCCGAATCCGCAGGCTGGATTGTGAGATTCCCCATGCCTGACTGGGTAGGCGGACGAACATCGGAATTATCCTCCGTCGGCTTACTCCCTGCTGCACTTCAGGGCATTGACATCCACGGGATGTTAGCAGGTGCCAAAGAAATGGACATCGCCACCCGCACGCCCGATCTCAAAACCAATCCCGCCGCCTTACTCGCCCTGGCTTGGTATGCGTCAGGCAATGGCAAAGGGGAAAAAGATATGGTGGTTTTACCCTACAAGGATAGTTTGCTATTATTTAGCCGTTATCTCCAACAATTAGTCATGGAATCCCTGGGTAAAGAAGACGATCTCGATGGCAATAAAGTTTATCAGGGCATCGCCGTCTATGGGAATAAAGGTTCGACAGATCAACATGCCTACGTCCAACAATTGCGGGAAGGGATTGCAAATTTCTTCCTGACATTTATCGAAGTATTACACGATCGCGAGGGCAACTCGCCTGAAATCGATCCAGGTGTAACTAGTGGCGACTATCTCTCTGGTTTCCTCCAAGGAACCCGTCAAGCCCTGTATGAAAATAACCGTGACTCCATCACGGTAACTATTCCTGCCGTCACTCCTCACACTGTAGGTGCCCTGATCGCTCTCTACGAAAGGGCTGTAGGTATATATGCTTCGATCGTCAATGTCAATGCTTACCATCAACCAGGTGTAGAAGCAGGGAAAAAAGCTGCCGCTGTCATCCTTCAATTGCAAACCGATGCTGTCAAGGCTCTACAAGAAACCACGATCGCAGCTCCAATTACACTAGCAGAGTTAGCAGCTAAAGTTGGCGCACCCGATCGAGTAGAAGCCATCTACAAGATTTTACGTCATCTTCAATCGAACGATCGCGGTGTTACATTCACTGGCGATCCTGCTAAACCAGGGAGTCTGCGAGTAGCTTGGGTAGAGGGTAGAGGGTAGAGGGTAGAGGGTAATTCATGAATTACCCCTACCCTAGATTTCGAGACGGTTGGCAACGAAGAATTAGGGTTTTATATTTTCTCCCTTGACTATTAATCCACCCTGCCCAGAATTGGGTGGGTAGGGGGGCTGACAGGGTGTCGCTCTATACTTTCTAAACATCCTTTTAGGGCATCCCGATTTCTTCGAGAAGTGGGGGATTTAATAGTCCGATCGATAATATTATCGATCGCGATGGGAATATATATGAGTCAGTTTGGGTAGTCTAGATGATAGCAAGCCAAATTGCTGTCAACTGTTACCATCACCCCGAATTATGAGTCCTCACCATAGCCCAAATGCCCTCCCCCAGTGCCAAAACCTCCAAGCACAGGTAGATTCATTCCTCGAATTACTCCAACAAGAACCCACCCTACGGGCGCAGGTAGACACCAGCGCGGTACGCTCGTCGCTCAAAAAAGCGATCGCCCCCACCTTTGAAATCGTCTTTGCTGGGGCGTTTAGTGCGGGTAAATCGATGCTGATCAATGCCCTGCTAGAGCGAGAACTGCTGTACAGTGCTGAAGGTCACGCAACGGGTACAGAATGCCAAATTGCCTATGCAGAGCCAGAGCAAGAGCGAGTAGTCCTCACCTTTTTGTCTGAAGCTGAAGTTTTGAGTCAGGTGCAACTATTAGGTAAAAAGTTAGGACTTAATCTGCACGATCCGCAACACGCTACCTTGTTATTACAAGAACAGACTTTGATGGATACACTCATCGATTCCTGTACGGCAATTATTGAACAAGAAGGGGGCGAAAGTAAGTCAGATCGTGCTAAACAAGCCTCAGCATTTAAGCTACTAATTCAAGGTTTTATCAATAACAAAAAGTATATCGACAAAACTACCAACCGCACCCTGTCGATGGAGCAATTTGATTTTAAAAACCTCCAGGAAGCAGCTAGTTATGCGCGGCGCGGTAGTAATAGTGCGGTATTGCGACGGGTGGAGTATTACTGTCATCATCCCCTGCTCCAAGATGGGAATGTCTTGGTAGATACGCCTGGAATCGATGCACCAGTCAAACGGGATGCGGAACTCACCTACACGAAGATCGAAAATCCCGATACCTCGGCGGTAGTCTGTGTACTCAAACCCGCTTCCTCTGGGGACATGACTACTGAAGAAACCGAAATGTTGGAGCGAATTCGCCAAAATCCAGGCGTTCGCGATCGAGTGTTCTATATCTTCAACCGGATCGATGAAACCTGGTACAATTCTCAATTGCGCCAGCGGTTGGACAGCTTAATTGGTACCCAATTCCGCGATTCCCAGCGCGTCTATAAAACCAGCGGCTTGTTAGGTTTTTGGGGTAGTCAACTCCGCCAGACGAATGCGAGTGACAGATTTGGGCTGAATTCCTTTTTTGCTGCAAGTGTTACCCCCGATAGTGATGAGACTCCCCAATTTATCAATGAGTTTAATCGTTATTGTTCTAGCTCTGGCAAATTGCCTGTAGAAAAGTTTCGCGTAGATGTCCGCAGTTATGAGTCTGCAACTGAAAACTATCTGCGAATTCTCGGCGAGCAGGGGAGTGGATTAGTCGAGCAATTGGTAAAGGATAGTGGGATTGAAGAATTTCGTACCGCCATCACCCGCTATTTAATGGAAGAAAAACGCCCATTATTATTAGTAAATTTGGCTGACGATTTACAACCACTATGTATCAGCCTCCGCCGCACTTATTTAGAAACTTGGCACTATCTCAAAGCACAGCCTCAAGATGCTACGGCAATCAAGGAGCAAGAACTTCAGCTTTTGAGTAAGGAGTTAAAAGATGTCGGCGAGGAGTTAAAGCAGCATATCAATTCGATCGTCAATGAAGTAGTCGCCAGCAATACCAATGTTGCTTTCGAGGCAGACTTTACCAAGCTCAAAGCCAAAATGGTGAGTCGGTTGGATGAATTGCTGACTACCTTCTCTGTTAGCCACGTACATCAACAAGCACAAGCTAGTCATCGTCGCAATTCAGTAGTTCCATTGATTGGGATCTTGAGTGAAGCATTCTACTATTTAGCCAATGGTTTAGAAGCTGTCTTAGTCGCCGCCGTTGAAGAATTAGTTTCCAATTTCTTCCAACAGTTAATTACTCAAATCCAGAAACAGGAATATTATCGCAATCTCTATCGATTGTTGGGTAATGATAGCGGCATCGAACAAAACCTCAAACAATTAGAAACGATCGTTTCTGCTGCTCTAGTAAATGCGGCGCGAGTTGAATGCGATCGATATGTCCGCGAACGTCCCGAATTTTTTACTGAAGGAACGTCTTCACTATTCCAATTGCGTCAAACTCTCCAACAAGCCTGTCGAGGTTACGATCATTATAATATGATCGAAGCCGAGCCAGCAATTCGTCAGTTATTAAAGATCGACTTTGAAGAAAAAGTTCGCGATACCGTGATGCGATCGTTCCGTCAAGTAATCAATCAATCTCTCAATAATCAACTATTACCTGGAGCCACCCAACAAGCCGAACAAATTCTCACTCAATACGATCGCGCCCGTGCATATTTAGCCAAAGCACTAGAGAAAGAAGCCGAAGAAAAGATTCGCCAAAATCAACGCCAATTAGCTGAAGTAGAGCAACGCATCGGTGTCTTTAATGAAGCTGTTGAGGGGATTAATAGCTGTCTAGAAGCTATGCAGCTAGACAGACATCGATTACCAACGTTGAATCAATCGGAGTTGCTATTATTATCTATTAATGATAACGCTGCTTCAGCGGAGTTAATCATGGCTGGCGATAGTAATTAATTCATAAGAGACTCGATCGATCCTGGCTGGTGAGGATCGATCGGATTTTATTTTGAATTAATATTATTTCTGATTCACTTGTGGGTGAGGGCGGGTTCGATTGCAGATTTTTAGTGAATACGGAATCGATCGTATAAACCCACTCCTACAGATATAGATTAATTTATAATCATTTTATATTTATCAATGGCTTACTTTTTATCATGTCTTTCAATTTAAATGAATTCACACAGATTGTTAGCAGCATCGAGCGATTATTTTACATGAGTGAATCTGAATCCATTATTAATATTTCTATTGGGTATTACGATCTTAAATGCGAGCAACTATTTAGAAAACTTTCTTTTTTACTTAAAAATGGTAGAGTAGAAATAAGAATATATGATAATGCTGGTGTCTTTTCTTATATAGATATCGATGGAGATATTTTGATAAATATCGGATTTACAGATGATATTAACGGATCTTACCAAAAAGCACTAAGCCAAATATTGGCTTTCGATCGACAGCATGTTAATAAATTAAAGATTACTGAAGTTACTGACGAAGTAGAAGTATTAGGCGATCGATCTGAATCCGATAATTCTTCTCTAGATGAAATTAGAAAAATAATTGCTGAAGCCACCTAAATATATTCCGAGCGAATGTTGATTTTGATGGCTTTGTGGGTACTTTATAGATACAGTATATTCTCAATTGCTATTTATGAAACTTGATATATATGAATTTAGGCATATTGTTAGTAATATCGGCGATTTATTATTTGTCAGTGGCTGTTCTCAGCCGATTAATATTTCAGTCGAGCTTAATGATGATGCCCAAAATAATATATTTATGAAACTTTCTTTCCCACTAATCAATGGGACTTCAGAAATCAGAATATACCAGAGTCAAGCTTTTTTCCTTTATCTAGATGCCGCTGGAGAACTTTTGAAGCAGATTGAATTTAATAATAGTCATCTCAGAGAAGTACAGGGATCGTTTAATACAACACTCAAGCAGATCCTAATATTCGATCGACAGTATTCTTCTAGTGAAACAAAACGTGCAGAAATATCAATCGATCGAGCGTCATTTGGATTAGCTGAGGTAAATTAATCAGATCTGTAGGGGCGGGTTTATGCAATTAATAACGATTTTACTAAAAATCTAAAATCGAACCCGCCCTTCCCATCAATCAAATGACGAGTACTATATATTTACGCCTAAAACATCCAACTATTATTGAATTATGACCGATCGATCTACAAAAATAATTCCTGATTCTCAAGCTGTTGCTCGTTGTCTCGATCCAGAGATGCTAGAAATATTGGGTTCACACGGCACATTCGTACTTAGTGAACTTCTTGAAATGCTTAAAGGATCGAGTGTCGATTGTATTGATTTCACTGATAGGGTAGCATTTATAGAACAACTAACAACTATAGTTGCAGATACAATCCAGAAAGGACACTCTAGACAGTATTTAATGAACAAAGTTTCAACTTTTGTGAAAGGTAGCATTCTCGATCCAAATAAAAATAATTTAAAAATTAATAACGTACTTTTATCTGGTGTTAATTGTGATTTATTACAACTAGATGGTAAAGGATGGCAAAAAGGGAAACTAAAGATCTGCTTTGAATTTATACCTGAAGAACCTGAACTTGTATCAACCCAAGACAAACCAGTAGCAACTCATTCTTCTCCACTAGACGAAATTCGACAATTATCGAATGACTTGACATCTATGATATCACTCGAACAAAATTAGATATTAATTGATTCGATTCGATCTCTCCCGTACTTGTAGGTTAGGGCGGGTTTGGCATATATTTTTAGTACGATCGTAATTGACAGCATAAACCCGCCCCTACAGATCTGTTGATAATATGTCCGAAAAGTCCAAACGGATTAGTTTTCCCAAAGAAGTGCGCGAGTATGTATTTCAGCGCGACAATCATCAATGTAAAAGCTGTGGACAAACTACCAAACTATCGATCGATCATATCATTCCGATCGCTTCAGGTGGTAGTAACGATATTAGCAATCTTCAAACCTTGTGCAGTTCGTGTAACAGTCAGAAAAAGCACTATTTCGATCCGAGATTCGATCGTCGGTTTAGTTGATGGTTGAGTTTTGATAACTATAAATCGATAAAAATATACTTAAACAGAATGAGGTAGTAACTGTTAACCGTTACTACCTCATGCTTATTGATTCAATTTCAGTACTAATTCTGCATTAATCTATGCAGGAAGTAATACTGTATCAATAATGTGAATAACGCCATTATCAGCAGCAACATCAGGAGTTACGACTGTAGCGTTGTTAATCTTGACACCACTAGTAGCATCAATTTTTACTTCTGAACCTTCGACAGTTTTTGCTGATTTGAGTTTAACAACGTCAGCCGCCATTACCTTACCTGCGACAACGTGGTAAGTCAGGATTTGCTTTAGTTTGGGAAGATCTTTTAGCAATCCTTCAACAGTACCTGCTGGGAGTTTAGCAAATGCTTCATCAGTAGGTGCAAAGACAGTAAAAGGACCCGCGCCTTTTAGTGTTTCTACTAGTCCAGCAGCTTTGACTGCGGCAACTAAAGTAGTAAAAGAACCCGCATTAACGGCAGTATCAACGATGTCAGCCATGTGTTTACCTATATTGATTTAGTGTGTGCACACTTGCAATATAACCTACTTTCAATAAAAGGGGTAATTATTAGAAATCTAATCAATTAACGATCGAACCATCACATTTATTTTTCATTTTAATCCAAAGTACAAATGAAAATACAAAAAATAATCTATCTTTAGATAGATGTTGTGTCAGAATATACGTTATAAATTTGTACTAGATTTCTGCTTGCTCAATGCAACTTGAATTGCTAAGGCGACTAAACCGATCGCAATAATTCCAAATACCGCTGCACCCAAGGCTGTCGAACCTACTACCAATGTCCTCACCGCAGCAGCGATGTTATTTGCCATAGTTGTTTTCTGAATCATCGGTTTAGTCGCAAACGTAGTTGCAATCCGACTAGTCATCGCAGACAACGCAAATGACATCACGCCAGCAATCAGCGCACCAGTCAAACAACGTAAGGGAGTGGGTAAATTAGGTTCGGGAGGTGTAATTTGAGTCATATAGATGAGTAAAGTTGCTAGGTATGGAAATGCCTACGATTGAAATCGTGGCTGATGATGCAAAGTCCGCCTAAAGCTGTACTAATATGTCAGTCCGCGAAGGCGGACTTTGCATTACGAAGAGTGGTTTTAACCACTTTGAGTTAGCTCACATCTTGCACCAATAAATAAAGACTAGTAACCGCACAGATCTAAGGGTACCCACAAGCGGCGTTTTTATTCGGGGGTTCCCCCCGAATAAAAAAACGACAAGACAGGGGCACCCCTACACAATTCACCTGTAGGGGTGCCCCTTGTGGGTACCCTGGATCTACACTAAGTACTAGTATATTTAAGCTGGTGCAAGATGTTAAAATACTCTGACACCTCGATCGCAAAACTGAGCTACAAATAACTCTAGATCTGGATCGGGGATAGCAGCGCGGACTTGATGATACAGTACTTCCGCTTGCTCTCTCGAACTTGCTAAACTAAATACTGTCGGCCCCGAACCAGACATCATCGTCCCTAAATTAGCATGACGCTGGAATTCTGCGCGTAACTGACTCACGAGTGGATAAGCAGGTAACACCACTTTTTCGAGATCGTTATACAGGAGCTTCCCAATTTTAACGGTATCCTGAGCGACGATCGCGCGGACTAGATCGCCAGAATGAATCCGATGAGATCGATCTGCTGAACTATCGAGATCTTGTGCGTACTGATGCTCGAATTCGTGCCGATAGGTAGTATACGCCCACGGGGTAGATACCTCCAGACTTTGATATTTTCCCAGCACCACATAGATTCCCTCTAAGCTAGGTAGGGGCGAGATTGCCTCCCCTCTACCTGTGGCGATCGCAGTTCCCCCCGAAATACAAAAGGGCACGTCAGAGCCTAACCTTGCTCCCAATTTTTGCAAATCGATCTGAGTGAGTCCTAATTCCCACAATAAGTCGATCCCAACTAAAACAGCCGCAGCATTTCCCGATCCGCCCGCCAATCCCGCCGCGACTGGGATACGTTTGTGGAGAGTAATATCTACGCCGCCGTATTCACTCACAGCCTCAGGAAACTCCTGTTGCATCAATTGAGCCGCACGATAGGCTAGATTAGTCTCGTCTAGTGGGACATTTGGATGTCCGCAGTGGAGGATGATTTCATCGGTACTCAGCGATTTTACTTCGACTCGATCGGCTAAATCCACTGTTTGCATAATCATCACCAGTTCGTGATAATTATCGGGTCTGATGCCGAGTATTTCTAGATGGAGATTTATTTTAGCTGGAGCAATTAGGGTATAAGATTTCATCTCTAAAACATTAATATTTATATTTTCTCGATCGCATCTATTTCTGGAATATCCTTGCGCTCGGCTACTAAATTAGACAATTGTATCCACTGCTCGATACTTAGGTCTTCAGCACGGGTATCGATACTAATATCTAATAATCCCAGGAGTTCCGATAATTCTTCCCGATCGATCGCACTTTGCAGATTATTTCGCAGCATCTTTCGACGCGTACTGAAACCCAATCTAACTAAATTATCTAATAGCTTCGGATTTTTAGCTGCTAATTCTAATCTCCTGGGCGTGAGTCTGATTACTGCGGAATCAACCTTCGGCGGTGGTGAAAAGTCTCGCGCAGGTACGGGACAAATTAATTCGCAGTGGGCTAAATATCCCACCCGAATAGTTAAGGCTCCGAAAGCTTTAGTGCTAGGCTTGGCAAACAATCGATCGCCGACTTCGCGCTGAACTAATAAGACGATCGAATCAAAAGGTCGCTCGGCTGGATGAACGATATTCCCCAGCAGCTTTTCGAGGATCGGCCCAGTGATATTATAAGGAATATTTGCAACAACTTTATTTGTTTTCTGAAATTTAGGAAAAGCAGTTAAATTACTCTCGACATCAAGGTTGAGGAAATCATTTTCTAATAATAAAAAATTGTCAATATGACCCATCTTTTTGACTAGCAGCGCACACAAATCTCGATCGATTTCTACCGCCACCACTGCATTCGCAGCCGCCACCAGCCGCCGAGTGAGAATTCCAGTCCCAGGGCCAATTTCCAGAATGCGATCGGTCGGTGCGATTTTAGCTGCGGTGATGATGCGATCGAGTACTTGTTCGTTTCGCAACCAATGTTGCCCAAATTGTTTCTTTGTCTTCATTTCTTGAAAGTCTCCCTTTTTAAGGGAGATTTAGGGGGATCTTCTAGGGGTGAATGGTGAATCATGAATGCCTATTTCTTTGGTGGGAAGGGAGTTGATGTAGGGTGTGTTAGGCGGAAGCAGTAACGCACCAAAGTGGATCGCATCAGATCTGATTTAGGATCGCCATAACACAATTAACTTTTCAAACACCCTCTCCAGTCTCGTTGGCGTAGCCTCTGGAGTGGAGAATCAACTAACATAAATTTCTGAACCCTGTTCTGTGTCCTCTGCATCTGCCGTCAATAAATATCCGTGTTATTACTCAACAATCTCAACTCACTACTTGCCGCTCTAGCGTTTTACACTTGCTGCCCCATCCCGACCAATTTCCAACTGGATTTCGCTAGAATTGCGCGGTGGGCACCTGCGATCGGGTTACTATTGGGGGGAGGATTAGGCTTAGTGGATCTAGGCTTAGATTGGCTGCAAATGCCCATATTGACGCGATCGGGTATTATCGTGGTGCTGTGGATTTGGTGGACGGGCGGACTACACCTTGATGGGGCGATGGATGCAGCAGATGGGTTAGCAGTCCAAGATCCCGCCCGACGGTTAACAGTGATGACAGATAGTGTTACAGGGGCATTTGGGGCAATGGTAGCGGTAGTTATCATCTTACTCAAAACTTGCGCCTTAACAGCAATTACTCGCGATCGAGCATGGATACTACCATTAGTTGCAGGATGGAGTCGGTGGGGACAAGTACTCGCGATCGCCTTGTATCCCTACCTCAAAGCCCAAGGAAAGGGCGCATTCCATCGCCAAGGGTTACGAATACCCCAAGATATACTACTAGGACTAGCGTTTGTCCTCGCCGTGACTGGGTGCCAAATTTACTTACAGCCAGCAAACTGGTTGATTATCTGCATCAGATCGATCGCAAGCGGTGGGATTGCCGCACTGACAGGTTATTATTTTCACCGTCGTTTCGGTGGACATACAGGTGATACCTATGGCGCAGTAGTCGAATGGACAGAAGCATTTATCCTCTGTCTATGGACTATTCCCGTAACCTAAGCAATTAGAAACCGCTCCTCTGCTAAAAAAGACGATTGGACTTGAGCCAACCATCTTCGCAGACTAATAGATCTATTAGTCCGCGCAGGCGGACTTTGCATCATGAGCCGCGATTTCAATCGCAGGTACTCAATTGATATCCATTAGTAAATATCTCCCAAAAATTTGTTATCATAAAAAGGTTGTCTAAAAATTCGCACATTCAGGAATTCGGGTGTTTCTAATTAGAAATGCAGCCTGGATGGAGGATAAACCCGATTAGGAGAAAATAATCTTATGCCAGTAGTAACATTGGCGCAAATGATGGAGTCTGGCGTTCACTTTGGACACCAAACCAGACGTTGGAACCCCAAAATGGCTCCATACATCTTCACTGCGCGCAACGGCGTACACATCATCGACTTGGTGCAAACCGCCCAGTTGATGGAAGAAGCTTATGTCTACATGCGGACAGCCGCCGAACAAGGCAAGCGGTTCCTGTTTGTAGGTACCAAGCGTCAAGCAGCAGGCATCATCGCTCAAGAAGCCAGTCGGTGCGGTGCAGCATACATCAACCAACGCTGGTTGGGGGGAATGCTCACCAACTGGACGACGATCAAAACTCGCGTCGAACGCTTGAAAGATCTCGAACGTCGTGAAAATAGCGGCGCACTAGATCTCTTACCCAAAAAAGAAGCCTCCGTTCTGCGACGGGAAATGGCTAAACTCCAGAAATATCTGGGTGGGATCAAGAACATGCGGAAGGTACCCGATATCGTAATCGTTATCGACCAACGACGGGAATATAACGCGATGTTAGAATGCCAAAAGTTGAACATTCCGATCGTCTCATTACTCGATACCAACTGCGACCCCGACTTGGTTGACGTAGCTATTCCGGCAAATGATGACGCAATTCGTTCTGTCAAATTGATCGTCGGTAAACTAGCCGATGCAATTTACGAAGGTCGTCACGGTGTTGACCCCGACAGTGGTGAAGACATCGTTGATAACTACGAAGACATGGAAGACGACTTCACAGACGAAGCCGAATTTGCCGAAGCTGATGGTGAAGAAGGCGGCGAAGGCTAAAATTAGGTATTGGGTGTCTCGGAGCGTTGTTGCAATTATTTAGTTAATTGCGATCTTGGGGTAAAGGGGAAAGGTTAAAGGAAAAAAGGGTATAAACGCTTTGAGTTCATCCCTGACCCCTGACCCCTATCCCTTTACCCCTCTCTCCATCCATCCACAACCAGCTCGAATATAGATAAAGGAACATGGCTGAAATAACTGCGAAGATGGTTCAAGAACTGCGCCGCCAGACAGGTGCAGGCATGATGGACTGTAAGAAAGCTTTAGGTGAAACTGAAGGCGATCTGACTAAAGCCTCAGAATGGCTACGTCAGAAAGGCATGGTTGCTGCTGGTAAAAAAAGCGACAGAGTGACTGCTGAAGGCTTGGTAGATAACTACATCCAAGCCGATGGTAAAACTGGCGTACTAGTCGAAGTCAACTGTCAGACCGACTTTGTAGCACGTAATGATGCTTTTAAAGATCTAGTCCAAAGTCTCGCACACCAAGCGATTACTGCTGATAGCGTCGATGCACTATTAGCACAACCCTATGCGGCTGACAATAGCATCAAAGTATCAGAAGCGATCGTCCAATCGATCGCCAAAATTGGTGAAAACCTCAATGTGCGTCGCTTGGCGAACTATCACGTAGCTGATGGTACCGAAGGTGCTGTCGATTGCTACATCCACACTGGTGGACGAGTTGGCGTATTGCTAGAACTCGGTTGTACTTCTGCAAAAGTAGCAAATAACGAAGATTTTAAAGTCTTAGCGCGAAACTTGGCAATGCAGGTTGCAGCTTGTCCCAATGTTGAGTATATCAACGTCGCCGAAATTCCTGAAGCACTAGCCAGCAAGGAAAAAGAAATCGAAATGGGACGCGACGATCTCGCCAACAAGCCCGACAATATCAAAGAAAAGATCGTCCAAGGACGCATCGATAAACGTCTCAAAGAAATGACCTTGGTAGATCAACCCTACATCAAGGATCAGAATATCTCTGTGACTGAACTAATCGGACAAACCGTCAAACAGTTGGGCGAAGATGTCACAGTCCGCCGCTTCACCCGCTTTATTCTAGGCGAAGGGATCGAGAAGAAAGAGTCCAATTTCGCAGAAGAAGTTGCCGCTCAAATGGGTAAAATGTAATTTCTAGGTAGAACAAACGTCAAGGAGCGGTCTAAATTTAGACCGCTCCTTTTTATCGATAAAAATTTATCTATCGACGCACGGCACGGTAGCCAATCCGAATAACCCAAGGTTGGGCATCTGGCAACCGCTCATAGAGTTTTCGAGTTGCCATCATCGTATCGTCGGCTAGTTCAAAGTCTCCGGTTTCAATATCGTTGGCGTAGCCTACCGGAGGTAATCGCGACAATTCTACCACGATCGATCTCTTCATCGATTTGTTGGCGTACCTGCGATTGATAAATCTCATCGCCACGTTGAGCAAATTCTTCTTTGCTGTAGCGGGGTTGTCGGACTGTCATAGTTTTAATCTCACTGAGATCGAAAGAAATTGAAAACTCTACACCCGATTTGCCGACAAGTTGAATCTCGAAAAATAACTCCCCATTATCACCGAACAAGCCAGAAATCATAAACGACCGCAGGTTCCAGTTTCATTAAGTCGAAAAATGGTTAATTTAACTGTCGATCGATCTCCATAAGTATCCTTGATTTGTGCTGTTATTCCCATTAAAGTCGGATCGATTAGATATTGTTCTGTATCGGGATCGCTCGAAATATGCCAGTTGTAACGATCTTCAATTAGTTGAGGGTATACTCGATCGAATACAATCTGGCATTTACGAGCTAGCTCGTCCCGTTGGACTCGATCGAGCTGTTTTTTGGTAGAAGATGAAGATTCGATATGAGTCCGTCGTTGTTGTGGGGCTTGTGTCATTGGTTCTACAGCTTCTATTGGCATTAGGTTGGCAATGAATATATGTATTCTATCGAAATTGTCAACAGAGGATTCGAGCGAACATCACCATTTTAGCTTGGGGAGTCATCAGATCGATTTTTCTATGAAGATCGTGAGATTTAGTCGATCGAGATTAAGCAAATTTTAGACTATTTCACACCTCGCTATATTTTTGTTAAAATAGTGGATAAATTTGAGAGCAAAATAAATACTGATGACGACTATCGAACAGTTAACGATCGACAAGATCCGAAATCTACCATCTGAGTTACAGCAACAGGTATTGACCTTTGCTGAGTTTTTGGAATTCAAACAGCAACAACAAGAAGATGAAGGGTTACTCAAAGCGATGCAAGCAACTAAAGATGATGAAACCATCGATCTTGCAAATGCTAAGTTATATCTCGATCGATAATGAATGTCACATATAAGAAGAAGTTTCTCAAAGATTTAAAGGCTCTCCAAAGTACAGAGGTTTATGAGAAAATTTGTGATTTGGTATTAGACGAAATTCCCAATTTGGAAGATTTAAGCACGATTGCCAATCTATCTAAACTCAAAGGTGACGATACTGCTTATCGGATTCGGGTTGGTGATTATCGGATTGGGTTTTTCATGGAAGATGATGAGATTGTGATGAGTCGAGTGCTACATCGATCGGAGATTTATCGTTATTTCCCCTAAAATCGATCGAACACCTTCATTTTAGCTTGGGGAGACATCAGATCGGTTTTTCTAGGAAGATAACGAAATCGCGAAGATCGATCGAACATTTATCGTTATTTTTCTAGAAAATGAAATTTTGATCGCCCTATGCTATGGATTTTAACGGTTAAATAGGCTTCCAATTTGGTGGATACATTTTTTTAAGGGTTATTATTTCTTCCTCGCTCAGTGGAAAAAATCTTGCTTGCTCAGACTCAAAAAGATTTGGACGACACGATGCAGGACGACCACACATTAGTTTTGTTGGATCGCTATTATGGCCAAGTCCAATTGCGTGTCCAAGTTCATGAGCGATTACGTTTCTTGTCACATTTGGTAATGTCAAAGGAAATATTTTTTGGTTCTTAATACCTACAAGAACCTTGCCTTTGGAAGGGAATCCATATTCAAATGAAATGAAGGTTTCATCTGATAATACTAAGATTAAATCACCAGGCATTTTCTGGATGTTTTCTGGAAGGTTTCGTTGATTAACAAATATACCTCTGCTCAATGATACCATTTGATTCGCAGGTATTTTTTCTGCTGTGTGTGTCACAGATCCTAATCTAAAAGAGGTTCCTATTTGTGCAAAAGTTTGGTTCCAAAAATTGATGGCTTCGTATGCAGCCTGAATTCTTGAATCATTCTCTGGCGACACTAAAACCACACTAGGAACTTTAGACCAACCGGATTGTCCTAGTGCCAAAACGTCATCCATAGCATATTTATTTTGAAGTGTGCAGGTTAGAAGCAGGGAAATAAACACAAGTAAGAAAATTTTTATTCAGTTCATGCTAATTCTCATATTTCTCAAACTAGAGCCATACGGAAACTAGGCTCATTCTATATTTAGACTAAATAACTTAAAAACGATCGCCCCAAACACTCACCAACAGCCCACTCCTATTAAAATAGAACCTATACATAGACTTATATTTGAAGATGTTAGAAGCATATCGC
>ENA-OFCF01000492-OFCF01000492.1-metagenomes-genome-assembly--contig:-NODE-492-length-17256-cov-15.254520_pt1 | contig 17256 bp, 15 predicted proteins | sample MGYA00153387_OFCF01 | MGnify analysis MGYA00153387
GAGGAGCTTCTCGCGTTGTGGCATAGGTGACAAACACTGATTCTTTGCCGTCCTTGTTAGTCAAGGTTTGGACATTCAATGGTGCGAAGCCGCCTAATTGTAAACCTTCTGGACCGACAAAGGGGTTGATAAATCCGCTGGTGGCTGTGATGTCCTTGAAGTTCCCGTCAAAGACTTGAATGCGGTGATTGTCACTAACGTCAGCGGCATAGAGATGGTTGCCAGCTTTATCGACGGCAATGCCAAAGTAGATGCTATTGTATTCGCCTTTAGCTTCGGCATTGCCGTCGATGACTGGAATGGCGGCACTGGGCCACTCAAATGTGCCATCGGGCAGTTTTCGCTCTGTCCAGGCGGAAATTATCCCGTTAATTGAAGCAAAGAAAAACTTTGTCGGTGCGGTAATCGCGCCAGTTGGATAGTCTTGAGTAATAACAAAATTACTCGATTGGTTAAATACACTTCCGGTGGGACTTCCTTGGGCGCCATCGGGTCCAGGGGGTACTGTCATTTCTTCTAAAGCATCTTGAAACAAGGGAGTACCATTGACATCGCCGACATACTGGTAGGAGATGCCCGAACCATTCCCGATGACCCAAAAATGCCCGCCGCTACCTGACGGACGGTAGGAAAGACCCCAACCATGGGTGAATGTAGGCTCGATAATCAAGGGATTGTATTCTGCTTGGTTTGCAACTAAAGCAGTCAGACCGTAAGAGTTGCCAGTCAGTTGACTGCTGAGTGAACCGAGGATATTAGCTTTGTCGAAAACCGTCGAGAGATCGCTGTCTGCCATTAGTTTTACACTCTAGTTGAAAATAATCCATTAACTACAATATACACTTTAAATACAAAAAGAACACACAAGAGATCTCATCCCCGATCGCTCGATCGGTACGATCTTCGGTCGCTCGGCGGTTCATGGCGAAATTGGGATTACTTTAAATCAGCCAAATGGTTGATTTCGATGCGGTTTACAGCACAATTGGGATTACTTAAAATGAGCTAGATGGCTGACTTTAACAATGGGTCAGCTACGATCGCGATACTTAGTCGATCGCCTAAACGATCGTCATTTTTATGCTTTAGAACTGGCGTTGTAGTGCCGTTACAAGTAACTAAGCCGAGTTCCTTCACCTACCTCCGACTTAATGTAGTCAAATGTAATAAATCTGACTATCGATCGACCCAAAGTATTCCACCAGTCCAGACGATCGACGAAAATAGGCGTTTACCCAAGTAGAGAGTAAACGCCTATTTTTGCATTGGTAAAATCCTAGACGAACTGAATATTACCTTGAGTATTTAGCAAAGTTGCGAGTAAATCGCCGCCTGCAAAAATCTGGGTATCCAATCCAGACAATTGGGTAGTAATGGAGTCGGCTTTCTTCACAGTGCTACCAAGACTAATCGAATCGTTAGCATTAAAATTCCATACTGTTACTTCGCCCTCGCCTTTGTCTAAGATCAGTCGATTGGCTCCATTGCTTAAGTAGACAACATCATAGCCAGTTCCCGCACTGATGACATCATCGCCATCACCGCCATAGATGATATCATCTCCCGCACCTGTGTAGATGTAATCTCGACCGGAGCCACCATCAACAATATCGTTACCGCTACCAGTCATGACGATATTCATCCCGTTACCAGTATCGATGTAATTATTTCCATTACCCAGCATGAATAGATCGCGATCTGCACCACCATAGGCAAGATTGTCACCATTGCCAGCCATAAAAATACCGATCCCTTGACCGCCATAGATGGTGTTGTCACCATTGCCCAGATAGAAAAGATTTGCTCCCTTATCACCATCAGCAATATTGTTGCCATCTCCTAGTATACAAATGCCATCTCCACCGACGAGCGAGGGATCTTGTGCCAGCAACTGGTTAGCGAGCTGTGTAAAATCACCAATCTGTGCATCTTCGGGCAATAGCGGCTGTGAATTGTCCCAGCGTAATCGGCCAAACACGCCATCGGTTGCACCCTCAGGTCCGGCGGCAAAGTAGAGCGAATCGGTATCGCCCAAGCTCGCACCATTACCAAAAAGCATTCCCCAGATCCCGTCCACTTCAAGTGTTTTACCTGCATCATCGCGGAGATAATCGATCGCTTTGTGGGTGTTAGGATCGAATGCGGTAACTTTACCACTCGCAAAACTTGATACTAGTAGCGTATTGGATAATCCGCCAAAATTGTCTGGTGCGTAAGCCACTCCCCAAGCTGCCTCTAGCAAGCCACCATCGTCCCAGATCTGGAGGAGATTACCCTTAGTATCAAATTCGGCAATTTTACTAGAGGATAGCGGATCGCTCGGATCTGGTGGTGCACCAAAAAATATTGATGAATTGACAGGAGGAGCTTCTCGCGTTGTGGCATAGGTGACAAACACTGATTCTTTGCCGTCCTTATTGGTCAAGGTTTGGATATTAAATGGTGCGTATTCGCCTACTTGTACACCATCCCCACCGTCAAAGGGGTTGATGAATCCGCTGCTGGCTGTGATGTCCTGGAAGTTCCCATCAAAGACATCAATTGTGTGACGATCGCTAGCGTCAACGGCATACAGATGGTTGCCAGCTTTATCGATGGCGACTCCAAAGTATTGGGCACCTATATCCGATCGATCGATGACTGGAATGGAGGCACTGGGCCAATCAAATGTGCCATCTGCATATTTGCGCTCTGTCCAGGCGGAAATTATCCCATTAATTGAAGCAAAGAAAAACTTTGTCGGTGCGGTAATCGCGCCAGTTGGAAAGTCTTGAGTAATGACAAAATTACTCGATTGGTTAAATACAGTTCCGGTGGGACTTCCTTGGGAGCCATCGGCACTGGCGGGTGTTGTCATATATGCTATCGCGTCTTGATACAATGGAGTACCATTGACATCGCCGACAAACTGGTAGGAAATGCCCGAACCATTCCCTATTACCCAAAAATGCCCGCCGACACCTGACGGACGGTGGGAAATACCCCAACCATGGAGGAATGTAGGCTCGATAATCAAGGGATTATATTTTTCTTCGTTGGCAACTAAGTTAGTCCGAACGTAAGAGTTGCTACTCAGTTTGCTGTTGAGTAGACCGAGAATATTAGCTTTGTCGAAAACCGTCGAGCTATCGCTGTCTGCCATAAGTTATACACTCTATTTGAGAATAGTTATCTATTAATTACAATATACACTACAAATACAAGACAATACACTTAGAGATCTCATCCCCGATCGATCGATACGATCTTCAGTCGCTCGGCGGTTCCTAGCGCAATTGAGACTACTTTAAATCAGCCAAATGACTCATTATTAAAACGAGTCAGCGACGATAGCGATAGTTAGTCGATCGCCTAAACGATAATAATTTTCATTATTTAGAACTGGCGTTGTAGTGCCGTTACAAGTAACTAAGCTGATGCCCATACTAGCTGGCGATCGAACTACTATTTAAGCTAATTAACATCTTTACTATTTTTTGCTGTTGAGGACTACCTCCTTCACTATGCTTTTTCTTATCTTTGTCAGTCTCTTTATTTTTAGGTGCTATAAAATTTGTTTTGTCACGATTGTGTTTGTTGAAGTTGAAGGGATTGTGACAAGCACCTATAGCAATCCTAATCGATATCCTAAGAAAAGTGATACTTGTGAATCTTCAGAAAATCAAATTTTGAATACTCATAAAACAACTAAAACAGCTTTCTAAATGTCAAAAAAAACTTACATAAATACCAATATTTCCTCAAAAAGTTCTTCGCTTGCAACTAAACATCTTCTACCGAATTTTGTTGAGGTGCATTTGGATCAAACAGAATACAGGTAATCTCTAAGCTCTCCCATACACTCGATCGCTCTTTGAAGTTCTCTGGGATCTGGATTGCTCATCGAAGCTTATAGACTAACTATTTTGTTATATTTTTCTTGCTGTTTTATAAGGATATTATCCATTACTTAAATATGAGTCATCAATTATTTAATAATATAGTACTACAAAATATATAACTCAATTAGGAATTTCGTTTTGGAATTATCTCACATCTAGATTACATGGCAATGAGCAAGTACTATAGTTATCCGATGTGATACGTGCTCAAGCTGCGGCGAAGATTCCTGCTCCGACTTAGCCTTGAGCGGCAACTATCAACTCACATCTTGCGCCAATAAATAAAGAATAGTAACTGCACAGATCTAAGGGTACCCCTACACAATTAACCTGTAGCAGGGTGGATTAGTTGTCAGGAAATAAAATCTAGAATCCTTGTGCTTCGTCGTCAACCACCCGCGACTGAAGTGCGGGCTAACGGCAAAAGTCCACTGAAGTGGACTGAAGAGAATTCTTTGGTGACAACTAATCCACCCTGCTACACAATTAACCTGTAGGGGTGCCCCTTGTGGGTACCCTGGATCTACACCAAGCACTAGTATGTTTAAACCTGTGCAAGATCTGAGTATGAGATAGCGGCAAGTTAGTAGAATTATTGTCATAATTATTTATATCCGCTCGAATCTAGTAAGAAGTCACCCATGCTCGGAGAATTGAAATCCTTTCGACAAAACCCCCTACGCTGGCTAAAACGTCGCTATCTGCGCTGGGTGGCACTGAGTTATTGGAGTTATCGCTGGATCGCTAGTAGTGGTAGCCAGAGACAGTTTGCCCAGGTACAAATTTGGCGGGTAGCAGCGGGGTTCGATCTGGCGGCGTGGATGGTGGCGATCGAAGATTCCGTCAAACCAGAATATTGGGGCATGATGTAGATTTAGGTTTTAGGCTTTAGATTTTAGGCTTTAGGCTTTAGGCTTTAGGCTTTAGGGATAGAGGGTAGTTTTAGGAGCTGATTAGTTTAAAGGCTCGGAGATTAAAGCATAGAATGGTGGAGAGGACACTAATTTTCACATGCTCGATCGCGCACTCAGCCATTCTATGACACTCTCAGATCTGATTCCGGCTCAGATGATACGAAAATTTCCAGCAGTAGCATTGACAGCATTGGCACCGATGCAGGATGTCACAGATGTCTGCTTTATGAATACGATCGCGAATTATGGCTGTCCTGACTACTTTTTTACTGAGTATTTTCGGGTGCATGATAGTTCGCGGTTGGAGAAACACATCCTCAGATCGATTACCGAAAACACTACAGGTCGGCCGATCTTTGCTCAAACCATCGGTGAAAGTATTCCCGATCTAGTGCGGACAGCACGGCTATTGAGCCACTATCCAATTGCTGGGTTCGATCTAAATATGGGTTGTCCTGCACCCAAAATTTATCGCAAGAATGTCGGCGGAGGACTATTACGCGATCCAGACAAGATCGATCGAATTTTGGGAGAACTACGATCTGCTGTGGCTGGTCGGTTGACGGTAAAAATGCGGATCGGGTTTGAGGATACGAGTCTGTTCGATCGGATTTTGGACTTAATCGACAAACATCAGATCGATCTACTGAGCTTACATGGTCGCACGGTCAAAGAAGGCTACCACGGTACCGTCCATTACGATCTGATTGCCCACGCCGTGCAACGGTTGCGATGTCCAGTGTTCGCAAATGGCAATATTACCTCGGCCATGAGTGCAATGGCGGTGCTATCCCAAACTCAGGCGGCGGGAGTAATGATCGGACGCTCGGCAATTCGCAACCCCTGGATTTTTAGACAAGTTCGGGAGGCATTATCGGGACAGAAGGTGTCAATCGTCACACTAGAGCAAGTACGCGACTATATCGATCGACTATATCAGATGCCCAAGGTGCAAGCAGTGCAAGAGCGATCGCGGATTAGTCATTTGAAGATGTATCTCAATTACATCGGGCAAAGTGTGGATGCAGAAGGGGCATTCTTGCGTGATATGCGAAAAGCACAGACTGATGCGGAACTATTTGGGGTCTGCGATCGATATTTACTCGATCGTCCGGGTATATTCTCAGCAGAGCCATATCCAGGCATCTTTGCACGTCCTAAGTGTGAGGCATAAATAGTTGACAGTTGACAGTTGACAGTTGACAGTTGACAGTTGCAAGCGATTTAGAACAAGTGCAACTTGTCGCGTGGATATTAGGATGCGATCGAGTCTGTCAAAGTAAACCTCCTGCGAAAGTGAAAGTAAAATCTTTTATAATACTGTTTTTCGCCTAAAGTCTAAAGCCTAAAGCCTGACTTTCGCAGGAAGTCTAATAAAAGATAGCCATCTCATCACCGCAATTTTGGACAAACCCATGCCATATAGCAAATTCACTCTTAGTCGTGCGGTGGAAGATTTTGATTTGACGGTGCGAGAGGAGTCGAATCTGTTTGCCGCAATCGAGCCAGTGGTACCAACGCCGCTGCTGCGAGAGCTATTGGTAGAAAATGTACCCTGGGCGGTAGCTGTAGGTAGCGAGAAGGCGCGATCGGAGGGGATTATTAATCCAGTGTTATTAGAAGTCAAACGTCAACTTGGTGGACAGGTTGGGGTGTTTTCGGGCGAAGAATTTAACGTAGATATCGCGGCGGATTTGAATGGGTTCTGTGATTTTTTGGTGAGTCGATCTTCAGAACAGCTTTATGTCAAAGCTCCAGTGCTAATGCTAGTCGAAGCAAAAAAGGAGGATCTCAAACCCGCTTTAGGTCAATGTTTAGCAGAAATGGTCGCGGCGCAGCGGTTTAACGCGATGAAGGGTCAAGCTGTGGCGACAATTTATGGAGTGGTAACTAGTGGTACGGTTTGGCGATTTTTGCAGTTGACAGGGCAGGTGGTATCGATCGACTTAACTGATTATCCGCTGCTACCAGTAAATAATGTTTTGGGTGTGCTAGTTTGGATGCTGCGACTGGATTCGTTGGCATAGTCGCTCCCGCTGAGAGTCTAGGCAATGATAACTAAATAACTCGTAATTCCCCAACCTTTCGTAGGGGCAAGAATAGATCTGTATATTACAGAAATCCTAAATCAGATCCCTGGAACCTTTATAGTGGTGCGTTACGGCAGCCGCCTAACACACCCTACATCGACCTAGAGTAGTACCCATCATTCTTATCGATCGTCATATCTTTCTAAACGCTGTGCTAGTGTGCCAGTATGTATTTCAAATAGATGGTTGTCATCATCATAAAAATATAACGAGCGTCCTTCTCCTTCCACTCTACTCCGACTTACTTTTACGTCAACACCAGCCGACTTAATCCGCGCTGCATAATCTTCAAAATCTTGTTCGGCGATTTTGAATGCAACATGATTATAAGTCCGGTCGAGTAAGGGATTGCCTTGCATAATGACAATCCAAATCTGACCGATTAGAAAAAATTTCTCACTTGAAATTGAAAATGTTTTGTTACCACTGGCATAAACTTCCTCAGCATTGAAAATAGTTGTGAGCAAGTCTGTCATCCGATCGAGATCGCGCACGATGAAAGTAATATGACTCAACCCTTCAATCATCTTCATACCTCAATCAGATCGATCGCTCAGTGCATCTTGCAACATACCATAAAAGAACTTATCCAAAGGAATTCCCGCTGCTTGAGTCATCGCCGAAAGTACACTGGTTTCAGCAAATGAGCAGTATAAACCTGCTTCCAAGAACCACGGATTTCCGTGGGGGTCGATCCGAAAATCAAATAGACTGTAGTGACGACAGCCCAAGGCTACATGACATTTTCTAGCCATCGCCCACACACTTTCAGTAATTGGATCGCTAGTGTCAATTACCCATGACTTGGTACTATCCTTGGCGGCAAAGTCCAAGTCTCCAGCATCATTTTGTTTGAGCTTGTCAGCATAACTCCGAATCGGTCGCGTATCCGCATCGAGTGCATACTCTTCTAGTGGTAAGCAAACTAGTTTACCAGCTTGGACGATGACTCCACAGCGAACCTCGCGCCCCAGTGGGATAAAGGTTTCGACTAGTACCTCATCTGAATGAGTCAATGCTGTTTGCAAAGCTGCATCATAGTCAGCGATATCTTGCACCAACGTCACACCGATCGAATTATCGCCGTTCATTGGCTTGATCACAACTGGGAAGTCAATACTCGGACGATCTCCAGCGCGGAGGACTTCTCCTTCGGGCACAACTACTCCAGCGGCGGCGACTATTGCTTTAGTCTTGGCTTTATCAGAAACTAGTGCCATTAGATCTGCGGTATTACCCACATATGGAATATTCAACAGCTCGAATAGGCTCCGGTATTGAGTCATCCCAGGGACGCAAAACATCTGAGGCACCATCACATCGATTTCGAGGTTTGTGAGTACCTGCACGGCTTCAGATAGAGATATAGGTAGGGCTGCGGCGATCGCTTCCTGACTCAGATCCACCGGAAATCGCCACTGTTTGTCGGGCGTAATATAGGCAATATGAAACTCATACAGATTTGGATTGGCGGTATTTTCCAGACAATCTTGGGCATACAACCGCGACAGATCGACATAAAAATCACTAACTGCCGATCCGACTAAGTGCAAAACGCGTAATGGTGTCATAAGTAACTGAACATAAGTAGATAGCAATTATCGATAATCTACGGTACGCTCCGCGAACGGGTAGATTATGTCTGAAACCTAGCTGGTGGATAGTGTCCACCCTACTGGGCTGGACATAATTAAAAAGAGAGGATGGCGAAGATGGTTTTCCGCTGTCTGCTTGGTGCAACGCACGCTGAGGAAACCTCAGCGCGATTGCATCCGCAACTGTCAACTGTCAACTGTCAACTATCAACTGATTTAATCGCCGCCTATTTCGACAAGTTTGCCAATATTAAAGTCGATCCGAATCCATTCTTTAGGATTACGTAAATTTCCTATTAGTAATAATGGAATCTGCCAATGATGCACCATCAAAAACGGTAGCGGATCGTTCCATTCAAAGATAGCATCTTTACCTTGAGTAATAATTTGTAATCGTTGACCAGTCAATTGTGGCGAATACAGATGCGTTATCAATCGCCAAATTTCATGATAGCTCCAGTAAGTCGGACGACTAGATACTAATGGTTGTACTGTTTGAGTCAGTGCCTCTTGTTGTAAATAAGCTTTTGCTACATCAGGATGATTGTAAAACATCGTGATGGCTGAATGGGTGCGAGGATTGCACTCGATCGCGTAAACCTGCCCATCATCATCCGCCTGCATAAAGTCTAATGAGACTTGTCCAGTTAGTTTTAAACTACTGGCAAAAGTGCGAATCCATGCTTCGATGTCCGATCGATCTACATGCTCGTAATTCACCTGAAATGCCGACGATTCACAGCAGCAGTGTAACTGAAGATGACCATTGCGAACCGTGCTATGAGTACAGTATTCTTGCCCTGGAATAAACTCTTGCATCACCCACGGTTTACTCTCGGAGATCGGTAAAGACTTGACAAAAGCCGCAGTTTCTGCTGGGGTATCACAAGGCAACTTAGTCAGATCCAATCGTCGCACCGAATCGTAGGGAATACTTTTGATGATGTATTTCCGCTGTTCGTTAGCAAAATCAAAATCGATAACTTGCTGATGATGCGTAATTTTGTAGGACTTGGGTACCCGCAACCCCAGTGCTTGGGCATCAGTGGCAAATTCATACTTATCATCCAAGCGTTGGAGCATGTCTACATCGACGTGCATGACTGTGCAGTAGGGGGCAAGTACCGTTTGGACTGCTGCATCATAATAGCTAGCAACTGGACTACAAACGGGCACATAGACATCAACGCCTTCTTGTTTGACGATATCTAACAGTGCTTGGGGATATTCCGGTGTCTGGGGGTTGGGTACTGTATAAAAGCGATCGACTGCCCAGGAATAACGATGCCCAGTCAGCCAATATTTCTCAGTTTCTACCAAAATCACCCGATGTCCCGCTTGATGGAACGATCGAGCTAATTGCAACGCTTTGGTCATCTTACCGCCGCTAATCAAAATTGTCTGGGGATTGGCGGCGATCGATCTCGACTGGAACGGCTTGGTGAGTAAGGATGCAAGTAAGGCGATCGCCGTTAAGGTAAGATTTAACGGTAGTACCAATAGCAATATTAGAAGAGTAGCTATTGTTTTCACTCTTGTCTGTAATTTGCTATTGCCCATCCTAGTTTCCTGCTCAGATGGCATCACTGCAACTGAAACTGTTTTCGTCATAATTTTCTGATGTTGCAGTGAAAAATTGCCTAAACAACTATCTAGGCACAAATATTTATTTAATCTATCGCTCCTGAAACGTAGATGGTGGAAAGTTTTCACCATCTATGTTGAAGCAAATCAAACCGATCTCGATCTTCAGGGTTAAAGCATAGATATCTAACCCTCTCAACTTTTCTCGATGGAGGCTACTGCTTATATACAAGTCGGCTGGACTTTTGTTTAGGTTGATTTACCCCCCCAACCCCCCCTTCCAAAGGGGGGGCTTTCGCTCCATCCCCTTATAAAGGGGATGGCTGGGGCGATGCACTGAGCGTAGCCGAAGTGTGGGGTAAACATCTACGCAGCAACTCAAACACGCCTGTATCACAGTAGGATCGAGGAGAGTCACTAAACTCGCCGAATCAGCGTAATCCCATCTCTGAGCGGTATTAACACCTGCTCCACACGCGGATCGTTAGCCACAGCCTGATTGAATTTAGCGATCGCCACCCCATTCGGCGTAGTCATCCCCGATACATAAGGCTGCCCCTGCATCAGGGTATTATCCGCATAAATCGAGCCGTTGGGAGCCAATAGTCCGGTAGTGAGCAATAGATTGAGATAGTCTAGATACCCACCTTTGTCAGCATCGATAAATACCAGATCGAATACCTCGCCATCAGCCGCCAACTGTTTCATGGTTTCGATCGCTGGGGCAACTTTGACCACGATCTTGTGACCGGATGTTGATTCATTAAAACACTTCTGGGCAAACTCCGCAGCATAAGCATCGACTTCGCAAGCTACTACTTCCCCGTCTGCTGGTAGTGCTTCAGCCATCGCTAATGCTGAGTAACCAGTAAACATCCCAATCTCCAGCACTCGCCGCGCTTGGGTGAGATGGATCAGAAACTTGAGAAACTGACCTTCCACATGACCGGAAACCATTTCCTGTTCTAGTGGTTTGACAGTCTCACCGTCAGAGAATCGTTTTTGCCAATCCTCTGCTTGGGTGCGCCGGACTAATGCTGCTAATGCTGGAGACTCTGGCGTAGTACAGAGATCGAGGTAAGGATCGAGACCATTTGCCAGCTCGTAGGCTTGCTGTAGTTCGGCTTTGAAAGCTGGATCGATCTGCTCGAGCAGCGAAACTTGATGAGCGAGACTTTCGAGTTTAGCCGCCAAGATTCCGGCTGGAGTTACTGGTCTCATCGTTATACTCCTGCTGCGGAAGCAGTGGCAACTTTGTCCAATACAACGTACATGTCTACACCATCGCCATTGCGGGGGTAGGCTTGACAGACTTCACGATGCACTGCTAGAGCTGCATCCAACTCAGTCCGAGTTAGATCGTTCATGAAACGGCACTCACCAATGGGGCAAGGAGCGGCTGCACGCTGCAATCCGTCGCGGGTACGAGCGATCGAGGTTGTCGCTTTCCAGAGCAGTTCGGGAGTCAAGTAAGGGCTATCAATTGCTAGTCCTAAGCGGCTCATCAGCCCTAAAATGCGATCGCGATCGATTACTGAAATATATCCACGTTGTTGAGCAATAGTCGCCGTGAAAGCCATATCGATGGCGACACTATGACCGTGGAACATTGGGATTTCTGGTGTCAGTTCTAGGGTAGGACTCCAGGTGTGACCATAAGCAATCACCCGATCCAAATCTAGCTCGTGCAGGTTGGGTACTTCCAACTTCAACATCGACTGAATCGCATTGTAAGTCAAGCGATGTGCTACTTCTTGCAACTCGGAGGTGCCGTCTAAATAACCAAAATGGCTATGTAGCAGTGCTTCACCATAGTTTTCCAATAATTCAAAAATTTCTGTGTTGCCGACTACCGCGATCTTGATCAACTCAGCCATCCCATTCCGCACTTGGTCGGTTGGGAGAGTTTTCAGGAATGAGAAGTCAAGGATTACCTTCTGCGAAGCGTGGTAGGCACCGAGACGGTTCTTTAACTTACCGTGGTTGACAGCGACTTTGATCGCTACACTGGCATCAATCAGCCCAATCAGGGATGTTGGTACGCGGATGTAGTTAGTTTTACGGCGATAGGTGGAGCAAGCAAAGCCAGCAACGTCTGTTGTCAATCCACCACCAACTACTAAAACAGGCTCTTTTCGCACGAGTCCGAAATCAACAAAGGCATCAATAATACTTTCAAAAGTCGCCAGTGTTTTGTCAGGTTCCTTAATCGAGACTGGAAATACTGTTAAGTCGATATCGTAATGCTTGAAATAATCCTGCATTTGTTCGCCATATAGACCGAACACATTGCGATCGACCACCATCAAACAACGTCCGAATTGGCGATAGCTATCCGCAATCTCAGGATTCTCAATCTTAAACGCACCACTTACGTATAGTAAGCTAAAGTCAATTTTTTCGTATCCCTCAATGTGGAAGGCACGGTCTGTAGATGTAAAAGTTGCGTTAATGTCGCCCATAAAATTTCCATATTGTTGTGCCATACATAATTTAACGGATTTTCCGTATTTATTCAATCAAGATTTTATGATGTCTGTTGGAGAGTGGGATAACCAGCGGCAAAATGACCCGAATCGAGCCGAGGGATTCCCTGTCCGTATCGCTTTTTACATCGGCAAGCACTAGCTAGCTCGGCTTTGTCTTTGGCTAGAAATTCCCTCGATCGAGCGAACTTCATAAGAACTCAAGATACTTCATAAGAAATGTGCTATACTTTTTCCTGCATTATTAAGGGTCAAAAATAGCCAGGTATATTAGTACGGTAAAAACCATCACAAATATCTGGAAAATGTCCCAATTTCCAGTGCATAAAACAGCAAATTTTAGATATCGATAGATTAATTAAAAATTTAACAGATCGATTTTAAGGGTTATCTAAAAATCGATCTGGTACTAAGAATATTTAAACCGATCGGCTAATATTTAATTACTTGTAAGTTACAAACAGTAGCGATCTTAATCAGTTGTCATCTCGAACTTTGGAGATCCTATAGTTGAATTAAAAGCTAGGGACGATCGAGCACTTTATCCAAAACTCGATCGATCTGTGCATACACCCAGGCTAATTCAGCTTCAGTAATACAGTAGGGTGGCATTAGATATAGTACATTGCCCAATGGACGAAGTAAGACACCATGCGCGATCGCTTGGTGTCCGATTTTTCTTCCCACATTATTAAGATACCCAGCTTGTTCTTGATTATTGATATCGATCGCCGCAATTGTCCCCATTACCCGTAATTTAGTTAATTGGGGATATCTATTCGCTAGTTCGGTTAAATGCTGGCGATGCCACAATTCCATCTGGGTATAGACTGGCTGGTTTTGGGTTAATAATTCTAACGAAGCTAAAGCGGCGGCGCAACCGAGGGGATTGGCTGTATAGCTATGTCCGTGATAGAGCGTTTTTGTCGGATCGTCACTATAAAAACTCTCGTAGATGCCTTCATTTGCAACTGTTACGGCTAGTGGTAAAAATCCCCCCGTAATTCCTTTTGATAGACAGATGAGATCCGGCTGCATCTGTGCTCGATTGCACGCAAAATCTGCACCAGTGCGCCCAAATCCAGTCATCACTTCATCGAAAATCAACAGCGTATCAAACTCAGTCGCTAATTCCCGCAGTTGGCGCAAGAATTCGGGGCGACACATCCGCATCCCACCCGCACCCTGAACTAATGGTTCGATAATGATACCTGCATAGCAGTTGGGATGACTGGTGAGATTTTTTCTAATTATTTCTAGGCAATTAGCTTCTGTCTCGATCGCATTTTTATCTCCATCCCACGTAGCGGGATAAGGACAAAAATCCACCTCAAATAATAAATCTGTAAACACCTCTGAAAATAGCGATCGAGCACCCACCGCCATCGTCCCAAATGTATCCCCATGATATGCCCCCTCAAACGCCATAAATCTCTGGCGAGGGGCACTTCTATTCGCCCAGTACTGATAAGCCATCTTGAGTGCGACTTCTACTGCTGTAGAACCATTATCTGAGTAGAAAACACGAGTCAAATTTTCTGGCAATCTCGCCACCAGTTGACTGGCTAATTCTTGTGCTGGTTGGTGAGTAAATCCCGCGAATATTACCTGTTCTAATTGTGCGGCTTGACGGGCGATCGCTTCGACAATCTGCGGATGTGCATGTCCGTGCAGATTTACCCACCAACTAGAGATACAGTCAGCAATTTTGCGCCCATCGGCTAGTTCTAGCCACAATCCCTGTGCTGACTTAACCTCGATCGGTTCTGGGGCTGTTTTTGCCTGGGTGTATGGATACCAGATATGGGGGTGCATGGAAGTATGGGCGATCGCAATGCGATCGGATCTGGGTGTTTCGATCGTGTCTGCCGCATTAGGAGCTACAATTTTAATCTGGACGCGCTAGTGCGGCAAGATCGACTCTCAACAGTCAACTGATTTATGCGCTTAATCGGAATTACTGGTGGAATTGGTACGGGAAAAACTACCGTGACGAACTATATACATAGACGATATCGCTTACCAGTTTGGGATGCGGATATCTATGCTCGATCTGCTGTAGCAGTTGGTTCGCCAATTTTACACACAATTAGCCAGCGGTACGGTATTGATATTTTACGACCAGACGGGACACTCGATCGTCACCGTTTAGGAAAAATTATCTTTGGCAATATCAATGAGCGTCAGTGGTTAGAAGTTCAAATCCATCCCTATGTGCGTACCTGCTTTGAGACAGAAATCGAGCACCTTGCGCCAGATGATACCGCAGTGCTAGCGATTCCCTTACTATTTGAGGCAAAAATGACCGATCTAGTCACAGAAATCTGGGTAGTTAGTTGCGATCGTCATACTCAATTAGACCGGATGATGACACGCGATGCACTCACAGCGACACTTCCAGAACGGATCGATGCTGCCGCAGCCCAAAGGCGAATTGATAGTCAAATGTCTCTGAGGGACAAAATAGCCCTAGCCGACGTTAACCTAGATAACTCGACAAATATCACCAATTTAGAAGCTCAGATCGATCGATTATTTTAGGCTCAGGGACACATTTACAGCAATGACATCAGGGAGCGGGCGATTGCTGTCACATCCAACCAGCCGTCAGGGTAATGAAGCCAACGATCTAAATACCCGACATCAGACGACTGCGCCTCGGCAGAGCCGACGCTACAAAGGATTAGACATCGCCCAACACTCAATCGGCTCGAACTAGTTGCTACCAGTAAAGATTACTTCAGGAAACTTGAGTTGAGCTTCAGGTAAGGGACGACCTTTACCTTCTTCTTGCCAATAGTTAATTACTTCAGTAGCCTGATTGAGAATCCCGACTCGATCGATTTCAGCAATCCAGTGTTTGGCTTCTAGTTCGGCTTTGAGTTGCTCCCACGCATCATTACGCGGCCAGAAAAAATAAGCGGTGAGGGGACTCAACCCTTTTCCAACTACTTGGTCTACAGCCAAGGCAACGTTTTCATCCAACCATAAAACTTTTAAGATAAACTTGGCTAACGTTACGGGGATGGTTTCGGTTACGGTTTCGGTTTCGGTCATATTTGGTTACTGTTTTGGCACACAATCCACCATTGTATCATCTGTTTAGTCAAAAATTCAGTAATCGGCTGTTGACGAGCGCAGCTTGCTGTGATGTGGTAAATTTTGAATTAATTTAGTGGCAGGATTGAGATGAGCGCGATCGTAGTATTTGATATCGATGGGGTAATTCGGGACGTTGGTAATTCATATCGTCGCGCATTAGCGGATACAGTCTTGGAATTTACCAATGGAGCCTATCGTCCCACTGCGATCGAGATTGACAAGCTCAAAGGTGAAGGCATCTGGAATAATGATTGGGAAGGCTCACAAGAGATGATTTACCGCTATTTTGAGAGTCAAGGACAACCTCGATCTCAGTTAAAGCTGGATTACGAACGAATTGTCACCTATTTTCAAACTAAATATCGCGGTACAGATCCAGTGAATTGGAATGGTTATATCTGCGACGAACCACTTTTGGCGAGTCTAGAATACTTTGGCTCATTAACCGATGCAAACATCCCCTGGGGCTTTTTTAGCGGGGCTACGCGCGGATCTGCTAGTTATATCTTAGAGCGGAGATTGGGTTTAGCTGCACCCATATTAGTCGCGATGGAAGATGCTCCAGGTAAACCAGAGCCAGAAGGACTATTTCTTGTAGTCGCTCAGTTGGGAGCCAAACACGACCGAATTGACTCCCTGCCGATCTGCTATGTTGGCGATACTGTTGCAGACATGTACATGATTTCCAACGCTCGAACCCAACAACCAAATCGAGACTTCATAGCTGTAGGGGTATTACCACCACACATCCTCTCGGCAGCATCACAAATCGATGGCTATCGCCATAGCTTGATTCAAGCAGGTGCTAAAGTGGTAATCGATAACGTTCAGGAATTAACTCCTAGACTAATTAGTTCGCTTTAAATCCAAGGTACAGGAATCGAACCTGTCTAGAGCTTCCGCTCGCGGATTATGAGTCCGCTGCCTAAACCGATCGGCCAACCTTGGAGACATTTAACCATTTTAACATTAGAGACTAACAATTGACTATCGTTGACAGCTTCTTAAATATCGAGCTGACGCTCTGGAAGGAAAATATCGATCGAGTCTTGACGCACACCAGTTATTCATGTTAAATTTAGAAGCTGCAAGGACGTATAGCTCAGTTGGTTAGAGCGCATCGTTGACATCGATGAGGTCCCCCGTTCGAGTCGGGGTACGTCCATAGAGTTGGAAAATTTGATAAATAAGGGTTTCTAGGAAGTCCGATCGCTTCTCAGAAACTTTTGTTTTGTCAATAAGCCCTTTTGGCAAGTAGGCTAAGGGGTGTTAAAGGGGAGCAATTTTACTTCGCTAAATCATGTGAGCATCGGCATTAGCCCATCATGGCGGAAAGTGGTTTTCTCAGCGGCACCTACATTGCGGCTGATGCTCAATGACTACTTGCGACTAAAGTGGGGATGCAATCTGTCAATCTACCTTTAGATCGGTTTTTGCTAATTTTGGCTCGAATGTGGGGCACTTTAGATAAATGAATGTCCTCTTGAAATCGAGTGGATCTGCAAGCCAATATTTCAGGGGGTTGTTCTAAGTTTAGCAACGCCTCAACAACATTATGTTCGATCTCACGATCGCGGGTAACTTCGCCTGTTTTACCAGACCCT
>ENA-OFCF01000493-OFCF01000493.1-metagenomes-genome-assembly--contig:-NODE-493-length-17252-cov-4.590103_pt1 | contig 17252 bp, 19 predicted proteins | sample MGYA00153387_OFCF01 | MGnify analysis MGYA00153387
TGGGAATGTCCTCCCGCCAGTCCTCCTTCCCCCTCGTGGGCAGCAGCGTGGACTTCGCCCAGCATGGCCAATCCGGAGCCTGGGTGAGTTCCTCCTTCCCCCAGCTCGCCAAGGTGGCGGATGACCTCACCTTTGTGAAGTCGCTCTTCTCGGACGCGGTAAACCACGATCCCGCGCTGGCCTTTCTGCAAACCGGAGCCCAATTGCCAAGCCGGCCGTCCATCGGGGCGTGGCTGGACTATGGGCTCGGCAGTATCAACAAGGACCTGCCGGCCTTTATCACCCTCACCAGCAACCGCCCGGTGGACCAGCCGCTGTCCTCGCGCATGTGGGATTCCGGTTTCCTGCCCAGCCGCTATGCGGGGGTGCAATTCCGCAGCGGGACGGATCCCGTGCTGTATCTATCGGATCCGCAGGGCGTGCCGCGCGAGGCCACCCGGCGGATGCTGGACAGCCTCCGCGATCTTCATGAAATGGAGCGTACTGCGGACGGGGATGCGGTGATCGATTCCAAGATCGAACAATTCGAAATGGCTTACCGGATGCAATCCGCGGTGCCGGATGCGACCGATATCAGCAAGGAGCCGCAACACATTCTCGACCTGTATGGCGAGGACGTGCAAAAGCCCGGCAGTTTCGCGAGGAACTGCCTGCTGGCCCGTCGTCTGGCGGAGCGGGATGTGCGCTACATCCAGCTTTTCCACCCCGGCTGGGACCACCACGGCAGCCTGCCGAAGGGCTTTGAAATCGGGGGCAAGGAAGTGGACCAAGCCGCCGCCGCGCTCATCACCGACTTGAAGCAGCGGGACATGTTGAAGGATACGCTGGTCGTCTTCGGGAGCGAGTTCGGCCGCACCAGTGCCGAAAACGGTACCCGCGGCACCGACCATGGTTTCGGCAATGCTTTGTGGCTGATCGGCAACCGTGTCAACGGCGGGCGCTGGCATGGCCAGTGGACAGGTCTTGCGCGCGGCAACCTGAACGAGGCGCGCGATTTGCCTGCCCACCACGACTACCGCGCGGTGCTGGCACAAGTCATGCGCAGCACATTCGCCATGCCAGACTCAGTGCTGGCCAGCGTGTTGCCCAACACCAGGTGGGACGCGCAACTGGACAGCCTGATGCGCAAAAGCTAAAGGCCAAGCTAAAAAAAGTAAAGTGTCCGTAAAGGCTTCAACCGCCAGGCATCTGGAGCGTTGTGAATACAGGCAGCAAATTTTTTCTGCCGCAATCCACTCCAGGAGCAACGTATGACCCCCTCAATTAATAACTTCATCTCTGCGACAGTTCTGGTACTAGCCAGTGCCACTGCTTTCAGCGTCTTGGCTCAAACGCCAGCAGCGCCGGGTGTACCAGCATCTGGCGTACGCGGCCATGGCCATGGCAAAGGCATGAAAGACATCGACGTGAACAAAGACAAACAGATTTCCCGTGATGAAGCCAAAGGCAAACCACGCCTGAGTAAAAACTTTGACGCGATTGACACCAACAAAGATGGCCAGCTGTCGCGCGACGAAATGATGGCCTATCGCAAAGCACACAAAAGCGAGCACAAAGGTGAAGGTAAAGGCCAGCCTAAATCCTGAGCCTAAACAGATGCAAAAAAGGGCTGCTCAGTGAGCAGCCCTTTTTTATGCGAAGCCTGATTTATTTTGTTTCAATCGCCATGGGCTCAGGCTGTCCACGGGTCTTGTACAGCGACACCAACACGCCACCAGCAATCAGGCCAAATGTCACGCTGAGTGAAAACACAGGCGGGATCTTTCCAATGATGCCCACCAAAAATATTTTGGTACCAATAAACACCAACACCAATGCCAGGGCGTACTTCAGATATTTGAAGCGATGCACCATGGCAGCCAATGCAAAGTACAAGGCACGCAGACCCAGGATGGCAAAAATATTGCTGGTGTAAACAATGAACGGGTCATTGGTGATGGCAAAAATGGCGGGGACCGAATCCACCGCAAACACCAGGTCAACAATCTCAACCATCACCAGCGCCAGAAACAGCGGCGTTGCCCAGCGCACGGTTTTGCCACTGACAGGGTCAGGTTTATACACAAAAAAGGCGTTGCCCTCCACTCCCGGCGTCACCCGCATCCGCTTGCGCAGAAACTTCAAAATCGGGTTGTTGGCAATGTCCGGTGTATGGTCGGCCACGATCCACATCTTGACACCCGTCACCACCAAAAACACACCGAACACATACAAAATCCAGCTGAATTGTGTGACCAGTGTGGCGCCCAGGCCAATCATGATGGCGCGCAGAACAATCACGCCCAAAATACCCCAGAACAACACGCGGTGTTGATAAATGCGGGGAATCGCCAGGTAGGTAAAAATCATGGCAATGACAAACACGTTGTCCATCGACAGGGACTTTTCAATCAGGAAACCGGTGAAATATTCCATGCCGCTGGTCGCGCCCAGGTACCACCACACCCACGCGCCAAACAGCAGCGCCACACTGATGTAACCAGCGGACAAGAACAAACTCTCCTTGACTTCAATTTCTTTGTCGTCTTTGTGCAGCACACCTAAATCCAACGCCAGCAAAGCCACGACGATGCCAATAAACAGCAGCCAGATCCAGATGGCTGTGCCTAAAAAGGGCTCATATAAAAACTGAAGCAAGGTATCCACGAAAAGAACTCCTCCCGATACCGGGTAATGGTTGTGTGTGAAAGGCAGTGAAACTAAAAAAACAATCAATCAAAAATGTCGTTCAGCCAGGACTTTCTGCGCCGCGCTGGGTGGCTCTGCGAACCATACGATTTGTGATGGTCTGAATCCACAAAATCGGGCTGTGAAGCCATAGCCGGGCGCTGTGCTGAGAGCTGGTTGGCACCGATGGTCATCAGCTTGTCCAGCTCGCCCCTGTCAAGCCAGACACCTCTGCACTGTGGGCAGTAATCAATTTCAACGCTCTGACGGTCAGTGATGGCCAAAATCGAATCGGGGCACGCGGGGCATTTCATTTTGAAGTCCTAAGGTTGTGAAAATAATTAGCTGCCTGCTAGCAAGCGCAAGCCAGATGTTGAAGCGCGCGGTTTGCGGCTACGCTGCAGGTTATGAATCAACGATCGGGTGGCGCGCGTCAACGCACTTTGCAGCGCTGAAAACCAATCTCGGGCCAGCGATGTGACCACCACCGGGCTACCGCCATCGGTCATCAGTTCAATCTGGCAACGTTTGTCAATACCGCCACGTGGGCCATTTATGTCTGACAAATGCACACGTACCCGCGGGGTAAGCCAAGCCAAACGCTTGAGGGCTTGACGGATGCGGCGTTCTGCCAGCGTGCGCAACTCAAGCGCTTGAGGATCGGATGACTCGAAGATGACTTGCATGACTTACCTTTCGGGTTGATTGACGAAAAGAGCAAGAGTAGGTGCAATTCACTTTCTTAAAAAGTAGATAATCAGGAATCAATACTTCTAAAAAAACTGACAATGAACACCTCTTTCAGCTATCGGCATCTCTATTATTTTTGGGTCGTTGCCAAAGAAGGTGGCATGGCCAAAGCTGCTGACAGGCTGGACATGGCTGTGCAAACCATCAGCACCCAGGTTCGCGAACTAGAAAAGTCATTGGGCTATGAACTGCTCAAACCCGCCGGGCGTGGCGTGGCGCTGACCAACGCAGGTGTCGCAGCCATGCACCAGGCTGAACTGATATTTCAGCTCGGTGAAAAACTGCCAGATGTCGTGCGTGCGGCCATCGGTGCGCCATCTGTGCGTCTTGCAGTCGGTATCTCTGAAGGACTTGCCAAGCTGGCAGTGCGGCAACTGTTGCAGCCAGTCATGCACACGTCCAACTTGCGACTGATTTGTCAGGAGGATGAGTTTGAAGACTTGCTGGGTGAGCTGGCGCTGCACCGGCTGGACGTAGTGCTGGCAGATCGCCCCGCCCCCAGCAACCCCAATTTGAAGGTGTACAGCCACTCACTGGGCTCGTCGACTTTGTCGTGGTACGGGCCGGCACCGTTGTTGACGGCTGCCCGGAAAGATTTTCCGCAGTCGCTCTCGAAAGTTCCTGTTTTGCTGCCCACATTAAGCGCTGCCGTCAGGCCACGCATTGACCACTGGTTTGAGCGCTTGGGCATCAAACCCAACATCGTGGGCGAGTTTGAAGACAGTGCGCTGCTTAAAACTTTTGGCGCTGCAGGCATGGGTGTATTCCCCGCCGCCGACTTGATACACGCTGAACTGGTGGAGCGCTACAACGTCAAACGGGTAGGCGCATGTGACGGTGTGTCTGAACACTTTTATGCCATTGGCGCGCATAAAAAAGTGCTGCACCCACTGGTGCAGAAACTGCTGCCAGAACGGCCCCGAGCTTAAGCACCACGCAGTTTTTCAGGTCGCGCAATTTTTTTGAACTTCATCAGCCGTGCTGTTTCAATCGCGTCTTTTTTAATCTGCCGCTCAGCGTCCAGCAATTGCCCAACGGATAGCCAATTGGCAAACTCATCCGGTGTTTCGAGTGTGATACGGCCCAGGGTGGCATGGCGAAACTCGTAAATCACAATCTCGGCAGCTTTTTGCAAATTGATGCGGCCTTTGGTCAACACCGCGCCGCGCTTTCGGCCAATGTCTTCCAGCACCAGCTCATCGGTTGACGCAGGCGTGATCTCGACTTTGTAGCGCTCAGTTAATGCCGCTGGGTATTTTTTAATCAGCAAATTCAGCAGCTCCAGCGCGACTTCTTCTTCACTGAAGGCGTTGCGGCCAATCGCGCCGCTGGCAGCCAGGTTATAGCCACTTTGCGCCACGATGATGCGCGGCCACAGCATGCCAGGTGTGTCCCACAAATAAAAACCATCGGCCAGCACAATCCGTTGCTCGATTTTGGTGATGCCGGCTTCGTCGCCCGTCTTGGTGGCGCGCTTGCCCGTCAGGGTGTTGATCAGCGTTGACTTGCCCACGTTGGGGATACCGCAAATCAGCACCCGCATCGGTTTGACCATGCTGCCGCGCAACGGTGCCAGCGCATGGCAAGCATCAATCAGTTTGCGTGCGGGTGCAGTTTCACTGGCGTCCAGTTCAATCGCCCGGGTGTTGGGTAACGCGTTGTAATGCGCCAGCCACAGCGCGGTGACAGCCGGGTCAGCCAGGTCTTGCTTGTTCAGCACCTTGAGCGTGGGGCGCGACGCTGTCAGCTCGGCCAGCTTGGGGTTGGCGCTTGAGCCAGGCAGACGCGCATCCAGCAGCTCAATGACCACATCAATTTCCTTGATGCGTTCACTGATCGCCTTTTGCGTCAGGTACATGTGTCCGGGGAACCACTGAATCGCCATTACTTAAAATCTTTCATTGCTAGAACGTATTATCGGTTGCGTTACTTTTATTGAATGATCTGCACCATGCCTTTACCTCAAGCACCTGCTCAAAAACCAAACAGCAAAGCAAATACCAAAGCCAACAACGAGTTGGCCATCAAGGGCATCTTGTGCGTCATGATTGGCTTGGGCGTGGTGGTGTCTCCTTACTTCATCACCTCACCGGGCATGCAAAGCATCGTGGCTCAATCTGCCGTGGTTGGCTGGTTTGCGTTGGTGCTGGGGCTGGCGTTTGTGAGCGTATTTTTAAGTCGTCGATTTGGCTGACACCTAGCTTAAAATAATAATATGACCGTTACCGCTTTTTGCGTTGTGCTTTTTCGTTCAGCTGGATTGGCCGCCACGCTTGCATTGGCGAGCGCGTATCCAGCAGCCCATGCGACACCAAACGGCTGCGTAGTCTGCGTATTTACGGCCAGACAACTGAGCGAATTGACAGGTGATCCGCTACGCGAGCCAGAAATTCGTACACCGACAGCTCGGTACAGCGTGAACTGCGCCTTTGAGTCGATCAACCAACGTGGTAAAAAAGTGTTTGTCACGGTTCGCACTCAGGAATCGCGCGCTGAATTTGACGCTTTGAAACGCCTCGCCTACCTGACCAATAAAGACAGCTTTATTGAACTCAAAGTTACTGACCAAGCCGCGTTCCTGACACCGTATGCCATGCGCGCCTGGAACGGCACCAGCGCTCTCTCTATTAAGGGCATGAGAGATCTTCTTTCGCGGGAGATTAGCGCAGCAGATGCTGCCAAGATGCTGCAGTTAGGTTTAAAGCAGTTGCCGGTCAAGCCTTGACTCAGGCTGACGCAGCCTACATGCTTCTATATTGATAGTTGCTTGCGCCCGAATTTATTGGCCTACAGCCAGATTAGGCACTTAAAACAGCCTCTTTTTCACTCTTTTTAGGCACATTCAGCCGCTCGGCAGACACGTACTGTTTGCGGTACATCTCAAAGGGCATGCTGTCCTGGGCTTCTATCTTCTTTTGATCTGCCATCGATTGTTCGCTCAGGTGCATGTAGTGGCTGTGCTGTTCCCTTGAAAACGGCAGCGCTTGAAAATATGCCTTGGTTTTTTCTGACTGGGCGCGTACAAACTTGACGAACGAGTTGTCATGATCTTTGGCCATTGCAGCCAGTACACGGGCTGAAGGCAAGGTGCCGGCGTCGTTCAAACCAACTCTGGCGGCTGCCACTGCAGCGCTGTAGTCTGATGTGCCGTGGGCTGCGTCCAGAGCAGCGGCAATCGGTGCGCACTGCGCCACAATCTGCGCGCCCCACTCTGTTAGCGCAATCTCCTGGCCATCACGCTCCAGCAACAGGCCAGGCTCACGGCCACGGGCTGCCGTGCGGTGCTGGTTGCGCGCCAAGGCGGCGATTTCTTCAGGGCTATCGGGAGGGCTGGCGCTGTTTAAGCAGTGCAGCAAAAACACATCCAAAAAGCGCATGGTCTGGGTGGTGATGCCGACCGGTTCAAACGGATCCAGATCCATCAGGCGCACCTCAATGTATTCCACCCCGCGCTCGCGCAATGCGTGCAGTGGCCGCTCACCGGGAAAGATGACGCGTTTAGGGCGAATCGTGCCGTAAAACTCGTTTTCAATCTGTAGCAAAGTGGTGCCAAGCTGGTTGTAGTCGCCGCCGGGGTTTTGAATGCCGACTTTTTCATAGGCCGGGTAAGGCCGTGTCAAGGCGTCTTGCAGCGATGCGGCATATCCTTCCAGGCTGTTGTAGCTGACAGCCAGCGATGCCTGTGCATCGCTTTGGTAGCCGAGCCGACCCATACGCAGCGATGTGCCGTAAGGCATGTACATGGTGTTGCTGCTGAGTTGCTGTAGCTCGTGTTGGCGACCTGCCACAAAGCTGGAACATACCGCGGGCGATGCACCAAATAAATACAGCAACAAAAAGGCCTGACGCCGAAAATTTCGAATCTGCGCAAAGTACTGCTCGCTGGTCGCACCTGGAAACGACCAGTTGTAATGAATGCCCGAGATGGTTTGCATGCGTCGACCGTAACGGTGCGACAGACCCAATCGGTACACACTTTTGGCTCGGCCCACGTTGGACGAGCCAAAACGCGCCACGGGGATGGTCTCGTCAGTCGGCAAGCCGCAGGGCATGGACGACACCCACAGCATTTCATCACCTAGCGCCTGCATGGTGCGGTAGGTGAATTGGTGGATCTGCGTCAGCTCGTCAATAGCCGCCTGCACGCCTTTGTGAACCCCGGTGACAAGTTCAACCTGAGATTCACTGAAATCAGTGGTGATGCTGGGGTGCGTGAGCGCCGAACCCAAGACCAGCGGGTGCGGTGTGAGTGCCAAAGCTCCACTGGGCTGAGCCCGCAAGCTTTCTTTTTCAATGCCGCAGCGAATGCCCAGCAGGCGCTCGTGCTGCAAATCATTGGCTTGGCTGGCAGTCAGTGCCGGTAATTGCTTCATATTCTCACGTTCCCGAATTATTCTTTGTGGGGCTGGAAGTTATCACAGGCCAGCTTTTTTCGCTTGGCAGACCCCATTTCGAGTACGCCGACTGTGCACTAAACGTACATAAGGCATGATCATGGGCTTGCAAGGCACTATAAAGACCTATAAAGTATGTAAAAGTACCCGTCAAGCAAGTCAAGTCACCCGTTCATGAATAACATGTTTAAAAAATTGTCCGAATGGCTTGGCGGCAATCGCGCCGCACCCCGAAACAGCTCCTTGCCCAGTAGCCGCAACCCTCAGCAGTCCGAGCTTCATGATGGCTCAGAAACTGCAACGCGTGGCCAGTTGGTGCAAGTCCTGCTGCGCGACTTGCTTCGTAAAAACGGCATGCCGGTGGGCTTGGTTCACTGCCAGACTCAGGTGATCAACAGCCGCACGCGTGGTCAGGGCCTTTATGTGCGCCTGGTTGTCAAACACTGGGATGAGCGGTTGATGAAATACGCTTTTGCGTTTCAAAAAGCCTTGCTCACGGAAATCGTGCAGTTTGAACCCCAAGCCGCAAGCTGGTTGCATGGCATCGCATGGCAGCTGGAAGTCGCCAGCAGTTGCCCGTTGACAGAGTTGCCAGGCCTTGAGTTCTGGCAGGCAACTGTCAAGGCAGAAGAGCCAGATGACCAATTTGACATCATCCCCTTGCCGGCCAATGCGGCAGCGGCATCTCCTGCGCCCATACCAGTTCGTGTGCCACTGGTGGCCGTGCCCGTAATCCCTGTGCTTTCTGTTGCCGCTGCTCTGTCAGCCATTCCTTTGCTGGATCCAGTCGAACCCTTGCCTTTGCTGATCGACGTACCTGCCGCCCCAATAGACGACACCGCACAAGACCTGGAGCGCCTGTTTGCGATTCGAGACAATGAGTTGGCAAATCTGGCGAACAACAACTTGTTGCCAGCCGGATACGAGAGTACTGAGCACTCACCCTTGCAAAAACGCTAAAAGTTTGCTATATATTTTATAGCAGCTTGCGCCCGGATTTATTGGGCTGGAGGCCTTTTGATCACCTGAAATTAGGCTAAAACACGCTTCAAGAAGACTTGCAGATCCAGAACCTCTTGCGGGCAGACTGAATGCTCCATCACATAGTCATGCCACTCCACCGCATAGCCTATAGCCACCAGCGCATCACGCGAGGCGGTGGCTCGCGGTAGCGCCACGACACCATCGCGCGTGCCGTGAGCCATGAATATCGGTGTCTGCAAGCTGGCCGCCGTGTGCTCTGCGGTAGTGGTGTCTGCCAGCGGCAAATAACCCGACATGCCGACAATGCCCGCCAGCGACTCGGCATGGCGCAAACCCACCATCAATGCCATGGCGCAGCCCTGTGAAAAGCCCGCCACCACGATGCGACTGGCGGGTATACCGCGTGCCTTTTCATTGGTGATGATTTCCTCAATTTGCAACTGCGACTGGCGCAGCCCGGCTTCGTCTTCGCGTTTGACCAGGTCAGGCACCAAAATGTCGTACCACGCAGGCATGACGTAGCCGCCATTGATGGTGACGGGAATGGTTGGCGCATTTGGAAACAAAAACCGAACCGGGCCCACGCTGGACAAATCCAGCTGTTGGGCAATCGGCACAAAGTCGCGCCCATCCGCCCCCAGGCCGTGCATGATGAGGATGGTGGCGACCGGGTTTTCACCCGTTTGGGCTTCCAGGACTTGGAGTGGCATGGTGGTTTGGCCAGTTTTGGCAATAAAAGTAAACAAAGATCAACGGGGATTTTAATGAGCGTTGCCAGCAGGACATCCAAAGTCTTATGCTGTGCGTATCTGTTGGCAGCGACTCTGTGAATTCATTACTGGTTTTTTTATTGGTTAGCAACATGACACACCTCTTGAAACGCGTTTTTATATTTGCCCTGCCAGCAGCCTTTTGGGCCCTGCAAGCATTTCTGCCAGCACACGCTGAAGCAGTTTCAGCCAAAGACGAAAAAGCCGTGCAAGCCGTGGTGCAAAGGCAATTGGCTGCTTTTGCCAAAGATGATGCAGACAAAGCTTTCTCCTATGCCGCACCCGAGCTGCGTAAAAACATCGGGTCATCGGCTGCCTTCATGGCGATGGTTAAAAACAGCTACCCAGTGGTGTACCGCCCAACATCCGTCGCCTTCTTAAAGCCCGAAGGTGTGGGAGAGGACGTTGTTCAACGTGTGCAAATGCAGGATGCCAGCGGCGCGTCCTGGCTGGCGGTGTACAGCCTGCAACGGCAAAAAGACAAAACTTGGCGCATCAGCGGCTGCACGGTGGTTGAAAACAAGGGGCGCATGGTTTGAATCAGACAAAGCAATGCCCCTGGTTGTACCCTAACGGTTTAACCAAGTGATGCTGAGCTGCAAAACCGTGGCGAACGATACCCAGAGCAGATAAGGAATATTGACCAACGCCACCCAGCGGTGACGCGGCCAGATGACGGCCAAAGCCCAAAACAGCGTGCCCAATATCAGCAGGATATCAATCGATGCCAGCAGATTGTTTTTTAGACCAAACTGAATCGGGCTGTAGATCAGGTTGAACACCAGATTCAAAATATAAGGCAAAAGCACCTTGAAGGGCAATTGCTTTTTCAGTGTTTGAATCAGCACATAACCAAAGCTGATGGCAATGACGATGTACAAAACCGTCCAGACCGGGCCAAACAAATAGGCAGGCGGTGCAAAAAAAGGTTTGATCAATTGCGCATACCAGCTGGCACTTGCATTGGCACTGGCAGCGACAGAGGAGGTGTCCATAAAAATCCTTTGACTCCAAGTTCAATTGCAGGCGCTGTTTGTAACACCGCTTGACTAAAATTGAGTGCCCGTTTCCACGTCAGCGAAAACCTGCAGGTAAAAAACACCGAATTTACTGCTACAGTATCAGTAGCATCTTGCGCCCGTATTTATTGGTTTACAGCCTTATTTTATGCATCAATAGGTGCCAATATAGTCTTTTTTACCCACTTCAACACCATTGTGCCGCAAGATGGAATACGCGGTGGTGGTGTGAAAAAAGAAATGTGGCAAGCCGTAGTTGAGCAAGTAAGACTGGCCGGTAAAACGCTTTTCTTTTGGTGTACCGGCTTGCGTGATGATCTCGCGCGTGGCGGCTGCGTCAAACTTGGCGGCATCCAGCCCGCCGATAAAGGCCAACACTGTGTCAATGCGGGTTTGCAGGTCAGCAAATGTTTGCTCGTTGTCGTCCATCTTGGGCACATCAACGCCGGCGAGGCGGGCCGACACGCTTTTGGCAAAGTCGCTGGCCACCTGCACCTGGCGCAGCAGGTTGAACATGTCGGGGAAGAGCCTCGCCTGCAACAGCGCATTCGGGTCAATCTTTTTCTCTAGGGCGTGCGCTTCAGCTTTGCGCAAAACCTCTTTCAAACCACCCAGCATTTGCTTAAAAACGGGGATGGAGGTGGTGTAGATGGAGCTGGTCATGTTTACTTTCTTGAATAAAAACTCTATTGTGTCTGCTGACGTATGATTTTAAAAAATCACAGCTATCAAGGTTTGACATGAACGCTCCAGCCCCGCAAGAAACGCTTCACCCCAGCCTGGCCGCCCTGCCCCTGATTAAAAAATGGGTCTCGTTTGCCTCGGTCTCACGCGACAGCAATTTGCCCATCATTGAATGGACGCGCGAGTTGCTCCAGGCTCAGGGTATTGAATGCCATCTGAGTTATGACGATTCGCGCAAAAAAGCCAACCTGTGGGCCACCCTGCCTGCGCACGATGGCGAAAGCAAGATTGGCGGGCTGGTACTGTCAGGCCACACCGATGTCGTGCCGGTCGATGGTCAGCCCTGGGTAACTGACCCGTTTGAGGCGCAAATCATCGGTGACAAGCTGTATGGGCGCGGCGTGACCGACATGAAAAGCTACGGCGCAACCGCCTTGATGATGGTGCCCGAGCTGCTCAAACGCAAGCTCAAGCACCCTGTGCATCTGGCTTTCAGTTATGACGAGGAAGTCGGTTGCATTGGCGTGCACCGCCTGATTGCCGACATGCAGGCGCGCGGCTACAAACCTGCGGGCTGTATTGTGGGTGAGCCTACAGGCATGCAGGTGGTGATAGCGCACAAAGGCAAGCACGGCTACAAAACATCGGTGCGCGGGCATGAGGCGCATTCGTCCCTGACACCGCTGGGCGTGAACGCGGTGGAAATTGCTTGCGAGTTTGTGACGCACCTCAAAGCCATGCACCGCGCACTTGCCAAAGACGGCCCATTTGACACGGTGTACGACGTACCCCACACCACCATCCATACCGGGGTGATAGCAGGCGGCACCGCGCTGAACATCATCCCGCGTGACTGCGATGTGATTTGGGAGATTCGGCACCACCACCTCAACTCGCCTGACGAGCTGTTTGCCCAAGCCACAGCGTTTGCTGACAGCCTGATACCAGCTATGCAAAAGATAGCGCCTGATACCGGCATCACGCATGTGCGAACGTCGATGTTGCCGGGCTTTGCAACCGATGCGCAAAGTGAGATTGCCCAGCTTTGCTTCACCTGTGCGGGCACAGATCCTGCAAGCGAAAAATTCACAAGCCACGCAAGCGCGGCGGGAAAGGTATCTTTCGGCACCGAGGCATCGCTGTTTCATAACGCCGGTGTACCCACCATTGTTTGCGGCCCCGGCCACATTGCCCAGGCGCACCAGCCCAACGAATGGGTGACTCTAGAGCAACTGGCCTGGTGCGAGCGCTTTATGCGCAAGCTGGCTGATGAGATTTGTGTTTCTTGATTAACTGACTGGATTGAAAAAATGATGCAACGTCGAAGTTTTGTAATCGCGCCACTGGCTCTATCTGCTGGTTTAGCCTTCGCACAATCTAACCCCAAAGTCGCCCGCATCGTCGTGCCGTTCGCCCCCGGCGGCGTGCAAGATTTGCTGGCGCGCGCCCTGTCAACCGAGCTGGGCGTGGCCTTGGGCCAAACGGTCATCATTGACAACAAACCTGGCGCAGGCGGCACGGTGGGCACAGGCTTTGTCGCCAAATCAGCGCCCGACAGCGGCGCAATGGTACTGGCCGCAGCCAGCCACAACATTGCGGGCACGCTGTACACCAAGCTGGCCTATGACCCGCAAAAAGACTTTGCACCGCTGGCCCACATTGGCACGGCCGACTACGTTCTGATGATTCACCCCGACGTTCCCGCCAAAACAGCGGCAGAGTACATCCGCTATGCCAAAGCCAACCCCGGGAAAATGAACTACGCTACCGCCGGCGTGGGCAGCGCCACCCATTTGTCGATGGCCTACTTCAACGGATTGGCGGGTATTGATGTGGTGCATGTGCCGCTCAAAGCCACGGGCGAAGCGATCAACGAAGTGATTTCAGGTCGCGCCCAAGCCGTGATAGCCGCCAGCATTGGCGCACTGGCTTTTGCCAAAGACAGCCGCATTCGTTTGATTGGTGTCACATCGCCAAAACGATCCAAATATTTGTCTGACGTACCAACGATTGCTGAAAGCGGCTTGCCTGGCTACCAGTTTGATTCATGGTTTGGCCTGCTCGGCCCTGTGGGTACACCCGCTGCTGAAGTCAGCCGTATCAATGCAGCCATGGCGACTTTGCTCAAAGACCCGGTCGTATTGGCACGCCTGGACAAGCAAGGCATAGAGCCACTGGCCATGAACAACAATGACTTTGCCAAACTGCTGGCGATTGACTACGAACGAATGGCCAAAGTGGTCAAGGCATCTGGCGCCAAGGTTGAATAGACTGGTACATGTATATTTCGAAACGCGTCGCCTCTTTCTGTCTGCTGCTTAGTTTGAGCCTTGCGGCCCCAGCGCAGGACATCTTCTCCAAACTCAGCCCCGGCCAGGCAATGCCCAAAGACTTTCGGATGGTGGCCTACCCGAACGTCAAACCCAACCAGTTTGCACTGGTAACTGACGACGGTAAAACGGTTTTAAAAGTCGAGTCCAACAACAGTGCGGGCAGCCTGGCCGTGCCTGTCGCCCTGCTGGGCCGCCAAACCAGCAACACCCTGCAATGGCGCTGGAAGGTAGACCGCGTGCTGGACAAAGCCGACATGGACGAAAAAATGGCTGACGACCATTCAGCACGGCTGTATGTTTTTTTTGATGTGCCGCTGGAGTCGCTGTCTTTGGCAGACCGCACAAAAATCAAACTCGCCCGCAGCATCTCTGGCGTCGATGTCCCCACTGCAGCCCTCTGCTATGTGTGGGACAACAAGCACCGCGTCGGCTACACCGCCTGGAGCCCCTTTACCCAGCGGTTGCGCAAAGTGGTGCTGCAAAGCGGGCCTGATGCCGTCGGCCAATGGCGGATTGAGGCGCGTGACGTGGCAGCTGACTTCAAGCAAGCCTTTGGTTTTGACGCACCCGCCATCACTGGTATATCGGTAGGCAACGACACGGACAACACTGAAGACCATGTAACGAGCTGGTTTGGTGATGTGGGCTTTAAGAAATAGTTTTTGCGGCTTGCCCGTACAAACCCTGCGCTTAGCCACGCCGTGGTCGCCACAAGCAGGCGTAACATATCGTTTTGTTTGATTTTTGGGAACTTTGTATGAAACGCCTTTTAACCTCAGTCGCTTTGGCCTCCCTGCTGGCGGCATGCGCCACTGCCCCGGCTCCCTTTGTATATACAGCGCCCAGCCAACCTGAGGGCTCTTCTGGCTACACCGCCAAACCCGGTTGGGCCACCACCAAATTTGCTGTTGCCGCTGCCAACCCGTTGGCCACTGATGCAGGCTTGCAGGTGCTGCGCGCAGGTGGCTCGGCCATTGACGCAGCGGTTGCCGTGCAAATGGTGTTGACGCTGGTCGAGCCGCAGTCCAGCGGCATTGGCGGCGGTGCATTCCTGTTGCATTCAAGTGGCAGCAAAGTTGAAGCGTTTGATGGCCGCGAAACCGCACCTGCTGGTGTCGATGAAAAATTATTCATGGGTGCTGACGGCAAACCGATGGCGTTTTATGACGGTGTGGTGGGCGGCCGCTCGGTCGGCGTGCCGGGCACGGTAAAAATGCTGGAAGCTGCGCACAAGCAATATGGCAAGCTGCAGTGGTCACAGTTGTTTGTACCTGCCATCACGCTGGCAGAAACCGGTTTTAAAGTCAGCCCGCGCTTGGCTACTTTGCTCAAAAACGAAGTGCATTTGAAAAAAGACCCAGCTGCTGCCGCGTTTTATTACAAGGCCGATGGTTCATCGCTCGAAGCAGGTGAACTGCTTAAAAATCCGGCTCTGGCCGACGTGCTGCGGCAAATTGCTGCCAAGGGTTCCAGTGCCATGCATGAGGGCAGCATTGCCCAAGCCATGGTTAAAAAAGTGCAGGGCCACCCGACCAACCCCGGCAAGCTCAGCATGAGCGACTTGGCTGGTTACCAGGTTAAAAAGCGTGATCCGATGTGCTCTGACTACAGCGCTGCCCATTCAACCTACCGCCTCTGCGGTATGCCGCCGCCAAGTTCTGGTGCGATTGCGGTGGGGCAAATTTTGGGCATTTTGGCTAACACCAATGCCGCCACGCTGCCACCAGTTGCAGGCATGAGCGGCGTGGCTGGCAGCGCCATGGGGTCGGGCCAAACGCCATCAGCCGACTGGCTTCATCTGTACACCGAGGCATCGCGCCTGGCCTTTGCTGATCGGGGCCAATACGTCGCTGACCCTGATTTTGTAACCGCACCCGGTGGCAACTGGATGAGCCTGCTGGCCCCCGCCTACCTGGCGGACCGCGCCAAACTGATTGCCCAGCAGCCTGGCGGCCAGAGCATGAAAACTGCCAAGCCCGGCGTCCCCGGCCCGGTTAAAACTGCCTATGCACCGATGCCAGACCAGCCCGAATACGGCACATCACACATCAGCATCATTGACGGTTACGGCAACGCGATTGCCATGACGACAACGATTGAAGATGCCTTTGGCGCGCGCCAATTGACGGATGGCGGCACCGGCAAAGCGGGCGGCTTTTTGCTCAACAACGAGTTGACCGATTTCAGCTTTGCGCCAACCGATGCAGAAGGCAAACCGATTGCCAACCGGGTGCAGCCCGGCAAGCGCCCGCGCTCATCGATGGCGCCCACGCTGGTGTTTGACAAGGCCACCAACAAAGTCGTGATGAGCGGCGGCAGCCCCGGTGGCGCGCTGATCATTCACTACACCGCCAAAATGCTGTACGGCACACTTAACTGGGGCCTGAACGCCCAGCAAGCGATTGACCTGCCCAACTTTGGCTCGAACAACGGCCCGAGCCTGCTGGAAGAAAAGCGTTTTGCACCCGCCACGGTTGAGGCACTCAAAGCACGCGGCGCGGAAGTGCGTGAGCAGAACATGACCAGCGGCTTGCAAGCGATTCAGAAAACCGAAAAAGGTTTTTTCGGCGGCGCTGATCCTCGGCGTGAAGGCATTGTGTTAGGGGATTGATCAACCCCACACCACAGAGCGCATGGCAATGGAGCCGCCCTGGTAGCTGGTGTTGAAAAAACGCACCGGCTCCGCAGTATCAACAGCACCGGCGGCGTAGAGCAGCGGCAAATAATGTTCATGCGTAGGGTGCGCCATTTTGGCCAGGCTGCCCAGCTTTAAAAAGTTTTGCAGTGCGCCCAGGTTGCCTTGCTGAATGTGGCCTGCGGTGGTCTGGTCAAACTCCAATGTCCAGTCGTAGGCTTGGCTGCCTGAAGTTCCACGTTGCATTTGCCGCAGGTTGTGCACGATATTGCCGCTGCCGACAATCAACACGCCGCGCTCACGCAGTGCTTTGAGTTGCCGGGCCAGGGCGTAGTGGTCTTCAGGGGCTCTTGAATAGTCCATGCTGAGCTGAATCACCGGAATATCAGCACCCGGGAGCATCGGCTTTACAACGCCCCAGGTGCCGTGGTCCAAACCCCAACTGTCGTCCAGGCCCAAAGGTTGTGAGCCACGTTGCCTGACCAGTTGCGCGATGGCCTGCGCAGCCGCCGCATCGCCCGGCGCAGGGTATTGCTGGTCGAACAGCTCTTGCGGGAAGCCGCCAAAGTCGTGAATGGTTTTGGGCTGCGCCATGGCAGTCAGGTGCCAGCCTTCTGTCAGCCAATGGGCGGAGATGCACAAAATAAGCTGTGGTCTGGCAATTTTGCTGCCGAACTCAGCGCCCAAAGCCTGCCAGCTCTTGAAGTATTCATTGCCGGGCAAGGCATTCATCGGGCTGCCATGGCCCAGGAACAGCACCGGCATGCGGTCAGACTTTTTGAGAGAAGCGATGCGGTCCAGCGCTGCAAGGTCGATGTTTGCCATTACAAATATCCTTCTGGTCAGGTATTTTTAAAATGATATGTCCACAGAGCATATTGGTGTTTGTCCCTCACCCTTCAAGCCCTGTACCTGTTATATTGTTGCACTGCACCATATTTTGATTTCCACAAAGGTTTGACCCATGCTTTACCAAGTTTACGAAAACCAGCGTACCCTGATGGAGCCTTTTGTTG
>ENA-OFCF01000495-OFCF01000495.1-metagenomes-genome-assembly--contig:-NODE-495-length-17234-cov-14.734036_pt1 | contig 17234 bp, 14 predicted proteins | sample MGYA00153387_OFCF01 | MGnify analysis MGYA00153387
AGCCTCAGTTCTCCTTTGGCTGCCGTTCTCCCTTTTTTAGTCTAAACTCCAGTAACCAATGTTTTTTCTTCAGGACTAAGTTGTCCTTTTTTGAGTAGATTTAAAATTGCTAATCGATAGGAGCGTCGATCCTCAATCTCTAGCTCATCACGTCCAAAGTCGTCACGAATTTCCGTAGTATCTTGACCCATAGATTTTGCTAGAGTTTTAAGGCTGACATTTAACTCCCGTGCCAAGATCACAGCATTATCAAACTTAGGCACAGACCGACCAACCTCCCAAGCTTGATAAGCTTGGTGATTCACCCCAACCCGCTGACTAATTTCTTTTTGACTGAAATTAGCTAATTCCCGTAAAGCTCTCAAGGTAATTACTTTTTGGTGATCCGGTTCGCTCGTCATCTCACAATTTTATAGTTTAATATATTGACTCTGAGTTTTTTATATAGTAAACTTTAGAGCGAAGCCTTCAAAAACTCTTGCTGTTTTACTAGATCTTCTCTTTCAAAGTATAGCCACAGATGCCCTATCTTTGGCAAATCGACCTTTGACTCGATCGACAATATATTTTCCCTCCGTAAAGGGTGTTTAGTATGCAAACAATTATTGGCAATAGACCTGTTCGGAATATAAATCGATCGCGTGACTTAATCGCCGTAAGCTATTAAAGCTCTTAACATTAATTTAGAAGATTCATATTTTTCTTGGTAAATCGATAAGAATTAGCTTTGTTGGCTTAAAGCTCTTAACTACAGATTAAAATTTTCCGATCGCCATCGAGCGCAAACTTAGTCTGGCAACGCTTTAAAATTTCCGGACAGGTCTAATGATGAACTACTAGATTTTAACTTAGAGAATCTAGTCAGAGAATTTCAGCTCGATGTCTCATATCTTTGTCCGAGTGAAATCGAGAAGGCTGAGTATGAATTGTTGGCGGATCAGTATGCCTACATTAAGTTTGGGCTAATTTTAGAGAAATTCCGCAATCAAAGTTGGTGGAAACGTTGCCATGAGAAGTTTAGAGATTTTAAAGATTTCTGTAAGCAGAAGGTTAATTTGAGTCGGTGGCAAGTTGTCAATGCCATCAAGTCGGCGAATGTGGCGATTCGATTGGTGTTTCTAGGGTTCTCAAATCTGCCGGGTAATGCGTCGCAAGCTCTGGCAATGGCAGATCTATCATTAGAACGATTAGGTGAGGTGTGGGGCAATATTACCAGAACTCATGCACATCATCAGATTACTACTGACGTAATTAAACGGGAAATTAATCCTGATGCAGTATCACTAGCATCAACGATTAGAATTCCTACTGCACTGTTGGGGAGGTTGCGGGAGCAAGCGCAGGATGTGGGTTTGACGCTGAATCAGTATTTAGAACAATTGGCCGATGGACAATCTCCAGATGGTAGTCGGGAAGTTGAAATCGAGCCACCAACCGATGAGGAGATCGCCTGTATCGATCAACTGGAATTGGAGTGGAAGTCAGAAGATCGTCAGCCGCTTTTTAACCAACCAAAATCTGAAGCTATACTAGACCAAATCGACATCACACAATCCGCGAAAAGCGACCCAGGGGCAGTAATAGCGAGTACCTCCACAAGCTAGATCGAGCGACAACAATAATCGCTTCACCACAACCCGACGCGATCTTTATGTTGATATCGCTGGTAAAATACCAGTGGGATTACCCCCTGTAGGTTGGGTTGAGCCTCGAAACCCAACAATCCCAGCGTTAATGGGACTATATTTTCCCGATCGAGAGTATTTGAGAGAATTCAATCCTGTGCGTTTGCATAACGTACCGTAGCGATCGATATCGGTGGTGTTGGGTTTCGCTTCACTCTACCCAACCTACAACCCTAAGAGTCGATCGTATCGTTTGAGTCTGCTTTGACAATTACCGATGACTTTTTCAGGTGTTTTTTGCGTCACCTTGGAGAATACATCTAAAATCACGATCGCATCATCATCAATTCGATAAATAACTCGCCAGTGTTTATTATTTTTAAGATCGTTTACTCTCAACTCATGACATCGATCTCCAATACTAGCCATCGGTTTTGACATTGGCATCGAGGGTAGTTCTCCTGCTTGTAATTGTGCGAGCAGAAAGCCTACTTCAATTCGTACCGATTGAAAAAATGGCGGACTTTTGATTTCATTAGCTAGCCAGATTAGCTCTTTGCGATCGTTGTGATTCATTTACAGCGGTTCTTAATACGATCTATTGACTCGAAGGTCATATTAGACATAATAATCTCGATCGAGATCCGCATCATCATCCCGACTATGGCACAATCGTAGATAGTGGCAAATCGATCGGTAAGCATCCATGACAGCGAATCTCCCCCCCCAGTACGACGCAAAAACCACCGAAGCCAAATGGCAACAGATTTGGGAAACCAACCAAACCTACAAAGTCGATCCGGCTAAGGGTGGAAAACCATTCTGTATCGTCATTCCACCGCCAAATGTGACGGGGAGTTTGCACTTGGGACACGCATTTGAAAGCTCACTCATCGATGCGCTGGTGCGTTACCATCGGATGCGGGGAGACAATACCCTATTTTTGCCAGGAACAGATCATGCGAGTATTGCAGTTCAGACAATCCTCGAAAAGCAGCTCAAAGCTGAGGGTAAGACGCGGTATGATGTCGGACGCGAGAAGTTTTTAGAACGTGCGTGGGAATGGAAGGCTGAATCGGGGGGTACCATCGTCAATCAGCTCAAACGGATGGGTGTATCGGCAGATTGGACGCGGGAACGCTTTACGCTGGATGAGGGACTGTCGCAGGCGGTATTAGAAGCATTTGTCCGGCTGCATCGAGATGGGTTAATCTATCGGGGACAGTATTTAGTCAACTGGTGTCCAGCTTCACAGTCGGCGGTGTCGGATCTAGAAGTAGAGAACAAGGAAACAAATGGGAGTTTATGGTACTTCCGCTATCCCCTGAGTGATGGTTCGGGATTTATTGAAGTTGCGACTACTCGCCCCGAAACGATGCTGGGAGATACGGGAGTAGCGGTAAATCCCCAAGATGAGCGATATAAACATCTGATTGGTAAAACTTTAACACTACCGATCGTCGGTCGCGAAATTCCGATTATTGGTGATGAATTTGTTGAGGCAGATTTTGGAACTGGCTGTGTAAAAGTTACACCCGCACACGATCCTAATGATTTTGCCATGGGTAAACGTCACAATTTGCCCTTAATCAATATTATGAATAAAGATGGCACTCTCAATGAGAATGCTGGGGAATTTAACGGACAAGAACGATTTGCATCTCGGCGAAATGTAGTCGCTAAATTAGAGGAACTGGGTAATTTAGTCAAGATCGAAGCATATAAGCATACTGTACCCTATAGCGATCGCGGTAAAGTACCTGTAGAACCATTATTATCGACCCAATGGTTTGTCAAAATTCGTCCGATGGCTGATAACTGTCTAGCTAGTTTAGATAGTCAGAATTCCCCTGAATTCGTCCCTCAACGCTGGACGAAAGTATATCGAGATTGGTTGGTCAAATTGCAAGATTGGTGCATCTCACGCCAATTGTGGTGGGGTCATCAAATTCCGGCTTGGTATGCTGTGAGCGAATCTGGTGGAGAAATAACTGATACGACTCCTTTCTTTGTTGCTAAAAGTGAAGATGAAGCACGAGTCCAAGCGATCGAACAATTCGGTATAGATGTAAAATTAGTTCAAGATCCCGACGTGCTAGACACTTGGTTCTCGTCTGGATTATGGCCATTCTCTACGCTCGGTTGGCCAGAAAATACGGCTGAGTTAGAGACTTATTATCCCACATCAACGCTAGTTACCGGATTTGATATCATCTTCTTCTGGGTGGCGCGGATGACGATGATGGCGGGATATCTAACCGGAAAAATGCCGTTTGAGAATGTCTATATCCACGGATTAGTTCTGGATGAAAATGGCAAGAAGATGTCAAAATCATTGAATAATGGAATCGATCCATTATTACTCATCGATAAATATGGTACCGACGCACTTCGATACACTCTAGTTAGAGAAGTAGTCGGTGCGGGACAAGATATTCGCATCCAATATAACCGTAAAACTGACGAATCCGAATCCGTCGAAGCCAGCCGTAATTTTACTAATAAAATCTGGAATGCGGCACGATTTGTGATGATGAATTTTGATTCAGAATTAAAACTCGATAGTTCGATCGCAGCTCCAGTTACAGCATCATTAGAAGTAGCAGACAAATGGATTTTATCGCGCTTCCATCAAACGGTTCAACAAACAGGCGATAATATCGATCGATATGGCTTGGGTGAAGCAGCCAAAGGATTGTATGAATTCTTCTGGGGCGATTTTTGTGACTGGTATATCGAGCTAGTCAAATCTCGGCTCCTCGAAGGTGCAGATCCAAATAGTAAATTAGTCGTTCAACAAACCCTAGCCTTTGTATTGGATGGTATATTAAAATTACTGCATCCTTTTATGCCACATATTACCGCAGAAATTTGGCAAACCCTTACCCAAAGCGACGAGGATAATGATATCTCGATTCAACCATATCCTATTAGCGATTCTAGTTTAATTAATCCCGAACTCGATCGAGAATTTGAACTCCTCATCGGCGTAACTCGTACCATTCGTAACTTACGAGCAGAAGCCGATCTCAAACGAGCGATTAAAGTCTCAATTATCCTCCAAAGCGATAGCGAATCCGAACGTGAAATTTTGGAGCGCGGGAAAACTTATCTCTGCGATTTAGCACAAATCGAACAACTTACCATCGTCGATAAATTAGCCGAAGAACCAACCAATATCGCTAGTGTTTTTGCTACCGTCCAAATTATCCTACCTCTGACAGGGGTTATCGATCTCGAAGCCTTCAAAGCCAAAATCCAGAAGAAAATCGACAAAATTGACAAAGAAATCGAATCGATTCACAGTCGCCTAAACAATACCAAATTTATCGAACGCGCCACACCAGACGTAGTCCAACAAACCAAAGCTAGTCTAGTTGAAGCCGAAAAACAAAAAGAGATCCTCCAAGAAAGACTCCAACAATTCTAAAATCTCTCTGCGTCTGATCCCTCTGCGCTCTCTGCGCCCCTACCAAGGTAAACGACTACCATCCCAGGAAAAGAATTCCCCACTATCACCGATCTCTAATCCATCCATCACAGTCAATAATTGTCCCACAGTTCGATCGACTGAAAATAGTTTATCGGGTGGGACATTGCGTTGAAAGGGGAGAGATAATCGCGTGTCTGTCGTACCTGGATGCAGAGCAACTAAAATCGCCTGGGGACAAGTTCGTTTATACTCGATCGCAGTATTCTTAATAAACATATTTAATGCTGCTTTGGAGGCGCGATAACCATACCAACCACCAACTTGATTATCGCCAATACTACCGACTTTCGCCGAAATAGTTGCGAGGATCGATCGATCTCCATGCTTTAGCAATGGCTGAACTTGCTTGAATAATAATATCGCTCCAATACTATTAACTTGGAAATAACGCAACAGTTGTTCGCTATTAATATGTCTTAAACTCTTCTCTGGCTGCATCTCACCCTCATGCAAAACACCGACAGAGTTGATAACGTAATGAAGAGTAGATGTCTCAGTTTGAATCTTTTGAGTCACCGCCGCAATTTGCGATTCATCAGTGATATCCATCTGAAAACAACACAATCGTGAATCTGTTATCGCCAATAACTCCGTCGCCGATGCCACCCGCCGATAGGTAGCATAAACACGCCCAACACTATCATCAGCGAGTAACCGTCGCACGAATCCCAACCCAATTCCCTGTCCCCCACCAATAACTAGTGCGGTTTTTAAAAAACTATTATCATTATCAATCATTAGACCTCCTGCGAAAGTTCAGAGCTGAAGTTAAAATAGATAAAAATCTAACTAATCGAACGTGAGCTATTCACTGGTTAAAAATTTAGAGCCGACCGAGTTTAAATGATTATATGATGTCACTCCAGCCACATTTGAGCAAATGGTAAATGTAGTGGCGGCTGAAAAAGTATTGGCAAAAAAGAGCGGTAGACCGAGCAAATTAAGCGTCGAAGACCAAGTGTTAATGACATTTTACTTGATTATCTGAGTCCAAACAAAAATCCTTGGATTTCCTGAGTGAAATAGAGGCAAAATACATCGATATTATGTACTATTTTATACATAATATTTCAATACAATGTATTAAACTAAAATTATATAATCCTAACAAAACTGGTTGAATTTCTGCCGAAGGACCTTTTGTGAGACGATTTGAAGCACGATTATGGTAGTGCATATCTACGGACTGCCAGTGGACATGGAGCCAATCTCGAACTTAGCTGCTAAATATGGCTTATCAATCATCGAAGATGCTGCGGAAATGCTCGGACAGACTTATAAAGATCGTCCCTGTGGGAGTTTTGGCGATCTGAGCACCTTTAGTTTTTACCCGAATAAGCACATTACGACTGGTGAAGGGGGGATCGTCTTGAATGATGAAGTGCCGTTTGATGCCAAAGTAGCCATGCCGAAACTAGCAGCGGAGAAGATCGGGACTCCCCCGTTCTTTTGGGGTATGCACAAGCAACCTGTCTTTCAAAGCATGGGACTATTTGAGGGGATATCCTGCATCGTGGTTTCTACCTCCCTAGTGGGATGACGTTAACTGAGGCACAAATCGAGCGAGTGGCGATTGTCCTCAAGGAGATCTTAAAATGAAAGAAATTGTCAAAAGAATGCCTATTCTCAAACAGGCATATCACCAATGGTCTAAACAAAAATTTGCTAACGATCGGGAGATCTTAAAATGAAAGAAATTGTCAAAAGAATGCCTATTGTCAAACAGGTATATTACCAATGGTCTAAGCAAAAATTTGCTAACGATTGTTACGGCTGTTTTTGGGGTGTATTCGACAGTTTTGAAGATGCAATTAAAGCGGCACCAGCTACTAAAACGATTGGCTATAATTGCGCCGAGCTAGCTCAAGAATATCAAAGAATGTTCGATTGTGGTGAATGGGAATCTAGTAAATCTATGATTAGATCGTTTGATTATCCAGTCTTATACTGGATCGGTAGGATCGCCCAAAGTATGCCTCTCGATCGAGCTAAGTTTTTTGATTTTGGTGGAAACTTAGGCATTCATTTTTTGAGCTATGCAAATTATCTCGATTTACCTAATGCTTTAACCTGGATTGTCTGCGATTTGCCAGAAATAGTTAAAGTCGGCATGTCAAGGAATAAAGATCCTAAATTAATTTTTACTACCGATTTTGAATTAGCTAGCGGCAGCGATATTTTTTTAGCATCAGGATCGCTTCAGTATGATGATGATGTGTGTTTGAAAATAAATTCTTTGGAAGAGAAGCCAAAGAATTTACTGATTAACAGACTAGGATTATATGAAGGAAAAAAGATTGTGACGCTTCAAAATGGAGGGAAAGCTTTTTATCCTCAGTATATATTTAATCGGAGTGAATTTATCAGTTCATTTAAATTGATTGGATACGAGCTAATCGATATCTGGGAAGATAACGTGGATAAATGTTATATTCCACTACACCCAGAAGTAAATGTTCCTCATTACTACGGACTTTATTTTAAGTTGAATAATGGGGTGTAATGATGACAACTTTTTGTACTTATGCTCGTTACTACGATCTGTTATATTAAGACAAAAACTATACTAGTGAAGCTCAGTTTATCGATCGATTAATTCAATCTCATGCCCCGGACGCGATCGACATCCTCGAACTTGGGTGTGAAACGGGCAACCACGCGATGTTGTTAGCAAGACTGTAATTTAGTCAAGGCGATCTCCGTGAAGTTAGACTCGATCGCCAATTCGATCTTGTTCTATCCCTCTTTCATGCGATCGGCGATCGAACTACCAGTGAAGATTTACTTGCGGCATTTGTAACCGCTAAAACTTACCTCAAGCCAGGTGAAATATTTATTTTGTGATTATAAATTAAATGAAAGTAGCTTTATTTGTCAGCAGCGAAAAACCGCAAAGTGGGGGAAGTTATACTTTTGAGAGTCAGTTGTTAGATCTCTTTCTAAAATCGTATTCTGAAAGTAAACATACCTTTGTTTTGTATACATCAGATCGAGGAATATCTAATTATGTACTCGACCCTTCTTTGACAATAGTTTCACATCCCTATTCCTCTTTGTTACAGAGAATTAAGTCTGGAATATTAGTGCTAGCAAAAGTCTGTGTTGGTAAATTGTGGCAACCAGTCGGTGAATTTTTAGTTAAGAAATGGCACAAACATAACACGTTGAAATTATTAAAGAAAAATAAAATCGATGTAATTTTATCGTTTACTCCCCACTGCCCTGTTGTAGATTATCCATACATACTTACGGTCTGGGATTTACAACACAGACTCCAATCATATTTCCCAGAGGTGAGTAGATCTGGAGAATGGAATCGACGAGAAAAATTTTACACATACATGTTAAATCAAGCTGCATTTATTATTACAGGAACCGAGACAGGTAAAGCAGAGATTGAAAGATTTTACCAGATTCCTACCGAACGAATCAAAGTAATTCCTTTGTTCACGCCTCAATTTAAATCAACTGTTAATCTAATCGATCGAGATCTAGCAAATAAATATCATCTTCCCGATCGATATTTATTTTACCCCGCTCAATTTTGGCCGCACAAAAACCATGTCAACTTACTGTTAGCAATTAAATGCTTAAAAGAAAAATATAATTTAGAGTTTCCATTAGTATTAGTCGGCTCTAATAAAGGAAATGAGTCATATATTAGAGCAATGGTAGAAGATCTCAATCTATCAAATCAAGTATATTTTCTGGGTTTTGTTCCTCAAGAAGATATGGCATCGCTCTATTATCAAGCTTTTGCCCTAATTTTTCTAACGTTCTTTGGTCCTGATAATTTTCCACCACTTGAAGCGATGGCTTTGGGCTGTCCGGTAATTGCATCTAATGTATCTGGCGCACAAGAGCAACTAGGTAATGCTGCTGTACTGGTCGATCCAAAACAGCCGGAGGAAATTGCTTTTGCAATAAATTCTTTATATGCAGATCCTATTCTGCGTCAAAATACGATCGAACGTGGTCTAAAAAGAGCGAATCAGTGGACTGCACAAGATTATATTAAAGAAATTTTTTCAACGCTCGATGATTTTGAAGCGATTAGACGTTGTTGGGAATAATTAGGGTTCTACCGAACTTGTTATACTAACTTATCTATGATATCCCAGTTTTAGAAATCGGCAAGATGAATTTTGTAACTCTTGTAATACATAGACTTCCTGCGAAAGATATTCAGGATTCTCTCGTCAAGATATAGAAATCGAAGACGGAGATTTGGGCTGAGGATTAATTTAATTGTAGGAATTTATAATTATGAGCTGTATTTATCATCACAACAGGCGATTGCTTGATACCTTCGCAGGAGGTCTATTATTTATCTTCAATTTCTCAGTAAATCTCCATGCACCTCTGTCTCGATTTGCTAAACTCTCAGGAAACCGGAGAATCGCAAATTGCTGTCAACTGTCAACTGTTTAAAACATTCACGCCACAACTCACAACTAAAAACTCCCATCCATCAATCACCAGATCGAATCTTTCCTAATAACTCATAAAAAGGCTCCCAATTATTCTCTTGAGCAATTGGTTCCCAGATTGCTTCGATTTTTGGACGTAATAGGATAGTTTGGGGATTCGATTTAGTCATCAGATTATCGATCGAGTTTAGCTCTGACTCAGGGATAGTACTCAAAGCTTGGTGGTAAAGTTGTAACCACTGCTGATAGCCAGAATTCGCCACTACTTCTGGCATTAATTCAGTCTCATTCAAGATCGAATTGAGATCCTTTATCCATCGAAGCTCAAATGCTTGACTCACTTCAAAGAAAAACTGATGATATCCTACCTGCGTATCTGCTAGTAATTGGAGTGTTGCAACTAATAAATCATCCCGTGCTGGCGTATCTCCCTCGAACCCCAGCTTTTGCAACATCAGTTTTTTATAGTGAGAAAAATAATAACCCTCAAATTTTGCCAGTGCTGTAGTCATCTCTGCGGGGTCTATGACTGCGCTCAAAGGCTGCTGAAGCAGTTCTAAGTTTAGTTTACATATTCCTGGTTGATTGCCATAACTATAGCGTCCATAGTGGTCGAAATAGGCAGCGGTGAAATCAGGATTATAAGTTGGTAAAAAGGCAAATGGGCCATAGTCAAAACTCTCTCCAGTAATTGACATATTGTCGGTATTTAGTACCGCATGACAAAAACCTGCCGCCATCCACTGAGCGACTAACTCGGCGACTCGTTGGACTAATTCAGTATAAAATTGAGCATAGCGATCGGCACCCTCAATACTAAGATGACTGTAATAATGTGCAATTACATGATCTAATAACTTCTGAATTAGATCGTTACGTTTGAGATAATTTAATCGCTCGAACGTACCAAAACGAATGTGAGAACGACTAAATCGTACCATTACAGCCGAACGCGTCGGCGAAGGCTCATCCCCTCTCCACAAATCTAAACCCGTCTCAACCATACTAAAACAGCGAGAAGTCCTCACACCCATCTGATGCAAAGCTTCAGCAGCTAAAACCTCTCGGACACCACCCTTGAGGGTCAACATCCCATCGCCACCACGAGAATAGGGAGTTCTCCCCGAACCCTTGGTGCCAAAATCATAGAGTTCGCCATCTACACCCCGCACCTGTCCATACAGGAATCCCCGCCCATCACCCAAACTAGGATTGTATTCACCAAATTGATAACCGTGGTAGCGTAAAGCTAGGAGCGGCTGCGGCGGGCTGGTAAATTTACCGAAGGCTTCAGTAAAATGTTCGTCACTTACTGCGGTGGGATCTAGTCCCAGTTGAATGAGCAGATCGTCATTCCGAAAGCGTAAAATCTGTTGGGGAAATTCTGCGGCTACCACGTCATCATAGTAGTCAACACCCAAAGATTCTAGAGCAGCTTCATAGTTGAGCGCGAGTATTGGATTCATGAGTTAGTTGACAGTTGACAGTTGACAGTTGACAGTTGACAGCAAAATTTTCATGATGGGAATTAAATACCCGATTGTTACTAAATATAATAAAACCTAAAACCTAAAACCTAAAACCTAAAAATATGACTGACTCTTTAATGTTCAATAACGAAGCTTATGTTTTCCTAGAGACAGATCGGCCGGAGCAGTTATTTACTCCAGCAGAAATGTTTGCTAAACTCAAAGAAATTGCGATCGCATCTGCGGATGATTTACCACTCGATGTCCAAGAAATTACTGGTGTAGACGAGCGAGCGCAATATATGCTAGACACTATCTGTGAGCTGCATTTAGCTCCAGGAGAGTATTTGCAATGGTATGCAGTTAGACTGGAGAAGTAACTCGCTCTTTGTCACGATCGACAATTAATGTCAGATTAATTTCTTCCTCTTCATCATCTGGTGCGATCGTAACTTTGACATCTGGGCCAAAAAACTTGGTAATTTTATCATGTTTTTCTTGCCAGATATCAATTGTCATAAAAGGGGAATAAAACTCTAAAGTCAGTGCATAAGCTCCACCAATTTCAGATTCTTCTAGACCTTTAAGCACTGGACGATCGTCATCGCTGGGAGCTAGTCCGAGTTTTTCTAAGGCAATATCCAAATGAGCTTCTTGTCCATACCGAAAGCGGGTGACATCTTTGCGAATTTGGTTGAGTGTGGGTGTTGCTTGTTCTTCGCGCAGCTTGAGTGTATTTGGCTGAGTGACTTTGGTAAATGGGACTGGTTCGAGTTCGGCTGATTTGAGAGCCAATCCGCCCAAAAAGAGGGGGATACCGTAGAAGAAACCAATCAGATTGAAAGTCGGATCGTCGATCGCATATGCGAAAAAGCCGATGAGTGCGAGTAACCCGCCGACATTGATGAGAACTAGACTAAGAGGAATTACACCAAACATATCGACGCTAATGAAAGACTGAAGTATTTTTATTATCGGCTAATGTTAGGGGTAGAAGGTAGGGAATGGGGGTGAGAGAACCCTGAATCGGCGATCGTGACAAATAAAAATGCCGATCGTAGCGATTTCGAGCGGTAATCTGGGCAAGATAAAACTATAGGCAGTGCCTTGGGCACTCCTATCACCCAGCAAACTCGAACACAGCAATCATGAGTGTAGATCCCCAAACTCAAAGCTTATTTGACGCGATCGCCGCAGTTAATTACCATCGAGTCAAGCTACTGCTCGATTCAGGCGTAGCGATCGATAGCCCTAACCAGCGCGGGCAAACACCTTTGGCAGTGGCTTGTCGCCAAGGTAATTTGGAGATCGTGGATCTACTCGTAGCTGCTGGTGCTCAAATGCAAGCACCCAAACAGTCAAATCTTCAGCCGCAGCTTGATTCAGTTTTACCAGTACACAACTCAAAAGTTGTCGATAATTCAGGGGAAATGCACCAACAGCAGATCCCGTTTGAAAGTTTAATCGATCTGATTCATCAACCCGCTAATAATACTACTGAAATCGAGCAGATGATCCCGATCGCTCGCCAGCCACTAGTGCCTCAGTACAACACAGATTTACATAGAATTGCTGCCAATTGGCAAGATATTGGCTCGGATGCTGAGGCTACTTACACCTTTGATTTAGATGAAGTTTTTGCTGCTCACGATGCCGATAATTTAGTAACACTCGATCGCTCGGACATGTTTGGAGACGAGATCGCCCTGACTTCGATCCAACGTCCAGCTATGGAGATCGACTTTGAAGCAGGTGAGACTTACGCTTTCGATCTTAGTCCCGATCTCGAGCGACTCATGGTTGAGGCAAACCAAGAGCCACACTTATCGCTCCCGATCGAAAAATGGGAAGATAGTGCAACATACGTTCTAGATGATTTACCTCAACTAGAATCAGGAATCAAGGCGAATGGGCAAAATTTTCCTCAACAGCGGCTTCAAAAGATTGCTGAGATCGATCTTCTACTAGGAGCCGATAACGATCGCTTCGTGTCTGAGGATTGGGAGGATGGTGATACTTATGCGATCGATCTCGACGATCTCAATTCGCTGGAACTGATGGCGGGGACACTGGCTGTCAAACCAGCGCAATACTCAGATCTCGATCTCGATCCGAGTCTGTTTTCAGCGATCCAGGCAGAAGACAAAGGCGGTGGTGAGGATGAATCCGATTACTACGATCCCGAGACTCAGACTACTACTGACATTTTTGGACAGAGTAGAACCAAACAGGATGAGGTGGATCTGACTCCAGTATACGAAGAAAATGCTACAAACACCTCACTAATGGCAGCAGTTATCGACGGCGATCTGGATCTGGCACAACAGGCGATCGAAGCTGGAGCTAATCTAGATGGCTATGATTGGAATTTGGGCTATTCGCCGCTAGGGATGGCAATCGATCGCGGATACCTCGATCTCGTTGGCTGCTTGCTGACTGCGGGAGCTAATCCTCACTGTGGCAGTACTACTACTACAGCACTGGGTTTAGCCGCAGAAAGCGGCGAAGTCGAAGTTATTCAGATGCTCCTCCCACGCGGTGTGGATATCAATACTCCTGTCGGGCAAGATGGTTGGACAGCATTACTATCTGCCATTAAAAACGGTCATCGAGCGGTTGTCCAATTGCTGGTGACGGCTGGCGCGAATGTCAATGTCTGGAGCCGAGGTGAGACTCCAATTCTACTCGCAGCCAAGTGTGAAGAGCGAGAGATTTATCAATATTTATATCCACTGGTGAATACAGCGATTCGACTGTGTGCCGATCGGGATGGCGAACACTTGCTCCAAGCCACCCAAAAACGCCGGATTCGCCAACAAAATCGTCCAGTGGAGAAATTCATCGACATGGCGACAATTGGCAACGTCGATGAGGTAAATCGAGCAATTGAAATCGGCATCGAAGTCGATGAAATCGGTGCTCGCGGAAATACAGCTTTGATGGCTGCGGCTTATCATGGACATCGCTCGATCGTCAATATCCTGTTAGCGGCTGGATCCGATCCCCATCTCCTCAGCGATGATGATGGTTTGGGTGTTGCTGGGATGACAGCACTGATACTGGCGGCGGGAAGTTTCTTTGCTAGCAAACGTCAGCATATAGTCCAACTCCTGATTGCTGGTGGTGCTGATGTCAATCAACGTGGTGTCGGCGGTAAAACAGCGATCTTCTATGCTGCTCTGGCTGGTTCTGGCTATACGGAGTGTGTGGAGACACTCATCGCAGCAGGCGCGGATCTCGATCTCCAAGACGATTGTGGACATACTGTATTGACAGCCGTAGCCGCCGCCGAAAACTATCCGCTATTCAATCTGCTCATGCAAGCAGGTGCTTCCACAGCAGGGCTAGAATCAATTCAACTGATCCAAGCTGCTGGTGCGGGTAATATCGATCGAGTCCGCTCTTTATTGGCAACTAAAGTTAATCTGGATCTCGATCGCGGTGCCGCAATTGGGAGTGCCGCAGCCGCAGGGCATACCCAAATTGTCGAGCTATTGATTCGCGCTGGCGCAAATGTTAATCTCAGGGATAAGTTAGGATTTACACCGATCGCTAGTGCTGCTTATATAGGTTATGGGGAGATCGTTCAACTATTAATCGATGCTGGCGCAGATATTCAGGCTCCGGCGGGTGAATCTCAGAGTTATTCGGCTCTAGAATATGCCCAAATGGGTTTATATCAATTCGATTTTCGGAATGAAAAGCAACACAAACATGGCGATCGTCAACACGCTCAGATTATTCGAGTATTGCAACAATTAGGCGCACGGTGAGCACAAGTGCATCGCTGCCCACCTTCTAGACCTCAGATAATTACAAAGTAAATATTTATACCAGTTTGCTCAAAGATGTCGATCGATATCTTTGAACTGCAAAACTTATAAGTTAAGCTATTTTCCTGAATATAATTAATTCGTGTAACATGTGCAGTAAACTACCTTTACTTTTATCAAGTAAGGCAATTAGTGTCGTTATTTACTAAATTTCAAGGTTTAGTAGATAAGCTGTTTGTCTAAAAATAATTGATTTAGGTAGCATTTGTAACAATCGGTATTTACTTTAATTAAAAAGGCGCATAAGCTGAGGCACAGGTTAATTACAGCATAAACCAAAGTGATGTTTTATACATTTCTAAATTTTTCCTGTATTAGCGTTAGATCGAAGGTTTTTGTTTCAATAGCTCGAAATTATTTACTTTCGGGAACCTCCTAAAAGTGAAACTGCTCGACATACCATAAATTAAGTAAATTTACACTAAAATCATGGCAGATACCACGTTAGCGATTCCACAGGAAATTACCGATCTTCCTAATGCCGAGAGACAAAGCATAACATTATTCAATTCTAACGTCATCGATGGTACGGACGGTAACGATATTATCGCAACTACCGCTCAAGATGATATGGTCAATGCTCTCGCTGGCAATGACATTATTATAGGCAGCAAGGGCAACGATATCATCGACGGCGGTCAAGGAAAAGATACAGTTAACTATTCCGCATTGGGCGGTCCCGTCCGACTAGGTGCTGCGGGCAAAGTGTTCAAAGGCAAAGACGGTGCATTCGGTACCGACCAACTCTTTGGCATTGAGACGATCGTTGGCAGTAAAGGAGCGGGCGATACGATCGATGGTTCTACTGCAACTAGTGGTACAGTACCGATTAATGTCGATCTGTCCCAGCAAACTTTGAGCGTCATCGGCGTTCCTGGGTTGGGTACGTTGAACTTCATCGTCAAAAACTTCGAGGATGTTATTGGCACAGGTGCTGACGATATCATCGCTGGCGATATCCAGAACAACAAGCTCAGTGGTGGTGCTGGCAATGACCTTATTATCGGTAGCAAGGGCGACGATCTTATCGACGGCGGTGATGGAATAGATACAGTTGACTATTCCGCATTAGGCGGTCCCATCCGACTAGGTGCTGCGGGCATAGTAAACAAAGGCAAAGACGGCAAATTCGGTACCGACCAACTCTTTCGTGGAATTGACATAATCGTTGCCAGTAAAGGAGTGGGCGATACGATCGATGGTTCTCGTATTCCTGTTGGCGATTCGGCCCGGTATGAGGTCGATCTGTCCAAGCAAACTTTTAAAATCCTCGATATTCCTGGGCCGCAGGGTCCGATTCTGAACCTCACCGTCAAAAACTTTGAGGATGTTACTGGCTCGCACAATAACGATATCATCATTGGCGATCTCCAGGACAACAAGCTCGATGGTGGTGATGGTAATGACATTTTGACTGGAACGACCGGGTCATTTGCCGGATCTACCGAAGTCGATACCCTAACTGGTGGTAATGGTGACGATATTTTTGTACTCGGTCGTGGCGATACCTTGTTCTATAGTGGTAATCGGAATGCTGATTTTGCCAAAATTACCGATTTCGGTAATGGTGCCGACCAGATTTTCTTAGCCAATGGTAATTATGCTACTAATGATGACATCACCAAACTATTTGCCATCAAAGCTGATGGATCTCTCGATCTGATTGCCAAAATTGCCTATGCACAAGGCAGTAGCTCCACCAGTCAACGGCAAGCTTCAGCCTTTGCTCTCAGTGATGCTACCGTAAACCCCTTGTTGACGAATACTACATTTAGTCTGTCGCAAGGTCAATCTTTTGGGATCTTTACTGCTGGTGTTGCCTAATGCACCAAGGGCCTAAATCTTAACAGCAATGCCTCGGTCTTAGCGACCGAGACATTTCTAAATCCAGCATCGATATTCAGGTAAGTATCGCTGGTGTGATGGCATTGCAGCCCGAATTATTGCTGCTAGATGAACCCACTGCTTATCTCGATCCGATTCAAACTCGCAACCTATTGACAGAGCTAGATGCGATCGCTAAACTCGGCACCACGCTACTAATTGCCACCCACGATTTAGATTTTGTGTATCAATGGGCTGACTGGATTTTGGTGATGGATGAGGGCAAGTTAATTGCTGAGGGTGAGACTATATCAGTCTTTCAACAGCTTCAATTTATGCCGAGTTTTGAGTTAGGAATGCCGAGCTTATGGCAGATGTGGTCGCTGCTAGCTCCCAAAATGCCTCAAGTTCCAGCTCCAAGATCGATCGACCAATTTGCGATCGCTCTACAGGGCTATTTCATTCTAGGGAGAAGGGCATGATGACTGATAGGATAAGGATGTAGTGAATTAAGTCATGCCGTATGATGAGTAGTTTAGCAATTGTAGAAGCTTTTTCAG